>WNGH01000162.1_pt1 | contig 50185 bp, 49 predicted proteins | sample 5400631 | NCBI WGS metagenome assembly WNGH01 (sample SAMN13153373, study PRJNA577476) | soil metagenome | isolation source: 115 cm soil or saprolite under Garry oak tree replicate 1 | place: USA:California | collected 2016-06-15 | reverse complement strand
CAAAAGACTCGAAAAGCGGCTAATGAACACATAGATACGCGAGAAAAGATGACTAATGCATATTTAGCCGCGCTCGGCGGATCACATATCGTTTGTGCGGTCAGGTCGGCGCAATTGCAAAAAATTCACGGTCTCTGAGATGGCGCGCCTGAACCTGTTCCTGCTGGTGGTCGTTGTACTCTGCGCCCTCGGCACCGTGGCGGCGAACCACCGCGCCCGCAAGCTGTTTACCGAGCTCGAACGGGAACAGGCGCGGATGCGCGAGCTTGAAGTCGAATGGGGCCAGCTGCAGCTCGAGCAAAGCACCTGGGCCGGGCACGCCCGGGTCGAAAAGATCGCCCGCGAGCGCCTGCACATGAAGGCGCCGGCAGCGGGCCAGGTCATGGCCATCGAGGCGGCCGGCGGCGGGCCGGCGCGGCCATGAAATTCGTCAAGAGCCCGCTGCTGGCGCATGCGCTGTCCCCTTGGCGGGCGCGCCTGGTGATCCTGCTGCTGCTCGGCGGCTTCGTGGTGCTGGCCGGGCGCTCGTTCTACCTGCAGGCGGTGCGCAACGATTTCCTGCAGCAGAAGGGCGAGTCGCGCTATTCCAGAGTCATAGAAATCTCGGCGACCCGCGGCCGCATCCTCGACCGCCACGGCGACGTCCTGGCGGTGTCGACGCCGGTCAAGTCGATCTGGGCGATCCCCGAGGATGCCCGGTTTTCGCCGGCGCAGGCGCGCCAACTGGCCCAGCTGCTCGATCTGGACGTGCGCGAAATCAACCGCAAGCTCGCCAGCGAGAAGGACTTCGTCTTCCTCAAGCGGCAGATCGCGCCGGATGTCGCCGAGCGCGTCCTGTCCCTGGGCCTGCCGGGAATCCATGAGCAGCGCGAATACCGCCGCTACTACCCGGCCGGCGACGTGGCCGCCCATGTGCTCGGCTTCACCGGCGCCGAGGATGCCGGCCAGGAGGGCGTCGAGCTGGCCTTCGATGCGACCCTGGCCGGGCGGCCCGGCAGCCGCCGCGTCATCAAGGACCGGCGCGGCCAAATCGTCGAGGACGTGGCCAGCATCCGCGCGCCGCAGGACGGCAAGGATGTCGTGCTGGCGCTGGACAACAAGATCCAGTACCTGGCCTACGCCAGCCTCAGGCAGGCGGTCATCGAGCACAAGGCCAAGGCCGGCGGCATCGTCGTCCTCGACGTCAAGAGCGGCGAGGTGCTGGCGCTGGCCAACCTGCCTGCCTACAATCCAAACAACCGGGTCGGTCTCGTCGGCGCGCAACTGCGCAATCGCGCCCTGACCGACACCTTCGAGCCCGGTTCGACGATGAAGCCCTTCACCGCCGCCTTGGCGCTCGAAAAGGGCATGGTCCGCGTCGATACGCCGATCCAGACCGCACCGGGCCGCCTGACCATCGGCAGGGCGACCATCCACGATGCGCATCCGCACGGCATCCTGACGGTCGCCCAGGTGATCCAGAAATCATCCAACGTGGGCGCGGCGAAGATGGCCCTGTCGCTGCCCGCCGAGGAGATGTGGCAAATGTTCGACAGCCTCGGCTTCGGCAATCCGCTGCGCGTCGGCTTTCCCGGCGAGGTCGGCGGGCACCTGCGCCCGGCCGGTCGCTGGAAGCCCATCGAGCAGGCGACGATGGCCTACGGCCATGGCCTCTCGGTGACCCTGATGCAGCTTGCCCATGCCTACACCGCCTTCGCCCGCGACGGCGATATGCTGCCGCCCGTGCTGACCCGCGTCGAGGCGCCACCCTTGGCCGGCAAGGCGGTCTTCTCGGCGCAGACGGCCCGCGAGGTGCGGGCGATGCTGGAACTGGTCGTCCTGCCCGGCGGTACCGCGCCCAAGGCCCAGGTGCCCGGCTACCGCGTCGCCGGCAAGACAGGCACGGCCCACAAGATCGAGAGCGGTGCCTACGCCAACCGCTACGTGGCGTCCTTCGTCGGGCTGGCTCCGGCTTCGGACCCGCGCCTGGTGATCGCCGTGATGATCGACGAGCCCTCGGGTGCCGAATACTACGGCGGCGACGTCGCCGCGCCGGTATTCGCCCAGGTCATGGCCGGCAGCCTGCGGGCCCTCGGCGTCGCGCCCGACGCGGCCCTCAAGCCGGTCCTCGTCGCCAAGGGCTTGCCTGTGGCCAAGGAGGAGATGTGAGCCTCGCCATCGCAGCGTCCTCGCGCCCGGGTGCCGACGAGGTGCTCGGCCGGCTGCGCCAGCGCGGTGTCGAGGCGCAGAGTCTGTGCGCCGATTCGCGGCTCGTCGCGCCGGGCGACGTGTTCCTCGCCTACCCGGGCGCCCGCAGCGACGGCCGCCGCTATCTCGGCGACGCGGTGCGGCGCGGCGCCGCCGCCGTGCTCTGGGAAGCCGAGGAGGCGGACTGCGCGGTGCCGGTGGCCATCCCGGGCTTCGCCGTGAGCGGGCTGCGCGACCTCGCCGGGCCGCTCGCCCATCGGGTGTATGGCCGCCCGTCGGAGCGCCTGTGGGTGGTCGGCGTCACTGGCACCAACGGCAAGACTTCGGTGAGCCAGTGGATCGCCCAGTGCATGACGCGCCTCGGCCGCAAGTGCGCGGTGATCGGCACCCTGGGCAGCGGCTATCCGGACCGGCTGCGGGCTGGCCTCAACACCACCCCGGACGCGATCAGCCTGCAGCGCGACCTCGCCGGCTTCGTCGCCGAGGGCGCCGCCGCCTGCGCAATGGAAGTTTCGTCGATCGGCCTCGACCAGGGCCGCGTCGCCGGCGTGGCCTTCGCCGTGGCGGTGTTGACCAATCTCACCCTCGATCATCTCGATTATCACGGCAGCATGGAGGCCTACGGCGCCGCCAAGCGCCGCCTGTTCGCCATGCCCGGGATCGGCGCGGCGGTGCTCAACCTCGACGATCCCTACGGCGTCGACGTGGCGCAGCGGCTGGCGGCAAGCGGCATCGAACGCATCGGCTACAGCCTGGAGGCGGCCCGCGGCGACTGCACCGATCGCACGCTTTTCGCCCGGGATCTGGATTTCGCCGGCCACGGCCTGCGCTTCACGGTGGACGGCGTGGCCTTCGCCGCGCCGCTGGTCGGCCGCTTCAACGTCTCCAACCTGCTGGCGGTGATCGGCGCCTTGCTCGCCGGCGGCGTATCCCTGGCCGACGCCGCGGCGGCGATCGCGGCCGTCGAAGCCCCGCCGGGGCGCATGCAGGCTCTCGGCGGGCGCGGCGAGCCGCTGCTGGTGGTCGACTACGCCCATACCCCCGACGCCCTCGAGAAGGCGCTGCTGACGCTGCGCGACACGGCGCAAACGCGCGGCGGTCGGCTGCTCTGCGTCTTCGGCTGCGGCGGCGAGCGCGACCATGCCAAGCGACCGGTCATGGGCGGCATCGCCGTCCGCCATGCCGATGGCGTGTGGATCACCAGCGACAATCCGCGCGGCGAGAATCCGGCCGCGATCATCGGCGAAATCCTCGCCGGGACCGGTGGCGAGCCGGACGTCGAGATCGACCGCGGCGCCGCGGTCGCTGCCGCGGTTGCCGCGGCGGCCGCCGCCGACGTGGTGCTGGTCGCCGGCAAGGGCCATGAGGCTTACCAGGAAATGGCCGGCGTCCGCCAGGCCTATTCCGATGTCGAGCAGGCGCTGGCGGCGCTGGCGGCCTGGAGGTCGCGGCGATGATGGACCTCATCGAAGCCGCACGGCTCAGCGGCGGCACGGCGGCCGGCGCCAACCCGGTATTCCGCGCCGTGTCCAGCGATTCGCGGACCATCGCGGCCGGCGAACTCTTTGTCGCGCTAAGGGGCGAGCGTTTCGACGGCCACGATTTCGTCGCCGAAGTCCTGGCCCGCGGCGCCGTGGCGGCGATGGTCGATGCGGACTGGGCGCAAGCCCATGGCGCCGGTCTGCCGCTCTTGGCGGTCGCCGACAGCCGGCTCGGCCTGGGTGCCCTGGCGGCCGGCTGGCGAACCAGATTTCAGCTGCCGCTGATCGGCGTCACCGGTTCCAACGGCAAGACCACAGTCAAGGAAATGTGCGCGGCGATCTTGCACGAACAGGCGCGGCGACAGGGCCTCGACCCGCAACGGGCGGTGCTGGCCACGAGCGGCAATCTCAACAATGACATCGGCATGCCGCAGATGCTGCTCAAGCTCGACGCCGGCCATCGCGCCGCGGTGCTCGAGATGGGTATGAACCGGCCGGGCGAGATCCGCTATCTGACGACGATCGCGCGGCCCACCGTGGCCGTGATCAGCAACGCGCAGCGCGCCCATCTGGCCGGCCTGGGCAGCCTGAGCGAGGTGGCCAGGGCCAAGGGGGAGATATTCGAGGGTCTCGCCGGCGACGGCACCGCCGTCGTCAACGCCGACGATCCGCACTGCGCGCTGTGGCGCGAGCTGGCCGGGGCGCGGCCGCTGCTGGCCTTCTCGGTCGGCGGCCGGGCCGGGGCCGATGTCGTCGGTCGCCTGCAGCCGCGCGGTTTCGGCGGCGCCCTGGCGGTAAGCACGCCGGCCGGGGCGGTCGACATCGAACTCCAGGTGCCCGGCTGCCACAACGCCGCCAACGCGCTGGCGGCGATCGCGGCGACCTTGGCCGGCGGCGCGGCCCTCGACACGATCGCCGCCGGCCTGGCCGCTTACCGCGGCATCAAGGGCCGGCTGCAGCGCCGCAATGGCGAGCGCGGGGCGCTCCTGATCGACGACAGCTATAACGCCAACCCCGATTCGATGCGTGCCGCGATCGACGTGCTGGCCGGCATTCCCGGCCATACCGTGCTGGTCATGGGCGACATGGGCGAGACCGGCGAGGCGGCGGCGCAGTTCCACGACGAGGTCGGCGGCTACGCTAAGAGCCAGGGCATCGAACGGCTGTTCGCCCTGGGCGACTTGTCGGCGGCCGCGGTGCACAATTTCGGCAGCGGCGGCCAGCACTTCAGCCGCGTCGACGACCTGCTGCGCGCCCTGCGGCCCGAGCTCGGGCCGGGCACCACGGTGCTCGTCAAGGGTTCCCGCTTCATGCGCATGGAGCGCATCGTCGACGCGCTCGACGCCGACCTGAAGGACGACCATGCTGCTTGAACTGGCCCAGTGGCTGGCCAAGGACATTCGCGCCTTCAACGTCTTCAACTACATCACGCTGCGCGCGGTGCTGGCGACGCTGACGGCGCTGACGCTGTCCTTCGTCGCCGGGCCGGCGGTGATCCGCTGGCTGGCGGCGAAGAAGATCGGCCAGACGGTGCGCAACGACGGTCCGCAGACGCACCTGGCGAAATCGGGCACGCCGACCATGGGCGGGGCGCTGATCCTGATCGCCATGGCCGTGACGACGCTGCTCTGGGCCGACCTGCACAACCGCTTCGTCTGGATCGTCATGGTCGTGACGCTCGGCTTCGGCATCATCGGCTGGGTCGACGACTGGCGCAAGGTCGTGCAGCGCAATCCCAAGGGACTCTCGGCCAAGGCCAAGTTCTTCTGGCAATCGCTGATCGGCATCGTCGCCGCCATCTACATCGTCTTCTCGATCTCGGCGCCGAACAACGAGAAGGTCCTGCAGCTATTCTGGCAGTGGGTCACCAGCGGCTTCACCCTGGGCCTGCCGTTGAAGGCCGACCTGATCGTGCCCTTCTTCAAGACAGTGTCCTATCCGCTGGGCCTGTTCGGCTTCATCGCCCTGAGCTATTTCGTCATCGTCGGCACCAGCAACGCCGTCAACCTGACCGACGGTCTCGACGGCCTGGCCATCCTGCCGACGGTGATGGTCGGCACCGCACTGGGGATCTTCGCCTACGTGGCCGGCAATGCCGTCTATGCGAAATACCTGTTCCTGCCGAATATTCCCGGGGCCGGCGAACTGACCGTGTTCTGCGGTGCGCTGGCCGGGGCCGGGCTCGGTTTCCTGTGGTTCAACGCCTATCCGGCCGAGGTCTTCATGGGCGATGTCGGAGCCCTCGCCTTAGGCGGCGCCCTCGGCACCGTCGCCGTCATCGTCCGCCAGGAAATCGTGCTCTTCATCATGGGCGGCGTCTTCGTCGCCGAGACGCTGTCGGTGATGATCCAGGTGGCCTACTTCAAGTGGTCGGGCGGCAAGCGCATCTTCCGCATGGCGCCGCTGCACCACCACTACGAACTCGGCGGCTGGAAGGAAACCCAGGTGGTGGTCCGCTTCTGGATCATCACCATCATGCTGGTGCTGTTCGGCTTGTCTTCGCTGAAGATCAGGTGATGACATGAGCATGAACGGCGAACGCATCCTCGTCTTGGGCCTCGGCGAATCCGGGCTGGCCATGGCGCGCTGGTGCGCCCGCCGCGGGGCGCGGCTGCGGGTGGCCGATACGCGCGGCGAACCGCCGTCGCTGGCGGCGCTGCGCCGCCTGGTGCCCGAGGCCGAATTCGTCGCCGGCGATTTCGCCGCGGCCCTGCTCGAGGCGATCGATCTGGTCGCCGTTTCGCCGGGCCTGCCCGGCAGCCTGGCGGTGCTGCGGGCGGCGCGCCAGCGCGGAGTGCCGGTCGTCGGTGAAATCGAACTGTTCGCGCAGGCCCTCTCCGATCTCGGCCGGCGCGGCGAGGCTCGGATCCTCGCCATTACCGGGACCAACGGCAAGACCACCACGACGGCCCTGACCGCCCATCTCTGCCGCGCCGCCGGCATCGATGCCGAAGCGGCCGGCAACATCTCGCCGGCGGCGCTCGACGCCCTGCTGGCGCGGCTCGATGCCGGCCGCCTGCCGGCGGTCTGGGTGCTGGAACTGTCCTCATTCCAGCTCGAAACGGTGGCCTCGCTCGCCGCCGATGCGGCGGCGGTACTCAATATCAGCGACGACCACCTCGACCGCTACGACGGCCTCGACGATTATGCCGGGGCCAAGGCGCGGATCTTCCGCGGCGCGGCGGTCCAGGTGGTCAACCGCGGCGATGCCCGTGTCATGCGAATGGCGGTGGCTGGCCGCCGCACCATCAGCTTCGCCAGCGATGCGCCGGACCGCCCGGAGGACTTCGGCCTGCGGCGGCACGACGGCGAACTCTGGCTCGTCCAGGGCGAACGTCCGCTGCTGCCGCTGGCGCAACTGAGCCTCGCCGGGCTGCACAACGCCACCAATGCGCTGGCCGCCCTGGCGCTGTGCGCCGCCATCGACCTGCCGCAACAGCCCTTGCTCGAGGGACTGCGGACTTTTCGTGGCCTGCCCCATCGCCTCGAGAAGGTGGCCGAGGTTGGCGGCGTGGTCTTCTACGACGACTCGAAGGGCACCAACGTCGGCGCCACCGTCGCCGCCCTCGAGGGGCTGGGCGGCCAGATGGCCGCTCCGGTGAATAGTTGCTTCGATGCCTCGGCCAGCGAGCGCAGCGGTTCGGCGCCGGCCGAGGGCGAGGCGAAGATCGCCGTGATCCTCGGTGGCGACGGCAAGGGCCAGGACTTCGCCCCGCTCCACGCGGCGGTGCGCCGCCACGGCCGCGCCGTGGCGCTGCTCGGCCGCGACGCGGCGCTGATCGAAGCCGCCCTCGCCGGTTGCGGCGTGCCGCTCGAGCGGGCGGCGGCGATGGACGACGCGGTGCGCATCTGCGCAGCCCAAGCCCGGCCGGGCGACGCCGTGCTGCTCTCGCCGGCCTGCGCCAGTTGGGACATGTACCGCAACTACGCGCACCGCGCCGAGGCCTTCATCGCCGCCGTGCGCCGCCTCGGCGGCAGCGGAGAGCGTCCGTGAGCGCGGTCTGGCAGCAGCGCCGGGCGCGGCCGGGGCCGGCGGCTCCGGCCGAACTGGACGGCCTGTTGCTCTGGCCGGCGCTGGCCTTGCTGCTCTGCGGCCTGGTGATGGTCTATTCGGCGTCGATCGCCACCGCCGAAGGCAGCCAGTTCACCGGCCACCAGGCGCAGTTCTTCCTGCTTCGTCATGCCCTTTTCCTCGCCATCGGCGTCGCCGCCGGCATCGTCGCCTTCCAGCTGCCGCTGCGCCTCTGGCAGGAGGCGTCGTCGTGGCTGTTCCTGACCGGCTTCGTGCTCCTGGTGGTGGTCCTGCTGCCCCATGTCGGCCGCACCGTCAATGGCGCCCAGCGCTGGCTGCCGCTGGGCCCGATCAACCTGCAGCCCTCGGAACTGATGAAGCTGTTCGCCGTGCTCTACGGAGCCGATTACACCAACCGCAAGCTCGGCGACATGGGCTCGTTTCGCCGCGGCTTCGTGCCGATGGCCGTGGTCATGGCGCTGGTCGGCATCCTGCTGCTGCGCGAGCCGGATTTCGGCGCCTTCGTGGTCATCGTCGCCATCGCCATGGGCATCCTCTTCCTCGGCGGCATCAACGCCAAGATGTTCGGCGGCCTGGTGATCGTGCTGGTGCTGGCCTTCGTCGCCCTGGTCGCCTCGTCCGAGTACCGCTATCAGCGCATCCTCGGCTTCATGGACCCGTGGCAGGATGCCTACGGCAAGGGCTACCAGCTGTCCCACGCGCTGATCGCCTTCGGCCGCGGCGAATGGTTCGGCGTCGGCCTCGGCGCCAGCGTCGAGAAGCTGTTCTACCTGCCCGAGGCGCACACCGATTTTCTCCTTGCCGTCATCGCCGAGGAACTCGGCTTCGTCGGCGTCGCCACGGTGATCCTGCTGTTCGCCCTGCTGGTGCAGCGCGCCTTCGTCGTCGGCCGCCAGGCGCTGACCCTCGACCGCGTCTACGCGGCCCTGGTGGCTCAGGGGATCGGCATCTGGCTCGGCGTCCAGGCCTTCATCAACATGGGCGTCAACATGGGCCTCCTGCCGACCAAGGGACTGACCCTGCCGCTGATGAGCTTCGGCGGTTCGGGGATCACGGTCAACTGCGTGGCGCTGGCGATCCTGCTGCGCGTCGATTACGAAAACCGCCAGCTGATGCGCGGCGTCAAGACATGAACGCCCCGAGCAAGCCGATTCGAGCCTCGCGGACGTTGCTGGTCATGGCCGGCGGCACTGGCGGCCACATCTTTCCCGGCCTGGCGGTGGCCGATGCCGTCAAGGCGGCGGGCTGGCGGGTGGTCTGGATGGGCAATCCCGATGGCATGGAGGCGAAACTGGTCCCGCCGCGCGGCTACGACATGGCCTGGGTGCGCTTCGCCGCGCTACGCGGCAAGGGACTGGTCCGCCTGATGCTGCTGCCGGTGCACCTGCTGCGCGGCTTCGCCCAGTCGTGGCGCGAACTGGGCCGCCTGCGGCCCGACGTGGTGCTCGGCATGGGCGGCTACGTAAGCTTTCCCGGCGGCATGATGGCGGCATTACGCGGCATCCCGCTGGTGGTGCACGAGCAGAACTCCGTTGCCGGTCTGGCCAACCGCGTCCTGGCCGCGGTCGCCGACCGCATCCTGACCGGCTTTCCGGCGGTGCTGCGACAAAGGAAGACGACCTGGAGCGGCAATCCGGTGCGCCCGGAAATCGCCGCCGTGGCGCCGCCGGCGGCGCGCTATGCCGGCCGCGACGGTCCCCTGCGCCTGCTGGTCATCGGCGGCAGCCTCGGCGCCCAGGCCCTCAACGAGGTCATGCCGCCGGCGCTGGCGCTGATCGCCAAGGCCGAGCGGCCCGAGGTCGTCCATCAAGCCGGCGAACGGCACCTCGAGTCGCTCCGCGCCAACTACGCCGCTGCCGGCGTGCGCGCCCACGTCGTGGCTTTCGTCGACGACATGGCCGGCGCCTACGACTGGGCCGACCTGGTCGTCTGCCGCGCCGGCGCGCTGACCGTGGCCGAACTGGCCGCGGCCGGCGTGGCCAGCATCCTGGTGCCCTACCCGCACGCCGTCGATGATCACCAGACCGGCAACGCCCGTTTCCTGTCGTCGGCGGGCGCGGCGATCCTGCTGCCCGAGCCGGAACTGACGCCGCAGCGGCTGACCGAAATCCGCACCCTGACGCGGCCGCAACTGCTGCAGATGGCCGAGAAGGCTCGCCAACTGGCCAAACCGGCGGCCACCGCCGACGCGGCCCGGGTCTGCATGGAGCTGGCGCGATGAACTCTGGCCCGGTCAAGGTCGTCGAGGACGGCGGCGTGGCGCGTCCTAAGGTCGCCGCGACGAGGAGCAGGCGATGAAGCACAAGGTCAAGAAAATCCATTTCGTCGGCATCGGCGGCTCGGGCATGAGCGGCATCGCCGAGGTGCTCGCCAACCAGGGCTACACCGTCAGCGGCTCGGATCTCGCCGACAATGCCGCGACAAGAAGGCTGGCCGCCCTGGGCGTGCGCATCCAGCGCGGACATGCCGCCGCTCACGTCGCCGATGCTGATGCCGTTGTCGTATCGACGGCCGTCGCCGGCGACAACCCCGAGCTGGTCGCGGCGCGCCAACGCCGCGTGCCGGTGGTGCCGCGGGCGCAGATGCTCGCCGAGCTGATGCGGCTCAAGCAGGGGGTGGCGGTCGCCGGCACGCACGGCAAGACGACGACCACCAGCCTGATCGCCTCTATCCTCGGCGAGGCCGGGCTCGACCCGACCTTCGTCATCGGCGGCCGGCTCAACGCCGCCGGCGCCAACGCCCGGCTCGGCCGCGGCGAGTTTCTCGTCGCCGAGGCCGACGAATCCGACGCCTCCTTCCTCTACCTGTCGCCGGTCGTGTCGGTCGTCACCAACATCGACGCCGACCACATGGACACCTACGGCCACGACTTCGGGCGGCTCAAGCACGCCTTCGTCGAGTTCCTCAACCGACTGCCGTTCTACGGCGTCGCCGTGCTGTGCAGCGACGACGCCAATGTCCGCGAAATCATGCCCCAGGTGTCGAAGCAGATCGTCACCTACGGTCTCGATCCGGCGGCCAACGTCCATGCCGAGAACGTCCGGGCCGAGGCTGGCCGCATGGCATTCACCGCCGTGCGCGTCAATGGCACGACCTCGAGACTCGAGATCAGCCTCAACCTTCCCGGCAGCCACAACGTGCAGAACGCCCTGGCGGCGATCGCCGTGGCCACCGAGCTCGGCGTCGCCGATGCGCCGCTGGCCAAGGCCCTGGCCGAATTCAAGGGCGTCGGCCGGCGCTTCCAGAGGCATGGCGAGGTCGACCTGCCCGGCGGCGGCCGCTTCACCCTGGTCGACGATTACGGCCACCATCCGGTGGAAATGGCGGCGACGCTCGCCGCGGCGCGCGGCGCCTTCCCCGGGCGGCGGCTGCTGCTGGCCTTTCAGCCGCATCGCTACACGCGCACCCGCGACTGCTTCGAGGATTTCGTCCGCGTCCTGTCGACGGTGGACGGCCTGCTGCTCGCCGAGGTCTATGCCGCCGGCGAGGCGCCGATCGTCGCCGCCGACGGCCGTTCGCTGGCCCGCGCGCTGCGCGTCGCCGGGCGCGTCGAGCCGCTCTTCGTCGAGGACATCGCGGCCATGCCGCAAGCCATCCTGGGCGCCGCCCGGGATGACGACGTCGTCATAACGATGGGCGCCGGGTCGATCGGCGGCGTTGCACAAAAGCTGGCCCCACCGCCGGGAGCCGTCGATGAGCGATAAGGAACACGGCGCGCCGGACGCCTCGGCCGCACCCGCCGCCGCCGCGGCGCTGCGCGGCCAATGGCGCTACGCCGAGCCCTCCGCCGCGCACGTCTCGTGGCGCGCCGGCGGCCCGCTGGCGCGCGCCTATTTCCCGGCCGATGGCGACGATTTCGCCGCCTTTCTCGCCAGCCTGCGGCCCGACGAGCCGCTGCTGGTGATCGGCAAGGGTTCGAACCTGCTGGTCCGCGACGGCGGCTTCGAGGGCACCGCCGTATTCACCGACGCGGCGCTCAAAGGACTGCGCCTCGAGGCCGACGGCACGCTGTATGCCGAAGCCGGCGTGTCGAGCCCCAAGGTGGCGGCCTTCGCCGCCACCAGCGGCCTGGCCGGCGCCGAGTTCCTGGCCGGCGTGCCCGGCACCGTCGGCGGCGCCCTGGCCATGAACGCCGGCTGCTATGGCGGCGAAACCTGGAACCACGTCGTCCGGGTGCTGATGGTCGACCGTCGCGGCCGGCAGGTGGTACGCGAGCCGGGCGAGTTCAGCGTCGGCTATCGCCGCGTCGGCCTGGTCGCGGCCACCGACGAGGTCTTCGCCGCGGCCTGGCTGCGCTTCGCGCCGGGCGACGGCGGCGCCGCCCGCGAACGGATCCGCGAACTGCTCGAGCGGCGCCTGGCGACGCAGCCGCTGCAGTTGCCCAACGCCGGTTCGGTGTTCCGCAATCCGCCCGACGATCACGCCGCGCGCCTCATCGAAGCGGCCGGCCTCAAGGGGCTGCGCATCGGCGGCGCCGAGGTGTCGCAAAAACATGCAAATTTCATAGTCAATGCCGCGGGCCGGGCGACCGCCGCCGAGATCGAAGCGACCATCGGCCGGGTGCGGGACGCCGTTCAAGAAAAGTTCGGCATCACGCTGGTGCGCGAAGTGCGGATCGTCGGCGAAGCCCTGCGGCCAGCGGAGGGCCAATGATGAATGGATTCGGCAAGGTCGCGGTGTTGATGGGCGGCACGTCGGCCGAACGCGAAATCTCGCTGATCTCCGGCAAGGCCGTGCTCGAGGCGCTGCGCGGCCGCGGCGTCGATGCCCACGGCTTCGATCCGGCCATGGTGCCGATCTGGGAGCTGCGCAAGGAAAAGTTCGACCGCGCCTTCATCATCCTGCACGGCCGCCACGGCGAGGACGGAACGGTGCAGGGGGCCCTCGAACTGATGGGAATTCCCTATACCGGCAGTGGCGTCATGGCCTCGGCAGTGGCGATGGACAAGTGGCGCACCAAGCTGGTCTGGCTGGCGGCCGGGGTGCCGACGCCGCGCTACCGGCTGCTCGGCGCCGACACCGATCTGGCCGGCGTCGTCGCCGAGCTCGGCCTGCCGCTGATCGTCAAGCCGGCCCGCGAGGGTTCGTCGATCGGCGTCACCAAGGTCGAGACGCCCGCCGACATCGCTCCGGCCTTCGCGCTGGCGCGGCGCCTCGATCCACTTGTCATCGCCGAGGAATTCGTCGCCGGCCAGGAACTGACCGCCGCGGTATTGGATGACGCCGTCCTGCCGCTGGTCCGCATCGAGGCTCCGGACGGCAATTACGACTATCGCAACAAGTACTTCACCGACGCCGTGCGCTACCACTGCCCGGCCGGCGTGGGCGCCGAGACGGAAGCGGCGATCGGCGCCGCCGTGCGCCGCGCCGTCACTGTGCTGGGTTGCCGCGGCTGGGGTCGCGCCGACCTGATCCTGCGCCCCGACGGCAGCTTCACGCTGCTCGAAATGAATACCGTGCCGGGCATGACCGGCCATTCCCTGGTGCCGATGGCCGCCGCCGCCGCCGGACTGGGCTTGGCCGATCTCGTCGTGAAGATCCTGGCGGGAGCGGCCCTTGGCTAGATTGCGCCGCCTGCCGCGCCCGGCCGGGCCGCGCCGCAGCAGCAAAGCGGCGGCGGAGGGCTTGTGGAGCCGCCCGGCGCTGCTCAACCTCGTTGCCGACCTGCTCTTCGTCGCCGCCGGGCTCGGCCTTGGCTATGCAAGTGTCATTGCGGTGCAGCGATTGCCGCTGTTTCCGCTGCGCCAGCTCGTCGTCGAGTCGCCGCTGACCGAGGTGGCGCCGTCGCAGGTGGAGGAGGCGGCCCGGGCGGCGCTCTACGGGAATTTCTTCACGGTGAATCTCGACGGGCTGCGGGCCAGCTTCGAGAAGCTGCCCTGGGTGCGCCGCGCCGCCGTCCGCCGGCTGTGGCCTGACGGCGTCGCCGTGGCCATCGAGGAGCACGTCGCGGCGGCGCGCTGGCGACAGGCCGGCGGCGAGATGCGGCTGGTGAACACGCGCGGCGAGGTCTTCGCCGGCGTCAGCGAACGGGCCGACCTGCCGACCTTCGCCGGACCGGAAGGCATGGCCGCGCCCATGCTCGCCCAGTACGGCCGGTTCAGCGCCGCGTTGGCGCCGCTGGGGCGCAAGCCCCAGGCGATGGTGCTGACGCAGCGCCAGGCCTGGCAGCTGCGCCTCGATGACGGGCTGCTGCTGGATCTCGGCCGCGACCAGTCGAAGAACAGCCTCGACGGCCGGCTCGTCCGCTTCGTCGCCAGCTACGCCCAGGTGCAGGAACGGCTCAAGGTCCGCGCCGCCCTGATCGACATGCGCTATCCCAACGGCTTCGCGCTACGCCCGGCCCGGGCCGGCGAACACCACGGCTGACCCATCCATGACCAAGGAAACGCGGGACCTCATCGTCGGCCTCGACATCGGCACCTCGAAAATCGTCGCCCTGGTGGCCGAACTGACCGCCGAGGGGACTCTGTCGGTCCTGGGCATGGGCAGCCAGGACTCGAGCGGCCTCAAGAAGGGCGTCGTCATCAACATCGAGAAGACCGTGGAGTCGATCTCGCGCGCCGTCGCCGAGGCCGAGATGATGTCGGGCTGCAAGATCAAGGAGGTCTACACCGGCATCGCCGGCAGCCACATCAAGAGCAAGGATTCCAACGGCATGGCGGTGGTGCGCGACAAGGAAGTGACGCAGTTCGACGTCGAGCGGGCCATGGAAGCGGCCAAGGCGACGCCGATATCCAACGACGACCAGATCCTGCACGTGATTCCGCAGGAGTTCATCGTCGACGGCCAGGACGGCGTCAAGGAGCCGATCGGCATGGACGCGCGGCGCCTCGAAGTCAATGTGCATATCGTCACCGGCGCCGTCACCGCCGTCCAGAACATCGTCAAGTGCGTGCACCGCTGCGGCCTGGAGGTGGTCGACCTGGTGCTCCAGCCGCTGGCCTCGGGTCATGCGGTGCTGAGCGAGGACGAAAGGAACGTCGGCGTCTGCCTCGTCGACATCGGCGGCGGCACCACCGACATGGCGGTGTTTTCGCAGGGCGCCATCCGCCATACCGCCGTCATACCGATCGCCGGCGACCTGATGACGAACGACATCTCGATCGCCCTGCGCACCTCGACCCAGGATGCCGAGGAGATCAAGATCCGCTACGGCGTGGCGCTGCAGCAGCTGGCCGATGCCGAGGACATGATCGAGGTTCCCGGCGTCGGCGACCGGCCGTCGTCGCGGCTGTCGCGCCAGGCGCTGGCCGGCTTCATCCAGCCGCGCGTCGAGGAAATCTTCCAGAAGGTGCAGGAGGAGCTGGTGTCGAGCGGCTTCCACCGCCTGCTGCGGGCCGGCATCGTCCTGACCGGCGGAGCGTCGGTGATGGCCGGCATGACCGCGCTCGGCGAGGAGATCTTCCACAACACGGTCAAGCTCGGCATGCCCCATTACTCGGGCAACCTGAAGGACATCGTGCGCAATCCGCGCTACTCGACGGCGGTGGGGCTGCTGGCCGAAGGCATGGCGCAACGCAAGCGCGGCATCAAGGCGCGCGACCCCAAATCGTTCAAGCAGGTCCTGGCGCGGATGCGCGCCTGGTTCGAGAGGAATTTTTGAAGATGCGGTTCAGCGCGGCAAGCGCGGGGACGCGGAACAGCGCTCCGCGGCGGATTTGCCCCGGCGTTGGTGGCGCTGAGCCGCTTTGTTGAAGTCTTTCTGAAGGAGGCGACAATGTTTGAAATCGTAGACAAGGACCCGAACCCGACCGTGATCAAGGTGATCGGTGTCGGCGGCGCCGGCGGCAACGCCGTCGAACACATGATCCGGCAGGGCGTACAGGGGGTGGAGTTCATCTGCGCCAACACCGATGCCAAGGCGCTCAACCAGCTCAGCGCCAGCATCAAGCTGCAGCTCGGCCCCGGGCTCGGCGCCGGCGGCAAGCCGGCCAGGGCCAGGGCCCTGGCCGAGGCGGAGCGCGAGCGCATCGCCGCAATGCTGAGCGGCGCGCACATGGTCTTCATCACCGCCGGCATGGGCGGCGGCACCGGCACCGGGGCGGCGCCGATCATCGCCGAGGTGGCGCGCGAACTGGGCATCCTGACCGTGGCGGTGGTGACCAAGCCGTTCGAATTCGAGGGCAAGCGGATGACGCTGGCCGAGCAGGGCCTGACCGAACTGCAGCAGCACGTCGATTCGCTGATCGTCGTCCTCAACGAGAAGCTCATGGAAGTGCTCGGCGACGAAGTGAGCATGCTCGAGGCATTTCTGGCGGCGGACAACGTGCTCAAGAACGCCGTCGGCGGCATCGCCGAAATCATCAACGTGCCCGGCCTGGTCAGCGTCGACTTCGAGGACGTGCGCACGGTGATGGGGGAAATGGGCAAGGCGATGATGGGCTCGGCGACCGCCGCCGGCGTCGATCGCGCCCGCATCGCCGCCGAGCAGGCCGCCGCCAGCCCGCTGCTCGAAGGCATCGAGCTGTCCGGCGCGCGCGGCGTGCTGGTGAACATCACCGCCAGCAATTCCCTCGGCATGAAGGAGGTGAAGGAGGTGATGAACGCCATTCGCACCTACGCCGCCGCCGATGCCACCATCATTTTCGGTACGGTCTTCGACGACACGATGGAAGACCATCTGCGCGTCACCGTCGTCGCCACCGGCCTGGGCGTCATCGCCAAGCCGCAGCGCAAGCCGGAAATGAGCGTCGTGCAGGGCCTGCGCACCGGTACCGACAACGTACAGCTGATGACGGACCGGGTCAGCGGAACCGACGGCACGCTGCCGCCGGTGATGCATGGCCGCGGGGCGCGCAACGCGGCTGTCGAGGCGATGGCGGCGAGCGGGGTGGACAAGTACGACATCCCCGCCTTCCTGCGCAAGCAGGCCGACTGAGCCCCGCGCACCGGCCGTTCCGCGGCCGGCGCGCGGGGCTGCCGCGAGCGATCCGACGGGCCGCGCCTCCCGGCCCGCCGGAGCCGCGCGCGGCGAATTCGCCACAATTGCTAACGTCCTGAATTGTCTGGGGAAGCTCATGATAGAATGCGGCCCCGACCCTCGCCACTCCGCCATGCTCAAGCAGCGTACCCTGCGTTCCCTCGTTCGCGCCACCGGCGTCGGCCTGCACAGCGGCGCCAAGGTGACGCTGGTGCTGCGTCCCGCCGCGGTCGGGACCGGCATCGTCTTTCGCCGCATCGACCTCGATCCGCCCGTGGACCTGAAAGCCGACCCCTACGCGGTCGGCGACACGCGCCTGGCCTCCTGCCTCGAAGCGGGCGGTGCCAAGGTGGCCACCGTCGAGCACCTGATGTCGGCTCTGGCCGGCCTCGGCATCGACAACGCCTACGTCGACATCGATGCCGCCGAACTGCCGATCATGGACGGGAGCGCGGCGACCTTCGTCTTCCTCCTCCAGTCGGCCGGCATAGAGGAGCAGGCGGCGGCGAAGCGCTTTCTCCGGGTGCGGAAGACGGTCGAGGTCCGCGACGGCGACAAGTGGGCCCGCCTCGAACCCTACGACGGCTTCCGGGTGTCGTTTTCGATCGTCTTCAACCACCCGGCGGTGGACCGCGGCGGCACCTCGGCCTGCTTCGATTTCGCCGAGCAGTCCTATGTCCGCGAGGTGGCGCGGGCACGGACCTTCGGCTTCATGCAGGATGTGGAAACCTTGCGCGAAAGCGGCCTGGCCCTGGGCGGCAGCCTGGACAACGCCATTGTCATGGACGAGTACCGGGTCCTCAATGCCGACGGCTTGCGCTATGCCGACGAGTTCGTCAAGCACAAGGTTCTCGACGCGATCGGCGACCTGTACCTCGTCGGTCATCCGCTGCTGGCGACCTTCTCGGCCCACAAGTCGGGCCACGCCCTGAACAATCGCCTGCTGCGCGAGCTTCTCGAAGACCCGGCGGCCTCGGAACTGGTCAGCTTCGAGGCGCCGGGGCAAACGCCGGCCGCCATCGCCGCGCTCTACCCGCTGCTCGCCTGACGGGATTTCATGCTGCTGCTGCGGATCGTCGGCCTGCTCACGGTGATCACGATCGGCAGCTCCCTGGTCGCCTTCCTGTTCACCCGGGATCGGCGCTATCTGACCCTGGCGTGGCGGGTGACCCGCTTCGCGCTGCTATTCGCGCTGCTCGTCCTCAGCCTGTTTACCCTCGAACGTTTCATCGTCCTGTAGCCCTCAGCGGCTGCGCTCGATCAGTCGCCGCAAGGCGGACTTCAGCGGCGAAGCGTCGCCGAGCCCATCCGCCAGGTAGGCGAGTCGCTGCTTCGCCGCAACGCCGAGCCTGTTGCTTCCGGGCGACGGGGCCGCCGCGGGTCCGGCCGGCCGGGGTTGCACGCGGACCCTGATTTCGGTAACCTCGGCGCCGCCCTTACGAAATTCATCGCCCAGCCTGGTCGCCAACTGGCGCAATTTGGCGGCGACCGCACCGTTGTCGGTGTGGATAACGACGATCCCCAGCTTGAAATTGGCGATTCGGCAACTGCGTGCCAAGGCGCCCGGAACCGCCAGTTCGAGAGACCGCTGCAGTTTCAGCAGGCGCCTCGCGTGCGACGATAAACGCGCCATTGACGCATCGGCGTCGAGGCAAAGAGTCAGTGGGCGTGCCCCGTACGGCATCCCGGATTCCGTTAGAGGAGTGATGGCATGCATATTATTCTGGTCTCCGACCGGCTGGCAACGGCCAAGACCCTGACGGTCACCAAAGCGCATCTGATTTCAGCGGCGGCCGGACTGTCCGCGCTGGTGCTGGCCGCCGCGTCTGCCCTGTCGTATTTCTCGATGCGTCACGCCGCCGAGATGCATCTGCCCTTCCTCAGCGAATGGCTGCAGGCGGCGACCGCCGAGGAGTCGGAACGCAGCCGGGCCTTCGTCCGCGAAAACCTCAACGCCATGGCGGTGAAGCTCGGGGAGATGCAGGCCCAGCTGACGCGCCTCGATTCTCTCGGCGAACGCCTGGCCGGTGTCGCCGGCGTCAAGCTGAACGAACTGCGCTCCGCCGGCGACGCCGCCGATGCCCTGCCCGGCGCCCTGCCCGGCGCCCTGCCCGAGGCGCCCAAGCCCGGCCGCGGCGGACCGCTGGTGCGTCCGCAGCCGCTCTCGGAGCGGGACCTGCAGCGGGCCGTCGATTCTCTGGCCAAGGACATGGACGCGGACAGCGACGCGCTCTCCGTGATCGAGTCGCGCCTCTTCGCCGAGCGCATTCGCCGCAACATGCTGCCGACCTCGCTGCCCGTGGCGACCCAATGGAGTGCGTCGTCTTTCGGCTGGCGGATCGATCCCTTCACCGGCGAGCGGGCCCTGCACGAGGGCGTAGACTTTCCCGCCGACATCGGCACGCCGATCAGGGCCGCCGCGGCCGGCGTCGTCGTCGCCAGCGGAACGCATCCGCAATACGGCCAATATGTCGATGTCGATCACGGTGGCGACCTCGTGACGCGCTACGCCCATGCCTCCAAGCTGCTCGTGACCGACGGTGCCTTGATCAAGCGCGGCCAGACGATCGCGCTGGTCGGCAACAGCGGCCGCTCGACCGGTCCGCATCTTCATTTCGAAGTGCGCTACAAGGGCACTGCCGTCAATCCGAACCGCTTTCTGCAGGCGGCGCAGGAGAATCTCGCCCGGCGCTAGAGCCGCATGAAGCACGCCTGCGCCGAAACCTGACGGGACGCATCGGGGTCCCGGCCGGGTTGCAGCGGGCCCCATGCTAAAATCGCGCCTTTCCCGCCAAGGCGCAGCGTGCCTCCATGATTTCCGGCCTTCTCAAGAAAATTTTCGGCAGCCGCAATGAACGGCTGATCCGCCAGTACTCCCAGACCGTCACCCGGATCAACGCCCTCGAAGCCGCCGTGCAGCAGCTGTCCGACGAGCAGCTGCGGGCGCGCACCGACGAGTTCAAGAAGCGCCGCGCCGCCGGCGAATCGCTCGACGACCTCCTGCCGGAGGCCTTCGCGGTGGTCCGCGAGGCCGGCCAGCGGGTGCTCGGCATGCGCCACTTCGACGTCCAGCTGGTCGGCGGCATGGTTCTCCACTACGGCAAGATCGCCGAGATGCGTACCGGCGAAGGCAAGACGCTGACGGCGACCCTGGCCGTCTATCTCAACGCGCTGTCCGGCACGGGCGTGCACCTCGTCACGGTCAACGATTACCTGGCCAGCCGCGATGCCGAATGGATGGGCAAGCTCTACCGCTTCCTCGGCCTCAGCGTCGGCGTGAACCTGTCGCAGATGGCCCACGACGCCAAGCAGCAAGCCTATGCCAGTGACATTACGTACGGCACCAACAACGAGTTCGGCTTCGACTACCTGCGCGACAACATGGTCTATGCGCAGCAGGATCGCGTGCAGCGCGGCCTCAACTACGCCATCGTGGACGAGGTCGACTCCATCCTGATCGACGAGGCGCGGACGCCGCTGATCATCTCCGGCCAGGCCGAGGACCACACCGACCTCTACATCAAGATGAACGGCGTCGCGCCGCTGCTGGCCAAGGGCGAGGCGGCGAAGCAGGAGGGCGAGCAGGACAGCGGCGACTACACCGTGGACCTCAAGAGCCACCAGGTCCTGCTGACCGAGCAGGGCCACGAGCGGGCCGAGGAAGTCCTCGCCCGTCTGAATATCCTCCCCGAGGGCAGCAGCCTGTACGAGCCGGCCAACATCCTGCTGATCCACCACCTCTACGCGGCACTGCGGGCCCACAATCTCTATCACCGCGACCAGCACTATGTCGTCCAGAACGACGAAGTCATCATCGTCGACGAATTCACCGGCCGCCTGATGGTCGGGCGGCGCTGGTCGGAGGGCCTGCACCAGGCCGTCGAGGCCAAGGAGGGCGTGTCGATCCAGAACGAGAACCAGACGCTCGCCTCGATCACCTTCCAGAACTATTTCCGCATGTACGGCAAGCTCGCCGGCATGACCGGCACGGCGGACACGGAAGCCTACGAGTTCCACCAGATCTACGGCCTCGAGACCGTCGTCATTCCCACCCACCGGCCGATGATCCGCGACGACCGGATGGACCAGATCTATCGGACGGCGCCCGAGAAATACAAGGCCATCCTCATCGACATCAAGGACTGCCACGAGCGGGGCCAGCCGGTGCTGGTCGGCACGACTTCGATCGAGAACTCGGAGCTGCTCTCGGGCCTGCTGGAAAAGGAGAAGCTGCCGCACCAGGTGCTCAATGCCAAGCAGCACGCCCGCGAGGCGGAGATCGTCGCCCAGGCTGGACGCCCGGGCGTCATCACCATCGCCACCAACATGGCTGGGCGCGGCACGGACATCGTGCTCGGCGGCAACATCGACAAGCCGCTCGATGCCGTGCGTGGCGACGAGACGCTTGCGGAAGCGGACCGGCAAAGCCGCATCGCCGCCATGAAGGCCGACTGGCAGCAGGTGCACGAGCAGGTCCTGGCCGCCGGCGGCCTGCACATCATCGGCTCCGAGCGTCACGAGTCGCGGCGCATCGACAACCAGCTGCGCGGCCGCGCCGGCCGCCAGGGGGATCCGGGATCGTCGCGCTTCTACCTGGCCCTCGAGGATCCGCTGCTCAAGATCTTCGCCGGCGAACGCCTCAATTCCATCATGGTGCGGCTGAAGATGCCCGAGGGCGAGGCGATCGAACATCCGCTCGTGACCCGCTCCCTGGAATCGGCGCAGCGCAAGGTCGAACAGCGCAATTTCGACATGCGCAAACAGCTGCTCGAATACGACGACGTCGCCAATGACCAGCGCAAGGTCATCTACCAGCAGCGCAACGAGCTGCTCGAATCCGAGGAGATCGGCGAGACCATCGTGGCCATGCGCCAGGGCGTCATCCACGACACCTTCCGCATCTATGTGCCGGCCGAAAGCGTCGAGGAGCAGTGGGACATTGCGACCCTGGAAGCGGCGCTGGCCAACGATCTGCAGCTCAAGCTGGCGATCGGCGAATGGCTCAGGGCCGAACCGCAGCTCGGCGCCGGCGAGGTCCTCAAGCGGATCCTCGAGGCCGCCGACGCCTCCTACGTCGCCAAGGTCGCCCGCGTCGATTCCGCCGCCTGGAACGGGTTCGAGCGCAACGTCATGCTGCAGAGCCTCGACACCCACTGGCGCGAGCATCTCGCCGCGCTCGATCACCTGCGCCAGGGCATCCACCTGCGCGGCTATGCGCAAAAAAACCCCAAGCAGGAATACAAGCGCGAGGCCTTCGAGCTGTTCGAGTACCTGCTCAACTCGGTGCGCACCGAAGTCACCAAGCTGCTGATGACGGTCGAGATCCGCGCCCCCGAGCAGCTCGAGGAAGCCGAGCCGCACGCGCCGCAGCTCGAAAACGTCCAGTACCATCACGCCGACTACGAAGAGGCGCTGGCGGCGACCCAGGAAAAGCAGCAGCCGCAGCAGCGCCACGTGCAGAAGGTCGGCCGCAACGACCCGTGTCCCTGCGGGTCCGGCAAGAAGTACAAGCATTGCCACGGCCGGCTGAGCTGAATCGGGCGCCGCTGCGCACCCTCGCCGAGGACGGCGATGCCATCGTCATCCTCGACCAGACCCTCCTGCCCGGCCGCAGCGAATTCCGCCGCCTGACCCGGCTCGACGAAGCCGCCCACGCCATCCGCAGCATGCAGGTGCGAGGTGCGCCGCTGATCGGCGCCACGGCCGCCTACGCCGTGGCGCTGGGCCTGCGCGAGGCCGCCGATGATGCGAGCCTGGCGGGAGTCCTGGCGGCCTTGGCCGCGACCCGGCCGACCGCCGTAAACCTGCACTGGGCACTGGCCCGCATGCAGCGGGCCCTCGCGGCGCTTCCGCCCGCCGCGCGCTGCGCGGCGGCCTGGGCCGAAGCCCGGCAGATCGCCGCCGAGGATGCCGCGGCCAACGCCGCCATCGGCGGCAATGGCCTGCCGCTGCTGCAGGCCGTTGCCGAACGCAAGGCCCGCGTCGACATCATGACCCACTGCAACGCCGGCTGGCTGGCCACGGTGGCGCACGGCACCGCGCTGGCGCCGGTCTACGCCGCGCACCAGGCGGGTATCGAGGTGCACGTCTGGGTCTCGGAAACCCGGCCGCGCAATCAGGGCCTGCTCACCGCTTGGGAACTCACCCAGGGCGGCGTGCCGCACACCCTGATCGCCGACAATGCGGCGGGCCTGCTGATGATGCAGGGCCGGGTCGATGTCGTCATCGTCGGCGCCGACCGGATTGCCGCCAACGGCGACACCGCCAACAAGATCGGCACCTACCTCAAGGCCCTGGCGGCGCGCGCCCATCGCATACCGTTCTACGTCGCGGCGCCGCTGTCGACGGTCGATCATGCCTGTCCCGACGGGGCCTCGATCCCGATCGAGGAGCGCGCCGGCAGCGAACTCGGCGTTTCTTCCCACCGTGTCGCCAATCCGGCTTTCGACGTCACGCCCGGCACCCTGATCAGCGGCATCATTAGCGAAAAGGGCGTGATCCCCGCCGGCGAGTTGCGGAGGCTGATGGAATGAGGTTTTCCGAGACGTGCAAGGCAGTGCTCGCCGCCGCCCGCGCCATCAATGCCAGCGGCATCAACCGCGGCAGCGCCGGCAACGTCAGCGCCCGTGTCGAGGGCGGCTTCGTCGTCACGCCGACCGGCCTGGCCTATGACGTCTGTATGTCCGAGGACATGAGCTTGGTGGCGATGGACGGCACCGCCGCGGGGCGCCGCAAGCCGTCCTCGGAATGGCGCTTCCACCGCGACATCTACGCGGCGCGGCCGGAGGCGGGGGCGGTAATCCACACCCATGCCCCGTTCGCCACCAGCCTGGCCTGCCTGGGGCTCGACATCCCGCCCTTCCACTACATGATCGCCCGCTTCGGCGGCAAGGACGTGCGCTGCGCCGACTACGCCACCTTCGGCACCCAGCAATTGTCCGATGCCGTGCTGCGCGCCCTGGCGGGGCGTTGCGCCTGCCTCATGGCCCATCACGGCATGCTGGTCTACGGCGGCGATCTCGACCGTGCGCTGGTCCTGGCGATCGAGCTGGAAGCGCTCTGCGAACAATACTGGCGCGTGCTGCAGCTGGGCGAACCGCGTCTGCTGCCCGACGACGAGATGCAGCGGGTCATCGAAAAATTCTCCGGGTACGGTCAGCAGCAATGACGCATGGATTTTGTCGGGCAATCGTTTCGGGCGCGCGATTCACGAACACCGCGCTTCCCGGGTGGGAGGCGCGAAGCGAATGTCCAGGCCAGACTATCATCGCTCGGTGCCTGGGATCGGGATATGCGGCCGGGTGGGCGGCCGGATCCCGCAGCGGCAGATCGCCGTGGAACCCGCCCCGGGCGGCATGCCCGGGCGACCTTCGACAGCCGTCACATTGGCGACGCGACAGATTACAATGCGGGTAAAGCCATGGAAACCGTCAGCCTGGTCCACCATTTCCTGATCGCCATGCCCGCCATGGTCGACCCCAATTTTTCCCGGACGCTGACCTATATTTGCGAACACAACGACGAAGGTGCGCTGGGCGTCATCGTCAATCGTCCGACGGAAATGAACCTCGCCTTGCTCTTCGAGCGGGTCAGCATCACGTTGGAGAATGAGGCCGCGGGCGCGGCCATCGGCAGCCAGCCGGTCTATTTTGGCGGTCCCGTGCAGACCGATCGCGGCTTCGTCCTGCATCGGCCCGTCGGACACTGGCAATCGACCTTGTCGGTCAGAGACCAGATCGGGCTTACCAGCTCGCGCGACATCTTGCAGGCCATGGGCGCCTCCGGCGAGCCGGCCGAGACCCTGGTGGCCCTGGGCTACGCCGGCTGGTCGGGTGGGCAGCTCGAGTGGGAGCTGTCGCAAAACGCCTGGCTGACCGTGGCCGCCGCGCCGCGCATCATTTTCGAGCTTCCGCCGGAGGAACGGCTGGCCGCGGCAATGAAGCTTCTGGGCGTCGATTTCGCGACCTTGTCCGACGTCGCCGGCCATGCCTGATCGCCAGGCCGGCACGATCCTGGCGTTCGACTTCGGCCTGCGCCGCATCGGCGTCGCCGTCGGCGATGCGGCGATCGGAGTGGCGCATCCGCTGCTGACCATCGACGGTCCCGCCAATGACAAGCGGTTTTCCGCGATTGCCGCGCTGATCGGCGAGTGGCGGCCGGCGCTGCTCCTAGTCGGCCTGCCGCGCAGCCTCGACGGCGAAGCGGGAGAGATGACGGAGCACTGCCGCCGCTTCGCCCGCCGCCTGGCCGGCCGCTTCGCTGTGGCGGTGCGGCTGGTGGATGAGCGGCTCAGTTCCGTCGCGGCGGAATCGGCGCTGCGCGCCGCAGGGATCGCCACGAGGCGGCACAAGAGCCGCATCGATGCGGCTGCCGCGCAGGTGATCCTGCAATCGTATTTCGATGGCGGCAACGCCGTCGTCGTCGTCGACGATGAGCCCGCCGCTGCCTGAAGGCGAAGCCCTGCTGGCGCAGCTGGTCGAACAGATGCGGCCGCGCTGCGCTGCGACGACCTCGCTCGTCGGCATCCACACCGGCGGCGTCTGGCTCGCCGAGCGGCTGCACGGGGCGCTCGGGCTGGCAACACCGCTGGGCAGCATCGACGTCTCCTTCTACCGGGACGACTATGCCAGCCGCGGCCTGCCCGGCGGCATCAAGCGCTCGTCGATTCCCTTCGCCGTGGATGGCACCGACATCGTCATCGTCGACGACGTTCTCTACACCGGGCGGACGATACGCGCGGCGATGAACGAACTCTTCGACTACGGCCGTCCGGCCAGCATCGCGCTGGCGGTTCTGGTCGACCGGGGCGGTCGCGAACTGCCGATCGCAGCCGACTATTGCGCCTGGGTCTGCACTCTGGCTGCCAGCCAGACGCTGGTGCTCGACCGGGCCGACGACGGGCGCCTGGGCCTGCGCATCACGGAAAAATGAACGGCCGCAATCCCCAACTGAGTCGGCACGGCGGGCTGCAGCACCTGCTGACCATCGAAGGACTGCCCCGCGAGGTTCTAACCGGCATTCTCGACACGGCGGCGCCCTTCACCGAAGTCGCCGAGCGCGAGGTCAAGAAGCTGCCCCTGCTGCGCGGCAAGAGCGTCTTCAACCTGTTCTTCGAGAATTCGACGCGCACGAGGACGACTTTCGAGATCGCCGCCAAGCGGCTCTCGGCCGACGTGATCAACCTCAACATCAACACCTCGTCGACGGCCAAGGGCGAGACGCTGCTCGATACCGTCGATAACCTCGCGGCGATGCAGGCCGACATGTTCGTCGTCCGCCACGCCTCGAGCGGTGCGCCCTACCTGATCGCCCAGCACCTGGCGACGACCGGCCGCGACCACATCCACGTCATCAATGCCGGTGACGGCCGCCATGCCCATCCGACGCAGGGCCTGCTCGACATGTATACCATCAGGCACTACAAGAAGGACTTCACCGGCCTGACCGTGGCGATCGTCGGCGACCTGCTGCATTCCCGCGTCGCGCGCAGCCAGATTCACGCCCTGAACATCCTCGGGGTTCCCGAAGTGCGCGTCATCGCGCCGCAGACGCTGCTGCCGACCGATATCGAGCGGATGGGGGTCAGGGTTTTCAACGATATTCGCGCCGGCCTGCGCGGCGTCGACGTCGTCATGACATTGCGCTTGCAGAACGAACGCATGAACGGCGCTCTGCTGCCGAGCACCCAGGAGTATTTCAAGTATTACGGCCTGACCGCAGACAAACTCGAACTGGCCAAGCCGGATGCGATTGTCATGCACCCGGGACCGATGAACCGCGGCGTCGAAATCGACTCGGCGGTGGCCGACGGTTCGCACGCGGTGATCCTGCCCCAGGTGACCTTCGGCATCGCCGTGCGCATGGCGGTGATGAGCATGCTGGCAGGGGCGTGATGAAGATCCAGATCAGGAACGGACTCGTCGTCGACCCGGCGAATGGCATACACCGGCGTGGCGACGTGTTCGTCGCCGCCGGCAAGATCGTCGGCGTCGGCGCAATGCCGGCGGGCTTTCAAGCCAACAGCGTCATCGACGCCGCCGGGCTGGTCGTCTGCCCGGGACTCGTCGACCTGTCGGCGCGCCTGCGCGAACCGGGCTTCGAATACAAGGCCACGCTCGAATCGGAAATGGCCGCCGCGGCGGCCGGCGGCATCACCAGCCTCGCCTGTCCGCCGGATACCGACCCGCCGCTCGACGAACCGGGGCTCGTCGAAATGCTCAAACATCGCGCCCGACACCCCAACTTCGCCCACGTCTATCCGGTCGGGGCGCTGACGGAAAAGCTGGCCGGCCAGCGCCTCACGGAAATGGCGGAGCTGGCCGAGGCCGGCTGCGTCGCCTTCGGGCAAGCCAACGTCAGCATCGTCGACACCCAGGTGCTGCAACGCGCGATGCAATACGCGGCCACCTTCGGCTATGCCGTCTGGCTGCAACCGATGGACCCGTTTCTCGCCCGCGAGGGTGTCGCCCACGACGGCGAGATGGCGTCGCGCCTCGGCCTGGGCGGGATTCCGGTGGCGGCCGAGACGGTTGCCCTGGCGACCATCCTGCAATTGGCCCGGGACACGCGGGCGCAGGTGCATATCACCCGAGTTTCCAGCCGCGCCGGACTCGAGATGATAGTCGCGGCCCGTGCCGCCGGCATCTCCGTCAGTTGCGACGTGTCGGCGCATCACCTGCATCTATGCGAACGGGATATCGGCTACTTCGATCCCCTGGCGCGTTTGGTGCCGCCGTTGCGGGCCCTCGGTGACCGCGACGCGCTGCGCCAGGGACTGGCCGACGGCAGCATCGACGCGCTCTGCTCGGACCACACGCCGGTCGATGACGACGCCAAACAAATGCCCTTCGCCGAGGCCGAGGCCGGCGCCACCGGGCTGGAACTGCTCCTGCCGCTGACGCTCAAGTGGGCCGGCGAATGCCGCGTCGCCCTGCCGCAGGCCCTGTCACGCATCACCCGTGATGCCGCTCGCATACTCGGAATTGCGGCCGGCACGCTCTCCGTCGGTGCCTCGGCCGACATCTGCGTGTTCGACCCGCGCGCGCCCTTTCGCATCTCCCGCGAAACGCTCAAGAGCCAGGGTAAGAACACACCCTTCCTGGGACTCGAACTCGAGGGGCGGGTCCGCTATACCCTGATCGACGGCCACCTCGCCTACGACGGCTCCTGGACCTAGCGCGGAAAGTCCAGGAGCCGCCCGCTCGGTGTTGGGTCAGGGAGCGCGACTAGCGGCGCCCGGCGAAACGCGGCCCGGTTCCGATTCGGCTTGCGCTGCCTGCCGTCGCGGTCCTCGCTGGAGCTTCCCTGACGGCACCGGACGGCGCCGATCCCGCCGCCATGCCGCAGGAATAACCGGGCTAGAACTCGTACTCGACCTGCAGGCGTGCCGTGTGATCGGGCGCTGCCGGCGTCAAGCCGACCAGCCAGGCGGCGTTGTACTTGATGGCCTGCCGGCCGCCGAGCCCGAATCGGCCGAAGACAGCCGGTCCGGCGCGATGGGTTCGCTCGTCGCGGGGTACCCAGGCATTCCATTTTCCCAATTCGCCGAAGCCCTGCAGCCCGTACTCGAATTCCTGCTGCCAGCGGTATTTGACTTGCCACCGGTAGCCCAGATCGGTTTCCTGAACCTCGGCGCGTACATTGCGCGCGAGGAACAGGTTTCCATTCAACTGCCAGCGGCCAAAATCGGTCTGGCCGAGGAATGCCAGCTTGAGTTCGTAACCCTGGCTCCGGTCCCGGGGGGCCTCGATCTCTGTCAGCAGACCGAAATCGATCGAATACTTGCCGGCGTCCGTCAGTTGAAATTTGTTTTCGAATTCCCAGGCATCGTAATGCCAGGGATCGCTGCCCTGCTTCTCGTATTTGGCATACAGTTCGGTGGCCCAGAAGTCATTGACGCCGTAGCCCCAGCCGATGCTCGCGGCGGCGAAACGGCTGCCATCCGGCTGCATCGCCGAGCCCGACTTGAAATCGATTTCGTGTTCGCCGCGGACCACCTGGGGCAGCCAGACGTAGTCGGCCGGTTCCGCCAGCAGCATCGGCAGGTACGCCGACAAGCTGACGGCCAGCAGCCATTGACGAAAGTTCATTTGCCGACGCCTCTCGCGTGGACGTGGCCGCTACGCTTCATTCCAGCGGCGATGGTGAGAAGGGTGGCGAGATAAAAGCCGATCTGCATGCCCGCGGGCCTGGCCTGGTAACCGATCAGGCTGTGCAGCAGCGTGCCGGCGATCGAATCCTCCGGCAGGGCCCCGGAGGTGTCCCATATCGGCGTGACGAGGCCGGGCAGCAAATCGGCCTGGATCAGAAAGCCTGCAGCCTGTGCGGCAAGGCCGGCGGCGAGCAGAAGGACCAGCATCGCCGTGACTTTGAAGAACCAACGCAAGGGAATGCGCAGCAGGCCGAAATAGGTCGCATATCCGGTCGCTGCGCCGGCCAATGCGCCGAACGTAGCGCCGAAGAGCATCGACGTTGACCGACCGCCTTCCGACGCGGCGATGCCCTGCAGGAACAGCACCGCCTCGGATCCTTCGCGCAGCACGGCGATGCCGACGATCAAGAGCAGCGTCGAGCACTCGCTGCGCCGTTCCGAAATGGCCAGGCCCGCGGCCTTGGCTCTGGCCGACAGTTCGGCAGCGTGTGCCGACATCCAAATGTTGTGCCACGCCAGCATCGCGACGGCGATACCGAGAATGGACGCGTTGAAGACCTCCTGGCCGAGGCCTTCGGCCATGGCCGCGATGGCTTCAGTGAACCAGGCGACCATCGCGGCTCCGGCCAGGCCGGCGAACAGCCCCGCGCCAAGCCAGCGGCTGCGTCCGGGCACGTTGCGCGTGGCTGCGGCGATGACGCCGATGATCAGCGCGGCCTCGAGGACTTCGCGAAAGACGATGACGGCCGAACCGAACATGGCGATCCTCCTTCAGCGAGCGACTACGGTACCTTTGGCCGTGGCCTCGTGAAACTCGCCGACGAACGGGTAGGTTCCCGCATCGAGCGGCCCGATATAGACGGTCGCCTTGCCATTCGCGGGAATGAGCTTTTCCCGGTTGAGGGCATGACTTTCGAATTCCTCGGCAGTCGGATCGCGGTTCTCTATGCTCAGGCGGATCTTTTTTCCGGCGGGCACGACCAGCGTGTCCGGCTGGAAACGATGGTCCTGGATGACCAGGTTGACGTCCTCTGCCGCCGTGGCAATCAGCGGAAACAGGGCCAAGGCGAAGATCAAGGATTTCATGGTTGAGCCAAAAATGAGTTTCGACATGGTAATGATAACTATTCTCATTCGCGAACGCAAGTGATCGTTTTCGAACCGGTTATGCATATCGCAACTTACTCGAAGCCTCGAGACAAGGCGGGTGTCAAGCGCTTGGCGACGGGATGGGGGGGCGGCCGGGCCGGACAGTCATTTGCCGAGCAGGCATTTCAAGGCCGTCGCCGGAGTGATCCGGGCGATCGAAACACGCTTCGTCCGCGAGTTCCTGCCGGCGATCAACGCGACATCGTGTCGGGTCACCGACAAGACCGCGGCGAGGAAAGCGATCAATTCGAGGTTGGCCTTGCCTTCGACCGGTGGGGCGGCAAGGCGAATCTTCAAGGCGTCGCCGTGCAAGCCGGCGACTTCGCTGCGCTTGGCGCCCGGTTGAACGTGGAGCGAGAGCAGTACTCCGCCGCCCGGTTCCGGACGCAGCCAGGATTCGCTCATGAGGGCCCGAACTGGGCCGCGACCGCGGCCCGGGCCCAGCCGACCAGCGCGAGAACCACTTGCAGCAGCAGCAACACGAGCAGGGGCGACACGTCGACTCCGCCGACGGTCGGGAGACGGCGCCGGAAGGGTGCCAGCAAGGGCTGGACAAGCGCATCGAACAATGGGGCGACCGGGGAGTAGGGATTGATCCACGACAAGGCCGCGGCCACGACGACCGCGCCGACCATGAGGTATACCGTCAGGCGCACCGTTTCGATTATCGCCAGCAGCGACACGACGCCCAGTGCCTTCGTCGACATCGAATCGATGGCTCCGGCAAGGCCGAAGGCAAAACCGAGAAACATCGCCTGCAGGATCCAGGCGAGCAACAGCGAGGCCAAGTCGAAGTTGAAGGGGTTGGGCAGAATGCGGCGAACCGGACGCACCAAGCCGTCGGTGACCGCGATGACGAAGCGGCCGAGCGGATTGCGGAACGGCGCGCGGGTCATCTGCATCAGGAAGCGGGCCAGCAGCATCATGGAAAAAAAGCCGAACACGGCTTCGACAACCATCAGAAACAGCTGGGTCAGCATCGGTCAGCTCTTCCCCATTTGCTCGCCGAGCTCGCAGCTGCGCTGGGCGGCGGCGCGGATGCCGCGGCCGATGGCTTCGGCGATGCGGTCGCCGGCGAATGATTGCAGGGCGGCCTCCGTCGTGCCGCCTTTCGACGTCACCCGTTCACGCAGAATCGCCACCGGCTCGTCGCCGGCCGCGGCCAGCCTCGCCGCGCCGAGCACCGTTCCGACGGCGAGCCGGCGCGCCGCAGCGGGGTCGAAGCCGAATTCCCGGGCCGCCGCCTCGAGGGCTTCGATGAAATAGAAGACATAGGCCGGGCCGCTCCCGGAGACCGCGGTGACCGCGTCCATCATCGCTTCGTCGTCGAGCCAGACGGTGTCGCCGACGGCCCGCAGCACAAGTTCGGCGCGGTCCCGACCGGCGGCGTCGACCGCCGGAGCGGCGTACAGGCCGGTCATGCCGGCGCCGATCAGCGCCGGGGTGTTGGGCATGGTCCGCACCAGCCGATGATGTCCGCCGAGCCAACGGCCGACATCGTCCAGGCGCAGGCCGGCGGCGATGCTGATGACCAGCTGGTCCTTCAGTTTGCCGGCCAGAGGGGCGAGCGCCGTACGCATCTGCTGCGGCTTGACGGCGAGAACCCAGGTATCGCTGGCCAGCGCTTCGTCATCGACGGCTGCGGAACAGCGAACGCCGAACGTCTCGGCGAGGCCTTGCCGAGACCCTTCGAGGGGCTCGACGACATGCAGCGACGCGGCGGCGAACCCCTTCGCCAGCAGCCCGCCGATGAGCGCGGTGGCCATATTTCCCCCGCCCAGAAAAGCGATCTTCATGTCGGTGACTCCTTTACCCGGGTGCCGAAAATCAAAGTGCCGAGGCGGACGACGGTGGCGCCTTCCCTGATTGCCGTCTCGAAATCTCCGGACATGCCCATCGATAACGAATCGAAGCCGAATCCTTCGCCATTGAGATCGTCGCGCAGATTGCGCAGCGTCGCGAAGCGCCTGCGCAGCAGGTCGCCGTCGGCGCTTGGCTCGGGGATGGCCATCAGGCCGCGCAGGCGAAGCCGCGGCAGCTGCCGGACGGTCCGCGCCAAGGCCGCCGCCGCCTGTGGCGCGACGCCGCCCTTGCTTTCCTCGCCGCTGACGTTGACCTGCAGGCAGATATCCAGCGGCGGCAGATGCGGCGGCCGTTGCTCCGACAGGCGTTCGGCGATGCGCTCGCGATCGATCGAATGGACCCAGGCGAAGTGCTCGGCGACGAGCCGGGTCTTGTTGCTCTGCAGCGGTCCGATGAAGTGCCAACAGAGCTCCAGGTCGGCCAGGGCGGCCATCTTCTCGACGCCTTCACGGACGAAATTTTCGCCGAAATCACGCTGTCCGCAGGCCGCCGCCTCCCTGACGAACGATGCCGGCCAGGTCTTGGAAACGGCGAGCAGCCGCACCTCCCCGACGGGCCGCCCGGCATTCGCGCATGCCGCCGCGATGCGCGTTCTCACGGCTTGCAAGTTGGCGGAAATTGTTGTCATAATCCCCCGGAAACAGGGGGCGAGTATACCATTGCACCGCAACGACCCTGCCCGCGACGCTCACCCGGATACAACGCATGGATATCACCGAACTTCTCGCCTTCGCCGTCAAGAACAAGGCCTCCGACCTTCACCTGTCGGCGGGCCTGCCGCCGATGATCCGGGTCCACGGCGACATCCGGCGCATCAACCTGCCGGCGATGGAACACCGCGACGTTCATGCGATGGTCTACGACATCATGAACGACTCGCAGCGCAAGCATTACGAAGAGAATCTCGAATGCGACTTTTCCTTCGAGGTGCCGAACCTGGCGCGATTCCGGGTCAATGCCTACATCCAGCATCGTGGCGCCGGCGCCGCCTTCCGCACGATTCCATCGAAGGTGCTGACGCTGGAGCAGCTCAATGCTCCGAAGATTTTCATGGAGATCTCGCAGCAGCCGCGGGGCATCGTCCTCGTCACCGGACCGACCGGTTCGGGCAAGTCTACGACGCTGGCGGCGATGATGGACTATGTCAACGAGAATCAGTACAACCACGTCCTGACGGTCGAGGATCCGATCGAGTTCGTCCATGAATCGAAGAAATGCCTGATCAACCAGCGCGAGGTCGGGCCCCATACCCTGTCCTTCGCCAATGCGCTGCGCAGCGCATTGCGCGAGGACCCCGACGTCATCCTGGTCGGCGAAATGCGCGACCTGGAAACCATCCGCCTGGCCCTCACGGCGGCGGAAACCGGCCACCTCGTGTTCGGCACATTGCACACCAGTTCGGCAGCCAAGACCATCGACCGGATCGTCGACGTATTCCCCGCGGCGGAAAAGGAAATGGTCCGCTCGATGCTGTCCGAATCGCTGCGCGCCGTCATCTCGCAAACGCTGCTCAAGACCAAGGATGGCCAGGGCCGGGTCGCGGCGCACGAAATCATGATCGGCACTCCGGCCATCCGCAACCTTATCCGCGAGAACAAGATCGCGCAGATGTATTCGACGATCCAGACGGGCCAGGCGACCGGCATGCAGACCCTCGACCAGAACCTGGCGGAACTTGTCCGCCGCAACGTCGTATCGTCGGCCGAGGCGCGTCTCCGTGCCGCCAACAAGGACAATTTCGCCGGCTGAGGCGGGCGTCATGTCCGGGATGCCGTGGCCGGCAGCAGACCCAACCCCGTGGCGCCGACTTGTCAGCCGGGGGCATTGCGTCGTAGGCTGAGCGGGGCGCCAAGGGGTGCCCGCCAAATGCAGTTCGCGGCCGATCGCGCCTGGTCGGCTGAAAGAGCAAGGAATTGCGGCGGCTGCGAGCTTGAGCGCCTGGAGTTGCCGGAGCCTACCCGATAGTCCGAAGAGGAAGCCGTTATGGAACGCGACGAAGGTCTGAAGTTCATGTACAACCTGCTGTCCCTGATGGTCAGCAAGAAAGGCTCCGACCTGTTCATTACCGCCGGCTTCCCGCCGGCGATCAAGATCGACGGCAAGGTGACGCCGGCGACGACGCAGGTCCTCACGCCGCAGCACACCCTCGATCTGGCCCGCGCGATCATGAACGACAAGCAGGCGGCGGCGTTCGAGGCCCACAAGGAGTGCAACTTCGCGATCAATCCCCAGGCTATCGGCCGCTTTCGGGCCAACGCTTTCATCCAGCAGGGTCGCACCGGCCTGGTGCTGCGGACGATCAACACGCGGATCCCGAACTTCGACGAGCTGAACCTGCCGCCGGTGCTCAAGGACATTGCCATGACCAAGCGCGGCTTGGTGCTGTTCGTCGGCGGTACCGGCTGCGGCAAGTCGACCTCGCTCGCGGCCATGATCGGATATCGCAACGAAAACAGCTACGGGCACATCATCACCGTCGAGGATCCGATCGAGTTCGTGCACGAGCACAAGAACTGCATCGTCACCCAGCGCGAGGTCGGCGTCGACACCGACAGCTGGGAACTGGCGCTGAAGAACACGCTGCGCCAGGCCCCGGACGTCATCCTGATCGGCGAGATCCGCGATCGCGAGACCATGGAGCACGCCATCGCCTTCGCCGAAACCGGCCATCTTTGCATGGGAACGCTGCATGCGAATTCGACCAACCAGGCCCTCGACCGGATGGTCAACTTCTTCCCCGAAGACCGGCGCGACCAACTGCTGATGGACCTGTCGCTCAACCTGCGCGGCGTCGTCTCGCAGCGCCTGATCCCGTTCAAGGACGGCAAGGGCCGCGTTCCGGCGGTCGAGATCATGCTGAACTCGCCGCTCATCGCCGACCTGATCTTCAAGGGGCATGTCGTCGAAATCAAGGAATTGATGAAGCGCTCCCGCGAACTCGGCATGCAGACCTTCGACCAGGCGCTGTTCGATCTCTACGAAACCGGCCGCATCGGCTACGAGGACGCCCTGCGCAACGCCGATTCGGTCAACGACCTGCGCCTGCAAATCAAGCTGTGCGGCAAGGAATCCAAGGAGCGCGACCTGACCGCCGGCATCCAGCACCTCGACATCGTTTAGACCGGGTCCAGTGCCTTGGCCGCCTGCAGGGCGCGGGCGGTGCCTATGACGGCGGCGAATCGGCGCGCGCTGCGCGCCGCGGCCCCGACACCATGCGGAAGTGATACAGCCGGCATTCGAGGGCGCCGTTGTAGAGCGGCGTCTTGTGATCGGCGCGCAGCCCGATCAGCTTCGCCAGCCGCGTATCGGACGAGAGGAAATGGCAGTCCCAGCCGGCATAGCGGCTCTTCAGCGCGTCGCCGAGACGCGGGTAGAACAAGGCCAGTTCGTCCGCTTCGCCGATCCGTTCGCCATAGGGCGGGTTGGCGACGAGCACGCCGCTCGGGGCCGGCGGATCGAGTTCGAGGATGTCGCCGCGGGCCAGGTTGGCGACGCCGTCCAGGCCGGCAGCGGCGAGGTTCTGCTGGCTGCGGGCGATGGCATCGGCCGATACGTCGCGTCCCCACAGCGCCAGCGGTCGCGGCGGCTGGCGGCGCGCCTGCGCTTGGGCGCGCAGGCCTCGCCACAGGGCGGCGTCGAAGTTGGCCAGGCGTACCAGCGCGAAGCGGTCGGCCGGGCGCGACAGGCCGGGGGCGATGGCCAGCGCCGTCTGCGCCGCCTCGAGCAGAAAGGTGCCGCTGCCGCACATCGGATCGAGCAGCGCCATACCGGGCGACCAGCCGGCCAGGCGGAGGATGCCGGCGGCAAGGTTCTCCTTGAGCGGCGCCTGCACCTTGGCATGCTTGAGACCGCGTAGATAGAGCGCCTCGCCCGAAGTGTCGAGGTAGAAGGTGACGCTGTCGGCGGTCAGGAAGGCGTGGATACGGACCTCGGGATCGGCGGTATCGACGCTCGGACGGCGACCACCGCAGGCGTCGCGAAAGCGGTCGCAGACGGCGTCCTTGATGCGCAGGGTGATGAATTCGAGGCTCTTCAACGGACTCTTGATGGCGGCCACATAGACGCGCAGCGTTCGCGCCACGTCGAACCAGGCCGGCCAGTCGAGGCGGCGGGCCAGCCGATAGACGTCATCCTCGCTGCGGTAGCGGCCTTCGCCGACGCGCCAGAGCACGCGCGTGGCAAGGCGCGATTCGAGGTTGGCCGCGTAGCAGGCCCGCCAGTCGCCGCTGAAGCGGACGCCGCCGGCAACGATGCCGATGTCGTGGCCGCCGGCGGCGCCGATCTCCTCGGCGAGCGGTGCCTCGAGGCCGCGCGGACAGCTGGCGAAAAATCCTTCCGATGCCGTCGTCATCGTCACGTCAGAAAGGCTTGACCACGGCCAGGATCACCACCGCCGTCAGCAGCACGACCGGAACTTCGTTGAAGATGCGGAACCAGCGATGGCCGCGCCGATTGGTCCCGGCGACGAACTGCGCCAGCAGGCGGCCGCAACTGAGGTGGTAGGCGGCGAGCAGCGCCACCAGCGCCGTCTTGGCGTGGAGCCAGTGGCCGGAAATGCCGAAGCCGAACCACAGCCAGAGGCCGAACGAGATCGCCAGCACGCCCAGCGGGGTCATGAAACGATAGAGCTTGCCGGCCATCAGCAGCAGTCGCTCGCGCTCGACGCCGGTCGCCGGCACCAGGGCGAGATTGACGAAAATTCGCGGCAGGTAGAACAGTCCGGCGAACCAGCTGACGACGAACACGATATGGAAGGACTTGACCCAGAGCATCGCGCAGTGAATTCCGTTGGAATGTTGATGGCTGCCTTGGCGGCCGCGGATCTTACCGCGCGGCGTCGAGGCCGAGGCCGGCATGGACGGTCGGATAGCGCAGGCGGACGCCGAGTTCGCGCTTCAGGCGGCCGTTGTCGAGGCGCCTCGATTCGCCCATGAACGACAGCGTCGCCTGCGGCAGGCGGCGTTCCGCCTCGTCGCGGCCGACCCGCGGCGGACGCGGCAGGGCGAATGCATCGGCGAGCAGATCGTACCAGTCGGCCATCGCCAGCGTCGTGTCGTCGCTGGCGTGATAGGTGCGGTTGGGCCGCCCGTGCGTCAGCGCGGTCCGGCAAATCGCCGCCAGATCGTCGGCGTGGATGTGATTGGTGATGACGTCGTCATTAGCGGCGAGGACCGGCAGGCCGCGACGCAGACGGTCGAGCGGCAGGCGGTCGCGGGCGTAGATGCCGGGAACGCGCAGGATGCTGACCGTGCACTGGCCGGCGCTGCCGAGATGGCGAAGTTGGCGCTCGGCATCGAGGCGGCGCCGCCCCCGGCTGCTCTGCGGCCGCGGCGTGCGCGTCTCGTCAATCCGCGCGCCGCCGCAGTCGCCATAGACCCCGCTGGTGCTGAGGTAAACCAGGTGCCGTGGTAAAATCCGGCCGCGGCGCAAGGCGGCGATCAGGTTGCGCGTGCGCGTGTCGCGATCGCCGTGCGGCGGCGGCGGCGCGCTGTGGAGCACGGCGTCGGCCAGGCCGACCAGCCGTCGCAGACTGTCGGGACGGTCGAGGTCGCCGACGATCTGGACGACTCCGTACGCGCTCAAGGTTTCATCCCGTTCGCGGACCAGCGCCACAACCCGATAGTGTCGCAACAGGCCGGGCAAGGCGCGGCGGGCGATGTCGCCGCAACCGACGATCAGAAGGTTTCTCACCGGGACGATTATCGCATGCCATTCCAGGTCACCATCGAGCCGAGCGGCCACCGCTATTGCGCCGAGGCCGACGAAACCCTGCTCGAAGCGGCCCTCGCCGCCGGATTGACGCTGCCCTACGGCTGCCGCAACGGCGCCTGCGGCTCGTGCAAGGGCCGGGTGCTGGAAGGCAGCGTCGACCATGACGGGGCCCAGGAGTCGGCCCTGCCGCACGAGGAACGGCGCGCCGGACTGGCCTTGTTCTGTTGCGCCCGGCCGCGCAGCGACATTGTACTCGAATGTCATGAGGTCGGCGTCGCCACCGATATCCCGGTCCGGACCATGCCCTGCCGCGTGCAGAAGCTGGAGCGGCTCGCCGCCGACGTGATGGTGCTGCACCTGAAGCTCCCGGCCAACGAGCGCCTGCAGTTCCTCGCCGGCCAGTACATCGAGATCCTGCGCCCCGCCGGGCGCCGCCGCGCCTTTTCCCTGGCCAACGCCCCCCATGACGACGCCATGCTGCAACTGCATCTGCGCTTGATCCCCGGCGGCGAATTTACCAGCCATGTCTTTCACGCCATGGCCGAACGCGAAATCCTGCGCTTCGAAGGACCGCACGGCAGCTTCTACCTGCGCGAGGAGCCGGAGCTTGCCCGGCCGGTCATCCTGCTCGCCGGCGGCACCGGCTTCGCGCCGATCAAGTCCATCGTCGAGCACGCCATCCACCAGCGGCTGCGGCGTCCGATGACGTTGTACTGGGGAGCGCGGAACCGCGGCGGCCTCTACCTGCCCGAGCTGCCGCTGCGCTGGGCCGCCGAGCATGCCCACCTGGCCTATGTGGCGGTGCTCTCCGAGCCGACCGCGGCGGATGCCTGGAGCGGTCGCAGCGGACTCGTCCACCGCGCCGTGCTCGACGATGTCGCCGACCTTTCCGGCTACGACGTCTATGCCTGCGGCGCCCCGGCGATGATCGATGCGGCGCGGCGCGACTTCACGGCGCGGGGCCTGCCGCCCGAACGCTTCTTCTCCGACGCCTTCAGCTATGCCCGCGACTCGACCGGGGTGGCCTGATGCCGCCGGCCGGCGTGCCGCTCATTCGCCGAGGTAGGCGGCGCGCACGCGCGGATCGGCGAGCAGGGCGGCGGCGCCGTCGGCCAGCGTGATGTGGCCGCTCTCCATGACGTAGCCGCGCCGGCACACCGACAGCGCCAGACGGGCATTCTGCTCGACGAGCAGGATCGTCACGCCCTGGGCGGCGATGTCTTCGATCACCTCGAACACCTTCTGCACCATCAACGGCGCCAGTCCCATCGACGGCTCGTCGAGCAGCAGCAGTTGCGGCCGTGCCATCAGCGCGCGGCCGATCGCCAGCATCTGCTGCTCGCCGCCCGAGAGCGTCCCGGCGAGCTGGCCCTGTCTCTCGGCGAGGCGCGGCAGCATGGCGAAGATCCGCTGCAGGTCGGCCGCGATGGCGGCGGAATCGCGGCGGCAATAGGCGCCCATGGCCAGGTTTTCGGCGACCGTGAGGCGGGCGAAGACGCCCCGTCCTTCCGGCACCAGCGCCAGCCCCTTGCCGACCAGGGCGTGGGCGGGCAGCGCCGCCAGGTCCTCGCCGCGGTAACGCAGGCTGCCGCGGGCCGGCACCAGGCGGGCCAGGGCCTTCAGCGTGGTCGTCTTGCCGGCGCCGTTGGCGCCGATCAGGCAGACGATCTCGCCGGCCTCGACGGCGAAGGAAATGCCCTTGACCGCGGCAATGCCGCCGTAATGGACCTGGAGGTCCACTACGTCCAACAAGGGTCGGCCATCCCCCCGGCCCCGTTGCCGAGGAAGGGGGCGACTTTGGCTCGCTTCGCTCGACGCGTTCGTGGACTCAGGCGCTTTCGCTGCCAAGATAGGCCTCGATGACGATGGGATTGGTGCGGACCCGTTCGGGGACGTCCTCGGCGATCTTCTCGCCGTAGTCGAGGACGGCGACGCGGTCGCACAGGCCCATGACCAGCTTGACGTCGTGTTCGATCAGCAGCACGGTGACGCCATCGCCGCGGATGCCCTCGATCAGGGTGCGCAGGGCCGCCGTCTCGGTGGCGTTCATGCCGGCGGCCGGTTCGTCGAGGGCCAGCAGCCGGGGCTCGGTGGCCAGGGCGCGGGCGATCTCGAGGCGGCGCTGGTCGCCGTAGGAGAGGCTGCGGGCCAGGTCGGCGGCCCGCTGCCCGATGCCGACGTAATGGAGCAGTTCGAGGGCGCGGCGGCCGAGTGCCGCTTCCTCGGCACGGGTGGCGCGGTTGCGCAGCACCGCACCGATGACGCCGGCATGGGTGCGGAGGTGGCGGCCGACCATGACGTTTTCCAGGGCCGTCATGTTGGCGAACAGGCGGATGTTCTGGAAGGTGCGGGCGATCCCCGCGGCGGCGACGCGGTGCGGGCTGCCCAGCGGCAGCGGCCGCCCGGCAAAGGCCACCTCGCCCTGGTCGCGCGAATAGAGCCCGGTCAGCACGTTGAAGAAGGTCGTCTTGCCGGCGCCGTTGGGGCCGATCAGACCGTAGATTTCGCCGGCGGCGATCGACAGCGACACGTCCTTCAGGGCGTGCACGCCGCCGAAGCGCTTGCCGATGCTGCGCGCCTCGAGCAGCACCGTCATTTCGGTTCCGCGGCGAATTCGCGCCGCCGCCGCGCCTCGGGCCACAGGCCGGCCGGGCGGTAGAGCATCACCGCGACCAGGGTCAGGCCGAACAGCAGCATCCGCAGCGCCTCGGGATCGACCAGCACGCGGCCGAACAGCAGGTTCTGCAGCGGACCGGCGCCGGAGCGGAAGGCTTCGGGCAGCACGGTGAGGACGATGGCGCCGAAGATCACCCCGGGAATGTGACCCATGCCGCCGAGCACGACCATGCAGAGAATCATGATCGAATCGATCAACTGGAAGCTTTCGGGGCTGACGAACTGCTGGAAGCCGGCGAACAGGCCGCCCGCCACGCCGCCGAAGCTGGCTCCCATGGCGAAGGCCAGCAGCTTGACGTTGCGGGTGTTGATGCCGCAGGCCTTGGCGGCGATCTCGTCCTCGCGGATCGCCACCCAGGCGCGGCCGATGCGCGAATCCTCGAGGCGCACCGAAACGAAGATGACCGCCAGCGCCAGCGCCAGGAACAGGTAATAGTAGAGGTGCAGCGAGGAGACGGCGAGTCCGAACAGGCTGAGTCCCTTGTCCAGAGCCAGCGGCCCGAGGCGCGGTGGGTCGATCTGGGTGATGCCCAGGGCGCCGTTGGTGATGTTGACCGGTTGGTAAAGATTGTTGATGAAGATGCGGATGATCTCGCCGAAGCCGAGGGTGACGATGGCCAGGTAATCGCCGCGCAGGCGCAGCGTCGGGGCGCCCAGCAGGACGCCGAAGAGGCCCGCCACCAGGGCCCCTGCGGGCAGCAGCAGCCAGATCGGCGCGTGTATGCCGTTCGGGAAGATGGCGGCCAGGGCCGGGAAGTGCGAAGTCAGGTGGGGACTCGACAACAAGGCGTACACATAGGCCCCGACCGCGTAGAAGGCGACGTAACCGAGGTCGAGCAGGCCGGCATAGCCGACGACGATGTTCAGGCCCAAAGCCAGCAGGATATAGAGCAGGCAAAAATCGAGCACCCGCACCCAGGCCGGACCGAGGGACAGCCCGGTGGCGAATGGCAGCACCGCCAGGACCGCAGCCAGGAGCAGCATGCCCCACCAGGGCCGGCGTCGCTCGGAGGGCATCAGGCGCGTTCCGCCAGGCGTTCGCCGAGCAGGCCGGACGGGCGGAAGATCAGCACCAGCACCAGGACCAGGAAGGCGAAAACGTCGCGATAATTGGAGCCGAACAGCCCGCCGGTCAGTTCGCCGATGTAGCCCGAACCCAGCGCCTCGATCAGTCCCAGGACCAGGCCGCCGACCATCGCCCCGGCCAGGTTGCCGATGCCGCCCAGCACCGCCGCGGTGAAGGCCTTGAGGCCGAGGACGAAGCCCATCTGGTAGTGGGCCACCGAATAGTTGATGCTGACCAGTACGCCGGCCACGGCGCCCAGGGCCGAGCCGATGACGAAGGTCAGCGATATGACGCGATCGACATCGACACCCATCAGCCGCGCCGCGGCGGGGTTTTCGGCGGTGGCGCGCATCGCCCGTCCCAGTCGCGTGCGATGCACCAGCCACAGCAGAGCGGCCATTACCACCGTTGACAGCACGATGATGGCGATCTGCGCCGGGCTGACGTGGACGCCGAAGAAGCTCAGCGACGTGGTCGGAAGCAGTTCCGGATAGGCGTGGTAACTGCGGCCCCAGATCAGCACCACCGAGTATTGGAGCACGATGGACACGCCGATCGCGGTAATGAGGGGCGCCAGCCGCGGCGCATTGCGCAGCGGCCGGTAGGCGACGCGCTCGACGGTCGCGCCGAGCGCCATGCACACCGCCATGGCCACGGCCAGGCCGAGCGGCAGCAGCAGCGCGTGCGGTACGCCAGCCGCGGCCAGCGGCTTGATCACGGCCAGGGTGACCAGGGCGCCGACCATCACCACTTCGCCGTGGGCGAAATTGATCAGGCCGAGGATGCCATAGACCATGGTGTAGCCCAGGGCGACCAAGGCATAGACGGCGCCGAGCACGAGGCCGTTCACGATCTGCTGCAGCAGGGTTTCCATGACCGGGATGTTACCGGGCCGGACAAAACAACGGCGCTTCGAAGAGCGCCGTATCTTCGCGGGAGGGCGCCAAAGCTACTTAGCGCCGGGGATCACGGTTTCCAGGGCTTCCCACTTGCCGCCCCGGACCACGTTGATGGTGATCGGGCCGTTCTTCAGATCGCCCTTGTCGTCGAATTCGATCGGGCCGATGACGCCGTTGTATTTGGTCTTCTTCAGCTCCGGCAGCACCTTGGCCGGATCGACCGAGCCGGCGCGCTTCATGGCTTCGGCGATGACGAATACAGCGTCATATCCCATCGGGGCGAAGAGTTCGACCGGTTTGCCGTACTTGGCCTGGAATTTATCCATGAAGGTTTTGCCGCCGGGCATCTTGTCCTTGGGCAGGCCGGGAATCGAGGCGTAGGTGCCTTCGGCCGCGTCGCCCGCGACCTCGATGAACTTGGGCGTCTGGATGCCGTCGCCGCCAAGCAGCGGCACGTTGAGGCCGAGGGCCTTCATCTGCTTGGCCATCGGACCGGCCTGCGAGTAGATGCCGCCGAAGAAGACGTACTCGGGCTGCCGGCCCTTGATGCTGGTCAGGATTGCGGCGAAATCGGTGTCCTTGTCGGTGGTGTGTTCATGGGCCACCACGTCGACGCCGGCGGCCTTGACGGTGGCCTCGAAGGTGCCCGCCAGGCCCTGGCCGTAGGCGGTGCTGTCGTCGATGATCGCGACCTTCCTGGCCTTCAGCGAGTTGACCAGGAAGCTGGCCACGGCCGGACCCTGCTGGTCGTCGTTGGCCACGACGCGGAAGGTCGTCGCATAGCCCTGCTGCGTATAGCGGGGATTGGTGGAGCCGGGCGAAATCTGCGGGATGCCGGCGTCGGCATAGACCTTGGAGGCGGGAATCGATGCCCCCGAATTGAAATGGCCGACTACGGCGACGACCCTGGAATCGACCAGCTTCTGCGCCACGGTCGTCGCTTTCGACGGATTGGCCTCGTCGTCCTCCGACAGCAGTTCGAATTTCATTTTCCGGCCGCCGATTTCTATGCCTTGGGCATTAAGGTCGTCCACCGCCAGTTGCGTGCCGTGCTCGATATCGATGCCGATGTCCGATTGCGGACCGGTCAGCGGCGCCGCCGTACCGATCCGCACCACGTTGGCGGCGCCATCGTCCTTCTTGCCGCAGGAGACCATGATCAGGGCGGATGCGGCGAGAATGCACAGCGCATTGACGGGGAAACTCATCGGGCGAAACTCCTGGGGGCGATTGGGGCGGCGCGGAAAGTGGCGGGGATTCTGCGGGCTGCCCCCCCTCATTGTCAATAACGGCCACGGTGGTGTGCGGGCACAAAAAAGCCGGCACTGGGCCGGCTTTTCTGGCGCAGGCCTGCGGCGCTTAGAGGCTGAGGATCCAGGCCACCAGTTTCTTGACGTCGGCATCCGAAACCGCCGGGTTCGGCGGCATCGGCACGCCGCCGGTGACGGCCTTCCAGTTCTCTCCGCCGGTGGCGGCCGTACCCTTCTTGACGCGATCGGCAAGCTTGGCGTCGGCTCCGGCCTGACCCTTGTACTTCTTGGCGATTTCCTTGTAGGCCGGGCCGACGAGCTTGGAGTCGACCTGGTGGCAAGCCAGGCAATTGCTCTTCTTGGCCAGTTCCATTTCATCCGCGGCCATGGCGTGGGCGGCAAACAGGGCGGCGCCGGCGACCAGGCTGAGAGTAGTCAGTTTCATTGCTAGACCTCGTGTGGTTGGTGTGAAGGCAGGGGACAGCTATCTATGTTTAACTTTCGATTTTACCCAAGATCGGGCACCTTGGAAACCGCCCGGAGCGCGGTTTCGATCTCATCGAGATCGCCGAGCGGTTCGAGGCAAGTAACGCCGCGACAGACCCAGGCGTTGACATGCCCGCTTTCCGGTTTGGCCAGCGCGGCCGGCAAGTCCGCCCGGCCGTTAGGCAGCGCGAGCACGATGGCGGCCGGCCGATAGCCGTCGGCAAGCTGCCGCTGCCAGGCCGCCACCGCTTCTTGCGGTCCGCGCAACAGCACCGTGGTCGGCGGCTGCAGCGCCTCGCCGAGGGCGATCGTCAGGCTGGCCAGGCCGCCGGCCTGGCGCTGCAGCTGCGGCCAGAACAGGGCCAGCGTCCGCCGCGCCACGTCGATGTAATGAGCCTCGCCGAGCAGCAGGCCGAGCCGATTCAGGGCGAATGCCGCGACGCCGTTGCCGGAGGGGATGGCTGCATCGGCGCCGGTCTTGAGTCGGGCGATCAAGGTCTCGTGGTCGTGGGCGGTGAAGAAGAAGCCGCCGCCTTCGCTGTCCTCGAAGCGCGACAGCAGCGCCTCGGCGACGTCCCTGGCCAGGGCCAGTTCGTCGCTGCGGAAGTCCGCCTGCAGCAGTTCGAGAATCGCCGCCAGCAGAAAGGCATGGTCGTCGAGATAGGCACCGAGGTGGGCGCGCCCATCGCGGCAGGTGGCGAGCAGGCGGCGCGGCGTGCCCTGCCACAACGCCGCGCGGATGAAGTCGAGGGCGCGGCGGCCGGCGTCGATCCACGGCCGCCGCCCGAATACGCGGCCGGCATGAACGAGGCCGGCGATCATCAGCGCATTCCAACTGGTCAGTATCTTTTCGTCGCGGCCGGGCCTGACGCGTCGCTCGCGGGCGGCGAACAGCTTGTCGCGCGCCGAGGCGAGTAGCGCCCGCCCGGCCGCGTCCGTAGGCGGCGTCGCGGCCACGCGCAGATGCCAGGAGCGGTTCTCGAAATTGGGCGGCCCGTCGAGACCCCAGTGCGGCGCGGCAAGGGCCCATTCGGCGTCGCTGAGCAGTTCGCCAACCGCTTCCCGGCTCCAGACGTAGAACTTGCCTTCCGCGCCCTCGGAGTCGGCATCGAGCGAGGAATAGAAGCCTCCGTCGGGCGCTTGCATTTCGCGCCGCACCCAGGCCGCCGTCTCCTCGGCGACGCGGGCGAACAGCGGTTCGCGGGTCAGTGCCCAGGCGTCGGCATAAAGACCGAGCAACGGGCCGTTGTCGTAGAGCATCTTCTCGAAGTGGGGGATCTCCCAGCGCTCGTCGACGCTGTAGCGGCAAAAGCCGCCGCCGATCTGGTCGTAGATTCCGCCTTCGGCCATGCGTCGCAGCGTCGTCAAGGCCATGTCGCGCGGCGCCTCGTCACCGGTCGCGGCGTGGGTCCGCAGCAGCAGGGCGAGGTCGGCCGGATTGGGAAATTTCGGCGCGCCGCCGAAGCCGCCGTAACGGGGGTCGAAGCTGCCCTCCAGCAGGCGGCGCGCGGCTGCGATCGGCCGCGCCTCGAGAACGACGTCGGCTTCGGCCGCGGCCGGCTTGAGCCGCGCCAGGGCGTCGCGCAGGGCCGCATTCTGCGGCAGGATGGCCTCCTCGCGCCGCTCCTGCCAGGCGCCGGCGATGCGCTCGCAGAGGTCGGCGAAACCCGGCAGGCCGTAGCGGGGTTCCTTCGGGAAATAGGTGCCGCCGTAGAAGGGCGTGCCGTCGGGCGTCAGGAACAGGGTCAGCGGCCAGCCGCCGCTGCGGCCGGTGAGCATCTGCTGCGCGATCTGGTAGATCTGGTCGAGGTCGGGACGCTCTTCGCGATCGACCTTGATATTGACGAACAGCCGGTTCATCAGCGCCGCGACACTGGGATCCTCGAAGGATTCGTGGGCCATGACATGGCACCAGTGGCAGGCCGAATAGCCGATCGAGAGCAGGATCGGCCGGTCCTCGTGGCGCGCCAGGGCCAGGGCCGCGGCGTTCCAGGGATGCCAGTCGACGGGATTGTCGGCGTGCTGCTGGAGGTAGGGCGAGGTTTCGCCGGCAAGGCGGTTGGGCATGGCGGTGGCGGCGGATCGGGCTGAGCCAGTGTGACACGGCCCCGCCGCGATCGTTCCCGGGGGCTGGCCGGCGTCGCTTCAGTCCGGCTGATGCAAGGCGCGCCACCAGCGGCGGCGGCCTTCGGGGGCGGGCCGCGGCGGCGCGAGGTCTTCGGGCGGCATGCGGCTCATGATCCAGCCCGGCAGCGGCGGGTGCCGTGAAGACCCGCACGAGGAGCCGAGATTGTTCGGATCGTAGATCTTCACCAGGCGCGGCCGGGTAATGTCGTCGGCATAGACGATGCCGCAGTAGTCCTCCCGGTGGTCGCGCCGCAGCAGCTCGTCGATGCGGCGCAGAAACTCCACGACCCGAGCGGCATCGGCCGGCGCCGACGGCGGCGGCTCGCCGACGGCGTAGAGATACCAGCCGGCCGCGGCGTCGATGCGCTGCCAGAAGGCGGCGAGCTGTTCCCAGCTCATCAGGGACCACAGCCGGCCAGCGCAGGCCTGGCGAAATTCGCCGGCGCCGGTCACTTCAACTGCGCCACATCGCGGACGGCGCCGGTGTCGGCCGAGGTCGTCATCGCCGCGTAGGCCCGCAGCGCCGCGGAGACGCTGCGCTGGCGGCCTGCCGGCTGCCAGGCCTGGTCGCCCCTGGCTTCCATCGCCGCGCGACGCCGCGCCAGTTCCTCGTCCGAAACGGCGAGATGGATGCGCCGTGCCGGGATGTCGATCTCGATGCGATCGCCCTCTTCGATCAGGGCGATCGCGCCGCCGGCGGCGGCCTCGGGCGAACAATGGCCGATGGCCAGCCCCGAGGTGCCGCCGGAGAAGCGGCCGTCGGTGAGCAGCGCGCAGACCTTGCCGAGATCCTTGGACTTGAGATAAGAAGTCGGATAGAGCATCTCCTGCATGCCCGGTCCGCCCTTGGGGCCCTCGTAGCGGACCACCACCACGTCGCCGGCGACGATGCGGTCGGCGAGGATGGTGTCGACGGCCTCCTCCTGCGATTCGCAGATGCGGGCCCGGCCGCTGAATTTCCAGATGCTCTCGTCGACGCCGGCGGTCTTGACGATGCAGCCGCGTTCGGCGAGGTTGCCGAACAGCACCGCCAGGCCGCCATCGGTGCTGTAGGCGTGGGCCTGGTCGCGGATGCAGCCGTTGGCCCGGTCGAGGTCGAGGTCGGGGAAGCGGCGTTCCTGGCTGAAGGCCACCTGGGTCGGCACGCCGCCGGGGGCGGCGCGGAAGAACTCGGAAAGGCTACTGTCGCGAGCGCGGATCACGTCGTAGCGATCGAGCGCCGCGCCCAGCGACTTGCTATGCACCGTGGGTACATCGCGATGCAGCAGGCCGGCGCGGTCGAGTTCGCCGAGAATGGCCATGATGCCGCCGGCGCGATGGACATCCTCCATGTGGTACTTCTGCGTCGCCGGCGCCACCTTGCACAGGCAGGGTACGCGGCGCGAAACCCGGTCGATGTCGGCCATGGTGAAATCCACCGCGGCTTCGCGCGCCGCCGCCAGCAGGTGCAGCACGGTGTTGGTCGAGCCGCCCATGGCGACGTCGAGGCTGATGGCGTTCTCGAAGGCCTCGAACGAAGCGATGGCGCGTGGCAGGACGCTGGCATCTTCCTGCTCATAGTAGCGCTGGCACAGCTCGACGGCGACGCGGCCGGCGTGGAGGAACAGCTGCCGGCGATCGGCGTGGGTGGCCAGCAGCGAGCCGTTGCCGGGCAGGGACAGGCCCAGGGCCTCGGTCAGGCAGTTCATCGAGTTGGCGGTGAACATGCCGGAACAGGAACCGCAGGTCGGGCAGGCGGAGCGCTCGAACTGCTCGACCTCGGCATCGGAGACCTTGCTGTCGCCGGCCTTGACCATGGCGTCGATGAGGTCCACGGCGATGAGCTTGTTTTCCCATTGCACCTTGCCCGCCTCCATCGGTCCGCCGGAGACGAACACCGCCGGAATGTTGAGGCGCAGCGCCGCCATCAGCATTCCCGGGGTAATCTTGTCGCAGTTGGAAATGCAGACCATGGCGTCGGCGCAGTGGCCATTGACCATGTACTCGACCGAGTCGGCGATCAGTTCGCGCGAGGGCAGCGAATAGAGCATGCCGCCGTGGCCCATGGCGATGCCGTCGTCGATGGCGATCGTATTGAACTCCTTGGCCACGCCGCCGGCGGCCTCGATCTCGCGCGCCACCAACTGGCCGAGGTCCTTGAGGTGCACGTGGCCGGGCACGAATTGGGTGAAGGAATTGACGACGGCGATGATCGGCTTGCCGAAGTCGCCGTCCTTCATGCCGGTGGCGCGCCACAGCGCGCGGGCGCCGGCCATGTTGCGGCCGTGGGTCGAGGTGCGGGAACGGTAGTGCGGCATGATCTCTCTCCTGTTGCGGCAGCGGGCCCGCTGCGGGCCTCGGTTAGAATGCCGATTCTAGCCGAAAGCCGCCGCCCGCCCGTTATACTCGCCCGTCATTGAACCGCCCGATGAGCGCCCTTCTTGTCGCCAACTACCTCCGGGAAATCGAGGCCATCACCCGCCATGGCGGTTCCAGCGACGAGAGCAGCATCCGCAAGGCCTTTTCCAATCTGCTCGATGCCTACGGCAAGCCGCATGAGCTGCGCCTGATCGACGAACTGGAATACCTCACCCGCAACGGCGCCAAAGTCTATCCCGACGGCACCCTCAAGGACGCCTTGCGCCTGACCCACGGCTACTGGGAAGCCAAGGACGAGTACGACGACCTCGACCAGGAAATCGACAGGAAGCGGGCCAAGGGCTACCCCACCGACAACATATTGTTCGAGGACAGCCGCACCGCCGTGCTGATCCAGAACGATGCCATGGTGATGCGCGCCGACATGCGCGACACGGCGGCGCTGGACCGCTTGATCAGCTCCTTCGTTGGCTTCGAACGGCCCGAGGTGGCGGACTTCCGCCGCGCCGTCGACAAGTTCAAGGAAGACCTGCCGCACGTCCTCGAAGCGCTGCGCGACATGTTCGACGCGCAGCAGAGTAGCAACCAGCCTTTCGCCCTTTCGCTGAAAGTTTTCCTGAAGCTGTGCCGCGACAGCATCAACGCCGACATCACGGCCGACGACGTGCGCGAAATGCTGATCCAGCACATCCTCACCGAAGACATCTTTCTCAAGGTGTTCGACGACGCCCAGTTCCACCGCGAGAACAACATCGCCCGCGAACTCACCCGCGTCGAGGCCACCTTCTTCACCGGCACCACCCGCAAGAACACCCTGCGCGGCCTGGAGAGCTACTACGGCGCCATCCGCCAGGCCGCCGCCGGCATCGCCAACCACCACGAAAAGCAGGGCTTCCTAAAAGCCATCTACGAGAATTTCTACAAGGTGTACAACCCCAAGCTGGCCGACCGGCTGGGCGTGGTGTATACGCCCAACGAAATCGTCCGCTTCATGATCCAGGGCACGGAGACCCTGCTGCATCGCCACTTCGGCCGCCTGCTGCAGGATCCGCACGTGGAAATCCTCGATCCCGCCGTCGGCACCGGCACCTTCATCTGCGACCTGATCGAACACCTGAAGGGCAACCGGGCGGCGCTCACGCACAAATACCGGAACGAAATCCACTGCAACGAAGTGGCGATCCTGCCCTACTACATCGCCAACCTGAACATCGAATTCACTTATGCCCAGATCATGGGCGAGTACGCGGAATTCCCGCACATCTGCTTCGTCGATACCTTAGACAATTTGGGTTTTGAAAAGACTTATACCGGGCAGCAGCGCGGCTTCGATTTCGGTTTCACCGCCGAAAACACCGAGCGCGTCATGAAGCAAAACCTTAGCAAGATCTCCGTCATCATTGGCAACCCGCCTTACAACGCCAACCAGATGAACGAGAATGACAACAACAAGAACCGCGTTTACGAAGGGATAGACAAGCGTATCAAAGAAACTTACATCGCCAAGAGCACAGCGCAAAAGACCAAACTTTACGATATGTATGCCCGCTTCATTCGTTGGGCCAGTGATCGCATCAATGCGGATGGCATCATCGCGTTTATCAGCAATTCTTCGTTCATTGACTCGCGCACTTTTGACGGTTTCCGCAAATGTGCGCAAAGGGAGTTCAACGAAATATGGATCGTCGACCCAATGGCACTACCTTAAGGGAAATCCCCAAGAAACTATAGAGATAGAAGTGGGCTGACGGGCTCGAAGCGTTACGATGCGGGTGTCGAATCCGTGATGCATAACGCTGGAGGGTCAGCCCAAATGGATAGTAGCAA
>WNGH01000160.1_pt1 | contig 50223 bp, 41 predicted proteins | sample 5400631 | NCBI WGS metagenome assembly WNGH01 (sample SAMN13153373, study PRJNA577476) | soil metagenome | isolation source: 115 cm soil or saprolite under Garry oak tree replicate 1 | place: USA:California | collected 2016-06-15 | reverse complement strand
TGACGGGTCTTGCACTTTCGCCAGCACTTCACCACCCGGCCACCGATTCCCCATCCCCCCAACCCCACCCCGCCCCCAAGCTTGGGGATTTCACCCAGCCCGCGACGACACTTGCCCTCACCACACGGCGCCAATCGGCAATATGACAATGTCACCGCCGCGCCGGCGGGACGAGGATCTCTGCAAGCGACCCGCCGCACGAACGCGCTTCGTGTCAGGCGGCCCAGGCGTGACGTGCCGAGGGTCAGTGAACATCAGGCGCAGGCGCATCCGGCGCGACGATAGGGTGCCGGCGTGGATTGGGTGGGGACGGGGCACCCAATTGAGGGGGAATATCCCCAAGCGGCGCGCTTCTCCACGCGATTTTGGCCTTGCCCAACGGGCATACCGGCGGCACCGTCTGGGCGCGGCGACAGGGTCTTCCGGCGCCGCCGGCAAGGTCGGCGGCGGCGTCTAAAGCCCCGCAATTATTGGCAATCCGTGAAATATTTGGTCTACGATGAAATATTGTCGCGCCGCCCGGCGCTCGTGGACCGAGAGGATCGGATTCACCGAATCGTTGCCTGGCACAGGACGTGCTCAATAGTTGCCAGCGGACAGCTTCGCGACAGGTTTCGAGGCAAGGCCGTTAATCTAAAGGAGTTTGACATGCCGCCTCCGGGACGAATACTGATCGTGGAAGACGAAGATGTCCTGGCCGAAAACCTCAAGACTTTTCTCGGCCGGCGCACTCCGGAGGTCCGCGTGGCGCGCGACGCCGCCGACGCCCAGAGAATTCTCGAATCCTTCACGCCGGACGTGGTGGTTGTCGATTACGCCCTTCCCGGCATCGACGGCATCCGCGCTTACAACGACATCGTCCGCGACAGCGTACAGCCTCCCGGCTGCGTGATGATCACCGGCCACATGACCGAGCGGATGGTCCAGACGGCCCACCAGCGCGGCATACGCCACGTGCTTTGCAAACCCTTCAGCTTCGCCGAATTGCAGCAGATGGTCGATTCGTCGGTGCCCGACACGGGTGGCGAATTCGCGCCCGAGCAGATGGCCCAGCCTTCCGCAGTAGCGCCGCAGGCCCCGAGCGGCGCCGTGTCCGCCAACGATCGACGCCGGCACGAGCGGCGCCGGCTGGATCGGCGCGACGCCAATTCGGCACTCGACCCGACCACCTAACACCCGGCCGGCCGCATCAGGCGGTCGCTCCATACCACGCTCCGGAGCCGGAAAGATCGCTTCGGCCAGCGCGGTCGCTCGGACTGGATTCCGCAGGGGAGAAGTTCGATCCTGCCCCGGACGCCGAGCAGCGATAGCCAAAGAAAACGGACTACCTCCCGTGGCAGGGCGAGTGAACAGAACGCCCGAAGGCCGAGCCGGTCAAGCGGGCCGCCGGAGAGGAGCGCCGCGGGCTCCGCGGTGCCCACCTCGGCCGTTCGTTAACCATCTCGCAGCCTAGGCCGCCCGCATGCGCCATGAGGTTTGCGCATGCCAATTAGGGTAAACTCGCCAGTTCGATAAAGGAGGAGCACATCATGCGTATTGATTTCTTCGTGGCCGGTACGGTCGTTAGTCTTCTCGCGCCGCTCAGCGGTCCCGCCTTGTTTTTGGGCGGCGCGGAAATCGCCTGGGCGCAGCAAGCGAAGACGGTTGACGCCAAGCCCGCGACGCCGAAGCCCGCGGCGGATCTGCGCCCCGGCACGACCACGTATAAGGGCTGGGTGGACGAGGAGGGCAAGAGAACCGACTTCGTGGCGACGAGAACCATCAAAGAGCAGGGCGACGCCTGGATCGTCACCGAGACGGCCAAGCAGGCGAAGGGCGAGGCCACCGACGAGACGGTCCTGGCGAAGGGCAGCCTGATTCTCCGCCAGCGATCGATCGTGCAGGGGCAATTCAAGATGGACTACGTCGTGAAGGACGGACGGGCGATCGGGAAGTGGCAGGTCGGTGAGCAACTCCGGCCCATCCTCGTGGATCTCGGCGGCGATCTCTTCGCCGACGGCGCGGGCCGCTCCGCCGTCGTGGCGGCGCTGCCGCTCGCCGCCGGATACCAAACCTCGTTCAACAACCTCGATCTGCAGTCGCGGGTCATTGCGGCAAAGCGACTGAAGGTGGTGGGCAGCGAACGAGTCACCGTACCGGCCGGGAAGTTCAACACCTTCAAGGTGCAGATCACGTCCGACGAAGGCGACGAGACGACGTTATGGATCGCGAAGTCGCCGCGGAAGACCGTGAAGATCGTCACCAAGTCGTCGGAGCCGGACAGCGGCGTGATCACGACGGAGTTGCAGGAGTAGTGGTGACCTAAGCGATGCGCTTCGCGGTCAGCTCCTAATCGGCCCCGGCCCCGGCCGACGGCCGCAGTGTTTGCGCCGGGCGCGGCGTCCGCTGCAACGGAGGCCGGGCACACGGCACCTAATGTAGTGCTTGTGAATTCACCGCAGCGAAAGACATTCCATCCGTCATTCCGGCGAAGGCCGGAATCCAGTCTGCATCTGGGTCCCGGCCTTCGCCGGGACGACGCCGGAGTGAAAGGCGGTAGTAAGACCTGCGAAGCAGACCACTAGCGGCCGAGCGGATGGGCGGCCCGCTGCGCGTTCACCAACTCCAAGCCGGTGACCGAGTCGAGCCGGTGTTCTGCCGCCCCGACCATCGGCTGCCCGCGAAACCTGGTCGAGCTTGCTCGCGTATGCCGCACGCATCGCCAGGGATTGACGCGCAGGGCGCGCCCTGCGCCGGCTTAGGACTATAGCCGAGGCCTGCTGGCGAAGCTCGAAGATCCAGAAGACACGTGCGAAATTCCGCCTGGATTCCGGGTTCTGCCCTAATGGGCAGCCCCGGAATGACGATGGTGCGCAGTGGCGGCTTGCTGGCTGACGATCATTGCTGATCAGCAAAAAAAAAGCCCGGACCTTGCGGTTCGGGCTTTTAGCCTTGCTCGGCCTGGCGCGCCGGACTGTCGTCCGGCGCTCGGGCCGGCGGTCGGAGATTAAGGGACTAATCTCCGACCGCGAGGGACTTGCTTACTGCCGGATCTTCTGAATATTAGCCGCTGCACTCAGTCCGCCCGTGGCCGCCTTGACCGTGATCGGGGTCGCCGCGCAGGGCGTCGCGAAGGCGCCGCCGACAGTGTTGCAGACCGGCTCCGGCTCACCAACCGCGGTGAGGTTGAGGACGCCGAGAACCAGGGTGAACGTGTTCCCTAAGCCACCGTGAAGCGGATCGGGGTCGTACATCCAGACGCCGGCTGCATTCGGCTTGCACGGCGCGGCGGCGGTGTTGCAGACGTACGGCTGCAGGAACATGTTGCTGCCGTCAGCAACCGAAGCCGTGACGATCAGCCGCTGCTTGCCGATCCGGTATTCCGTCGACAGGATGGTCGGCGCGGGTCCGACGGCTCCGTTGAAGGTGACCGAGGTCGCATCCGGCGCCGAGGCCACACCGTTGGAGTTCGTCGCCGTCACAGCCAGGATCACCGTTGCGGAGGGCGTACCCAGCGGAACGTTGGCGGTGAAGCTAATCACGCAACTCGCCGATCCCAACGGGCATGTGACACTGTTGGCCGTAACGATGGCACCCACCGTGGTACTCGTGAAGGTGACGGCCGGTCCGGAGCTCTGCACCCACGAGAAGCTGAGCGGCAGGCCGCCCGGATCGACGCCGGTCGCGGTGAGCGTGGCCGGTGCCCCCGAAGCCAAGACGATGGGGGTCGCCGGCGTGTAAGAGACGATCGGTTGGTCCAACGACACGGCGACGCTCGCGCTTGCGGTAACGGGCGTCGGCGTAACGGAGTTCGTCACCCCGACCGAGAAGTTAAGCGTCGAGTTGGCCGTAACCACCGGCGACGGGAAGGTGAATGTGGAGGCGGCAACACCGCCCGCAGGCAGCACCTGTACCAAGTCCGTCGGAGCCTGAGTGATCAGGAAGCTGAGCGGAGTGGCGCCGCTGGCGGTGGCGGTGAGGGTCACGGTGCCGATCCCACCGAATACCGAGGTGGGCACAGCGCTGAGCGTTACGCCGGCCACGGGGGCGACGAACCCGACGCAGGTAATTGGATCCAATACCGGGACCACGTTGCTCGGGAACGGACTAAGCTGCCCCACCAAGGTGCCCGGGGTGCCCGGGGTGCCCGGGTTGCCGGTCGTCGAGGTGTAGCCGCCGCAGGCCAGGAACGGGATCGAGCCGAAGTTGTTCTCCACGATCGGCGTACCGGGGATGTTCTCCGGGAAGATGTAGTCGGTGATCGGGGCGTGGTACTGGCCCCAGACGAACCCGGCGGCGGTGACGCCTGCGAACCCCGTGTTGGCCGGTATCGTCGCGGTAGCGGCATCGACGATGACCGAGCGCTCCTCGCGCGGTATGGGCAGGAAGGTGCCGATCTGGTTCATGACGCACTGCCTGTCGGCCTTGAGGACCACGGTGCCGAAGGGCGCGCAGGGCGGCCGGAAGCGCCAGCGCCCTTCGACCGCACCGCCGCCGGCGGGGCCGGGATCGACGCCGATCACGCCAAAGCTCCGGTCGCTCGCGGCGCCGGCGCTGGTCAGATCGATGCCGTAGAGGTGGACCATGCGGCTCGAGTCGGTCATCATCCCTTCGAACCGGGTGCGGAACGTCGCTTCGCCGACGCCGAGGGCCGTGAGGCCGCCGGTGCCGAGGAGCATCACGTCGGTCATGATGTAGGCCGGATTGCTGCCCGGGAAGGTGAAGACGGCGACGTTGCTGGTGATGGTGTGGGCTTCGACATAGGTCTGGTCTACGGAGCTCAGTAACCCAACCGGCAACGGCATCGGCCCGACGGTCGGCCCGTCGCCGAGGAGGAAGCCGCCAAGCGGGGCATCCTTCACGACGATACCCGTGTAGGTGATGTAATCACCCACGGCGAACGGCACCATCAAGGTCGAGTCCAGTACCCCGGGGGCGCCAACGACGCAGGTGGCCGGGATGAGCGGGTTACACGGGACCGTCAGGTTGGCCATGCGGATCTTGGTCGCGGGCGCTAGGGTCACCGGGTCGATCGGCCGGTTGCCCGGGGCGCACACCGCCGGAAGGCCGCCGCCCAAGCTGCCGGGCAGGCACATCGGATAGCCGGTCCCGGACATGATGGTGGGATTGTCCGGATCGACGGTGAAGCGGATGTCGGGGCTCGTCAGCACCGTGCCCTGGCTGTACTTACCGGAAGGGTCGTTGATGCGGACGCGCGCCCCGGCGGCTACGCCGAGGGGGCCGCCGACGCGCATTTCGGCGAGGACGGGGTCGATGAAGTTGATGAACCCGGCGCCGCTGTGCAAGCCGGATTGGGTGACGTTGACGAGACCGGCGATGTACTGGTCCGGGGCCCCGACATTGGGCACCAGCACCCGGTTACCCACGACGTGCATCTCCCACGTGGTGAGGGGGGGCTGGGTGCAGGGGAGAATGGCATTCGCGCAGTCGGCGGCGGCCATGCCGGTCGTCGCTGGAGCAGCGGTAAGGCCGGCAACGGCAGGCGCACCGTTAGTCGCCGTGCCGTTGATACCCCACGGCAACGGGGCCTGGAAGAACAGCTCCTGCCAGGTCAGTTGGTTCGCCGGGAAGACCACGATGGTCTCCGCGGGAATGGTGATCAACTGGCCGTTGATCCTCACCGTGCCGCCGCAGTGCGCGCTCGCCGCGCAAGCGGCGTTCAGGGTGGCTTCCTGAATGAAGCCGGTGATGTCGAATTGCGTACTGGCCGGCATCGGCAACTGCGCCGATGCCCCGCCGACCCAGCCGAGCTGGGCGACGAGCGCCGCCGCGCCCATCAAAGTTCGAATACTCTTGCGAATTCCCGATTTCATGACTTTCTCCTTGAATCAGGTTGTTGGTTGGAAGGACGCCTGGCTGGCGTCCGACGTACTACGGTTCTGCTCATTGACGCCGCGGTATTGCTGCCGGGCGGAAAACGCGGTCTGCTTCTTCTTGGTACTGGCCATAACAAACCTCCGTAAGGTGCCGCTGTTGCACATTCCGCCCTGCCCACAACTGGTGAATCTGGAACAGGTCCGGCTTCTCGACAGTTTCAGCCTCGCCACCGTCGTCTTTCGGACCGGTTGCGTGCCGATCCGCATCGGTCAAGGCCTACGACGCCATCCGACAGGCAGCAAGTAGCAACTTGCGGTCCACCCTACCGGCGGCGCACTGCGAAATACCGCACACTCGCGCCAACATTGGAACCCGGTCGGACTGATAGCCCATCGGCATATTGCGGCGGCGGCCCGGGGGAGCGGACGTTCGATGGTGCCGGGGCCGATTCCCCACCAATTTTGGGGAAGCGCCGATCCCCACCGGCAGGCGCGCCGCCTCGCCGGGGAGTGGCCGGCGGCGATGCGCTGCGGCGGCCTGGGCCGGCCGCCGAAAATGTTGTGCCGTGGCGCGGAATAATTGGGCGGCATCAGATGTTTATGCTTAAATTTACGGTACGATCCCGGCAGCCGATTCGGCGTTCGGTCGGGGAACACTGCAGGGGGAGGCGCGATGAGAGTCTTGAGACCCGCAGGGCGCCACGGGCATCGCCGGCCAAGCCGGCCAGCCTGGCCCGCCGGGTTGGCCGAAAGCGGCACCGGCTGGCCCTCCGCCCGATGCGCGACGCCATGCGGCTGGAAACGGCACCACGACGGGCCGGCCACCCGGTGACCGCGTCAGTCGACCCCGCGGAGAATTCGCCCGTGGCCTACGGCCCGACAGCCCCGCCGGCGGCCGCAGCGCCTCCCGGACGGCCGATCGCGCCGCGCGGCAGGCTTGAACCCGCGGCCCGGGCCGTGAGAGCGCCGTGGAAGGGATAATCACCGCCCGTCCGTCGCGCAGCGCCCTGCTCCTGGCCGGTCTGGTCGGCGTGGCGCTGGGGCTGTTCGCCTTTCTCATCGCCGCCTATGCCGATACGCCGGTACCCGACGTTCCGGCCTTCCTGCCGGTCATCGTCGTGTCGACCTTCCTGGTCGACGGCCTCACCGCCTACCTGCTGGTCGTACACTTTTTCATCTTCCGCCAGCCGGCCATCGGCATCGTCGCCTCGGCCTACGGCTTCGCCGCCTGTTCCGGGCTGCTGATGCTGGCGGCCTTTCCCGGCGTATTCACCGCCAAGGGCCTGCTCGACGCATCGAGCCAGAGCGCGGTGTGGATCGGCGTGTTCTGGCATGTCGGCTTTCCGCTGTTCATACTCGCCGCGGTGGCCCTCTACGCCACGATCGGCGACCTGGCGATCGACAAGGAACGGATCGCGTCGTCGGTGTTCGCCTGCTGCACGGTGCCCATCCTGCTCGCGGCGGCGCTCAACTGGCTGGCCATGCGCCACATGGACCTGCTGCCGGCGCTCGTCCAGGGAAGCGACCTGCATGCCGGCATCGACATCAACATCGCCAATCTGCTATGGACCGTCAATGCCCTGGCCATCGCCGCGCTGATTGCGGTCACCCGGCTGAGAAGCGTGTTCTTCCTCTGGCTGACCGTATCGGTGTTTGCCGAGTTCGTCCAGGTGGCGCTGTTCCTGACCTCGACGGTGCACTACACGCTCGGCTGGTACGCCGCCTTCACCGGGCGCCTGGTCTCGTCGGTGGTGCTGCTCGCCGCCCTGCTGTGGGAGGCGCATCAGCTCTACCCGCTGCTGGCCGCCGCCAACGAGGAACTCTATCTGGCGTCGGTCAAGGACGGCCTGACCGGGCTCTTCAACCGGCGCTATTTCATGGCCCAGCTCGAGGCCGAACTGGCCCGCGCCCACCGGCTCGGCCAGCCGGTGTCGCTGATCATGGCCGACCTCGACAACTTCAAGCAGTGCAACGACACCTACGGCCACCAGTGCGGCGATTCGATCCTGACCGAGGTCGCCGAAGTGTTCCTCAAGCAGGCTCACCGCCCCGGCGATTTTGCCGTCCGCTTCGGCGGCGAGGAACTCGCCCTGGTCCTGGTCGGCGCCGTGCGGGACGGCGCAGCGAACATCGCCGAACAGATACGCGGCAAGGTTGCCGCGATGCGTTTCACCAGCCCGTCGAAACCCTGTGCGCCGGAGGGCATCACCCTCAGCCTCGGCGTAGCCACCGCCGAACCGGGCAGCAGCGGCACCGCCGAACAGTTGATCGCCGCCGCCGACCGGGCCCTCTACCAGGCCAAGCAACTGGGCCGCGACCGGGTCTGCATCGGCCACGATGCGGCGCTCCGCGGGCCGGCCACGACGACGCTGAAGCCGGCGCCCCGCCTCCGCCAATGATGTGCGCGGCGATCGGCTTCGCGCGGGCCCGGCTGCCGCGTATTTGACATTTGCATAATCATGGGCCACCGCCTGTCGAAGATCTACACCCGCACCGGCGATGCCGGCAGCACCGGGTTGGGCGACGGCTCGCGCGTCGGCAAGGATGCGCCGCGCATCGCCGCGCTGGGCGAAGTGGATGAGGTGAATTCGCTGCTCGGCGTGCTGCTCTGCGAGACCCTGCCCGACGACGTCCGCGAGCTGCTGAGCGGCGTCCAGCACGACCTGTTCGATCTCGGCGGCGAGCTGTCGGTGCCCGGCGCCAGCTTCCTCGCCGCCAGCCAGCCGGCGCGGCTGGAGGCGGCCATCGACCGCTACAACGGGCCGCTGGCGCCGTTGAAGGAGTTCATCCTGCCCGGCGGCAGCCGCGCCGCGGCGCTCGCCCACCTGGCCCGCGCCGTCTGCCGCCGTGCCGAACGGGCGGTGGTCGTGCTGGCCCAGGCCGAGCCGGTGTCCGCCGCCGCGCGGCAATACCTGAACCGGCTCTCCGACCTGCTGTTCGTCCTCGGCCGCCACCTCAACTTAGCCGCCGGCGGCAGCGACGTGCTATGGCAGAAGGGCAAGAACGCCTAAGCGATGTCAATGCCGGGCCCGCCGCCCGGCATTGGCTTACCTAATTAGAATGATTGTCAGCCGGCAAGCGGTCACCGGGAAAATCGTCATTCCGGGGCTGCCCAGCAGGGCTGAACCCGGAATCCAGGGAGGATTAGGACGTGTTTTCTGGATTCCGGGTTCCCCCCGGATCGGGTCCGGGGCTTCGGCTGGATCGCGGCCCCGGAATGACGCGCTAAGGTTCATTGCTAATCAGCTTCCCCTTTCACCCTAATCGCCGGCCCCTTCGGGCAGGTTGTGGGCGATCCCCTTGTGACAGTCGATGCAGGTCTTGCCCGTCTCGCGCAGGTAATCGAGCGAGTGCTTGCGCTGGGCGGGCTTGTCCTGCTTCTCGATGTCCATGAAGGTCTGGGCGTGGCAGTTCCGGCATTCACGGGAATCGTTCGACTTCATGGTCTGCCAGACGTGCTCGGCCAATTCGCGGCGATGGACGAGGAACTTCTCCCGCGTGTCGATCGTGCCCATGGCCTTGTGGAACAGCTCGTTGCTGGCCTGGATCTTGCGCATGATCTTGTAGATCCAGGGCCGCGGCACATGGCAGTCCGGGCAGGTGGCGCGCACGCCGGCGCGATTCTTGTAATGGATCGTCTCCTTGTATTCCTGATAGACGTTGTCGCGCATCTCGTGGCAGGCGATGCAGAACTCTTCCGTATTGGTCGCCTCGAGCACCGTGTTGAAGCCGCCCCAGAAGATAATGCCCGCCGCGAACATCAGCAGCCCGCCGGCCGGAATGTAGAGCAGCCACCATTTGCCCGGCCGCTGCCACAGACGGCGCCATCCGCCGCCTGCCTCGACCGCGTCCTTAGCTGTCGACGACATGTGTCACCTCCCTCTTCGCCAAGCGTGTTTGAACGACTAAGCGGCTCGTCCCGGCAGAGCCTATTTGAAGCTCGCGTAGTAGTTGGCCAGGGCGTCGAAGCCCGCCTTGTCGAGCTTCTGGATCTTCGGCTTCATCTTCTGCTCCATGTGCCGTTTGCCGGCGGCATACTCGTCGAAGCTCTGCTTCAGGTAAGTCATCCATTGCCCGGCGAGCATGCCCGCGTCATCCTTGACGTCGCTGCCGTCGTTGGCGTGGCACTTCTCGCAGTTGTCCTGGTGGATCACCTTGCCCCGCTTGGCCAGCTCCGGATCGAAGCTCTGCACGGCCCGGACGAACTTCTTGCCGGCGTAGAACTTGGCCAGCTGGCTGATGTCCGAGTCGCTCAACTCCTTGGCGATATCGCACATGGTCGTCTTCTTGCCCTTGTCGGGGCCGCTGCGCACCTTCGTTTCCGGACAGGGACGCTCGCGCTTCTTGTAGACGCCGATGTTGATTTCGAGATAAGTAGGCGACATGCCGCCGATAATCGGAACGTCGGATTCGGTGCTGGCGCCTTCCTTGCCGTGACAGGTGGCGCAAGCCTCGGTCAGCTTGGCGATGTCGGCAGCCCAGGCGCCACCCGCCAGCGACAAAGCGATGGCGGCGCAGGCCAGCAGACCCACGCCGACGCGATGTGATTTCATTGCGGCTACTCCTGATTGCGAAGCGATCAATTATTTTCGGGCGCAACCGGGCGGGACGATTTCCGCGCCGCCCGGCTGCACATGCCTGACTCGCCCGACGGCCTAGAAGCCGATCATGATGCGCATCGTGAAGCCGTTGTCGGTCAGGGTTCCACCGCTGACCTTGTCCTCGAAGCGATGGTTGCGGTACTCGCCGATCAGCTTGATGTTCTGGTCGAGGAGGTGCTGCACGCCGAGCACCCAGTCATGCTCTCGCGGCTCCACGTTCGTGACGCCCGACGTGCCGTTGAAGGTGCTCGTCGTGTCGTCGAATCGGTCGCCGCGAATCCAGTCGTAGCGCACGTAGCTCATGGTCTCCTTGGAAGACTGCCAATTGACCTGGTGCAGCCCGCCCTTCCACTTGAATTCCTTGCCGAAGCCGGTCGGACTGCTTTCCTTGTTGAAGTGGATGTCGTTGTCGAACGAGACCGGGATGCCCCACGGCGCCAGGCTCAGCGTGAAGTTGGGCCCGTAGGTGGTGCGGGCGTTCTTGACCTGGGCACCGGACATGATGCCGTTCAAGGTTCCGCTCGCTACAGGGAAGGACACGCTCGTGGCCGCATTGCTGCGAATGTTATCGTCATAGGTGTCGGGGCTGTGCAGGGCGAAGAAACCGAACGCCTGGTTGCGGCCGCGCAGCGTGATGCGCCCGTAGACGTCCTTGTCGTTGTTGTTGTCGGCCTTGGCATTGCTGCCGTTCGATATGCCGGCGTGATATTCGATCCACCAGGTTTCGCGCTTCTTGAGGTCGGTGACTTCGCTGCCGGGCACGATCATGCCGTACAGTTCGACGATGCCCTGCGGTTCGCTGAGCCGGAACAGGGAGTCGGCGGCATCGCCGACCAGGGTGTCGGTCGGCACGCGGCTGATGAGGTCGAGGGCACGGCGCTCGTAGATCAGGTCCTGGTTGACCGGCAGCCTCACCTTGCCCGGCGAATAGGCCAAAGGCAGGTGGGTGATGCCGAAGAGCAGGTTGACGCTGTCGCGCGGCATCGAGTCGCCGGCCACGTTGTTCCAGAAGAACTTGGCCACTTCGAACGACGGCGTCTCGGTGGAGAACTTGATCTGCCTCGCCGGAAAGTTTTCTTTGGTCACCGAGGAAAGGCCGGTCGGCGTGAACTCCCAGGCCCGCGTCTCGAACATCGGAAACTCGACGAAGGCCGACAGATGCTTGCCCAGCGGCGAGGTCAGGAAGATGCTGGCATCCTCGACGGCCAAGGAAGATCCCCTGGCGGTGTTGGAGTTGCCCGCACCGTCATTCCGTTTTTCCGTGCGGCTGTCGAAACCGACGCCGGTGATGAACGACAGCGGCAGGGTGGTGGGAATCGTCAGCAGGCCGTGCGACAACTCGATGTCCTCGCTTTCGGGCTTAAGGTCGAGGCCGTTGATGGCCCGATAGCCGCTCAGCTTGAAGGTATTGCCGGCCTGGGTCAGGGCGCCCCACACCGAGTGGCAGTTGGAGCATTCGACGCCGTAGCGGCGCGTATAGGATGGAACCGCCCAGGCGCTGGGCGACAGTGACAGCAGGAACGCGATGATGCCGCCGATCAGGACTGCGGCGCGTGCAATCGATCTCATGTTACCTCCGGTGCGATCAAAGCTGCGATGGACAAGCCGATCTCGCCCGTCCGAAGGGACCGCTCACCGCTCCGGACAGCCAAGCCGCAATATCCCTGGCAACTTCGATGCCATCGCCGCGAAGGCCATATTTAGTCGATTAATCAGCCGCTTGTAATCGGACCGGCGGCGCGCGCGGGGCTCGCCGGTGTCATCCGCTCATTGCACCTGTCATGATCGCGTGACATGCCGGGCGAGCCGGCCGATGTCGGGGAAAACCGGCGAGGCGCGCCGTCACCCGCTCGCCGGGTAAAGGCGCTGCCGGGTAAGCGGCATTTAGGTCGAAACCAAACCCAGGCGCCGCAGATGAACGTGAAAATTCTGCCGGGCGATACCGGACAGGCGAGCCGCCTCGGACACGTTTCCGCCGGACTCGCGCAGCAGGCCGGCGAAGTAGTGCCGCTCGAAATGATCGCGCGCCTCGCGGTACAGGACGGGCAGCGAGAATTCGCCGGATGCGGCTCCGACGCGCTCGCCGCTGCAGTCGGCGAAGTCCTCGGCGAGGACGGGGCCGTCCTGTTTCATGGCCACCGTGCGTTCGATGGCGTGCTTGAGTTCACGGACGTTCCCCGGCCAGGAGAGCCGTTGCAGGACTGCCGCCGCCTCGGCGGTTATCGGCCCGACCTGCTTTTGAAAGCGCCGGTTGTAATGCTCGAGAAAGAACATTGCCAGGGGCAGGATGTCGGCGCGGCGCTCGCGCAGCGGCGGAACGCGCAAATTGACGACATTGAGGCGATAGTAGAGATCGGCACGGAAGCGGCCTTCGCGGACTTCGGCATCGAGCGGCTTGTTGGTCGCGCAGACCAGCCGGAAGTCGCTGCATAGCTGCGCCGTGCTGCCCAGACGCGAGAAGCTGTGGTCCTGCAGGACGCGCAGCAGGCTGGCCTGGAGTTTCGCACTCATGTCGGCGATCTCGTCGAGAAACAAGGTGCCGCGATGGGCCGCCTCGAGGTAACCCGGGGTCGCCTTCGCCGCGCCGGTGAAGGCGCCTTTCTCGTAGCCGAACAAGGTCGCTTCGAGCAGCGATTCGGACAAGGCGCCGCAATTGACTTCCAGCATCTTCGCCGCGGCGCGGCTGCTCAGGGCATGGATCTTCCTGGCGAAGACTTCCTTGCCGGTGCCGCTTTCGCCTTCGATCAGGACCGTGGTATCGAGGGGTGCCACTTGCAGCACTTGATGGTTCAACTTTTGCAATGTCGTCGCTTGGCCGACGAGGACCGATTCGCCGCCGATGTTGGCCAGCGCCTCCTGCAGCTGGGAAATCTCGCGGCCGGCCCGGTCCATTTCGATGGCTCGGCCGATCACCGCTTCCAGCGCCTCGAGACTGTCGAAGGGTTTGGTCAGATAGTCGAACAGGCCACGGCGCACGGCCGACATGGCATCGCGCACATCGGCGAAACCAGTGATCAGGATGGCCGTCTGGCGCGGTCGCTGGCGTCGGATCTCGCTGAAGAAATCAAGGCCGTTACCATCCGGAAGCCGCTGGTCGAGCAGCACCAGATTGTAATCGTCGGCGGCGAACAGGCGCCGCGCCTCCTTCAGATCGACGGCGCTGCGAAGCGCGATTTCCGGCTTGTGCAAGAGTCCCTCGAACAACATCCGCGTCGAGGGATCGTCGTCGACCAGCAGGATTCGGGTAGCCACGGACTTCATCTCCTTTGCATCGGCAGCGTCAGGGTGAAACGCGCACCGCCATGGGGATCGTTCTCGACGCGCACTTGGCCGCCATGCCAGATGGCTACGAGCTTGACCACCGGCAGCCCGAGACCGGTACCGCCCGGACGGGTGCTGAAGAACGGTGAAAAGACTTTCTCGGCGACTTTCGCTTCGATCCCCGGCCCGTGATCGCGGACGCTTAGGATGCAATCGCCCGGCGGCGCCCCGCCGACGGCGAGCCCGATCTCCACCGGTCCATCGGGACAGGCCTGCACCGCGTTCTGCACGAGATTGAACAGGGCATGACGGAGCAATACCGGATCGACATTGAGGACCAGTTCCGCCGCGGGCTCGGCGACGACGATGCCGCCCCGCCCGTCGCTGCTGTGCCCGAACAGTTGCACGACATCGCGGACCAGCGCCTTCATGTCGGTCGCCTCGGGCTGGCAGCGGGCGATCTGGCCGAAGCCGAGCATGCGCTGGACGAAGCCGCGGCAGTGCTCGCCGGCGCTGCGAATCTGGGCGACGATTTCGCGGACGCGCTCCGGGTTGTCGGCCTCGCGGTCGGCGAGCTCGGCCAGATTCACCACCCCCACCAGCGGATTGTTGATCTGATGGGCGATCTCGCCGACCGTCTGCCCGATCGCCGAAAGCTTCTCGACATGGACGATGCGCAGATGCTCCTCGCTGAGAGCGGCGAACTCGCGTTCCGCCTTGCGCTGGCGACCGTACACCGAATTGACCAGGTTGGTCAGCGAGAAGTACAGCACGACGCCGCCGATTCCCGTCACCAGCCACAACAGCCACAGGGAATGGCGAATTGTGCGATTGAGTTCGTCGGGCAGCCGATACAGGGCGAAGACGCCGCTCGGCAGGTCGTCGATGCCGTGCGGCCCGCCCACATAGAGCGGCACGTAGAACTCGATCAGTTGGGCCCGCGGCAGGTCTTCCCGGGCATTCGCCAAGGCCCGCTCGGGCGGATTGAAAATGGCGCGCGACTCCCCGGCCAGAGCCTGCGCCAGATAGTCGCGATGCATGGTGAACTTGCTGCCCACCAGCGCCGGCTCGTCCGACCAGACGATGGTTTCATCGCGGCGAAAGACCTTGATCCGCACCACACCGGAGAGCCGCTTGACGATGCCGAAACTGCGTTCGAAGCGTGCCACCGTGTCGGCGCCGCCGTAGTCGCGAAAATCGTCGATCGACAGGTCGCGCGCCGCCAGGGTCTCGACCATTTCCCCGACCAGCCGCGACTCCCGGTCGATCACCGATTGGCCGATGAAGGTGCTCTGGGTGATGCTGGTGGCGACCAGCGTGGCGACGATCAGGACGAAGGCGATCGCCGCGAACTGCCGCCGCGGATCGCTCGTCAAGAGCGGCGCCAGCAGCGCCGCGAGCCGCTCTCGCAGCGGCCGGAAAAGCCTCGCCGCGCCGCGCCAGCGCGAACCGTCCGCAACGCCTAAGGGTTGTCGCGCCATATGCCCTAAGTCCCGGATGCTTAGCTGCCGCCTTCGCCGGACGAGACCAGCACCCGCCGAAGAGCTCCCCCGGCGATGGTGGGGGAAATCAAGCCGCGCCCTGTTGACCCTGGTCAAGAAGCCGGCCCGCACGGCGCAAATCGTCGCCGCTTGCCGTAGCCCGGATCCGCCGGACTGGCGCAATCTTCGCCGCCCCGCTCGCAGCCGCCGGCCGCGCCGGAGTGCGGCGACGCCCATGACGGGCGCGACAGCGGCGGCGTCCCTTAAGCGGCGCTTAAGCCGGCGTTAAGCGCCGATTAAGAAGCGCTGCGTAAGCTGCGGCCACCTTCGCTAGCGGAGCACGCCATGAACAACCCGACTCGTCCCGCCGTCGCCGTCTTCGACGGCCTGTTGCGCGCCATCCACTGGTGGAACGCCCTGTCCATCACCGGCCTGCTGGCCACCGGCCTTGCCGCCGAGGAGTTCGAGCACGGCCCGCTGCCATCGGCGCTATGGCAGTGGCATATCAGCCTCGGCTACGCCCTGATCGGCGGCCTCGCCGCCCGCCTGCTGTGGGGCCTGGTCGGCCCGGCGACGGCGCGCTGGACGGACCTCTGGCATCCCGCCGCCTGGCGCGAGATCTTCCGCACCCGGCAGCTGCCTAAGCCGCGCGCCGGCCACGATCCGCTCGCCAGCCTGGCCTTCATCGGCCTCTACCTGACCCTGGCCAGCATCGCCGCGACCGGCCTGGCGCTGGCGGCGATCGAGTACGAGCGCGGTCCGCTGGCCGCCTGGAGCGGCGATGCCGCCTGGCTCAAGGAAGCTTTCAAGGAACCGCACGAGGCGCTCTACCTCGTCGTCGCCGGCTTCGTCGGCCTGCACCTGGCGGCCCTGGTCTTCCACGCCTGGCGCGGCCATTCGGTAGCCGGCGCGATGATCGGCGGCGACCTGCACGTCGACGCCGGAGAAGTCCGTCATGCGTAATCGGCCGCTCAAATCGCTTGGCATAGCCATGCTCGCCGCCGGCCTGTCGTTGCCCGCCGCGGCGGCAACGCCGGGCGAAATGCTGCGCGACTACGCGGCACAGGCGCGGCCAAGCGACGCCTAAATCATGGCCGCAGCGGCACGCGGCGACTTCGCCGAGGACGCTGTGCGGATTCCCCGCTAGAATCGCCGCCGTATCCCCCTGGCCGAGGCAATGCGCATCCTGCTGGTCGAAGACGATCCCCTGCTCGGTGACGGCCTGGCCGCCGGCCTGCGCCAGGCCGGCTTCGCCACCGACTGGCTGAAGGATGGCGAGTCGGCCGATGCCGCGCTGAAGACCGAGGCCTTCGACCTGATCGTCCTCGACCTCGGCCTGCCGCGGCTGGCCGGCATGGAGGTGCTGAAGAAGCTGCGCGGACGCGGCAGCGCGACGCCGGTGCTGATCCTGACGGCGCGCGACGCGACGCCCGACAAGGTGGCGGGACTCGATGCCGGCGCCGACGACTTTCTCGTCAAGCCGGTCGATCTCGACGAACTGGCGGCGCGGATCCGGGCGCTGACCCGGCGCGGCGCCGGGCGGGCGGCACCGCGGCTGGTGCACGGCGCCCTCGAACTCGATCCGGCCGCCCACGCCGTAAGCCTCGCCGGCAAGCCGGTCGAACTGTCGGGACGCGAATTCGCCATCCTCGCGGCGCTGCTCGAAAACGCCGGCCGCGTCCTGACCCGGGCGCAGCTCGAAGCCAATGTTTACGGCTGGACCGCCGAGCCCGACAGCAATGCCGTCGAGGTGCACATCCACCACCTGCGCCGCAAGCTCGGCGGCACGCTGATCAAGACGCTGCGCGGCGTCGGCTACCTGATCGACAAGGCCTAGCGCATGACGGCCTGGTTTCGGCTGCGGCTGCACCTGCTGCTGAGCCTGCTCGGCGGCCTGACCGTGCTGTGGGTCGGCACGCTGCTGTGGACCTACAACGACACCCATACCGAAATCGACGAGATTTTCGATGCCCAGCTGGCCCAGGCCGCCCGCCAGGCCCTCGAACAATATGTTCACGGCGGCGGAATGGCCGCCGGCGGCGGCGCCGATCATGACGATGGCAAGGACCGTGGCGAATTGCTGCCGGCGTCGCGCATCGCCCATCCCTACCAGCAGAACATCGCCTTCCAGATCTGGGACGGGGCCGGCCGCCTGCTGCTCAGGTCGCCCAGCGCACCGGCCGCGCCGATGGCCAGCGCCGACGGCTACAGCGACGGCGGCGCCGGCGGCTGGCGTTTCTTCGGCGAGACGAGCGCCAACGGCACATTGCGCGTGTTGGTCGGCCAGCGCCACGCGATCCGCGATGAACTGATCGGCAAGATCGCCATGCGCCTGGCCCTGCCGCTGCTCCTCGGCCTGCCGCTCTCGGCGCTGTGGATCGGCCTGGCGCTGAGGCGCGGCATGGCGCCGCTCTCCGATGTCGCCGCCGCGATCGCGGCGCGCGGCCCGGAACAGCTCGATGCCGTTGCGCCGGCCCGGGCGCCGGAGGAAATCCGGCCCCTGGTCGAGTCGCTGAACGGCCTGCTCGGCCGCCTATCGCAGGCCCTCGACGCGGAACGCCGCTTCACCGCCGATGCCGCCCACGAACTGCGCACGCCGCTGGCCGGCCTGCGCGCCCAGGCCCAGGTGGCGCTGCGTGCCGCCGACGAGCCGACGCGGCGCCATGCCCTCGAACAGTTGCTGGCCGGCAGCGGCCGCGCCGCCCGCCTGATCGACCAGCTGCTGACCCTGGCGCGGCTCGATCCGACGCGCCGCTCGGCCGATACGGTGCCGCTCGACTTCGCCGCCGTCACCGCCGAAGTCTGCGCCGACCTGGGCCCGGCGGCGCTGTCGCGCAACATCGCCCTAAGCCTCGACGCCGCGCCCTCGGCGGCGGTCCGCATCGCCTGCAGCGCCGAGGGGCTGCGCATCCTGGTCCGCAACCTGGTCGATAACGCCGTGCGCTACACGCCCATCGGCGGCGCCGTGCGCGTCGGCGTCGCGGTCGACGCCGGCCTGGCGACATTGACGGTGGCCGATAGCGGGCCCGGCATTCCGGCGGCGCAACGCGCGCTGGTCTTCGAGCGCTTCCGCAGGTTGTCCGGGCAGGACATCGAGGGCAGCGGACTGGGGCTGTCGATCGTCGCCCGAATCGCCGAACTGGCCGGCGCCGCCATCGAGCTCGACGACGGCGAGGCCGGGCGCGGCCTCAAGCTTACGGTGCGATTCCCTGCGACTTCGGCGACTTGATCCGCTTCAGGCAGCGCATCAGTTCGCCGCTGGCGATGCGCAGCCGCTGGTTGAGCAGCAGGATCAACTGCATCAGCAGCTTGATGCCGACCTGCGGCGCGTCGGTGATGATCCGCGACAGACTGTCGCGGTCGAGCACCGCGAACAGCACCGGGGCCAGCGCCATGCAGGTGGCGAAGCGCCGCTCGCCATCGACCAGCGACATCTCGCCGAGGATCTTGCCGATGCCGGCCTGGCCGACCCGGACCGTGACGCCGATCTCCGGATCGATCTTGACGATGTCGACGCTGCCGTCGAGGATCAGCACCATGAAATCGCCCTCGTCCCCTTCGCGAATGATCCGGGACCCGGGCGGCGCCCGGTAGCATGCCAGGTAGCTGGCGAGAACGACGATTTCGTCGCGCTCGAAATCCTCGAACAGGCGCAGGTGTTCGATGATGCCGCGGATATGGTCGACATGCGGGGTCGCGTCGCCGAGAAACTCGAATCCCGGAAATCGGTCGGGCGCAGGCTGGTCCATGGAATTTCCTCCGTACATCAAATCTAGCGGACGCCGCCGAGCAAGGCAATGACAAATGCGAGCCAGCCGGCCACGGCCAGGATCAGGTGAGCGTCGCTCAGCAGGTCCCGCGCCGGGTCGCCGCCGCCGCCGCGCCGGTGCAGCAGGAACAGGTAGCGCATCAGGCCGTAGAGGACGAAGGGCAGCGTATAGATCAGGTTCGCCGTGCCGTGCAGCGCGATCGTTTCCGGGCTGACCGTGTAGAGGCTGTAGGAAACCACGACGCCCGCGGCGGCGACGGTGATGAACTGGTCGAGCAGCGCCGCCGAGTAGTCGCCGAGGACGCGGCGGTGGCCGCTGTCGGCGGGGAGCGCCAGCAGCTCGGCGCGGCGCTTGGCGAAGCCGAGGAACAGGGTCACGAAGAGGCCGCAGACCAGCAGCCAGTGCGACGGCGCAATCCCGACGCCGAGTGTGCCGGCCAGCAGGCGCAGCATGAAGCCGGCAGCGACGAGGAACACGTCTAGGACGACGACATGTTTCAGGCCGCCGCTGTAGGCGCCGTTGAGGAGCAGATAGGCGACGAACAGCCAGGGCGCCCGGCTGCTGCCGGCGAAGGCCACGAGCAGGCCGGCGCCCAGGCAGAGCGCCGCCAGCGCCAGCGCCGCCGGCGGGGCGACGCTGCCGGCGGCCAGCGGCCGGTGGCGCTTCTGCGGATGCTGCCGGTCGCGCTCGCGGTCGACGAGGTCGTTGACCACATAGACGGCCGAGGCGAGCAGGCAGAAGGCGACGAAGCCGGCCAGCGCCGCCAGTACCTTGTCGCCGTCATGCCAGGCATGGCCGAACAGCAGGCCGACGAAGACGAAGCCGTTCTTCAGCCACTGGTGCGGCCGCAGCAGGCGCCATAGGGCCTTCACTTGCGGCACGGCAGCCCCGCGAAATAGCGGTCGCAGAAATAGCAGCCGGTCTGCGGCAGCAGGCCGGGCAGCGCATAGTACTTGCGCCGCACCGCGGCCAGCACGCCGTCGCGATAGGCGGCGTAGTCGAAGCCGCGGCCGAGGACGATGTGGAAGGTGGCGCCGCGGGCGGTGAAGCTGCGCTCCTCGACGGCGCGGAAATAGGCCGCGTAGGCGCCCGCCGGCGGGGCGCTCTTCCTTAGGATGAGGATGTTCCTTCCGTCCAGGGCGCGGAAATCCGTAATGATATCGTCATGCCTGGCATGGCTCGAGGCCTCGCCGAAGACGATGAAGTAGCGGCGCGCGTCGTAGCCCAGGGTCACGGCGTTGGAATAGCCGTCGCTGGCGAAGACGTAGTCGGCCGCATAGGGCTGCAGCTGTTCGAGCAGCGCGCCGGTGTCGACGGTGAGTACGATGCCGTCATAGAGCCGCCAGGAGCGCCAGGTTTCCAGCGGCAGCAGGGCGATGGCCGCGGCGGCCAGGACGTGGGCGGCGGCGAAGCCGGCGAAGAATTTCGCCAGCCGGGCCAGCGTCGCTTCCGCCAGCACCCGCACCGCCGCGACCAGCACCAGCGGCACGAAGCCGAGCAGCCAGTGCAGGCCGATCAGCTTGACCGCCGACAGGCCGGCGAAGAGCAGCAGCGGCACGGTGGCGAGCACGGCCAGCGAACGTCCCTGGGCGTCGCCGGCGAGGGCGCGCAGCGCCGCGCCGCGCCGCGCCAGCGACCAGAGCAGCGGCGGCGTCAGCAGGTAGAGCAGGGTCGCGCCGTAGAGCAGCGGCGTGCGCCACGACAGGCCGGCATCCTCGTGGCGATTGACGAAGTTGAACATGTAGTTCGGCCAGCAGTGGGCGGCGTTCCACCAGGCCATCAAGCCCAGCGCCGGCAGCACCGGGGCGTAGGCCAGGGCGAGGCCCTGCCACTTGCCGCGGCAGCGGGTCAGCACGGCGTCGACGAGATAGGCGAAGCCGAGCAGCGCCGCGAAATACTTCGACAGGACGGCGCCGGCGAGCAGCGCGCCGGACAACAGGTAGAAGCGCCGGTCGTCGTCGCGGACGGCGCGTAGCCAGGCCAGCGCCGAGAATACGGCGAAGTAGACGAGCGGCGTATCGGTGGTGATGAAGACGTCCCAGATATTGGCCGGGGCCAGCAGCACCAGCAGCGCCGCCCACCATGCCGCCGTCGTGCGGCCGAGCGCCACGGCCACGGCCAGCGCCAGCAGCGCCGGCTGCAGGATCTGCGGCAGGCGCAGCCACCACGCCGCCTCGCCGGCCGGCAGCAGCGCTGCCAGCCACCAGCCGATCATCGGCGGATGATCGTAATAGCCCCAATCGGGAAACTTGCCCCACCAGTAGAAATAGGCCTCGTCGCCGGTCATCGGCGTCGCCGCCGCCAGCCAGAAGCGGAAAACGAGCGTGGCGGGCAAGAGCGCCCAGAACCAGCCGCGCGGTGTGCTGCTGCCGATCACCGCGGGCGCGCGCTCACTTCTCGGCCAGCGCCAGCCGGCGCCGCCGCGCGCTGTCGCCGAGCTCTTCGAGAACTAGGACGGTGTCATCCCAGCCGAGGCAGGCATCGGTGATCGAGACGCCGTATTCGAGCGGCCGGCCGCGCGTCAGGTCCTGGCGTCCCTCGTGCAGATGCGACTCGACCATGACGCCGAAGATGCGGTCGTCGCCGGCCGCCATCTGGGCGCCGACGCCGCGGCCGACCTCGATCTGGCGGCGGAAATCCTTGCAACTGTTGGCGTGCGAGAAATCGATCATCACCCGGGCGGCCAGGCCGGCGCGGCCGAGTTCGGCGCAGGCGGCGTCGATGCTGGCCGTATCCCAGTTGGGCGCCTTGCCGCCGCGCAGGATCACGTGGCAGTCCTCGTTGCCGTTGGTCGACACGATCGCCGAATGGCCGGCCTTGGTCACCGACAGGAAATGATGCGGCGACTGCGCCGCCTTGATGGCGTCGACGGCGATCCGGACATTGCCGTCGGTGCCGTTCTTGAAGCCGACCGGGCAGGAGAGCCCCGAGGCCAGCTCTCTATGCACCTGGGATTCCGTGGTGCGGGCGCCGATGGCCCCCCAGGCGATCAGGTCGGCGGTGTATTGCGGCGTGATCGTGTCGAGGAACTCGGTGGCGCAGGGCAGGCCCGTCTCGTTGATTTCCCAGAGCAGCTGCCGGGCGAGACGCAGGCCCTCGTTGATCTTGAAGCTGCCGTCGAGGCGCGGATCGTTGATCAGCCCCTTCCAGCCGACCGTGGTGCGCGGCTTCTCGAAATAGACGCGCATCGCCACCAGCAGGTCGGCGGCATGGCGCAACTGCTGCTCGCGCAGTCGCTGGGCATATTCGAGCGCCGACTCGCGCTCGTGGATCGAGCAGGGTCCGACGACGACGAAGAGCCGGTCGTCGGCGCCGTGCAGGATGCGGTGGATGTCCTGGCGCGCCGCGTAGGTCGTCTCGGCTGCCTTTTCGCTGGCCGGAAACTCGCGCAGCACGTGCGCCGGCGGCGACAGCTCCTTGATCTCGCGGATGCGAACGTCATCGACGGCGAAGCGCGGCGCCGGGCGCTGGGACGGAATCGTCATGATGGTGGCAAAGGCTCGCGTCGCCGCGGGCCGCGTTGGCGAAAAGCATAATTCTAGCGGAAACCGCCGCCGGCCTCGGCGCGCTGGTCGAAGAAGCCCTCGCCATGGATCAGTGGGTCGCGGGCCCCGAGGCGGCGGGCCGCGGCCAGGCAGTCGGCGACGAAGGCCGGGCTGCCGGCGGCGAAAATGCTGAAGCCGGACAGGTCGCCGAACAGCTCCGGCAGGAGCCCGGGAATGCGGCCGTGGGCGAAGCCGGCGGCGCGCTCGCGGGTCAGGGTCGGCAGGTAGCGGAAATTGCGGTAACGGGCCTGCCAGTAGGCCAGCGTCCCTTCGGCGAGCAGGTCCTCGCGGCCGGGTGCCGAGAACATCAGCGTCACCGGCTGGCGGTAGCCGCGCCGCAGCGCCGCCTCGGCCAGCGACAGCAGCGGCGCCAGGCCCGAGCCGGCGCTCATGCACAGCACCGGCGTCGCCGCCGCCGGATCGCCGACGAAGCTGCCGTAGGGGCCGCACAGGCGCACCGTTTCGCCGACCCGCAAGGGTCCGTGCACCCAGCCGCTGTTCTCTCCCCCCGCCATGCGCGTCACCAGCAGCGCTATGCCGCCATCATGGCGGGGGGCGCAGGCGATCGAGTAGCTGCGTTTCGGCACCGCGCCGGCGGCGTCGGCGAGGCTGACGTACTGCCCGGGCCAGAAGCGCATCGGCTCGCCGAGCGGGTGGAGCTGCAATTCGACGATGCGCGGCGTGCGGCCGAGCTTGTCGGTGACGACGAAGGGCATGTCCTCGCGCGGCGGGAACAACTTGGGGCGGGCGTCAGGCGTCGCCCAGTCGATGACGAGCAGCTCGGAAAGCGGCTTGGCCATGCACATCAGGCCGTAGCCCAGTGCGCGCTCGGCCGGCGACAGGGCCATGTCGAGGACGAAGCCCTGGTCGAAGCGGCCTTCCAGGACGCGCAGCTTGCATTCGCCGCAGGCGCCGGCGCGGCAGTTGTTGGGCAGCGCATAGCCGGCCTTTTCCAGCGCGCTCAATGCCGTCTCGCCTTCGCCCCAGGCCACCTCCTGGCCGGACGGATGGAGGCGGATCCGCTTCGTGGCCCCGGCCTGGTCCGCCATGGTCGCGCGCCCGTTCAGAACACCGGAATGATGTCGGCGAGGTCGGCGGCGACGATCTCCGCGCCGCTGATACCCACCTCGGGTATCGCCGGGAACGGGACGCCGTACTGGTCGAGCACGCCCTTGAGATTGAGCATGGCGTTGCGCCAGTTTTCCTTCTTGGCCTCGTATTCGGGGATGGGGAAGCCGGCGGCGCGGGCCACGGCCTCGATTTCCCGCTGGTTGGCGATGAAGTCGGCGGGGATGTCCCAGAATTCCTCGGGCGGCTCGAACAGCACGCCCGAGAGGAACAGGAAGCCGGCACGAATTTGCTTCGCGATCAGCGTCTTGTCGGCCAGCTCCATCTTCGGGTAGTCGCGCTCCATCAGCGCCATGCAGATCGCCATGTGGCGGCCCTCGTCGCGGCCGACGCGGCGGAACGCCTCTTGGAAGAGCGGTTCGCGGCAGTTGGCGGCCATCTGGTGGAAGAGGGTCGCGGCGGCGATCTCGCCCATCAGGAAGGAGCTGAACAGCACGGTCAGGCTGTATTTGGGCACGGCATTCTTGTAGCCGTTCCAGTAGCGGGCGCCGTTGTGGTAGAGCCAGCGGGCGTTGCGGTTGGCCTTGCGGCCGATCTCGGTGCGCGGCTGGTAGCTGATCGCGTCGGGGTGCTCGAGCAGCCTGGTGATCGCCAGGCCGCAGAGCTGCTCGTGGTTCTGTTCGTCGCGGGTCACCGAGAAGAAGCAGCGGCGCACCGGATCCTCCTCGTGGGCTTCGTAGGTCTTGATCAGGGCGGCGGCGAACACCGGCGGCGCCGAGGCGTCGAAGACCGACAGCAGGGTCCACCAGTAGGCGATCGCTTCGCGCTCCTGCCACGAGTAGCGGGACGGGTCGAAGGCGTCCCAGGGAAGCTTCTTCGGATCCCACCACTCGCGCTGGGCGACATCCCAGATCTCCTCGAGCTTGCGCGTTTGCGCGTGCCAGCCGAGCGGGTAAATGTTGGGCTGGGCGACCGGCGGCGGCAGATCCATCGTCGCCGACAAACGTTCATGGCTTGCCATCCGCTTCTCCCGGTGCCTGATCGCTGCCATCGCCTTTCCCTAAGCCGCGGGGACGCGACTAAGGCGGAAACGCGATACGCATTGTGTTCTAGCACATTGCGCTGCGCCTCACCGCACCGGTCGGCCGCAGCCGGGGCCGTGTCGGGCGCGCCGGAGTAGACTCGCCGCATGGACGAACCGATCAAGGGACGCGGCTCGGCGACGCGGCCGGTGCCCCGTTTCGACGCCTTCGGCCGCGAACGGCTCGACGACGGCTGGTGGCAGGACGAGCAGCCGGGTCCGGCGACGACCCTGTCGATCGACACGGCCAGGACCGTCATCTCGACCAACGACTCGCCCGATGTGCCGTTCCGCCAGTCGATCAATCCCTATCGCGGCTGCGAACACGGCTGCGCCTACTGCTTCGCCCGGCCGACGCACGCCTGGCTGGGCCTCTCGCCGGGCCTCGACTTCGAGACGCGGCTCTTCTACAAGCCCGACGCGCCGGCGCGGCTCGCCGAGGAACTGGCGCGGCCCGGCTACGTCTGCAGCCCGATCGCGCTGGGCATCAACACCGACGCCTACCAGCCGGTCGAGCGCAAGCTCGGCCTGACCCGGGCGATCCTCGAAGTGCTGGCCGGCTGCCGCCACCCACTGACGATCGTCACCAAGTCGGCGCTGCTGCTGCGGGATCTCGACCTGCTCGCCGATCTGGCCCGGGACCGGCTGGTGCAGGTGATGGTCTCGGTGACGACCCTCGACGGCGAACTGGCGCGGCGCCTCGAACCGCGTGCGGCCACGCCGCAGCGGCGCCTGGCGACGATCGCGGCGCTCCATGCCGCCGGCATTCCGGTGGGCGTCCTGGTGGCGCCCGTCATACCGGCCCTGACCGACCACGAAGTGGAGCGGATACTCGACGCCGTCGCCGCCGCCGGGGCCGACAGCGCCGGCTACGTCCTGCTGCGCCTGCCGCTGGAGGTGGCGCCGCTGTTCCGCGACTGGCTGGAACGCCACCTGCCCGGCCGCGCCGCACATGTGCTGAGCCTGGTCCGGCAGATGCACGGCGGCCGCGACTACGACAGCCGTTTCGGCGAAAGGATGCGCGGCAGTGGCCCGCTCGCCGATCTGCTCGAGAAGCGCTTCCGGCTGGCCTGCCGCCGGCTCGGCCTGGACCGGCCGCAGCCGCCGCTCGACTGCACGCGCTTCGCCCCGCCGCGGCGGGCCGCCGCCCAGATGACGTTGTTCTGAGCTGGGAAGCGCCGCTCAGCCGGTCCCGCCAACCGTCAGGCCGTCGATGCGCAGCGTCGGCAGGCCGACCCCGACCGGCACGCTCTGGCCTTCCTTGCCGCAGGTGCCAACGCCGGGATCGAGCTCCAGGTCGTTGCCGACCATCGAAACGCGGGTCAGCACATCGGGGCCGTTGCCGATCAGCGTCGCCCCCTTGACCGGGGTGGTGATCCTGCCGTTCTCGATCAGATAGGCCTCGGCCGCCGAAAAGACGAACTTGCCGCTGGTGATATCGACCTGCCCGCCGCCGAAGTTGGCGGCGTAGAGGCCCTTCTTCACCGAGGCGATGATCTCGCGCGGATCCTTGTCGCCGTTCAGCATGTAGGTATTTGTCATGCGAGGCAGGGGCAGGTGGGCGAAGGATTCGCGGCGCCCGTTGCCGGTCGGCGCCATGCCCATCAGCCGCGCGTTCAGCGCATCCTGCAGATAGCCGACGAGGATGCCGTCCTCGATCAGCACGGTGCGTTGCGTCGGGTTGCCTTCGTCATCGACGGACAGCGAGCCGCGCCGCTCCGGCATCGTCCCGTCGTCGACGACGGTGACGCCCTTGGCCGCCACCTTCTGGCCGATGCGGCCGGAAAACACCGAACTGCCCTTGCGGTTGAAGTCGCCCTCGAGGCCGTGGCCGATCGCCTCGTGGAGCAGGATGCCGGGCCAGCCGTTGCCCAGCACGACGGTCATGGTGCCGGCGGGCGCCGGACGGGCGGCAAGATTGACGCTGGCCTGGTGCACCGCCTTGGCGGCGTAATCGCGCAGCACCTCGTCCGTGAAATAGGTGTAGTCGAAGCGGCCGCCGCCGCCGCTGGAGCCCTGTTCGCGGCGCCCGCCGTCCTGCATCACCACCGTCAGCGAAACGCGCACCAGGGGCCGCACGTCGGCCGCCAGGCGGCCGTCGGAGCGGGCCACCAGGACGACGTCCCAGGTGCCGGCGACCTGCGCCATCACCTCGCTGACGCGCGAGTCCGCGCCGCGGGCGAAGCCCTCGAGGCGTTCCAGCAGCGTCACCTTGGCCGTGTCGGCGAGCGAGGCGATCGGGTCGTCGGCGCGGTACAAGGCCGGCACGCTGCCGTGCGCGAGCATCGGCATGAGCCCGCCGGCGCCCGCCGCGGCGATCGCGCGAACCGTGCCGGCGGCGCTCTTGAGCGCCGGCAGGCTGATGTCATCCGAATAGGCGAAGGCGGTCTTGTCGCCGCTGATGGCGCGCACGCCGACGCCCTGTTCGATATTGAAGCTGCCCGACTTGACGATGCCCTCCTCGAGGCTCCAGCCCTCGGAGCGGGAGTACTGGAAATAGAGATCGGCGAAATCGACGGAGTGGCCGAACAGTTGGCCGAAGATGCCTTCGAGCTTGCGCGGCGTCAGGCCGAATGGCTCGAGCAGGCGCTGTTCGGCGGTCCGGTAGAGGGAAAGGGAGTCGTTCATGAGGTCACCTGGATTGAGGGCGCCGGCCGCCGTGGCAGCAGAAGATTCGGCTTCGCAGCGGGGCGGCGGGTCGCGGTGGTCCACCGCGGAAGGCAGCCGGAGAATATCAACATACGCGCAATACCCGGTGCCGCAGCGCCGGCAGGCTGGTCCGCACGTCGGCGATGCGGGCCGCATCGAGGCTGGCGCCGACCACGCCCGGGCCCTTGTCGAGGCGCGCCAGCACTTCGCCCCAGGGATCGACGATCATGCTGTTGCCATAAGTGAGGCGGCCGCCCGGGTGCTGCCCGCCCTGCGCCGCGGCCAGCACATAGCACTGGTTCTCGACGGCGCGGCTGCGCAGCAGCAGCTCCCAGTGGGCGCGGCCGGTGGTGTCGGTGAAGGCGGCCGGCACGACGATCAGGTCCACGTCGCCGAAACCGCGAAACAGCTCGGGAAAGCGCAGGTCGTAGCAGATTGCCAGGCCGACGCGGCCGAAGGGCGAATCGAAACAGACCGGCGCTCGGCCGGGCTCGATGGTCTTGGCCTCGTCGTAGCCTTCCTTGCCCTTGCGGAAGCCGAACAGGTGGATCTTGTCGTAACGGCAGACGCGCCGCCCGGCAGCGTCGAAGACCAGGCAGGCGTTGCGAATCTTGCCCGGATCGTCGGCGTGGAGCGGTATCGAGCCGCCGACCAGCCAGATGCCGTGCCGCGCCGCGGTCGCCGCCAGGAAATCCTGGATCGGCCCCTCGCCGTCGCGCTCGCGCGCCTCGAGCCGCGCCGCGTCGCTGGCGCCGATCAGCGGAAAATACTCGGGCAGCGCCACCAGCCGGGCGCCGTCGGCCGCGGCTGCGGCGATCAGCGCGGCGGCCGCGTCGAGATTGGCCGCCACCTCCGGGCCGGAGATCATCTGCACCGCGGCGATGCGGATCGCTGCATCATTCATTTTCATGGTCGTCGGTCGTTCATCACGCAGACACCGCGGAGCCGGGGAAATTCAGTTTTTTCGCCGACCCGCGGCCGACGCGCCTGACCCGGGATCAATCGGTGACGTCGCTCTTCTTGGGCGCCGGCGCGGCGATCTTGTCCACTTTCGGATCGGCCCAGGGACCGCTGACGGCGTATTCGTAGGAAAAGGCCTTGCCCACCGGATCCTTGAAAATCTTCTGCACCAGCCAGGCCACCGCGCCGGCCGCCGGATGGGCGAACATGGCGCCGACCGCGATCGATTCGCCGAGAGCCGGCAGGACGCGCACGCGCAGCTCCTCGGTTTCCGCGCCCAGGTTGATCTTCCCGGTCATCAGGATCTTCGCCGACGGGCCGTCGATGGCCAGGTCTTCCGTGTCGATGACCCCGCGAACGATGTCGGCATCGCCTTCGATACCGTCGAAGGCGAATCCCTCGCTGAAGATGTCGCGGAAATCCAGCGTGATCCGCCGCGGCAGCGACTGCAGGCTGAGTATGCCGAGCAGGCGGCCGGCGCCCGGCTCGAGCTTGCTGAACTGCCCTTTCTCGGCCTTGAGCTTCACCTTCCCCGACAGCGACGCGTAGTCGATGGCGAGCGGCGAGCCGGCCCAGCTGACGTCCCCCTCCAGCGTCGCCGTGCCGCGCCGCACCGAATCCGGGTAGCCGAGGCGGGTCAGGAGCTTGTCTGCGCTGGTCGTCGTCTCCAGCTTGAATTGCAGGCGCGACTCGGAGCCGGCCGCGCCGCGCTTCCAGCCGCCGCTGCCGGTCAGCTTGCCATCGTCATTAACGATGCCGAGCCGGTCGACCTCCCACTGGCCGCCGTGATTGTTGGCGACGAATTCCAGCCGGCCGAGATCCTTGCCGCGCAGCTGAAACTGCTCGGCGCTGATGTCGAGGCCCGGCAGCTCGTCCATTTCCTCGCTGACGACCTGCGGCGTCGCCGCCGCACCGCCCGAGACGATGGCCAACTGCTTGAGCCGCGCCACCAGGCGCCCGGCGCCCTGGCTGCGCCAGGACAGCGAGCCGTTGATTTCACGGCTGCCCAGTTGGGCACCCCAGCCGTCGCCGCTGGCCTTGGCGACCAGCGACAGATCGTCGAGCCGGTAGCCGAAGGCGTTCGCCTCCCGGGCCTTGAGGCGGATCTCGCCGACCGGCGAAGGCTCGCTGCTCTTGGCCCGCATGGCCAGATGGCGCCAGAAGTCGAGATCGAGCCGGTCGAGCTTGGCCACCAGCAGCAGGCCGTGGTCGGGCAGCGGCGGCTCTGCATCGCCGATGGCGATCACACCGCGCTCGATCGGGTTCCGTTCGCCGGAACGGCGCCGCAGCAGCGTCGCGGTGACACTCTTGCCGAGGGCCGCGGCAATCTGCTCGTGATTCGCGTCGCCGCCGGGCTGGGCGACGATGCGCAGCGGCAGCGCGTCGGCGGCGCTCTTGTTGAACGGCGGCGGCAGGCTCGAGGCGATCCCCTTGAGCTCGCTCGTCAGCACCGTTTCGGCGACCCGTTTGCGCATCGTGATGTCGGCATGCCAGGCGGTGCTGCCGGACAGATGCTCGAGCAGCGGCAGCTCGCTGCGCTGTCGCAGGGTCGCCACATCGACGCTACCGTCGGCAGCGACCTGAACGCCGCCGCCGCCCTGCTTCACCTCGACCCTCAGGGGCGCACCGAGAAAGGTGGCGCGGCCGTCATGCATCCTGACCGAGTCGTTGTTGAATTCGAGCTTCCCGGCGGCCTGGAGCAGCGGCGGCAGGCCGGGCATCACCTCGACGCGGTTGTTGTCGAAGGCGAAGCTGCCGTCGGCGCGAGTCTGCTCGGCCCGCTTCAGTGGAATCGCCAGTCTGAGATCGAGCCGCCCGTCGCCCTGGGCGGCCATATCCGCCGTGTAGTGGTCGATGTAGCCGCCCACCGGGCTGGCCTCGACGAAGCGCAGGAAATCGCCGGTCGGGCCGCGTACGCTGCCGCGGATCGCCATCAGCGGTTCGGCCGCGTCCAGCGCCGCGACGTCGCAGCGCACGCCGGCGATTTCCATGCCGAACAGCTTGGCCTTGCCATCCTTGAGTTCCAGGCGGCGGCCCTCGAAGAGCAGGCTCCCCGAGACGTCGCCGTAGGCCGGCCAGTCCGCCGCGTAGCGGAGCGTCGCCCCGCGAAAATGGACCTTGACCTGGAAAATGCCGCTGCCATCGACAAAGGGAAAGCGGGCCAGGTCGCCCTTCAGGCGCAGCGTCGCCTCGTCGGCGCGTCCGGCGATGATGCTCTGCTGCAGCCAGTCGCGCACGCCGGCGCCGACGACGAAGGGCATGTAGTGCCAGACGGCGGCGGCGTCGGCGTCGGCGAGGCGTGCCGTAAGGTCGATCTCGCCGCGGCTGCCAGCCCGCCAGCGGTAGCGGCCTTGCGCTTGGCCACGGGCATCGCCGTTGGCGAAGATCGCCCGGGCGATATTCACCTCGACGGCGTCGCCGCTCGCCTGCCAGTCCCCGGCGGCCTCGAGGCTCGCCAGCGCCAGACGTGGCTGGGGAAACACGGCCGGTACATCGAGGACCACGTTGCGGCTCGCCAGTTCGTAGCGGCCGCCCGTCTCGTCTCCTTCGACGCGGCCGGACAGGCCGGAAAACCCCGGCCAGGATCCGCTCGGGGCCACGCCGAGATCTTCGAAGCTGGCGCTGCCGCTGTAGGTGGCGAGCCGCCCCGCCACGCCGGCCGCCATGTTCCAGGCCGCCTTGAGGTCGTGCAGCCGGCCGCGCGGCGCGTAGGCCGCCAGCCGTTCGCGGACGCCGGCGTCGACCGGCAGATGGGCCGACAGGCGCGCCATCGCCTCGATGTTGAGGTCGTTGGCCGAAAACTCCCCGCGGACCGGCTTCCCGCCCGCTTCGACGAAGCGCAGCGAGAAATCGACGGCGCTAAGCTTCAGGCCGTCGCGGGTCGCCAGGGTCAGTCCCTTCGCCGAAGCGCCGTAGCCATCGGCCAAGCGGCCGCCGAAGAGCCGTCCGCGCAGTATCTCCAGGTCCAGAAACGGCAGATCGCTGCCGAGGCGCAGCCTGACGTCGGCGAGGGCGACATCGGCGGTCAGGCTGGTCAGCGACTTGTCGGCGATGCCCAGCCACAGCCGCAGGCCGCCGCGCCCCTGGGGCAGTTCGAGCGGGTAATCGATCCAGCGGCGCCAGACCGCCAGGTCGGCATAGTCGAGTTCGGCGTAGGCCCGGCCTTTCCAGGCCTCGAGGACATCGAGGTCGTCGCCGCGGAAATCGCCGCGCAGGTCGAAGCGCGCCGCCATGTCCCGCGGCGGCTCGGCGGTCAGGCCGAAACGGTGCGAACGGCCGCGATTGTCGAGGCGGAAGTTGAGGTGGGCGAAGGTCAGGGCCGGCGCCTGGCGGAGTTCGTCGAGCCAGGTGATCGCGGCATCGCGGACGACGATCTGGTCCTGGCTCAGCAGCCAGTCGGAGAAATCGTAGCCCTTGCTTGTCGTATTGACTTCGAGTCCGGCGACGAACAGGTGCCCGCCGGCGTCGCGGTGCACCAACAGCGTCGGCGCCATGACCGCCAAGCGGTGCAGGCGCAGCTCGCCGTGATAGAGCGAGGACCAGGCCAGCACGGCCTCGACATTGTCCAGGGCCAGGGCCGGCCGTCGCGTCGCGTCGCGGACCTCGACGCCGTGCAGCGCCAGACGCGGTCGCAGGCCGTCCCAGCTGGCCTCGATGCGGGCGATGGCGACGGGATGGCCGAGCGAAGCCGAGAGTGCCTGCTCGAGATCGCCGCGGTAGGCCTCGATATTCGGCAGCACCGCGTAGCGCAGAACGAGGAAGATCGCGGCGAAGCCGAAATAGCCGATCCAGAACAGCCATTGCACGAGCGTCCAGGCGCGGCTCGGGTAAGGGCGACGGATGAGGGCGGCAAGTGAGCGGAAGGCGGTGCGGATCATCGAATCAGGGCATCGGCGGCGAAACCGCTAGAATGGCGGCTCGCCGGGCCTTCGTTATTCTACCAATGACCGTACCGACCGCACCGTCCGTCCTGCCCGAGGCGTTGGCCTGCTCGCGCTTCCTGACCCGACTGTGCGCGGCGCGACCGGAAATCACGGCGAATCTCGCCACCGTGACCACCAAGCCGGTCTCGCGCGAGCTTCTGCACGGCTGGCTGCTTCCTCCGCCCGAAGAGGACGCCCTCAAGCCGGCCTTGCGCCGCCTCAAGCAGCGCGCCTACATCCACATCGCCTGCCGCGATCTGCAGGGCCTGGCCTCGCTCGGCGAGGTCACCGAAGGCATGACCCTGATCGCCGAGGCGGCCGTGCAGACGGCGCTGGCCGCCCTGATGCAGGCCTGCGTCGCCCGCTACGGCAGGCCGCGCAATGGACAGGGCGAGCCGATGGAACTGATCGTCGTCGGCATGGGCAAGCTCGGCGGCCGCGAACTCAACGTGTCCTCCGATATCGACCTGATCTTCGTCTATCCCGAGGACGGCGAAACGGACGGCGCGACACCGATTTCGAACTTCGAATTTTTCTCCCGCCTCGGCCGCCAGTTGATCGCCGCGGTCTCCGAGGCGACCGCCGACGGCCGCGTCTTCCGCGTCGACATGAGGCTGCGTCCGGACGGCGAATCGGGTCCGCTGGTCTGTTCCTTCGAGATGCTGGAAAGCTATTTCATCAGCCAGGGGCGCGAATGGGAGCGCTACGCCTGGATCAAGGCCCGCCCCCTGACCGGCAGCCGCCTCGACGAGCTCGAGGCGATCCGCCGGCCCTTCGTATTCCGCAAGTATCTCGACTACGGCGCCATCAACGCCATGCGCGAACTGCACGCCCAGATCCGCCGCGAGGTGGCGCGCCGCGACATGACCGACAACATCAAGCTCGGTCCCGGCGGCATCCGCGAAATCGAGTTCATCGCCCAGGTGTTCCAACTGATCCGCGGCGGCCGCGACACGGCCCTGCAGACCAAGCCGACCCTGACGGTGCTACGCCTCCTGGCCGAGCGCGGCATCCTCGGCAAGGACACGGTGCGCGAACTGTCGTCGGCCTACGATTTCCTGCGCCGCCTCGAACACCGCCTCCAGTATCTCGACGACGCCCAGACCCACAGCCTGCCGGCCGACCGCGACGACCAGGCGCTGGTCGCCCGGGCGATGGGCTTTGCCGGCTTCGACGCCCTGCTCGCCGAGCTCGACGATCACCGGGCCAACGTGGCCCGCCATTTCGAGGCCGTGTTCGCCGATCCCAATCGCGGCGGCCACGTCCTCGACGGCGTCTGGCAAGGGTCCAACGGCGGCGGCGAGTTCACCGGCCTCGGCTACCGGGACGCCGCGGCTGCGGCGCAGCGGCTTGCCGCGCTGCGCGCCGGCGGCCGCTACCAGCAGATGCCGGAGGCCAGCCGGCGCCGCTTCGATGCCGTGGTGCCGCGCCTCGTCGAGGCCGCCGCGGCGATGCCCAACCCCGACGAGACCCTGTCGCGTGGCCTCGACCTGCTCGAAGCCGTCGCCCGGCGCGGCGCCTACCTGGCCCTGTTGCAACAATATCCCCAGGCCTTGCGCAAGGTGGCCCAGCTGCTTTCGGCATCGATCTGGGGCGCCGAATACCTGAAGCGCCATCCGCTGCTGCTCGATGAACTGCTCGACACCCGCATCATCGACGCGGCTCCCGACTGGGCATCGTTTCGCGCCGAGCTGACGGAAACGCTGGATGCCGTCGAGCCCGACACGGAGCGGCAGATGGACCTGCTGCGCGAAGCCCACCACGCCCAGGTGTTCCGCCTGTTGAGCCAGGACATCTCCGGACTGCTGACGGTCGAGCGCCTCGCCGATCATCTCTCGGCCCTTGCCGACATCATGGTCGAGCTCGCCCTGCAGTGCGCCTGGCGCAAACTCGCCCGCCGCCACCGCGACACGCCGCGCTTCGCCGTCATCAGCTACGGCAAGCTCGGCGGCAAGGAACTCGGTTACGCCTCGGACCTCGACATCGTTTTCCTCTTCGACGATGCCGAACTTGCCGCCGCCGAGACCTACTCCCGGCTGGCGACGCGGCTCAACAACTGGCTGTCGGCGCAGACGCCGGCCGGCCAGCTGTTCGAGACCGACCTGCGCCTGCGCCCCAACGGCGAGGCCGGGCTGATCGTCAGCTCCATCGACGCCTTCCGCAAGTATCAGCTCGAGGCCGCCTGGGTCTGGGAACACCAGGCGCTGACACGGGCCCGCTTTACCGCCGGGGACCCGGCGGTCGGCGCCAAGTTCGCCGAGATCCGCATCGAGGTGCTGCGCCAGCAACGGGACCGGGTCAAGCTGCGTCAAGAGGTCATGGCGATGCGGCAGAAGATGTTCGAGGCGCACGGCAACAAGAGCGAGCGCTTCGATCTCAAATACGACCGCGGCGGGCTGATCGACGTCGAATTCATCGTCCAGTATCTGGTTCTCGGCCACGCCCGCCAGCATCCCGAACTGTGCGTCAATCGCGGCAACATCGCCCTGCTGAGGATCGCCGCCGATCTCGGCCTGATCCCCTCGGCGAAGGCCGACGCGGTGCGTAATGCCTATCGCGACTACCGCCGCATGCAGCACGCGCTGCGCCTCAACAACGCCCAGCAGGGCGGCGTCGACCCGGCGACGATCGTCGACCGCGCCGAGGCCGTCCGCGAGCTGTGGCGCGACGTGTTCGGCGAATGATGATGATCGCCCGCTGCCACCGCAGCGGCGCGGACCAAGCCATTGTCATCACCGCCCTGAGGCTCGGCGGCGACCAGGATTTACTTTTTCGGCCTACCCACATGCCCGTCAATTACGCCACGCCAACTCCCGAGCAACTGTTCCCCGTCGCCGGCATCCGTCTCGGCACCGCCGCGGCCGGCATCCGCAAGCCCAACCGGCGCGACCTGACGCTCGTCGAACTCGCCGCCGGCAGCCGCGTCGCCGCGGTGTTCACCGCCAACCGCTTCTGCGCGGCGCCGGTCCATCTATGCCGTGAGCATCTGCGCGGCGGCGCCATCCGGGCCCTGCTCATCAACACCGGGGTGGCCAATGCCGGCACCGGCCAGGCCGGCCTCGCCGCGGCCCGCGACAGCTGCGCCGCCGCCGCCGCCCTGCTCGGCTGCGCCGCGCACCAGGTGCTGCCCTTTTCCACCGGCGTGATCCTCGAGCCGCTGCCCGTCGAGCGTCTCGTCGCCGGCCTGCCGGCCTGCTGCGCCGATCTCGCCGCCGACCGCTGGCACGCCGCGGCCCACGCCATCATGACCACCGACACGGTGGCCAAGGCCGCCTCGCGCCGCCTCGCCGTCGGCGGCCGGAGCGTGACCGTCACCGGGATGTCCAAGGGCGCCGGCATGATCAAGCCGAACATGGCGACGATGCTCGGCTTCGTCGCCACCGACGCCGCCGTGGCGCAAGCGCTGCTGGAGCGCATGGTGCGCGAGGCAGCCGACGTATCGTTCAACTGCATCACGGTCGACGGCGACACCTCGACCAACGATTCCTTGGTGCTGATCGCCACCGGGCAGGCCGGCAACGCCGAGATCGCCGACCCGACGGGATCCGACTACGCCGCCCTGCGCGAGGCGGTCGCGGCGATCTCGGTCGAACTGGCGCAGGCCATCGTCCGCGACGGCGAAGGCGCCACCAAGTTCATCGCCATCACCGTCGAGGGCGGCCGCGATGTCGCGGAATGCAAGGCCGTCGGCTATGCCATCGGCCAGTCGCCGCTGGTCAAGACCGCCTTCTTCGCCTCCGACCCGAACCTCGGCCGGATCCTCGCCGCCATCGGCTACGCCGGCATTGCCGACCTCGATGTGGATCGCCTCCGCGTCTGGCTCAGCAGCGGCGGCGACGCCGTCCTGGTCGCCGAACAGGGCGGCCGCGCCGCCGCCTACCGCGAGGAAGACGGCGCGCGGATCATGAAGCAGGCCGAAATCGGCGTCCGCGTCGATCTCGCCCGCGGCCCTGCCCGGGCGACGGTGTGGAGCTGTGATCTGTCCTACGACTACGTCAAGATCAACGCCGATTATCGCAGTTAGTGACGCACGGCACGCGGATGCCGGCAGATTGCGCCGCGGCGCGAGATTCGTCACGGGCGACGGCGATGCGCATCGCTATCATTTCGAGCATGAACGCCCCATTTCGCCCGGCGAAAAAGACGATCGGCACCGACACGACGGATCTGTTCCGCAGGTATCCCCATTTGAGCGGCATCGAGCTGATCTGGGGCACCCGGGAATGCCGGATCTACCTCGTCACCCTGCTGACCGACAGCCGGGACGGCGGGCGCGCCGGCTTCGAGCCGGCTGCGGCGCGCACCATCTATCGCCTGCTCGAAGAACACGACCGCGTCTTTCCGCATCTCATCGAGGACTTCGGGTCAGGGCGCTGGCACCACGGTCCCTGGTGATCGCCGCCGTGCGCGTCGGACGCTCGTCCTGCGCCTAGCGACAATCGCGAAGCAGGTCGAGAGCCGTGTTGTAGGCCAGCACGGCATTGTTGAAAGTGAACTGGAAATCCTTCGCCGCCGCGGCGTCTTCGGCCTGGCGCGCCAGGCCCGCCGCCCGCTGCAGTTCGGTCGCCGCGCGGCCGGCGGGTTCGGCTAAGCGCGCCCGGCCCCCGCGCTTCAATCCCATTGTCATGACCGGGCGATGCGCCGGATGCGGCGGCTGCGCATCAGGCGATATGCCGCCGGGATGACGAACATCGACAGCAGCGGCGCCGTGACCATGCCGCCGACCATCGGCGCGGCGATGCGGCTCATGACCTCGGAACCGGTGCCGCTGCCGAACAGGATCGGCAGCAGGCCGGCGATGATCACGGCCACGGTCATGGCCTTGGGCCGCACCCGCAGCACCGCGCCTTCGCGGATGGCGTCGTCGAGCGCGGCGAGACTGGTGGCCTGGCCGCGCGCCTCGCGGCCGGCCAGGGCATGCTTGAGGTAGAGCAGCATGATGACGCCGAATTCGGCGGCGACGCCGGCCAGCGCGATGAAGCCGACGCCGGTGGCGACCGACAGGTTGTAGCCTTCGAGGTAGAGGAACCAGATGCCGCCGATCAGGGCGAAGGGCAGCGTGGCCATGATCAGCAGGGCCTCGTCGATGCGCCGGAAGGTCAGGTAGAGCAGCACGAGGATGATCATCAGCGTCGCCGGAACGACGATCCTCAGCCGCGCGCTGGCCCGTTCGAGGAATTCGAACTGTCCCGAATAGGCCAGGCTGATGCCCGCTTCCGGCTTGACCTGGGCCGCCACGGCGGCGCGCAGGTCGCGCACCGTCGATTCGAGATCGCGGCCGCGGACGTCCACATAGACCCAGCCCGAGGGTCGCGCATTCTCGCTCTTCAGCATCGGCGGGCCGTCGCTGATGGTGGCCCTGGCGACGGTGCCCAGAGTGATCTGCTGGCCGCCGGCGGTGAGGAAGGGCAGGTTGCGCAGGTTTTCCAGGGAGTCGCGGATCTCGCGCGGATAGCGCACGTTGATCGGATAGCGGGCCCGCCCCTCGATGGTCTCGCCGATGTTCTCGCCGCCGATGGCCGAGGCGACGATCGCCTGCACGTCGGCGACGTTGAGACCGTAGCGGGCGGCGGCGGCGCGGTCGATGTCGACGTCGATGTAGCGGCCGCCGGTCAGGCGCTCGGCCAGCGCCGAGCTGACACCCGGCACGCCCTTGGCGACGCGCTCGATCTCCCGGGCGACGCGGTCGATGGCGGCTAGGTTGCTGCCCGAGACCTTGACGCCGATCGGACTCTTGATGCCGGTGGCAAGCATGTCGATGCGGTTGCGGATCGGCGGCACCCAGATGTTGGCCAGTCCCGGCACGCGGACGATGCGGTCGAGTTCATCGACCAGGCCTTCCGGCGTCAGACCCGGCCGCCACTGCTCGCGGGGCTTGAACTGGATGGTCGTCTCGAACATCTCCAGCGGCGCCGGGTCGGTCGCCGTCTCGGCGCGCCCGGCCTTGCCGAAGACGCTGGCCACCTCGGGCACCGTGCGTATCAGCCGGTCGGTCTGCTGCAGCAGTTCGGCGGCCTTGCCGGCCGACAGGCCCGGTAATGCTGATGGCATATATAGCAGGTCGCCCTCGTCGAGCGGCGGCATGAACTCGCCGCCCAGCCGCGACAGCGGCCAGAGCGTCGTCGCCAGGGCCAGGACGGCCACCGCCAGCGTCGTCTTCGGCCGGCGCAGCACGGCGTCGAGCAGCGGCCGGTAGAGCAGGATCAGGCCGCGATTGAGCGGGTTGCGCTGCTCGTCGGGAATCCGGCCGCGGATCCAGTAGCCCATCAGCACCGGCACCAGCGTCGCCGACAGGCCGGCGGCGGCGGCCATGGCATAGGTCTTGGTGAAGGCCAGCGGCCCGAACAGGCGCCCCTCCTGGGCCTCCAGCGTGAACACCGGGATGAAGGACAGGGTGATGATCAGCAGGCTGAAGAACAGCGCCGGCCCGACCTCGATCGCCGCCTCGGTCATCACCTGCCAGTGCGCCTCGCCGGCCAGCGTCTGGCCGGGATGGCCGTGGTGCCAGGCTTCGACCTTCTTGTGGGCGTTCTCGATCATCACCACCGCCGCGTCCACCATGGCCCCGATGGCGATGGCGATGCCGCCCAGCGACATGATATTGGCATTGACGCCCTGGTAGTGCATGACGATGAAGGCGATCAGCACGCCGAGCGGCAGCGAGACGATGGCCACCAGCGCCGACCTCAGGTGCCAGAGGAAGGCGCCGCAGACGACGGCGACGACGATGAATTCCTCGACGAGCTTGTGCTTGAGGTTGTCCACGGCCCGGTCGATCAGCTGGCTGCGATCGTAGGTCGGCACGATGTCGACGCCGGCCGGCAGGCCGGCCTTCAGCTCCTCGAGCTTGAGCTTGACCGCGGCGATCGTCTCGCGGGCGTTCTTGCCGTAGCGCAGGATGACGACCCCGCCGACGGTCTCGCCCTGCCCGTCGAGCTCGGCGATGCCGCGGCGCATTTCCGGGCCGAGCTGGATCGTCGCGACATCGCCGAGCCGCACCGGCACGCCGGCGGCACCAGCGCTGAGCACGACCTGGCGGAAGTCGTCGAGGCTCGCCAGGTAGCCCGAGGCCCGCACCATGTATTCGGTCTCGGCCAGGTCCAGCACCGAGCCGCCGCTCTCCTGGTTGGCCGCCCGGATGGCCTCCACGACCCGGCTTTGCGGCACCCGGTAGGCGGCCATCTTCGCCGGATCGAGGACCACCTGGTACTGCTTGACCATGCCGCCGACGGTGGCCACCTCGGCGACGTTGGGCAGGCTCTTCAGTTCGTACTTGAGGAACCAGTCCTGCAGGCTGCGCAGCTGGGCCAGGTCGTGGCCGCCCGTTCGATCGACCAGGGCATACTGGTAGATCCAGCCGACGCCGGTGGCATCGGGGCCGAGGGCGCTGCGGGCCGCCGCCGGCAGGCGCCCCTGCACCTGATTCAGGTACTCGAGGACGCGCGAGCGCGCCCAGTAGGGATCGGTGCCGTCTTCGAACAGCACATAGACGAAGGAATCGCCGAAAAAGGAAAAGGCGCGCACGGTCTTGGCGCCGGGGACCGAGAGCATGGTCGTCGCCAGCGGGTAAGTCACCTGGTTCTCGACGATCTGCGGCGCCTGGCCGGGAAAGCTGGTGCGGATGATCACCTGCACGTCGGAGAGGTCGGGCAGCGCGTCGACCGGCGCGTTGGCCACCGTCCATAGGCCCCAGGCGGTGACGAACAGCGTCGCCAGCAGGACCAGGAAGCGGTTGGCGATCGACCAGCGGATCAGCTGCGCGATCATTGCGCCGCCCCGCGCTTGTCGATCTTCTCGACGATGAACTTGTCATCGGCCTGGCGGAACCAGAAATGTACGGCGTCGCCGGGCTTGAGCGAGGCGGCGAGATCGGGCCGCGCCAGCTTGAACGCCATTGTCATGGCGCCCCAGCCGAGCGATTCGACCGGGCCGTGCGACAGAGTGATCTCGCCCTGGCCTACCGCCTCGACCTTGCCGCTCGCCTCGTGCCGCACCGCCGGCGCCGCGCCGCTGCCGTCGCCGAACCGCGCCAGCACGCCCTTGAGGCTGGCCTCGGAGTCGATCAGGAACTGCCCCGAGGCGACGACCTTCTGGCCCTCCTCGAGCCCCTTTAGGATCGCCGTGCGGCCGTCGACATCGCGCCCGACCTCGACCTCGACCGGCTGGAAGCGCCCGCCCTCGCCGGCGACGATGACGACGTTGCGCCGGCCGGTGCGGATCACCGCTTCGGACGGTACCAGCAGCGCGGCCTGCGCCTCGCCGGAGGACAGCCGCACCTGGGCGAACATGCCGGGACGCAGGCGCCCGGCCGGGTTGGGCAGCTCGGCGCGGACGCGCAGGGTGCGGCTCTCGGCACTGTTCTCGGGCAGCACACTGATGACGCGGCCTCTGACGGTCTCGCCGGGAAAGGCGGCGAAACGCGCCTCGATCGGCCGGCCGATGGCAACCAGGGCGCCCTGCGCTTCGGGCACCGCGGCTTCCAGCCACACCGTCGCCAGCCCGGTGATCTTGGCCAGCGCCGCGCCGGCGGCGACATTCATGCCGGCGCGCACGTCGAGCGTCTGGATGACGCCGCCGATCGGCGCCGCGACAGTGACAACGGCATGGACCTGGCCGCTGCCGTCAACCTGCTCGATCAGCTCCGCGGGCATGCCGGCGAGGCGCAGGCGGTTCTTGGCCGCGGCCGCCAGTTCGGCGTCGCCGCTTTTCTGCAGCGCCAGGTACTCGCTCTGCGCCGCCGCCCAGTCCGGCATCAGCAGGTCCGCCAGCGGCGCGCCGCGGGCCACCACGTCGCCCGGAGCGCGGCCATAGACGCGCTCGACGAAGCCGCCGCTGCGGGCCTGCACGACGGCGACGTCGCGATCGTTGAAGACGACGTTGGCGGCGGCTTCGACGGCCTGCTCGAGGCGGCCGCGTTCGACCTTGGCCAGGCGGATGGCGAGGTTCTGCGAGACGCCCGGATCGATCGTGACGGCCGCCGCGTCGCCGCCCTCGTCGGCGTATTTGGGCAGCAACGCCATGTCCATGAAGGGCGACTTGCCGGGCTTGTCGAAGTGCTGGGCGGGGGCCATCGGGTCGTACCAGTAGAGCACGCGGCGCTCGCCCTGGACCGCGGCCGGCGCCACTGCGGTCGCAGCGGTCGCGGCAGTCGGCGCGCTACGACCGGCGGCGAGCCAGTAACCGGCGCTGGCGCCGAGGCCGGCGGCGGCCAGGGCGATGAGGACATTGCGTTGCATTGCCGCGTTCATGGTTCGGTCTCCCCGTAGGCATAGTGCAGGCGTGCCGCGACGCCCTGGCGCTGGCCCTCTACATCGATGGCCCTGAGGCGCTGATCGATCAGTTCGCGGCGGGCAGCGATCAGTGGCGCAACTTCGCCCCGACCGGCGCGGTAGCCGGCCAGCAGCAGGTCCACCTTTTCCGCGGCGAGCGGCAGCCAGGCTGCCTTGATCCGCTCCAACTGGCGGCTCAGGGCCTGGTATTCGGCGAGGTCGGCCTCGAGGTCGGCGAGGTGGTCGCGCAGCATCGCCTCGCGTTCGGCGCCGACGCGATCGACTTCACGCCGCTTGGCGGCGATCTGCGGGTCCTGCCGGGAGCCGCTGAAGACCGGCAGATCGAAGCTGAACTGCAGCGAGACCATATCGCCGAACTGGCTGCCGCGCTTCAAATAGCCGACCTCGACGCCCCAGTCGGGTTTCTTGGTCGATTCGGCTTCGCGCAGCTGGGCCTCGGCCACCCGCGCCTGCGGCGTGAAGACTTCGATCTCCGGATGATGTTGGGCATGTTCGCGCAGGCGCGCCGCATCGATAGGCAGCTCCGGCGCATCGCCATCGAGCGGTTCGTCGGCGGCGTCGCCGACGAAGCGGCGCAGGACGGCCTTGGCCTTGGCCAGATCGCGCCCCAGCTCGTCGCGGCGGTCGGCCAACTGGGCGGCCTCCTGGCGCGGCATCACGGCATCGGCGGCCTGGCCGCGGCCGGCGGCCAGTTGGGCGCGGACGGTCCCGGCGAGCAGGCGGTTCTCGCCTTCGAGTTCGTCGAACAGGGCCAGGCGGCGCTCCAGGGTGTGCCGGTTGATCCAGGCCAAGGCCGTTTCGCGACGCACGCGGCTGCGCTCGACGCGCCGCTCGGCCTCGCTGCGGGCGACGGTGGCGCTGGCCGTTGCAGCGCGGGCGCGGCGCTTGTCGGCGTTCGGAACTTCCTGCATCAGGGCGATGCGTCGCGCAGTCATCGAATCTCGCGTCAGGCTCCAGCCGGCGGCGCCGCTGATCGGCAGGCTGTCGACGCCGAGCGCAAGCTTGGGATCGGGCAGGGCATCGGCGGCCAGCGCCGCCGATCGGTCGGCATCGATCTGCGCCGCACGGGCACTAAGGTTCGGCGATTCCCGCTCGGCGCGCTCGAGCGCCGCGGAAAAACCCAGAGGGGCGGCCTGGGCCAGGCCGGCGAGCCCGAACACGGGCATCAGCATCCATCGTCGCAACATGCTCAAACTCCATCCTGACGGCGCGTCTGCGCGCCAAGCGCCCACCCGACGAAGCCGGGCGGACGACCGGGTCAAGCGGAATCAGAGCGGACGGGGCGGCCGCCAGAGGCCGTCCGGCGTATCGGACGGCACCGGGGCGACGGGCTCTTCGACGACGGCGAGCGAGACCCGCAGCGGCGACCGGATCGAGAAGGAGACGACCGGCGGCTGGTAGACATGGCAGCAGTCGCGGCAGTCGTGCATGCCGGCGGCGCCGGACGCCGGCTGGCCAGCGTCGCTGGCTACGACAGCGGTTGCCATCGCGGCGCAATGCTCGACCTCCGTCATCGCCGCCATGTCGTGTGCCGCCGCGCCACCGCCCGCCGCCCGCACCGGGCAGGCCCGCATCGGCGCCACCGCCGCCAGCCCGTACAGCGGCAGGGTCAGGCAGAGCAGCAACAGAAGAAGGCGGCGGCAACCGATCATGGCTGTCTTTATAAGGAAATTCGCCGGCCGGCGCAAGGAAATGGCGGACCTGGGGGCGCAGGATTTCGCGTCAGGCGATCGATACGCCGATCGTGCCTTGCCTGGCCACAGGCCGGCGGGTCCGTTCGACAGCGTTGGCAAATCGCCGAAAGCAGCTCGATCGGCAAGACGCGCCCTCAAGTTTTCTCTCGGGCGACCGTTAGAAACTCATGTCCGCACGCCACAAAAACGCCGGGAATACCGAGAGCCCGCTGAAGCTGGGCCAGATCATGCTGAATGCGCAGTTGATCTCGGGCGGGCAACTCGAGGATGCGCTGCGCCGCCAGCAAAGCTGCGCCAAGCCGCTCGGAGAGATCCTGACCGAGTCCGGTGCGCTTTCTCCCGGATTGCTGCAGGTGGCGCTGACGCTGCAGCAGGGCCTCGCCGGCGACGCGGCGATCGAGACTGCCGCCGGTCGCAGGGAGTTACTCGGCGAGTTGCTGGTCATGGCCGGACGCATCACGAGCGAACAACTCGGCTGCGCCCTGGAAGAACAGCAACGCACGGGCCACCGGCTGGGCGAAATTGCCCTCGGCCGGGGTTGGATCAACCAGGCCGAACTGGGTGCCCTGTTGGCGTTTCAGTCGGGGCAGGAGCATGCGGGCGCCGCCGGCCCACTGCGGCTCGGCAACATCCTGGTCGCCAACGGCGATATTTCCGCTGCGCAACTGGAGCAGGCCCTCGGACGCCAGACGGCTTGCCGCCGTCCACTGGGGGCCATGCTCGTCGAGGCGGGCCTGCTCCAGCCGCAGCAGATCAACCATGCCGTGGGCCTGCAACGCAGGCTGCTCGCGGCGGCGCTCGTCACCCTGCTGGCGCTCGCCTCGCTGGGCCGGCCCGGCGAAGCCGCCGCCGACCCATCCAGCGCTCAACTTACCGTGACTGCCTTCGTGCCCAAACAGGCCAGGCTCAGGGTGTTGGCTCAGCCGCGCGCGGTGGTGGTGACCGAAAGCGACGTCGCCCGCGGCTACGTGGAAATGCCTGCGGCATCGACGGTGGAGATCCGCAGCAACAGCCCGAACGGCTACGCGCTGGTCTTCGACAGCCAGAGCGATCTGGTCCGCCAGACGCAGGTGACCGGCCTGGGGGCCGAAGCCCGGCTCGGTGCCGGCGGCGGCGCGCTCACGGTGCCGCCGGCGGGCGGACGCCCCGGGACGGTGACGATCGACCTCGGCTTTCGCTTCGTCCTCAACGCGATCGCCCGCCCGGGCGTCTATGCCTGGCCGATGCGGATGTCGGTGGTACCCCTGTGATCGCTCAGCGAACGATGTCGACGGTGACGGTGAGGCTGTCCAGATAGTTGCCGACCCGCACGTCCTGCCCGGCCGGCACGCGCGCGTAGACGAACACCTGTCTCGGCTGGTTCTTGCTGACGCCGTCCACCACCACCGCCGCACCTCCGGTGGCGCCGTCGCCCCACACCTGGCCCCGCCCCGAATCGGTGAACAGGTTGTAGGCCAGCTTGTCCGACGATGATGCTACTGTCATACTCCGCTGAGCGATCAGGCCGGAGCCGGCGCTGGGGCCGAGTGTGACGCGCACGCTGCGTGCCACCGGTTCCGTGCAGCTCAGGGAAATCGTGGCAATGGAGTCTCGCGGCAGCGAGTCGAACACGTCGTAGCTGCCGAAGCTCAATCCGCTCGCCGCGACGAAGCAGGCTGCATGAGCCGCGGCGAGCGGCGCACCCAGCACCGCCGCCAGCAGCACGCAGGCGAGAGGCTTCCGGCCGATGTCAGTGCATTTCACAGATCACCTCTCCCAGTGCCACGACGGTTTCCTGGCTGGCGGGAATCGACAGATCGAAGCGACAGGTCTTACCCTCCCTGACGAACGACGCCGGATAGCGGCCCGGCGGCAGGTTTTCCAGGTAGAACTCGCCGCCCTTCCCGGTCGGAAAGGCCAGCGGCTGGCCATCCTGCAACAGGGTCACTTCATTATATTCCAGCACCTTGGTCTGGCCCGCGGCCCTGAGCTTCAGTACGCCCGTGAACGCCCGGATGCGCGCGACGGCGAAGCTGACCAGCGAGCCGCTGCGCAGCGGCGGCGACACCAGCCTCTCGGTGCCCGACAGCTCGTATTCCATTGGAATGTCCTTGTCGGCGATGGTGATCTGGTTCTCGATGTAGGAGCCGAGGCTGGGAATGAACACGGCGCCGGCGGCATCGGTCCGGCCGACAAGCTGGCTGTTGTGATAGACGCGCACGCCTTCGATCTCACCGACCCGGACCACGCCGAAACTGTCCTGGATCGGCCTGCTGAAGCCCAGCGTTCCGCCGACGTAGCCCAATGAGCCGGCGGCGGCGAGCTGGTAGCTGGCGCTGTGGCTGCCGGCCGTGCTGTCCGAGCGGTAATCGGCCGTGTAGATGCCATAGCGGCCGTTGTATTGCAGGAACGGCGCCACCGATTCGGTCGTGGCGGCCTCGGCGCGCTGCCGCTCGGCGCTCAGCCGGTAGCCCCAGCCCTCGCCGAGGGGGACGTTCCTGGCCACCTGCACGCTGTCGGACACGACGCCGTTGCGCTGCTGCCGGACATAGCCGGCGGAATCGTCGCGGCCAGGATAATAGCTGAGGCCGAGAAAAAACTCCGTGCGCGCGCCGCTGTCCCTGACCCGCCCCAAGGTGGTGAACAGGTTGAAGCCCCCGGGCAGGGAGCGCGAATAGCTGAGGGTCGTCGAACGCTGGTCGGTTCCCTCGAACTTTGTAGACCGAGTGACATCGATGCCGAAGTTGCCCAGCAAGGGCGTGCCGTAGCCCGCGCCCAGGCTGATGTCCGATTTCGGCCGCTCCGTCGTCGCCACGTCGGTCAATGGCGCGTAGTGCGCACTGAAGCCGCGCGCCAGCAGGCGTGCGTTGAATGCTCCGGCCTGGTAGTCGTAGCCGATCTGGGCGGCCCGCTCGGCTCCCGTATCGCGATCGCGCTCGAATGAAACGCGCGCCGCGGCCGTGCCCCAGTTGCCCAGGCGCAGCGCCATTTGCGGCCCGAAGTTGAAGCGCCCGGGGCGCGCCTCGCCGCGCAAGCCGGCCGTCAGCCCATCGCTAAAGCCATAGCGATGGAAGGCCGAGGCGGCCAGGCCGCCGTAGCGATTGCTGGCGAGGCCGAAGTCGCGGCGCTGCGCTCCGAGGTCGTAGCTGAACTCGTGCAGCCCTTCGCGCAGCAGGGTGTCGGTGAAATAGTAGTGGTAGGCGATGCGCTGCTCGCGGCCGAAGCGATCCTTGATGACGACCTCGATGTCGCGCGCCCCGCCGTAGTAGTTGAGATTCTGAATGGCAAACTCGCCGGGGGGCAGCTTCTCGGTACGCACGCGCATGCCATCCAGGTAGATCTCGGCCTCGGAGGGCAGCCCGACCGCGCCGACCAGTCCGGCCATCGGTTGCTTGACCAGGTAAGGGTCGATCGAATAGCGCTTGGAGAAACTGACGCCGCCCAGGTTGAGGGTGCTGCCCAATTCCCCCGATGAAGCGAAAAAATCGCCGACCACGAGGCGCTGCAAGTCGCTGCGGCGGTCGAAGGTCAGGTTGCTCATCAGGCGCACCGTGCGTCCCCCTTGGCCGGCCTCGCCGACATGGGAAAATTCGCTCAGAAGCAAGCTGTCGGCGACCCGCAGGCCCATCTCGGTACCGAAACTGAAGGCGCCGCCCGCGTCGCCGCCGGCGTAATCCAGGCGGTAATTCAGGAAGGCGCTGTTGTCCCGCGGTTCGAGCACGTGGGCGCGATGGCCGGGCAGCATATCCACCACCCGCTTGCCGAGCAGCGCCGGGGCGGCGGTGATGTCCAGCGCGAGCATCTTTTCGTCGAAGCGAACGGCCAGTTCCGCCACCGATTTCAGCGCAAGATGCGGCTCGCCGTCGATCTCGACCCGTGTGCCCCGGGCGCCCATTACCCCGATCGTTTCCAGGTCGGCTGGCTTCATCAGGTAGTCGCCCGCGGCCGTGATGAAAACAATTACATCGCCCTTCGCCTGGCCATTGACGGTGACCGCGACGACGGTATGCACGGCGTCGGGCGGCGCCGCCGCGGCGGCGCCGAGATGCCACAAAAGAGACGCGCACAGCAGCAGGCGCAACGGCCGATACGACGCCATGCCGCCCCGGCTATTGGCACATCGCCGCACTCACCGCCAGGCTGCGCGTCAGCTCGAGCTTGTCAGTCTTGACGCTGACATCGAGCCGCGTCAGCTGGGTGCAGATCTCAGCGGGCAGGGTCGCGCTGTGAATGCGGGCCGCGCCGGGCAGCAGGTACCAGCCGGAAATCTCCTTGGCGAAGGCCTCGCCCGATTTCAGGCTCACCGACTGGATGATGAAGTGGGTGTTGCCGGTGTTGCGCACCTTCACGCTGACGCTGCCCTTGGCCAGCTCGATCGTCTCGATCTCGCCGCGCGGCTCTTCCTTGAGCGGCTTGACGAAGACGGGTACGCCGAAGCGCACCGTCACCGCAATCTGCGCGCCCTGCGCCTCGCTCTTGCGCGGTTCGGGAATCTCTTCGATGAACAGCCGGTAGGCTTTCTCCAGGTCGGTCGCCGGCAGGCGCAGGCCCACCCGCAGCAGCCGCTGCTGCTGCGGCTGCACCGTCATGATGCGGGGATAGTAGATCAGGTCCTCGCTGTCCTCGTAGCGGTCCTTGGCCTCCTCGTCCTGGCTCCAGGCGTAGGCCTTCATCTGCACTTGCAGGGCCTTGTCGGTCTCGTCGTTGGAAACGGTGACGGCGCCGCTCTTGGTCGCGCGGTCGAGGTCGAGCCGAATCGGCGAGACGCCGAAATTCGCCGCCAGGGCCGCCGCCGACAGGAGCAGGCACGGCAGCGCCGACAGCACGCGCAAGCCGCCGCGCCTGGCACCCACCATCATCCCAAGCCTCTCATGGAACGATGGTCAGGACGACCGTGTCGGCGTAGCTGCCGACATAAGCGTCCTGGTAATCGCTGGCCCGCACCGTCCCCGTGATGGTCAGCGTCTGGGTGACGTTCTTCGGGGCGGTGCCCGTCGCCGGGCTGAGCGCCAGGCTGTAGGGCAGGAATTGCGTAATCACCGTTTGATGGCGCATGCGGTTGGCATTAGGCGCGGTCTTGTACAGGCCGCTGTTCTGGCTGACCAGGTAAGCCGCGGTCGCGGCGCTGCCGTGGCAGATGAACTGGACGCTGGTCGTCGCCGTGGCATTCGTGCCGACGGCCGGATTGAGGCTGCCGAAATTCAGCGCCGCCGTGCTGCTGCTGAACTGGCAGACGTTCTTCGAGAGCACGGTCGCCGTCACCGCCAAGGCCGCCGTACCGGCGGCACAGGCCGCGCCGGCCGGAAACAGCAGGCCGACGGCGCAGATGCGGACCAGGGCTGATTGATTCATCGCGCACATAAGCAAACCGGCCGGCACCGCATTACGGCGCCGGCCAGATCGGTCTCACCCACGTATCAGAGGCGCCAGGAAAAGGCGGTCTCAGGGAGTGATGGTCAGCGTGACGGTATCCGAATAGACACCGGCCGTCGCGTTGATGTAGTCGGTGCCGAGAACGATGCCATCCAGCGTGAGGTTAAGATTGGTGCTCTTGCCCTGGCCCGTCTGCGCGCCGCCGGCCAGCGTCAGGGAATAGGGGATGAAATCGGTCGCGCCCGGGCCTTTCATGCGACGTTGGGTGCCGCTGGGATTGGCGCCATTGCTAGCGCTCGTGCTGGCGACCTGGCCCTTGGTGCACCAGTAGGTAAGCAATGCTTGAGTTGCATTCACGTCCGTGCCTACGCTCGGGTCCAATGCCGGGAAGGGCAACGTGGACGCGGCACTGTTGAACTTGCAGGTGCCCGTCACGCTGGCCTGGACCGTCAGCGTGTTCGTATCCGCCCAAACTGCCGCTGAAGCCATCAGACCCGCCGCCGCCAACGCATTTAGCGCAATCGCCTTCTTCATCTTGATTCCTCCCGTAAAGATAAGAGTCTGCCGGTCCCGATAGTGGCCGTGCAGACAGGCCGCGCGAATTTAATGTTTCGACTTAAAGCATGTCAACCTGTTTATCCTCATTATTTGTCGGATTATCCTGATATTTCGTCGGAGTTTGACTTACATCACGTTTTGCCGCCGGGTCGGTACGATCGCGCCGTCAGGCGCTACAGGAGGGATCGTGGCGGGTAGCGGCGAGCGGACAGTCGTTCGCCGCATCCGGCGCCGAGTGGCAATCGGCATGGCCGAGCTGGCCGCACAGGTGGCAGCCCAAGCGGCGCAGACTGTCGAGGGTCGCGCTCTCGGCACCTTCGCCGGCCGAAAGGATCAGGGCGATTTCGCCAAGTCGATCGGAAATCCTCGCCTGGCTGTCTGGCGGCGACGGTTGATCTTCCGCCACGGGCATCTGGGAATCCCGACCTGAGTTGCACGACATAAGGAGCCTTTCGATGATCGACCGGCAGCGGCCGGGTTGGCTGACCTGCGATGACGAAGGGATAACATCGGCCGCCGCCGGACCGCGGCGGCGCCGGCTATCCGAGGCAAACGGTGATCCGGTCGCGCCGTTGCAACTCGGACTCGAATTCGAGCACTTCGACGCCCAGAGCGTCGCGCGCCGACACCATGCCCTAGGGTCGCCCGTCTTCGACGACCGGGACATGGCGATAGCCGGCCTCGTGCATCATGTGCAGGGCATGACTGAGGGGCTTGCGCGGATCGATCGTCTGCGGATTGGCCGTCATCACCTGGCCCAGCGGCGTGACGCGGGGATCGAGGCCCGCGGCCATGACCCTGAACACCGCGTCGCGCTCGGTGAAGATGCCCACCAGCCGCCCGGCGTCGGTCACCATGATGGCGCCGACATTGTGCGTCATCATCCGCCGCGACGCCTCGAGAGCCGTCGTCGCCGCCGTGGCGGTGATGACGGGCCGCTTGCAGATGACATCCTTGATATCGCGGTGCGACATGGCTGGCTCCCCCCCTTGTTGTCACTGCTGTAGCGCCGATCCGGCTGACCGTGGCGCGATCTTAGGCTGAAGTTCCTGCGCATGCCGGACGAGTTCCGCCGATGAGTCAAGAACTTGCCGGGTAATCCGCGAATGTTTTCTGACTACGATTGGATTGCGTGGACGAGCGCGAGGGCGCGTTGGTGCAGGGGTCCAGCGGT
>WNGH01001040.1_pt1 | contig 50397 bp, 49 predicted proteins | sample 5400631 | NCBI WGS metagenome assembly WNGH01 (sample SAMN13153373, study PRJNA577476) | soil metagenome | isolation source: 115 cm soil or saprolite under Garry oak tree replicate 1 | place: USA:California | collected 2016-06-15 | reverse complement strand
TCAGGACCCTGGACATTGGTACATGGTCATGGACTTCATCGCGGGCGAAACACTCGAGGAATACCAGAGCAAAGCACCCAACAGGCGCCTTCTCCTCAGCGAAGTACTTGAAATCGGGCTTCAACTCTGTAGAGTCCTGGATTACTTGCATTCACAACAACCGCCCATCATCTTCCGCGATCTCAAACCTGCCAATATCATGCGCAATCACACAGGACAGCTCTACTTGATCGATTTTGGCATCGCACGCTACTTCAAGCCAGGACAGACCAGGGACACCGTCGCCCTCGGTTCGCCTGGATACGCCGCCCCAGAGCAGTATGGCAAAGCACAAACCACTCCGCGTGCCGATATCTACAGCTTAGGGGCTGTTTTGCATCAATTACTCACCGCGCGGGATCCTTCAGAAGCGCCGTTTCGCTTTCTACCACTTCGTCCCACAAGCCACTCCGACCCTGGATCGCTCACCACAAGTATGGTGGATGTGCTGGTGAACAAACTTGAAATACTTATCGCCAGCATGCTCGCTATGGATGTGAACAAAAGGCCACCCGATGTAGCTTGTGTGAAACAGGAGCTACACGTGATGAGCACACTCTGGTCCGATATCTGCAAGAGCTACTGGCGACCAAAACTGGGATATACCCAACAGGTACGAAACTAAGGATGTTCTGATCCTCGAACATTGCTAAGTCTGATTGCCCCGCAGTATCACATTACACTGCGGTGTGCGCGTTTCCTGTGAAGGTACAATACTCGACTGTTCCCTGACCATCATCATACACATGAATGCCGCTTTGCTGGCTGTCGCGTATCTTGCAGTATCGAATGAGCAGAACGCCACCACTTGAAATACTGATATTTGCCGATCTGTTATTACTAATGTCGCAGTATTCTATAACTGCCTTACCGTTCTCCTTCACAGCAACGCCGCTCTGCTCCCCATCGCGAATTTTACAGAGATAGAAGTATGGGGTGCTCCCCGTTGTCACTGTTATGTTGTCAAACATATTTGAGTAGACATCACAATCTTGAATAGAACCTTTTCCTTTTTGATAGATGTTTATGCCATATTGTTGATTATGATGCAATTGACAACGAAGAAGCAGGAGATTGCTATGTGATGCCATGACTACCGCAGAATATCTATTATTATAAATGTCGCAATCTTCAAATGTTCCTTGAGCATTTTCGTGGGCGAGAACACCGTGCTGTTGACTGTGGTGTATTGTGCAATGACGAAAAACGGGATTACCTCCCGTCGCTATACTGATCCCGGACTCACTGCACTCGAAAATATCACAGTATTCAATAGTACACTGAGCATCATCATACACGGCTATTCCATTTGAAGCGCTACCATAGATGGTGCAGTATCTAATAGTGGGGTTTGCCGCAGCATGATGTATAACTATACAGGCCGATGAGTTTGAGGTGATACTACAATCTTCGATGAAGAGCTGACCCTGGAGAATATCAAGAGCGTGATATTGTTTGCTCTCCTGTCCCGCCTGGCAGCGGATAGTGAGCCCACGTATGCTGGCATGGCTCGTTTGCATCACAACACAATGACTGTCATTGCTCTCCAGAATAATCTGTTCTTTAGGGCCATTACCTATGATTTCTATGTTTTTATTTAACATCAGACTTTCTTTATAAACTCCTGCTTTAACAAGAATAAAAGCCCCAGAGAGCGCAGTTTGCAGGGCCTCGTTGATAGTAATATATTGTCCATCCCCATGTTGAGAGACAACGAGACTTTGTTGTTGATCTGGGGCAGTTAGAGCCGGGGAGTCAACGGGAGACACTGATACCTGTGATGGTGGATTGATAACTGGCTTAGCTACCTGGCGCATTTGCTGTATGTGTTGAAGTTCTTGTTTGACAGCGTCTGTATCTGCCGGTCTCTTATCCTCTTTGATCTCAAGCATTTGCATGATGAGCGTCTCTAAGGCGGTGTTCCCCGGTTCCTGTGAATCCAGGTTGAGAGACTGCAAGTTAAATGGGTTCAACCCTGGATAAATGCCTGAAATAAGCTGGTATAGCGTTGCGCCCAGGCTATAGATATCTGACCTGATAGTTGTTCAGGGGCAGCATAACCAGGGGTGCCCAAATTTACCGTATCCCTGGCTTGTCCTGGTTTAAAGAAGCGGGCGATACCAAAGTCAATCAAATAGAGATGATCATTATTGGTTATCATCACGTTATCCGGCTTTAAGTCACGAAAGATAATCGGAGGTTGATGACCGTGAAGATACGCTAAAACAGTACAGAGTTGGAGACCGATCTTAATGACCTCAGTGATCGAATATTTTCCCCCTGCCACTTTCTCCAGGCGAGTCGCCAGCGTTTCACCATCGATATAATCCATGACCAGATACCAGCGCCCGTGGTCTTCAAAATGATCGTAAATCTGCGGAAGATTAGGATGAGTAAGATTGGCAAGCAATACGGCTTCGTTCTTGAAGGAGACAATGGCGTTTTGCGTCTCCTGGGGATTCAACCCACGCATGCCCATTTCTTTGACTGCCTTGATGGCAGCGTTAAAGAGCATATCCTCTACTTTGTAAATCGCTCCAAAACCACCCTGTCCAAGCTTCTCGAGAATACGATAGCGTCCTTTCAGTTGCTGCGAGGCAACGAGCAGGCCGGTCGCCGTATTGGGGTACGTGAGTTGAGGTTGTCCACAGGCATAACAGAACTTTGCGTCAAAGCGAATCGTAGCGCCACAATTATCGCAAAACTTAGTAGAATTCATGGCACAGCTCTTGCCTCTTTACGCCGCATGTTTCTGAAAAGTGTTTTCACGACAGCATGGTACATCAATGCTTATCATACCAATTTGTGTTCAGAGAGACAACATAGCGCCTCCCCTCTCAAAAAGATGTTCGGCTTTTGTTTAACCAACAATGTAAGGAGAGTAAGAGTAGTTGATCCTGGTCCAGGTTTTACCGCCATCGAGCGTCCTGAATAGCGCTGGTGGAGCAGCGTCTTTGTTTGCTAGCAGCCAGCCAACCGATGGGGAAACAAACTGCACCTGGAATATGCCATAGGCCGCAGGCAGTGATGGATGCGATGAAGTCCAGTGCAAACCACCATCGTGCGTTGTAACCAGCATATCAGGCGGTTGGTAGATGCTCCCCTCCCACAGCCAGCCAAACTGCGTATCGACAAACTGCGGCACAGGTGTGGGACTAAATCTATCCACCTGGATATTTTTGTTCGTGGCAACCGGCAGAAATGTAGTGCCCTGCCAGGTCGTGCCGCCGTCATGCGTCACGTACACGCACAGACCGAGTGGAGACCAGCTCGAGGCCGTGAGCAGGCCATCGCGTTCGGAGAAAAATTGCGGCGGATACGTCGCCGTTTCGGCAGCATTCAGAGTCGTCCCACAATGCAGAGGCAGTTCCTGCTTCTGCCAACTCACTCCGCCGTCGTGCGTGACGAAGAGCAAGGTACCTTTCCCATTCGAGGATGCTGTGATCAAGTCAGTGCCTGTGATCCAGCCAGTAGAGGCGTTGAGAAACCGTATACTAACAGGGACATCGGCGCCTCCCAGCTCGATATTGGCGGCCCAGAGAGCCGGAACTGGCACATGGTTTGTGACTTCCTGCCAGGTTATCCCACCATCGGTCGTGTGATAGAGAGCCAGTCCATAACGAGCAAGCGCTTTATTGTACTGATTCACAATCAACCAGCCAATCTCAGGCGTTAAAAACGTGACGCTGGTGCCCTCGATTTTGCCCGGCGGGTTCGCGCCGCCCTTAGCAGGTGCGCTCGGATAGAAGCTCCACATTTGCCCCCCATCGTCGGTACGAGCAAAGAAGGTATCGCCAGAAGCACTATCAGTCACTATGGCCCAGACGGTTATACCTGAGATATATCGGATGACCCGGGTGAGGCTATAAAAACCGGGAGAGACGATTTTCCAGTGACAACCGCCATCGCTGGTATGCAGCAGTTCCACCTGCTGATTCTTTCCGCCTGACTGGGTAAGCCCCCACCCCTCATTTGCGCTCATCATCTGGATAGAGCCAACAAGCAGCGGTGGAGTAAATGCTGGCGGAGTAGCGGCTTCGCAGGCGGGCGACACGGGTGCAGTGTTGGGATTCGCCGGGCGAGTAGAATACACCAGGTAAAACGTCCCGAGCAGCGCGCCAACGAGGATAACGGTAAAGAGCACGGCGGCCAGCGTGTTCAGACGCGACAAGCGCGAGCGGTGAGTCGCGAAAGAGGCAAGCGTGCCGGGCTGCGGAGGCAATGAGACGGGAGGCTGCGCTGCTTGAACATTCAGAGTATGCTCAACAGGCCGAGCAAGACGCGTGGGTATGGTATGAGACGTATAGAGCATGTCTAGATCCTGGACGAGGTCCAGCAGGGCCGGGTCGTTCTGGCTGGTCAGGAGGTCAGCATAGCGATCGGAGAGGGGTTGTTTATTGTTCACGGTATTGCTCCTTGAGGGTATGCAGCAGGCGAGTCAGTTGTTTCTTCACAGCGGCGTGACTCTTGCCGACCACCAGGGCGATCTGCGGCGCACTGAGTCCCGCGGCGAAACGCAGGGCCAGCAGCTCGCGCTGGGTGGGATCGAGTTGCGCCAGCAGCGTTTTGAGATGGGCCAGGCGCTCCTGGTGAACCAGCGAAGCATCCATGTCCTGCTCCGTCGTTTGCAATACGCCAGGAAGCGAGTCCCAGGAAACAACTGTTTTGTGGCGGCGGTAGAAATCGGCCACGGCATTGCGTGCGATCTGGAAAAGCCAGGCCGCGAAGGGAGCGCCGCGCGGCTGATAGTCAGGCAGGGCATCCAGGACCTGGAGGAAGATCTGCTGGGTCAGGTCAGCGGCGTCTTCGTCACTTGCCAGGCGCGCACGCACATAGCAGTAGACGCGCGGGAGATAGCGCTGGTAAAGGGGAGCAAAGGCAGAACGATGCACCTGGGCTGCGCGGATCAGATCGGCCTCGCCGGCATCCATGATAGATTGGCCAGCCGGTGGTGAATGCACAGGCTTTTCCATTGCTCCTCCCCAGAATGTTCTTCCATACCAGGGTCCCATACCTTCAGAAGAGTTTAGCATGCTAAGGCATGAATAAAAACGCTGATTTTTCAAAATGGGGACATTTTCTCTGGCCCATCCTCCCATTTTTCGCAAAAGAAGTACCCATCTGCTCCTTTCTAAAATCACAAACATACCACAGCTATTTGTAATGTACCGATCAAGTTGGGGCGGTCTTCGCAGAGGAGCAAGTTGACAGCATGCAGCAACCTCCATATACTAAAGTTACCTTCAGGGACAATTCTACGAGCGTATCAGAGGATTCATGATCAAACGTGATCTTTCCGGCCTGCTGCAAATATACGGTGTGGCTGGCTTCTATATTTTGATCTGGACGCTAGGCTTGTTCAAAGTCATCTTTGGCATCCGAGAATTCTGGGCGCAAAATAGCTTCTTTTTCAAACTGGTTGCTATCTCATCTCTCCTTTTTCTCCTGGTCGCTCTCGTTGTCAGCTTCTATCTGCTTGTTCACTACCACAAAAACTGGCTGCGCATGGAACGTGCCCGTAGCAAGCCCGAGGTGTTCCCACTGTATGAACCACAGCCGTCGTATGCTCCAGCGCTTCAGGGCGGCGGGATACCACCGACCCTGAAGAAGACGTTGGCTCATCGCGATATCATACAGATTGTACTGACTTTATTGGTAGTTCTCGATGTGTTGGTAGTGATCTTTACTCTCGTAGCAATTGCCAGTAACACGCACATGACAGCGCAGATTGTGCTTGCTCCCTGGCTCATTTTTTTTGTTGGGCTGGGAATCTTCTTTGTGCCTATCGTTTACTACATCGCGCTGAGTGGGTACGAATGTATCGAGGCAAGCAAGGACGGGCTGATGAGACAGAAGGGCCTGTTGCACCGCTTTCTTCCCTGGGAGGAGTCGCGCTTGTTCGCAGTCGGCGGCAAAGCTGATCGCCAGCCTGAGTGGATCGAGTTGTCGAGCGCGAAAGTGCTGCTGCGCTGGCCGTTTACTCTGAAAGATTTTGGTATACTCGGTGGGCCGCGCTATAGGTTTCTCGCGCGAGATATGCCGGAGTCGCCCTACCGGTCGATTACGCGCGGCGAGTACGAGTATCAATTGCGGCGTTTGTACGGGTACGTGTGTCTGAAGACGAATCTGCCCCTGCGCGATCTGAGGCTATAAGGCTAGGAGCTTGAATACCCTGGTCATTGCTCACTTGCTGCGTGCCAGCAAGAATTCACAGGCCCTTGGACGTTGACACTCTTCTCTACATAGACCATCACCTCAGATGATACAATGATAAAACCTCGATGATACAATGATAAAACCTCCAACTTTAAGACAAAGAAGGATATTATCATCAATGACACAGACACCCCAGTATGGCGACGAAAAGAAAGCGCAGGTGCAGGAATACTTCGCGCGTACGGCAGAGAGCTACGTCGCCAGTTTCTCGCACCGTACAGGTGACGACTTACAGCGGCTGATTGAGCTGGGTGAGTGGAACTCCCAGCAGCTAGCGCTCGATATTGCCACCGGCGGTGGGCACACCGCCCTCGCCGTCGCGCCCCACGTGTCCCGGATTGTAGTCACCGATTTGACGCCGCGTATGCTCGAAAAGGCGCGCGAATTCCTGCTCGCCCAGGGCGTCACCAATGCCGAGTTTCAAGTGGCAGACGCCGAGCAGCTGCCCTTCGCCGGTGCCAGCTTCGACCGCGTCACCTGCCGCATCGCTGCCCACCACTTTCCCAACGTCGCGCAATCCGTCAAAGAGGTGGCGCGTGTGCTGAAACGAGGCGGGCTCTACCTGCTGATCGACTGCATGGCGCCGGATGACCAGGAATTTGATGCCTTTGATAATACCGTCGAAAAGTGGCGCGATCCATCACATGGACGCTCGTGTACTCCCGAGGAATGGTGCGAGTTTTTTATGCAGGCTGGCCTGCTCGTTGAGAACATCGAGTTTTTCTGTAAGACCCACGAATACGACGATTGGACAACGCGCTCGCGCATGCCAGCCAACGAAAAAGCCAGGCTAGCCCGCTTCATCCTGGAGAGCAGCCCACATATCCAGAGTTACTTCGAGGTTGTGCAGCGTGCCAGTGGACAGTTGGACAGCTTCACCAACGATTTTATCCTGCTCAAGGGCCGCAAAGGCTGAAATAAAGCACAGCCATGTCACAAAGAGGGCTTTTGTAATGCCTCTTGCTGCACTTGAGCGCGCCTCGCCTTGCGCCAGTTGACCTGCAGCCAGATAAAAGCGATGAGCAAGGGCAGGGGCAGCAGACCGATCAACCAGCCCAGCCAGATCGGGATAACGGGCGGTCCCGCGACATTGATTGGTATGTTTCCGGTAACAGAACCGGAACTTCCCTTCACTGTCAGATGCAGCAGCCACTGGCCGCGCACAGGCGGCGTGACACTCACAGCGTAGACCTCCGGATTATCGACATCAGGGCTGATACTTGCACGGACAGTATTGGCATCCGTGCCCGGCGCGGGATTGAGCACCACCTGTGAAAATTGCACCTGCTGGCCCGGGATTTTCGACTGTATCGTCATATTGATTTGTTGCCCGACACGCGGCAGGCTGTAAAAGCTCAACAGCAAGTGGTAGGGACCAACTTGCGCGTCCTGGGTTGCCAGCGGAGAAGAACCTGCAGCGGTAAACGCTGCAACGAGAAATAATAGGAGCGGGATGATGGCCAGATTTTTTACAGAACGCACTGTATCACTCCTAGCGATCAAGCAGGCGAACAGAAATAGCAAAGCGATCCGCTAGCCAGCCCCAGCAGGCCCCAACCAGCATAGCCAGAGGGATAGATGCGAGCCACACACCTGTAAACGACACGGAGTCGATATCACCCTTCCAGGGAGTCTCCAGTAGGGCAATGCTCAATCCCACGAGCGCCCCCGCCAACATTGCTGCCGCTGTCGTCAGCCAGGAACGATTGCTGCGCAGGCGGGATAACAACAGGTAAACACCATCAACAAGCAACCCTCCCACGATCAGGAACGCTGGATAGACGCTCACAAATACTACGTGATGTGGAGCAGAGGCTCGGTAGAAGAGGTGTTCCTGCTGGGCAAGGATGGAGACGGCGGGCATGATTGAGAAATTGAGGCCCAGGCGGATCAGAGTGAAGATCAGCGCGGTCAGGGTAGCTGCCCCAATTCGGCCCGTGGCGCGTACACTCGCCACAAGAACAAAGGCGCTCAGTGTAGCGACGAGAGGATAGATGGCAAATTGTATGGGACCAAGCTGGAAGAATTGCACATCGTCCAGCGCTGTAACCAGGGCAATAGGCAATAAGATCGTAAGGCTGATGATAAGCAAGAAATCCACGAGGGTGATACGCCATCTTTCCGTCGCTACCCTCTCAGCCTCTTTGTGCATATCGCGCTGGCGAGCGCGGGTTGCTTCGGATCCGAAGAGATAGACAATGCCCAGGAAGGCAATCAGACCGCTGAGCAATCCCATAATGTGGAAGGGAGACCATACCGTCACATCGATGCCATAGAGCACATGCCAGTAGTTATCCAGCGGCGCGGCCAGCAAGATCATGAACATGCCAAAGCCGGTGACAATAAAGCCGAGTGGCGCACGAAATATCCGCAGCACTTTACTTGTCGTCTGATCATTCACTCCTGGCACACGGCGACGGTAGCGAATCGTCTCCGCCAATACCATTCCCAGGCACAGGAGACCCTCGATGGCAACGGCCGAGTACATCAACACATGCGGAGGCGTAAAAAACCGGTCGCGCCCCACCGCCGCGTGCCATTGCCCATCCCAGGCCATGCCAAAGATTAACTCAAAGACACCCAAGAGCATGATGATGGCAACGCTCAAGCGCAAGCGGCTCTCACGCTGGTCCGCCTCGCGCTGGGACACTTCTTCGGGCGCAGCAGCGAGAGCAGGCGTCAGATTGGTTGACGCGGAAGACATAATGTCCTTTCCATATGGTTACTATGTTCAGTTATTGATTGCTCAATTGTAGAGGTGGCACCCGGCGCTATCCACCTCGTGGATTATATAACGATTGCAACTAGCTTGCAAATACTGATTGAACCTCTCCACAGGGAAATCAACTCTTGCAACTGATCCATATTACGTTTATTATAACAAGGACATTTACAGTCTAAAAATTATTCCGGGCACAGGGAGGTACTTCCCCAATGTACAATGATCCGAACCAGCCATCACAGCAACCACCTTATGGGCAGCCGCAGCCGCCCTACTACGGGCCACCGCAGCAACCGCCTTATGGGCAACCCCAACAACCGCCCTACGGACAACCGCCTTATGGGCAACCACAGCAACCCTATGGGCAGCCACCATACGGCGTCCCACCCGTACCGGGCTATGTACCACAGCAACCACCCAAAAAACGCCGTACTGGCCTGTGGATCTTCCTTGGCATTCTCGTCGTCCTAGTGCTCGCCTGCATAGGGGTTGTCGGCGCTTTATACTACGTTGGCACGCATAATCCTGCCACCGATGTTGCCAACAAATATTACACCGCCATCCAGAACCGGGACTATGCTACTGCGTACTCATACCTCGATGCAAGCAGCATTACATTCAACAACCAGAACCTCACACAAAGTTTATATATCCAGGCTGCTCAGGCAGTTGACGCACAAAAGGGCAAAGTGACGAGTTATTCCATCACCAGCTCCAATATCAATACTTCAAATGGGGCTAATTCAGCATCTTTCACCGTCAGTGTCACGCGTAACGGTTCCCCATACGACGTTCACCTTAAGCTACAACAAGAAGGCAGCGCCTGGAAAATCGTCAGCGTCGATAACGTCTAAGAACGCCTGCTACTCGCTCGGCCGACATATTGTGGCAGGGCGTAGGCAGCGAGGAAAATAATGGTTGTTCTTGCCATTTCAGGTGGGGTTTGTGGCAGTTGCCCAAAATCGTGAACTATGCTATACTTGCGGCAACAAGAACAAATGTTCTGACAGGAGCGAACATGCGCACAAGCCGTACTCACCAGCCCTTAACCTACGATGTGCGCTTGCCCGATGAAGCGCAGGCCGACGCGCTGCGCCTGCTCGATGAGAGCCGCGCCGTGGTCAATGCTGCGCTGATCATCCTCTGGCCGCATCTTGATGAGTTTGGGAGTGAGCGCGCCGGGCCAGCTTGGAAACAGGTGGGCAAGTATACAGGTTCCCCGCAGTACCACGGTGATCGTCAATGGAGATGCGAGAGCGAAGTGGTGGGAAGGCTCTTACGCCAACAAGCGGAACGCAAGAAAGCGTTTGCCTTGGTCGCACCGATCCTCTCGGACGGCTTCATTCGACCCAAGACAGAAAAGCGACCGGCAGGCAAAAATCATCCTGCTATCAAGGAAGCCATTACTGCCTTGCAAAAGAGCCTGGAAGAGGATGAGACCAGCTTTGTCACGCTGCAAAATGTGGTCGAGCAGGGTTGCAACTTTTTCTTTCAGCACGATCGTTTCCCCTCTTCATATGAGGAACTGCAACCCATCCCTTTGCTCAAAGTTGGCATGTTGACCTACGCTGGCGACGACGGCGGCGCAAAAGGTCAGGCATATCGCCTGGCTTTGGATCTGGATGCAGGGGTGGCACGGTTTCGCTTCCGGTATCCAGACGAAGCGGGGATCTGGCGCTGGCGCACAGTGGAGACGATTATTCCTTTGCCAGACGGCGTGAAAGAACGCCTGCGTCACGGGGAGTTGATGGCTCCTACCCTGCGCGAAGAACGCAGAACTGATGGACAGCGGTTCGCGGTGCTGGATTTCATCATCGAGGTGGAAAAAGAGATGTTGCCTGCCTGGGAAAACGTCGAACGTGTGCTCGGAGCCGATTGGGGGGTGCATTCGTTACTGACCGCAACGGCTGTAGATGAACACAGTGAGCAAGTCGGCAAACCATTCTTCCTGGATACTGGTGGTTTTGATGGCAGACAAGCCCGCACCCGCCGACAAATTGACGAGTTAAAGAAGAAGGTTGCCCGTTATGAACAGGAACGGGATGCGTTGCCAGAAGAGCACTCCAAACGAAGGTGGTACCACCAAAGGATTACGCCATACCGTCGGGAAATCGATCGCTGCTGGCACAAGTATGAACAGCGGAATCGCGCTCTGGCTCACCTGGCCAGTAATGTGTTGCTCTTGTTGTGTCAGGTGCATGGCTGCTCGCTTCTCTCAATGGAATCTTTAAAGACACTGAAAACCACTGGCCGAGGGCGTGGGGTGCGTGGCAGATGGCGCAATTATCGCAACAACTCGACCATCCGAGGAGAAATCTGGCGACTCGTGCGCTATAAGTGCCATTTGATTGGTCTGCGATTTCATACGGAACAGCCTCGTGGGACCAGTCATACATGCCCGCACTGTGGCGCGGGTGCCAAAACGTATCGCTCCCCCAATAATCGAAAAGAGGCGGTGAAATGGGGGCGGTGGATGTGGTGTGAGCATTGCCACTACAATGGGGATCGGGATTATTGCGCCTCGATGAACATCGCACGCCTTGGCGTGGCGTATCTCTTGCAAATGAAACAGACGGGCAAGGCGCGCTCTTGCTCGATTTCTGACCCTCGGGTCAAGCCTGTGTCATACACTGGCGCAGGTTCGGCGTTGCTGTTGCCGCCGACGGGCTCCCATGCCCGCCCGATTCGTTCGGGAAAGATGTGCTACTATTCTGGATGGCACGGTTCAGTTTTCCTGCAATCATCTCAGCGAAAGTCCGTTTTTCTGAGATTGTGTGGATAGATGAACATTGCATAGGATAGCATCATTTCTTAGCAACGGTAGAAACCAGGCAAGCGGTAGAAAGTAGGCAGATGCCGCTCCATCCACAATCTCAGATCATCCGCCAGGGGTGCGACAAACGTGTACGCGGCATTATCGGGATAGCGTCGTAGTTCGAGGCTATAAGCATGCAGGAACTGCCGTTTCAAGGCAGCCTGCGGCGTCCCGGTTTCAGGCAGCGGCGCATACGTCTGATCACCCACAATCGCATATCCTAGCGCTGCCAGGTGAGCGCGAATCTGATGCGTGCGACCCGTCAAAGGTCGTACTTCCAGCAGCGCAAAGTTTCCTTCGACTGCCTGGACTTGCAAGCGTGTGATGGCCTGTCGCCCCTCCGGCCCAACAATACAGCGACGGCGATCATCCGGGTCACGCTGTAGCGGCCCATCAAGCACAAACTCATCCCCAGGCACGAAAAAGGACAGAGGCATATCAAGTTCCAGGCTGTTCCTCCCCGCGTTCCACCGTTTCACGGTGAACGTAGTACGTGGCCGGGACCAGTCCGGGGCAGCGCTCTGCACAACGGCCAGGTAGCGCTTGACGACAGTACGTTCCTCGAACTGGTGTATAATGTGACGACGCGCACGTTCGCTGCGTGCCAGCGCCACCACGCCCGACGTGTCCTTGTCCAGGCGATGCAGCAGGCACGGACGGGGCAATAGACCTTCCTCTTTCCACATGCGTTCGCTGCGCTTCTCCCGCAGCATCACCTTCACATCTTCCGGTGCAGCCGCCCATTCTGGCTGGTCGGGCAACGCGGGCGGCCGCCAATCGTCGCCTCCCTGTGCCTCAAGGTACGCTGAAAGTGCATTCCACATCGTCCCACCGGCATGTTTATACGTGGGATGAATAACGACTCCGGCCGGTTTATTGACGATGAGCAGGTGGTGATCCTGGTAGATGATAGAAATCTCTTTCATGCTAGGAGTATAAGACTGGGCGTGCCTAATGCGCAACATTTTTTTGTTATCCTTTCCTGTCTGCTATAATTGGATTACAAGTTTTCTTTCGCGTCACCTCAATCAATCAGGAGTAATCATGAGTATAACCACCAGCCTGGTCCGTGGACTCCTGCTTCGTTGCCCTAATTGCGGCCGGGGAAGACTTTTCCGCAGAGGCTTCACTATGTATGAAAAGTGTTCGGTGTGCGGCTGGCGTTTCGAGCGTGAGGAGGGATACTGGACGGGTGCTATAGCTGTCAACCTTATCGTAACCGAGCTGCTGATAGCTCTTGCAGTGGTGCCTCTTGCCATTGCCTTCGCAGCAGCGCATCAACCTCCCACCCTACTGCTTATTGGTCTACCACTGCCTATTCTCTTGCCATTCCTCTTCTTCCGCCATGCAAAAAGCCTGTGGATGAGTTTCGACTTTATTGTTCATCCTGTCGATCCTGAGGAAATTTCGTCTAGATAGTCCCCTGACAGTCCTTACTTCATTTCCTCTTCTCACTCGTGGTACAATGGTGCCATGTAAATCCCGGTACATATATCTGTGGGCTCAGCGCGGGAAGAGGAAATAGAATGGCCTTTATACAATATCGCAGACAACCAGTATTACGCAGCCCTGTGGTTGTTGCAGCCTTCGCTGGTTGGAATGATGCGGCGGACTCAGCAACAACAGCCATAAAATTTTTGATCGATAGATGGAAACCGGCAAAACTTGCAGAAATCGACTCCGAGGAGTTTCTGGTCTTTACAGAGACCCGCCCTACCACCCGTCTCGTCAATGGAGAGCGTGTCCTTGTCTGGCCGACGAACCAGTTCTTCTATCACAAGATGCCTGATCGAGATCGTGACATTATCTTATACCTGGGTGTTGAACCGCAGCTCAAATGGAAGAAGTTTGTCAGTGGTTTTCTCGAAGCCTGTGAACATTACAGCGTTTCGGAGATATTGTTACTCGGGGCGTTTCTGGCTGATGTGCCTCATACGAAAGCGGTGCCCATATCTGGCCTCTCATCGCACCTTAAACTGGAAGAACGCCTGGTGGGGATGGATGTGAACAGCTCGCGTTACGAGGGTCCCACAGGCATACTCGGTGTATTGCATGACACCTGTCAGCGTGCTAATATGCCGACGGCCAGTTTCTGGGCAGCAGCACCGCACTACCTAGCTGCTACCCCCAATATCAAAGTCGCATCTGCCTTCCTGACCTACCTGAACTCTTTCCTATCCCTCAACCTGGACCTGAAGGATATCCAGGCTGAGGCCTTGCGCTTCGAAGAGCATATCACGGCCCTGGTGGCGCGTGACCCCGAAGCAAGCGCGTATGTGCAGAAACTGGAGCAGCAGATCACCGGCCAGGGAGATGAAGACGACGAGGATGACGAGGACGACAATGGCGATATCATCTTCAATCCTGACAGAGCTGCAGGTACAGGTCCCCTGCCAAGCGCTGATGTCTTGATTCGTGGTGTGGAAGAATTACTGCGAAAGCAGCGCGAGAATAATCAAACTGAACCTGACGACGATGAGGACAATGAATGATTGAACACTGCGCTAAGCAATCCGGCTCCAGATTACATTGGAGGAAATATATAGGTTTACAGGAAATACTTGGCACAACAGGGGGTATGTTACGCCATGGACACCAGGGAGAAATATGCGCGGTACGTCAACACGAGCTTTGTCAAGGCAATCGAACCGGTGGTTGTAGAACGTGCAGCGGGAGCCGAAATCTGCGGAGCAGATGGACAGATCTATCTTGACTGCTTTGCGGGCATCGCTGTGGTAAACGCGGGGCATGTGCATCCACGAGTTGCCGAGGCTGCCAAAGCGCAGATTGATCGCCTTATTCACGCTGCGAGCTATATTTACTACGTTCCCACCGTCGCCGACCTTGCTGAAGTTCTTGCGAATATTACACCGGGAGCGCTTCAGAAGACCTTCTTCTGTAATTCGGGGGCGGAGGCAATCGAGGGCGCGCTGCGACTGGCGAAGGTTGCCACCGGCAAACGCGAGATCATTGCGCTGCAGATGGCCTTCCACGGTCGGACTTACGGCACATTGTCCGTAACAGGGAACATGGCGCGCAAGACACGCGGAGGCCCGTACATGTCAGGTGTGGCATTCGCGCCGGCCCCCTATTGCTATCGCTGTCCCCTGAAGCTGGAGCCTGAGTCCTGCGGGCTGGCCTGCGCCGATGCCGTGGAGGACGTGATTCGCTACCAGACGAGCGGGGATGTGGCCGCATTCATCGTCGAGCCGGTGCTTGGAGAAGGCGGGCTCATTCCGCTGCCGGAGGGCTATCTCGCGCGCGTCAAGGAGATACTCGACCGTCACGGCATCCTGTTGATTGTAGACGAGGTCCAGACCGGCTTCGGGCGCACCGGCAAACTGTTCGGCATAGATCACCACGAGGGGATCGAGCCGGATATGATAGCCATGGCAAAAGGCATCGCCGACGGCTTTCCGCTCGGCGCCTTTATTGCACCAGAAGCCATTGCTGATAGCTTTCTGCCAGGCGAACATTTGAGCACATTTGGTGGGAACCCGGTCTGCTGCGCAGCGGCTCTTGCCAATATCGCGGTGCTGCAAGACGAAGGGCTGATCGAGCATGCCGCAAAACTTGGAAACTGGGCACTCGGCGAACTACGCGCCTTGCAGCAGCGGCATGAGCTGATCGGCGACGTGCGAGGTCAGGGGCTGATGCTCGGCGTCGAACTGGTGCGAGATCGCGCGAGCAAAGAACCGGCGGCCACAGAGGCGGCGCGCGTCCGGGCTATCTGCCGCGAGGCGGGAGTGCTCATCGGCGTGGGCGGCCAGTTTGGCAACGTTTTGCGCCTGCAGCCCCCGCTGGTGATTACTCAGGAGCAACTCGCTCACGCGATTCGTACCGTCTCTGATGCGCTCGCCGCCTGCCACTGAATGTAGATGATAAGCGAGACCAAATACATCAGGAGGGGATGCAGTGCATTTTTTGTGCGAAGCGAACAATGAATATGGCAACGCCGCGTCTATTTTCACGCGGAGCGGCTTTGCGGCACGCGAGTTCCGCTATCGCGTGGGGACGGGCAACATCGGCATCAATGTGGGAGTAGCGGCACCGATGGCCTACTTCCCCTTCAGCGGGGCGAAACATTCATTCTTCGGAACGCTGCATCCATAGAGCCGCGATGCGGTGCGCTTCTACACCGAGAGTAAAGTGGTCATCACGCGCTGGGCAGCCGATGATGGCTCATCTGTTTCCGGCATTGGCCGATAACACTGTCTCACATCGTCTACAGTTCTGGGTATTTCAAGGAGACCGACCGTATTTCGTAGAAGATTGACACCTTAGCAAAGGAGGCTCACTCATGTCGTCAGAGACACACGTGACCAGAAGGTACGAGCAGCAGCTCGCGCGCGCCATTGGTGTGCTCGGCAATATCTGCATCACGGTTTCTGGCATCACCCCCACCGCGTCCATCTTTATCATCGCACCGGTCGCCTTTGCCAATCAGGGGAGTGGAGCTTTTCTGGCTTTTGTGATTGCCGGAATTATCGGAGTCGGCATGGCTATGTGCTATTCCGAACTCGGTTCCGCATTCCCCATCGTAGGTGGGCAGTACTCCATTGTAGCAAGAGTACTGGGCAGACCCGTCGGGTTCCTGGCGTTCGTAGATTTCCTGGCGCTGGCCATCTTTATCCCCAGCGCTATAGCGCTGGGAGCAGGCCAGTATGTAGCAGTCTTGTGGCCTGCAGCGAACAACCCAAACCTGGTCGGACTCATCATCATGCTTGCAACCACGATCATCGCGATTCTGTCCATCCGAACGAACGCATACGTCACAGGCTTCTTTCTCGCCATCGAACTCCTGGCAGTCGGCACGGTGAGCGTGGTAGGCTTCACCCATATACACCAGCCCCTGAGCATTCTGGCGATACCACAGACGATCGGCGCTCATAACACCCTCTCCCCGATCTCGCTTGGCCTGCTGCTCGCTGGTGTCTCCATCGCCATTTTCTCCTACAATGGCTACGACGCCCCGATTATCTACTCGGAAGAGACAACCGGACCGCGTCGGGGTATAGCCAAAGCGGTATTCTGGAGCCTGGGTATTACTATCGTCGCCGAACTCGTCCCGGTCACGGCTGCCCTGCTGGGTGCGCCATCCCTGTCAACCCTGGTCGGTGCGCCTATCCCGATGTCCTATGTTTTAACGTCCCTTGTGGGCCCAGTCGTCAACGCTCTGGTGACGGTTGGCGTTCTGCTGGCCATCTTCAACGGCAACATCGCCATTATGCTGACCTTTGGCCGCCTCGTCTATAGTTCGGGACGTGATAATGCCTGGCCCGAACCGATTAGCAGATGGTTGGCCTCGACCCATCCTACGCTCAAGTCACCCTGGGTAGCCACGGCTATAATAGGCCTGATAGGCGCGTTGTTGACCTACTTCTCGAAAGTAGCCGCCCTGGTCACGTTTACCGGTGTGCTGCTGATCATCTTGTACGGACTGGTCGCTCTATCTGCCCTGGTAAGCCGCTTCACGCAAAAGGGCCTGGTCCGGCCATACAAGATGCCGTTGTGGCCGCTCTGGCCTATTATCGGACTGGCAGGATGCGTGATAGTCTTTACACAGCAAACGCTCTCCGATATAGGCATCTGTGCCGCCATCTTCATCGTGGCGGGCATCTATTACTTCGTCTACCTGCGGCAACGGCAGAACACGCACTGGGTGATGCTCGCGCCGGCGCAGAGTGACGAGGCCGAGGCAGCGGTGGCGGAGCCGGTGGGGGGTCTGGACGCAAGCGCAGGGAACTAGAGGAGGTATAAGGATGCGAGCGCGAGAACTGGGTATCATCATTGGGAGCCTACCGACGGGTCCCAATGATGCCATAACCGACGTGCCGGGGGTACGCGTCGGCTTTACCACACTCATCGACGAAGAGGGGGTTAGCCGCGGCCCCATCCACACTGGCGTGACAGTCATCATGCCTCATGACGGCAATATCTGGAAGGAGCCGTTGTTCGCGGGCTGTCACAGGCTCAACGGCAACGGCGAGATGACCGGCCTGGAATGGGTGAGGGAGTCGGGAACGTTGATGTCGCCGATTGCGATCACTAATACGCATAGCGTGGGCGTGGTGCGCGATGCGCTGGTCAGCGATGCCATAGCCCATCATAATGCTGAGGATATCTTCTGGGCTTTGCCGGTAGTGGCTGAGACCTATGATGGCCTGCTCAGTGATATCAACGGATTGCACGTGAAGCCTGAGCATGTTGCGCAGGCAATAAAGAACGCGGCGGGTGGGCCGGTGGCCGAAGGCAACGTTGGCGGGGGCACTGGTATGATCTGCCACGATTTCAAGGGCGGCACCGGCACAGCCTCGCGCGTGGTTCCGGCAGCATCCGGAGGCTACACGGTGGGCGTACTCGTCCAGGCCAACCACGGGCGGCGTGAACGATTGCAGATCGACTGCGTGCCAGTGGGCGAGGCCATTCCGCACGCGGAGGTGCCTATTCCAGAGCGGCCCTTAGCTGGCCAGCGCGGTATGGGTTCGATCATCGCGGTTGTGGCGACGAATGCTCCGCTGATCCCTACACAATGTACGCGGCTGGCGCAGCGTGTGGGGCTAGGCATTGCGCGCACAGGCGGTGTGGGCGAGCATACGAGCGGTGATATCTTCATTGCCTTCTCAACGGCCAATCGCAGCCTACCGGCCAGCGAGTACAGCGACGTGGACCCCCTGACCGTGCCGCTGACGATGCTCTCCAACACCTACATCACGGACCTCTTTGACGCTGTTGTGGAGGCGACGGAGGAGGCGATTGTGAATGCACTGCTGGCCGGCGAAACGATGACGGGGAGTCATGGGGTGACGGCTTACGGTCTGGAGGCTGAGCGGCTGGTGGAGGTGATGAGGCGGTATGGGCGGCTTTCGAGAGTGTGATCATCAATGCAAGAATGCATGTATCACACTGGTAACCGCAAGGGCAAGCATTGCCAGGGCAAAAAGCAAAGCGACCAGCGCTCTACGGGCGTAATGAGTCATCTCACCATCTACTATGTTAACATTCCTGAGGAACGGCTGCTCAGCCATAGCCATATCTAACTGCCTTACACGCCTTGTACGCTCCGTAAAGCTCTGAGTATACAGGAACAGACTTACAACGGTACCTCCAATGACAAGCACTGCAGCGATCCCGATAATGAAGAGAACTGGTACCATGTTGAGATCCTTCCTTCACTGGGCCTTTGGCCCTGCTAGTGTGAACTTCCTCACTCTATTAGTGTTAGACGCATCACACTTTCAAATCTCAAATTATGCACCAGTTCAATTCAAAGGACTGGATAGTACAATCCTCTCTACCGTGAGCTACAGTCTCCTACAGCACGACGGTCACTTTACGCTGCTTGCCTCCACGCAAGAAGGTGATCGCTACCTTTTCCCCGCTGCGATACCGGCGGATAATGCGCTGCAAGTCGCGGGGCTCCGTTACTGGTTCATCCGCGGCAGCGATGATAACATCCAGCCGCTTCAACTCTGCCCTTTCGGCAGGCCCGTCGCGGCGGATCTCCAGCAGTTCCATGCCCGATTGCTGCCTCAGGTTAAGGCTGCGTTGGAGTGCCGGGTCGAGCTGTACGCGCATGCCTCCTACTCCCAACGATATAGCTGCTGACGGTTTCTCGCGTCTCTGCATGACGCGGGCGATGGCAGATTTCACAGTATCCAGGGGGATAGAGAAACCAAGCCCTTGAGCCATCGGCATCATAGCAGTTGTGATACCAACTACACGCCCCTTGCTGTCGACAAGGGGTCCACCTGAATTGCCAGGGTTGATTGGCGTGTCCGTTTGAATCAAATTGGTCATCTTACGTACGCCAGGAGCGCTCAACGTACGGTCCAGCGCACTTACTACTCCCGCTGTAACTGTCCAGTTCAAGCCGTAGGGATTGCCCACGGCAATCACCAGTTGTCCCACTTTCAGAGGTGCTCGCCCCAGTTCCGCCACCGGCAGGTGGTCGGCCCCAATGCGCAACACAGCTACATCCACATCTGGCTCACTGCCAACGAGACCCGCATCAAAAGAACGTCCATCTGCCAGGGTCACCTTAATACGCCGTGCCTGTCCCACTACGTGAGCATTAGTCAGAATCTGTCCATCCGAGGCGAAAATGAAACCAGAGCCCAGGCCTCCACCGAACTCTGGCCCGTTCCCATCCGACCGGCTAAAACGCCAGCCTTCCCGCTCTATATCAATACGCACTACCGCAGGCCCAACGCGCTCCGCTGCTTTAGTTACTGCTTGCGAATAGGCGTCTAATGCCTCTACATCTCTCTCGTTTGTGCTCATAATTTGGCGCTGTACTTTCCTATGGAACCACTTAACGTCCATGCGTGCGAGGCTGGGACTCAAGGAGTTTGATATCCATTGTATCACATCCACACAAAAGATGTGGCAAGGGGAGGATATTTTCTGATACTATGAAGACATATGCTGGTCTGCGGATGGTCGATAGCAGGCATTCGTAAGGCGAGCTTGCTCTATGGAACAGCAGTGACACGCTCACTGTTCCTCTCCCCTGACGATTTTTCTCAGGAGGTTGATCATGCACACGTTTTCTATTACCCGCTTAGTCACAGCACGCGAAGAGTCCGGACAACTCTACCACGAGTTCTTGCGTGTTCCTAGCATGAGTGCAGGACTCTACCAGCTCGCCGCGGGTACAACGGATCCACAGCAGCCGCATACAGAGGATGAACTGTATTATATTGTGCAAGGCAGGGCACAGATCACTGTAGATGGTGAGAATATAGCTGTCGAGCCAGGCTCTCTGATCTTTGTTGCGGCGAACATCGAACACCGCTTTCATACGATCACAGAGGACCTCACCGTACTTGTCTTCTTTGCACCAGCCGAGTCTACACCTGGTGATATACCGGTTTGACATGCAGTGCAGCAAATGTGATGCTACCCGGTCAGAAAAGTACCTATGAGCAAGTATTATACTGGGAGGAGTGCGCGGCATTACAACACACGCTGGCGCACGTTCACTGAGAGGACGCTTGGGGAAGCAGCGGCGATGATAGATGTGACCGCACTGCGCAGCGTTCCGGAGCGGTTTGGACGCTTACCGCGCCTGTTAGATGTTGCCTGCGGGACGGGTATCTTCCTGAGGCGGTTACTCGCCCTGCTGCCCGATGCAGAAGTATATGGTGTGGACGCAAGTGAAGATATGCTCGCTCAGGCAAGGGCTGCTCTAAAAGACCAGCCGCAAGTGCATGTAGAGCGCGTGAGTGCCAGCACCGGGGAGACAGCAGGTCTCCCTTTCGCACAGCAGACCTTTGATCTCATCACCTGTACGAATGCGCTGCATGATTTGCCAGAGCCGGTGGCAACACTATCGGGGTTGAGGCAACTGCTAGTACCGGGTGGACAACTGGTGGTGGAAGATTTCGCACGGCGTGAGCCTGTCTTTTTCTGGTCAGCTTTCGAGTACCTGCTGCAGCGACTTGAAGGAAACCGCGTGCATGCATATACTCTGTACGAAGCTCGGTCGCTTTGTATACAAGCAGGGCTGAGCGTTGCGCAGGCGAAAGCGTTCAAGGTAGATTGGTTCTGGCGTGGTTGGGTATTGCGCGCATTACCCCAAAGCCAAATCGTGGGGAATAGTCAGGGCAACCAAGAGGTCCGCCCTGACTATTCCGGTTAACTGCACCTGCCCGTTGGCGCAACCAGTGGAGAAATCAGTTGATTGGGACTGGTCACTTCGATCCCACCTGGTCCAGGGTAGGTATGATCAGCAGGCAGCGCACCGCTCCATGCAAATGTGTACGTCTTGGTCGTCTCCCCTGGGCCGAAGTTGAGGCTGGCCATGGTTTGTCCACGCCCATTGTTGACCGTGTAGCTGAACTGAACGGTGCCGCCGGCACTTTTAGGCGTCACGTGGAAGAGAGCCGTATAGGTCACGGTCACGTTCGTACCGCAGGGCATGCCCGCGATTGATCGGGGCATGACCGACATCCCGACAGAAATGACTTTCAATGGCACAGGAGCAGTTTTGGGCGTTGATGACAGAGTCGGTGTCGGGTGAGGGGAGGCAGGACCTCCATTCGTATGACGAACCGCGTAGAAAACAATTGCCATACTGCCAACCAGGGCTACCAGGAGGACAGCCGCCACCAGCGTACCGAGCCGCTGTACCAGCGAAGTGCGCCGTGGGAGCTGTGGGTCTTGTGGGCGCGAGCGGCCCATACTGCTGTTTTGAGTTTGCCGATCTTGCATATATCTCTCTTTTTCATTGTCTTGTTCATATTGTTCAGAAGGAGTTGCATGCGCAATGCGGTTCCAGACACGATCTAGCATCTCCTGCTGCTGCCGGCTATCCGTCCGGTAAAAGCTGCGCAGATACGCTATTACCTCGGCATCTGTTCGATCGCCTTCCTTAAGTTGGCTCGCACGTTCAATTTGCGTGTCTACTTCTTCAGGTGTGAAAAACTCATCCTGGTAGGTCATATCTGCTCCTCCCCTCTGCGTTGATAGATTTTCCGCAAAAGATTTAAACTGCGTGAAAGAGTGACGCGCACCACGTTTTCCTGCTTTCCTAACGCGGTCGCGATCTCACTACAGGATAAATCCTGGCCAAAGCGCAAGCGTAAAATCTCCTGTTGAAGCGGGGGCAAGCTTTGGAGATGCACAGACAAATCCATGTAATCTTCTTGCCGCAAGGCGGTATATTCAGGGCTGAACATCTCATCTTCAAAAAGACCTTCGGCTACGTGATCGAGGGTCACGCTTTGACGAGTTTTCGCTTTCCGGTAGGCATCAATCACTTTGTTGCGGGTCACTCGCCAGAGCCACATTTGCTGCGCTTTCTCCGAGAGCATGGTAAATTTTGCATGCTCGAGAGCCGCCAGGAATACTTCCACCACCAGGTCTTCCGCATCTTCTGGTGAGGGAACGCGCATACTGACATAGGTAAGCAGACCCGGTGCGTATGTTCTGTACAGGCGAGCCATTTCCTGCTCTACCTGTGCCATATGCCTGTTTGCTTGCATTATTTCCCTCGTGTTGTTTGAGTACTCATCTTAACTATCGTTTCACATCGCGAAATATTACAAAAAAAAGAAAGGGGGGGTTGTGCCTCAAGAGACCTACTTACCAGCAACGCCTGACATCCACTCATACTTCTTCTGGCGGGCCTGCGGCCCGCTCTAAGAGAAGGGAGTGTGGCGAGGACACCTCGCGCTCCGGCAAGGGACTGCGTCCCCTGCACCCCTGCTTGATGAGTGATCTCAGCAACACAGGTTGAAGCAGTTCCTCTTTGCTGGGAGCAAGAGGAGAGCCGAGAAGGATTTGAAGTCGCCAACCTCACCAGAAGGGGCGCGAGCTACCTCTACTCCTTCAACCACGTAGCCACGTCGGGGGCGAAGTAGGTAATAATCATATCCGCGCCCGCTCGTCGAATCCCCGTCAGCACTTCCATCGTCACCCGGCGTTCATCGATCCAGCCATTTTGAGCGGCAGCCTTGATCATAGCAAACTCACCACTGACGTTATAAGCAGCAAGCGGCAGATTGCAGTGGTCGCGCACCCGGCGAATCACGTCCATGTAGGCCATCGCCGGCTTCACCATTACGATGTCGGCTCCTTCCGCGATATCCAGGTCTATCTCGCGTAGAGCCTCGCGTACGTTGGCGGGGTCCATCTGGTAGGAACGCCGGTCGCCAAATTGCGGCGCTGAGCCAGCTGCTTCGCGAAAAGGCCCATAAAAACCCGAAGCATATTTAGCCGAGTAGGCCATGATAGGCAACTGGCTGAAACCATGTTCGTCCAGCGTGTTACGAATTGCTCCAACACGGCCATCCATCATATCCGACGGCGCTACGATGTCTGCTCCTGCTTCAACATGCGAGAGGGCCATCTGTGCCAGGAGTTTCAGCGACCCGTCATTCTGCACAGCGCCATCGGAGATGATACCGCAGTGCCCATGAGAGGTATACTCGCACAGGCATACGTCGGTTATAACGAGCAGATCCGGCACCGCAGCCTTTAAATGATGTATAGCCCGCTGGATGATGCCTTGCGCGGCATAGGCTTGCGATCCGACTTCGTCTTTTTCGTTGGGAAGGCCAAATAACAGTACCGCCGGAATACCCAGGTGAGCGATGCGCTCAGCTTCACGCCCTAAGTGTTCAAGAGGCCACTGCATAATGCCAGGCATGGAAGGAACTTCGCGGGGTTCAGTCAATCCTTCCGCAATGAACAATGGATAAATCAGTTGTTCAATAGACAGGTGCGTTTCACGTACCAGGCTGCGTAGTTGTTCATTCTGGCGTGTGCGCCGCATGCGCACCGTGGGGAAATTGCTCATGATAATGCTCCATCGTATCAAGCAGCACAGGCCACACAGTTCCCTGGCACGGGCGGCCATAAAGGCCCCCACTCCGCTCCACACCACTCCCGCCCCTACAGTTCGAAGGTCTCATGTAGGGCCAGCGCTACGTTTTTCACTGTATTGTCAATCATCTCGTCTTCCAGTGCGAGCGAGATGAAACAGGTCTCGAACTGTGATGGCGGCAGGTACACACCACGAGCCAGCATGTTCCAGAAAAAGCGGGCGAAACGAGCAGTGTCCGCAGACCTGGCGCTGGCATAGTCGATAACCGATTGCGCTGTAAAGAACAGGCAGAACATTGCGCCGACCCTCACAAAATGCACCTCTCCCCCTACTTCGTGTATCGCTCGCGTAATACCATCACCAAGCAGTCGACCTTTATGTTCAAGTTTCTCATATTGTCCAGGTTTACGTAACTCTGTCAATGTTGCAATACCTGCAGCCATCGCTAAAGGGTTTCCTGAGAGTGTGCCTGCCTGGTACACTGACCCCAGCGGGGCTACTTGTTCCATAATCTCGCGGCGCCCGCCATAGGCGCCCACTGGAAGCCCACCACCGATGATCTTCCCCAGGCAGGTCAGGTCGGGCATGATATGTGCTCGCTCTTGCATGCCCCCCAATGCCACGCGGAAGCCGGTCATCACCTCGTCGAAGATCAATAGTGCTTCATACTCGTCAGCGAGAGCGCGCAGTTTCTCCAGGAAGCCCGGCAAGGGAGGCACCAGCCCCATATTGGCCGCCACCGGCTCAACGATAATCGCGGCAATCTCTCGTGGGTACTGGCGGAATAAGTTTTCCACCGCAGTGTTATCATTGTAAGGCGCAGTGAGAGTATTGCTCGTGGTTTCTGGAGGAACGCCCGGACTATCGGGTAGACCCATTGTCGCTACGCCCGAACCTGCTTGCACCAGCAGCATATCCGCATGCCCGTGGTAACAGCCGCTAAACTTGATGATCTTGTTGCGTCCGGTGTATGCGCGCGCCAGGCGCAACGCGCTCATTGTCGCCTCGGTACCGGAGTTGACAAAGCGCACCATTTCAATGGATGGCACACTCTCGATTACCAGCTTTGCCAGTTTGCTTTCGGCCTGGGTAGGCGCGCCAAAGCTAAAGCCGCGCATAGTGGCCTGCACCACCGCTTGCAGTACCTCGGGATGGGCGTGACCCAGGATCATTGGTCCCCACGACTGCACGTAATCGAGATAGCGATTACCATCCTCGTCGTACAGGTATGGGCCACTGGCGCGATTGATAAAGACCGGTTCGCCACCCACGGCGCGAAACGCCCGCACCGGACTATTGACGCCGCCGGGCAGCAGCTTTTGCGCCTCAGCAAAGAGGGCCTGTGAATGTGCTAAATTCATACCTCCATTTACCCTTTCTGCATTATCCGTCGCATTACTTCTATGAGTGTGTCTGATGCTCAGCGTCTTCGCCCTCGCTCGCCGGGTGCTCGCGCGGCTTCGCCGCGCAAACAGGCGAGCGCCGCAGGCGCGAGCAAGCGCTCGTGATGGAAATCAGACATACTCTATGCCCCGATGGCTTCTAAAATCTCGTTCAGAGGCTGCGACACGCAGCTAAACATTGGAGTATCACGCAACGTGTACCTACTGGCTTCGGTTTCGCGCAGGTCCTGCACGAGGTCGAGAAAATCGCTGACATGGTCCGTCTCGAAGGCAACGACGAACTCCTGGTCATCCAGGCCAAAGGAATAGGTTGTGTTGAGCGTAACCGAGGGGTAGGTAATGCCAACGCGAATATGCTCGTTCATCATGCGTTTGCGTTCCTCCAGGGGCAGCGCGTACCAGGCGCGAGTCTTCACAAACGGGTAGACAAAGAGATATTTCTTGTCCTCTGGAGCGATCACCAGGCGCGGGTCGTGGGTGCCACGGGCGCTTTTACCGACGTAGACGGAGCGTTTCGTCATCGAAAGAAATGCCTGGGTCTCGCGCAAGTATGGACCCAGCGTACTGCGACGAATCTGGCTGCTTATGCCTTGCAAATCATCTATGTCATATGTGGCCTGCCACAGCATAAAGTCGCAATCGGGGCGCAGTCCGTATAGGGCGAAACTGCGCATCAGAGAACGCTGCTCGTACTCGGCAAAAATGTCGATGAGTTCTTGCTTGCCTCGCCGGCGCGTCTCGGAAGGAAGCATATACCATTGTGGATCGAGCTTGTAAAAGGTGAAACGCACCAGTTGGCGCGGCTGTTTCGGCTTTGTAGGGACAGCAGCCTGCTCGGGCTGTGCCGCTATCGTCTGTTCTGTCATACTATCTCCTCGTGCTGAACAATTGCCTCTACAAGACCATCGATGGTAAACTCGCTCGCCTCGATCTGCACATCCAGGCCGAGTTCACGCGCGGTCTGCGAGGTGATCGGACCAATACAGGCAATTTTAAGTTGTGGATTATGCGTTACAAGAGCAATAGGTGAAACCGCAGCGCCAGGGGCACAATCCGCGAGCCATTGCACAAAATGGCGCACGGTAGAGGAACTGGTGAAGGTCAAGATATCCAGTTGATGAGCTTGCAGCAGGCGCAATACCTCATGTCCTTGCTCATCATCGATCACCGCGCCACGGGTACGGTAAGCAGCCACTTCTTCGACTATTGCGCCTGCTCGTTGTAATTTCTCGACTAACACTTTGCGCGCCTCTGCAGCACGCAAAATCAAGATACGCTTCCCCTCGAGCGACACTCCATGGCGGTGGGCATCTTCAATCAGCGCGGCAGCAACTCCTTCTGCGATATACTCGTCTGGCACGAGATCGGGTTTTATACCATGGTGCCTCAGAGCCTGCGCAGTAGCAGGACCAATCGCCGCCACGCGTACATTGCCGATATTATTGGTAGTATATGCTAAAGTATTCAGGCGGTCGAAGCAGATGTTCACACCATTAGCACTGGTAAACACTAACCAGGTGTAATAGGATTCCGACCGAGCCAGACCCTTCGCTGCGCTCAGGGTGACACCACCTGACCGATCTTGATCGTTAAAACTCATTATCGGGGGACTACAAACGCAGAGCCGTTTCAATGCATCATCAAGCGGAGCCCAATCCTCTGGAGGAGCGATTTGAATAATGGGAAATTCCACCGGTATCGCTCCTAGCTTCCTCAAGCGGTCGCTCAGCGCACCGGCCTGCTTGCTCGCACGCGTCACCAGGATGCGCTTACCTTGCAGAGGAAATGACGTTTTGCTACTTGCCGGTAGCTGTGCCCAAGGTGTATCACGCATGTTGCTGCTCCCCTGTTCTGTGTATATCCATAGTTGCGATAATCCCAGCAGCACCCTGCCGCAGTGCCTGCTCTGCCAGTTTCACTCCAAGCTGCTCGGCAAGCTTAATTGCGGTGCCCTGCGTCCAGCTCATACTCTGACACAAGCGTACCTGGAGTTGCCCATCCAGGCTGATTACGAGTCCCCGGAGCGTCAGCATTTCACCGGCGATCTCCCCATAGGCGGCAACAGGCAGGTAGCAGCCAGCCCCTAGCCGGCGCATGAAAGCTCTTTCAGCACTAGTAGCGGCCTCCGTCGCCAGATCTCGAATTGGCGCTACGAGGGACTGGATTTCCGGCTCATCGCGCATCTCCAGCGCCAGCGCACCCTGTCCCGGGGCAGGCATCATCGTCTCAACGGGAAGATAACGTAGCCGGTTGGAGAGGCGTTCCTGCATTCCCAGTCTATGCAGCCCTGCCGCTGCCAGAACGATCCCATCGTAGTTCCCGGCATCGAGCTTACGCAGTCGAGTATCGACGTTTCCCCGCAGAGGTAAAATCTCCACGCCGGGCTGCAGCGACCGTATTTGTGCCATACGGCGCAAGCTGCAGGTACCAAGACGCAGGTTCGTCGAGAATACCGAACCGGGGGAGAGATAGTGTTCCTGTCCTGATCTATCGCGCTCGCGCCGCATTTCCTGCCAGATAGAATCATTCCACACAATCACATCTCGTACATCTTCGCGTGGGCCGGTGACAACGATGCACAAACCATCGGCTGGAGTTGTAGGCAGGTCTTTTAAGCTATGCACTGCCAGGTCGATGCGCCCGTCACGCAGCGCATGCTCGATCTCCGTCACAAAGATACCGTCGCCACCGAGTTGTGTCAGGGGTACGTCTGTGACGTGATCGCCTTTCGTGCTGATTTGCTCAATAGTTATGTTCAGATCTGGCCACTGTTGCAGCAGGCGCTTGATCACTTCGTGAGTCTGGATCATCGCCAGTTTGCTGGCTCGTGTCCCTATCGTAATATGCTTCATCGGTTGATATTTCCAGGTCAAATAGATAGCGCAGGGCGTCGGCATACACATGCCCCTGGCCGAGCGCTGCAGCGTCCTTGAGACGCAGGGTAGGCGTGTGCAGCACCTTATTGACAAGGCGCGTAGTAAGTTCATGAATAGCAGTGGCCTCGCGTTCAGAAAGCGAAGAAGACAACTGGCGCAAGGTGCGCTCCAACTCCTGCTGGCGCAATGCATCAACGCGCTCGCGCAGGTCGCTGATGGCACCAACAACGCTGAGAGAGCGTAACCAGCGCTCGAACGCACTCACCTCCTCGGCGAGGATTGCTCGCACGTGCTCGATTTCCTGCCTGCGGAGATGAATACCCTGGCTCACCTGGGCTTGCAGGTCATCCAAATTATAGAGATGTATCCCCTCGAAGGCGCCTACAGCGGGATCAACGTCACGTGGAAGCGCAATGTCGATCAGGAGCAATGAACGGCCATCTCGCTGTTTCATCACCTCCTGCGCCAGTTCGGTAGTGATGATTGCGTGGGGAGCCAGGGTAGAACTGATCACCACATCAGCTTCGACCAGCGAGGTAGCAAGCTCGGCAAAGGACCGGGAGCTTGCTCCAAAGCGTCGTGCCAGGTCGACTGCATGTTCCTGTGTACGATTCACAATGAGCAACCGCCGCGCTCCATTATCGCACAAATTGCGGGCCGCGAGCTGGCTCATCTCCCCGGATCCTACCAGCAAAACGCACGCCTCATTGAGGTTGGGAAAGAGCTGCCGGGCCAGTCCTACCGCGACATGGCTCACAGAAGCTGCACTGCGGCTGATGCCGGTCTCGCTGCGGGCACGCTTGCCTGCCACGAGGGCAGCGCGAAACAACGCAGACGTAATAGGGCCAGCGAAATTACCGTCCTGGGCAGCTTCTAGAGCCTCTGCCACCTGCCCTTGTATCTGCGGCTCTCCCGGCACAAGAGAATGGAGTCCACAGGCAACCTCAAAGAGGTGCGATACGGCTTCTTTGCCGGTATAGTAGAAACAATGAGCCTCAAGCTCGGCCAGGGGTATCTGCCGGATCTCGCTCAGCACACTGAGCAGGCTCTCCCGGCTTCCACTTACCTCGGAGCAGACGGCGTATAACTCCAGGCGGTTGCAGGTTGAGAGTAGAACACTCTCCCTGGCTACTTGCTGTGCAGCCTGAAGTACCAGGGCAACCTGGCGAGGTGAACAAGCCAGTCGTTCACGTAGTGTAATAGGTGCAGTCGTATGATCGACGCCCACAATGACAATGTGCATGCTATGCTCTCATCCCATGGTCTCGTGTACGACAGCCGCCAATGCTTTGATAAACAATGGCGAGGTGTTCAAGGATTCAGTACGGGCGAATGCGATTCCTGCCGCCTCCGCCTGCTGGCGGGCGCCAATCTCGATATCATAGAGAATTTCAAGGTGATCGGCCAGAAACTGGATCGGAGCGATCAATACATGTGTATGACCAGCAGCACGCAGTTCGGGCATCACATCGGCAAAATCTGGCTTGAGCCACTCTTCAGGGGTATGGCCGGCGCTCTGGTAGCAGAACATCCAGCGTTCGGGGGGCAGACCCACCAACCCGGCCACGGCGCCAGCGGTTTCCTTCAGGTTGTTGATGTAATCCGGTTCGTTCTCTACCACGCGCCTGGGCATACTATGCGCCGTCAGCAGCACCGGAACATGCGCGCGTACCTCAGGCGGGAAGCGTTTCAGAGCCTGTTGCACTCGCTCAGCCAGTGCCTGCAAAAAGAGGGGCTGGAGGTGCCAGCCCCCGGCTATTTTGAGATCGAGATCATCGCGCTGCAAGTCTGCAACCGCGTCTTCCAATGCGCGAACGTAGCCACCCATGATGATCGGTGAGAATTGCGGCGACATGATCACACCAATCAACTGCTGCGCGCCAGCAGCAGCCTCGGGTATAACTTCGGCAATGAGTGGCGGCGCAAAACGCATGCCAGCCACAACATGAAACCTGGGACCCTGGTAGTTGTTCAATTCGCCTTGCAGTGCTGCTGCCTGCTCACGAGTGATGCGCAAGAGCGGCGAGCCCCCAATCAGGCTATAGCGTCGCCGGAACTCAGCAATTAACGCCTCGCCTGCCGGACGACCGCCACGCACATTTTCGAGATAGGCAGGTATATCATCCAGAGTTACTGGCGACCCATAGGTCATGAGTATGACACCTACACGGGAAATACGGGATGCTGTTGCCATGCGTCGTCTCCCTCTCTTGATAACTACCTTCTTGCTGTGATCTCGTGAACAGTCTCAACCAGCCTGCACAACTGGGCCGGGTCCGTGGGAGCAAGCACGCCATGCCCCAGGTTGAATATATGCCCGGGACGATTGTTGGCACGACGCAGGACATCCAGCATACCCTGCTCCACAACCTCCCAGGACGCCAGCAGGAGCGCCGGGTCAAGGTTGCCCTGTATACCCCTGTCATAACCGACTCGCGCCCAGGCCGCGTCAAGATCAACGCGCCAATCGACGCTGATAATATCGCCACCTGCTTCGGCCATCAGTTCCAGAAGACTGGCTGTGCCGGTGCCAAAGTGAATGGAAGGAGTACCGGTCTGTTTCACCGCCGCGAAGACCCGCCGCGTGTAAGGCTGCACGAAACGTTTGTAGGCAGCCGGACCCAGCGCGCCAACCCAGCTGTCAAACAACTGCACAACATCTACACCTGCCTGGATCTGCGCCACCAGGTAGCGAGAAACTACCTCGGTCAGTTTGTCCATGAGCGCATCCCAGACTTCTGGCTGCCCGTACATCAGCGACTTGGCAAGACCGTAATCGCGTGAGGGGCTACCCTCGATCAAGTAGCAGGCCAGGGTGAAAGGCGCGCCGGAGAAACCAATCACAGCCTGCTTTCCCTCGAGTTCACGATGCACGAGTCGAATTGCCTCTAAGACATAGGGAGTAGCTTCCTCAGCATCGATAATGCGCAAGGCTTCGACATCTTGCATGCTGCGCACGGGATTGTGGATAATCGGGCCAATATCCGGCTGGATTTCAAAGGAGATGCCCATGCTTTCCAAAGGCAGCATGATGTCAGCATAGAGTACGGATATCATAGCGTTTGCGCAGTTCACGGTATTGGGCGAGGCAGCGGCCAGCCTGGCGCATGAACCAGATAGGCGTGGCATCAGGCTGTCTATGATGGGATGCAGCAAGGAAACGCGCTACTCCAGTGTGTGACGACATACGTTATCCCTTTTCTTTGAGCAAGAGATGCCAGGGAACGAAGCGTTCCATTAACAGCTTCCCTCGTTACAGAAATCTCACAAATCTCTATCAAATAATAAATCTATAGAGATTTTAGCGTTTTTTTGCCAATAGTCAAGGGCAAAGGTCATCGATATTCCTTATCAATCAAAGATCTCACCCCTTGTCGCTGCGGCAGCAATATGCTAGTATCCCATTGAGCATATAGCAAGGAGCGATCGTGAGTATGGGACCAGAACAGTCCGAATCAGCAACAGAGACGACGAATCAAGCAGGTCAAATAGAGCGCGAGAAGACAGCAGCAGTTCAGCCGGCATCTTCGACACCCGCTGCTTCAGAATATAGCGAGACAAGCGGTTTTGACATGATGGCGCTTGACGTTGTCATCCTGCTGGCCGCTTTCTTTGCTATTACAGCACGCCTGAATGCACAGCCATCTAACTCCCTTACCCCGGCAGCCGTACTTAGCGCTACGGGCTGCGGACTCCTCATCACTGCGCTTCGCAAACGCCATACGTTCCAGCGGCCCGGGTTGCTCGAGGCGGCGCTAGGCGGTCTGATCCTGGCCTTCTTCCAGTTCATAGCAGCTATCACTTATCCCAATGTCATTACTACACTAGGCCTGGACGAGGGACAACGGTTGGGGTTTATTGCCACCTGGGGTTTGATTGCTGTATTTTCGATCATCTTTGCCATGGTAGGCGCAGCGCTGGGACACCTGGCTTTCGCGCCTCTTCGCCCCTTGCCCACCAGGCCGGGGGCGCCACCTTCATCGTCGCCTGCCGCACCTTCGCCACCTGCGCGCTCGTTCGTCAATTATCTTATCGCTGTCCTGCTGCTTGGGCTGGCTCCAACCCTGGCAGGCTTTATCTTCACCGCTGGCTTTGACTATATGCTCAGCTTCTACCAACTGACGCCGGGGCCTTTTCCTACCCTGCGCCTGCTCAGCACCCTGTTGCCATGGCAGGTTCCCATCCATATCGATTTGAGTGGGAGCAATCAAAGTTCTATCGTTCTACTGCTGTGGCGTATTCCCGTCTTTGTCGGCAACCCGGCGATATTCGACCTACAAGCGCTCGAACCTCTCGTTTTCGGCGGGGCTGCAGTAAGCCTGCTGCTGCTCACAACTCATGGGCGACAGAGCGACCCATTTGAGCAGGTTCGCTCTTTGAGCTGGAAAACCTACCTCGTGCTCGCAAGCGCACTTGGTCTTTTCCTTGTGCTGCCAGCCGACCTGTGGCTGCTTGACGGCTTGCATGGATTGCTTCAAGTCCCAAGACTCGACGTTATCGTTCCCATATCCACCCTGCACATTCTGGACCCACTGACGTTCACGCTCAACTTGATCACAGGACCACTGGTGTGCCTGACCATTGGAGCACTTGTGCGGCAGTGGTACCGGGGGCGAACAGGTTCTAATTGACGGTGTTTTGACTGATTTTCAGAAGGATATTTTCTATGAGTGATCCACGCTTTCTCGCCATTTTCAGCGTCGTCTTCATCCTCCTGGGCAGCTACAATGTGTACATAGGGCTCAAGCGCATAAACCAGGCCCGTGCGCGCGGCCAGCAGATAGTGTGGTACAAGCAAATCAACCTGCTCACAGGCATCGAGTACATCCTCCTCTCGGTGGTATTTTTGATGAGCATTGGTCTTAGAAGCGGGCTGATCCCCAGCAGCATGAGAGTGATTACTACGCCGTTCTACATAGTGGTGCTGCTTGTAACCGCTGTAATGGCGTTTATGGTTATACGCCAGGCCTTCGCGAACTCACGCCGCCCGCAGACACGAACTGCAGCGCAGAGCAACGGGGCAGGTGAGCCGGCCAGTACTGATGACAGCCAGATGACACCGGAGCAACGAGCCGCGTACCAGGAACGACGGCGGGAGCGCCGGCGCAATGCCGCTGCTGCTCGCCGCCGGCGCTCTGGCAAAGCATGATGATGCATATCAGGCGTGCATCTGCTACTCGATGTTGTAAGATGCCTGCCACTGGAGGCGCAGTTGCTGAGCCTGCGCGAATGTATCGAGCAGGCTATTGTCACGTGCAGCTACCCTGTCTCGGAGCTGACCGAGCTCCTTAATATACTCGTTCAACCAGCGCACCAGGGCCTCGCCATTCGTCAGGCAGATGTCTCGATACATCTCGGGATTACTCGCTGCCAGGCGCGTCATATCACGGAATCCCGTTGAGGCCAGCATGGCTGCATCACTCCAACCCGAGCTGCCCGCAACGTTGTCCATCAAGGCGACCGATGCAACAAAAGGGAGATGGCTCACGCCTGCTACCTGTCCATCATGTTCGGCAGGCTCAAGGAAGCGCACTCGTGCTCCAAGTGTTTCAATGAGAACAGATACTTTATTGATCGCAGTTGGCGAGGTACGAGCTGTGGGGGTGAGACAGTAAATACGGTTCTGGAATAGTGCAGCGTCCGCCGCTTCCACGCCGCTTAACTCTTTCCCGATCATGGGGTGTCCACCAACGAAGGACACCGAGGCTGGTAGAAATTCCTCCGCCCAGGTGATCACCTGGGCCTTGGTGCTGGCTACATCGGTAACCACCACGCCAGGTGTTATAGTTGCGGCAATACTTTGTAGCAGCGAACGCATTGCTCCTACTGGCGTAGCTAGAATAACCAATTCGGCGCCACGCACAGCATCAGCCAGGGAGCTGTAAGGTTGATCGATTGCTCCTATTTTGCGAGCGCGGTCACTCACGCCTTTGCCCAGGTCGTAACCTGCGACCTGCTCTGCTGCCCTCGCCTTGCAAAGAGCAAGTCCTATCGATCCACCGATCAAGCCCAAACCGATTATTGCTACTCGCTTAAACATGGATAGTCCTCTCCCTTTTTGTTATAAATAACCAGATGCCTAAAAAAACCCTCAAAAATACACAAGTCCTTCCAGCCATTCAACCCCAGTGGGTCCCAGCACCGAGCCCAGCATCTCGGTCACATCATCGCTGAGCAGGACATGGTAATCTTTGCGATAGAGGGTGAGGAAACGCGGCAGCACCCCAGGGTCAGAGCGCGCCAGCAGGTCAGCAGCGAACTGTTCGAGTAGAAGATCAAAACAAAGATAATCTTCAGGAGAAGTGTCCTCGTACCAGTCGAAACCGCGTACGGTGACAGGTGTTTTACCGTCCTCCTCCGGCTCGAAAATCTCTGCATATTTCTGGTGGAGGTCCCCGGTGACGATACCCTGCTGGCCGTTGATCTCCCGGGCAAGCCAGAGGGCGGCAAACTGCAGCTGCCACTCGTCAGCCCACAGGGGGTACTCATCCGGCCAGGGGCGGGGATCATTCTCGAGGAAGGCACGTGTTAACTCGTGATACAGAAGAAAAGCGAGCTTCTGTTGGGTCGGTTCGCCAATGATCGGGTCTAGTGCAACTGGAATAACCAGGGACGATGGTTGTGTGCTGTCAGTCCAGTAAGGAAGCAAGTTACCCGGACCTTCGAGTTCTGCTTGCTCCTCTGGCATCTCCCGGGGCCTGCTTTCCCAATCCCCTGTCGCGATGAGCAGGATTTCCATTTCCGGCGCGGGTCGATTGAGCAGCTTTGCCAGCAGCTCACTCGCCTGTTCGAGAGTCTGAAGCACCCAGCGGGCCTGTGTTTCCTCACCCGCCGGGTAGTAAAGCTGAAGGGGCTCTGCCAGCGTCTCATATTGTTTATAAGGAAACGGCATAGGCTACCTCGTGCCAGTCCTCCTTTAATTTTCGGCCCCTTTTACGAGGCGGTCAACCGGTGTCGACTCTCCCGGGTCTTTCAACAGCAATGGGGCATCTTTGCCCGTAATGGCATAATGTCGCAGTTCTTCCGCCGCCTTGTCCTTACGGAAACTATGGTAAAAGTCGCTATACAACTGGCGTAAGCGGCGCAGGCTGACTTGCTTTTCACCTTCGTAGTACTCAAGCGCGACCTGGCCAATAGACCACGTGGCACCCCCGGCAATGACGCCTGCAACGACATCGCCGCCGAGAGGTACAGCCTTGGCCGCTTGTTCTGCGAGAAGACGCAGCCCCAGCCCACCAACCATAGTGGCGGTCAATTCTCGCGCGTGTTTCAGAGCGTCTGCGCTGTCCAACGGCTCTCCATAGAGGGCAGCGAGGCGTAAAACCAGACGAATCTGCGTTCCTAACAGGATGGGAATATCTATCAGAGGGATGGGCTGTATACCGACCGCCAGGCTCAAAAGCGTGGCGGTGCGGATGATCTTCTGCGCCGCCTCGCGGCGAAAGGCGGGTAACTCGTGTCCAATAACCAGGGCGGCTTCCGGGCTGGCTTTAATCATCTCGGGGATGAGCTCTTCTGCGATGTTCTCACCCGTGTGGGCTGATATGGGGATAACACCTGCCACGCCCAGCATGACAGCCACCTCGGTGGCTAGCTGATCTCCCGCCTCTCCGCCCTTCAATGTATCGACCTTGTTGACGGCGATAATGGTTGGCTTTTGTAGTTTCCTGATGTTTTCGTACAACTCACGATCTTCTGCTCGCAAGCCCGTGGTGGCATCGATAAGAAACACAATAATGCTGGCCTCTGTCATGCCGCTCTTCATGACATCCGGCAGGTGCCCTGGAGTATCGATGAGCGTGAAAGGGCCAAAATCGCTGCGTACGAGCGCACGAGTTGTGCCAGCCTGTGTCGACACCGGCGAGAGTTTCTCGCCCTTGATTTTATTGAAGAGCGTGCTTTTACCTGTGTTAGGTTGGCCAACGATGACGACTTTACTCTTCAGGTTTTGCTGTACTTCGCCCTGCGCCTGCTTCCAGTTCAAAGCTTTCATGAAGGTCTGTACTGTAGGCAGATTAGGCAGGGACTTCAGTATGCCCGTGCCCACTTCAAGAGCGCTTTGTGGGCGTTTTTTGTTCTTCAACGCACTCTTGAGGAATTCGTCTGCTACTTCCAGTCTTTTTTGCTCATCCTCGGCAGGCTTCTGCTGATCATTGCTAGTCACGCTCTATATCCTTCCCTGATGTAGTGTTCAAAGTCACGATGATCGGGCTTTATAGTTTGATTATACCATCAATTAGCCCGTCACTATTTATTACGTACGAGCAGCGGACATGTTATACACTGGAGATGGGAAGGGTCACCTCTATTCAACGCGGATGCGCGGGTCGACAATGGCATAGGCTATGTCTGTCAGCATATTGAATATGACCACAGAGGTGCAGGTGAGTACGGTTGTGGCCTGGAGAATGGGGAAGTCTTGCTGGAAGATGGCGTCAAGAGTAATGGAGCTCACCCCTGGAATGTTGAACAATTGCTCGGTGAGAAAGACGCCGGTCACAATGAAGGCCAGGGAAGGACCGATTACCGTCACCAATGGGAGGAGGGCATTGCGCAGGGCATGACGCGAGACGACTATGCGTTCGATCAGCCCTTTAGAGCGCGCGGTACGTACGTAGTCCTGTCCCAATACTTCAAGCAGGGAGGTCTTCGTCAGGCGCGAGAAGTAGCCGACCCCGGTCGTACCGGTGATGAGCACCGGACCTATGCGTGATTGCCAGCTATCCCAACCGGCTACTGGCAGGTAGGGTAAATTGTGCTGGTAGAGCCACACCATGAGCACCTGGAAGCCTATAATTATGGCGAGATCAGGAAAAGAATAAAGCAAGAGCATTATAGTGCTTATCGAGGTGTCGATATAGGTGTTGGCACGGAGGGCTGCTATGATACCAGCGGGAATGCCAATGATGAGCGTTACGGCAAAAGACTCTAAGCCTAGCTCGATTGAGTAGGGAAGACCCACCTTCAAAACATCCCAGGCTTCGCGCTCCTGGTAGTGAAATGAAAGGCCAAAGGTGCCATGCAGCGCGTTGGCCACGAAATTGAAGTATTGCTGCCACCAGGGGACATCAAGCCCATACTCGTGTCTCAGGCTTTTATAGAGCACGGGATCAAAATGTGTTCCCATCATGAGGCGAATCGGGTCGCCGGGCGCAAAGTAGCCGAAGATGAAGGTGAGAAAAGTCACGCTGAACAGCACAAAAATTAACCCCATGACACGGGTGAGGAGAAAGCGATACATCTGGCACCTCGGTGTAGCGACAAGCATCCCGCTCGCCCTGGAACGTTTCAAGTTTAGGGCAGTTTAACATATACAATCACTTGTAACAAGCCTCAAGGCCAGGCTCAGAAATTAATAGGTTGCAGGTGTATTGCATGATGCAAGTAAATATATTATTGCTGAGTTTAAATCTGAAGATTTTCGTGAAGTGGTCCAAGATAGTGGAAATGCTCTATACTCTACTATGATATAGCTTTCCGCACTGTGAAAAGAAAAAAGGAGTATATGTTCTATTATGGACGAGATACAGGCCACTTCCCCTGCGGATGCACAACAGCAGGAGGAAGCCTCTACCATTACTTACGCAGGTTACCACAGCATTATTACAGGAGTTGATCGGCAGTGGGAGTATGGAGGGTTTGCGCTGCCCGATGGTTCTTTCTGGCGATACAGGGAGCCCGACGCGGCGGTTATTGTGGAAGGTCAGCGCCTGCGTGTAGGCCTGGCTAAAATTACTCGCTTCAACGACCGGGTGCAGATTCTCGATAACGCCAAGAATATGTTCTTTTCAACCCGGAAATTTGCTGCACCGGATGGCGGTGAAATCTCTTTCGAGTGGGATATGAGCGCTCGCTGCACAGGCACGAAAGCGCACGATCTCTATGATGGTTTCATCTCCGTCAATTTGCTTGATTTCAGCACCGGTATGGCGCTCGATTTTTTTGCCTGCAACGATATGATCGCTACTGTGTACGCTCGTTTACCCTTCCCCGGGGTTCCTGCACCCTTTGATCCTGAAGAGGTTGTGAAGCCGAAATATTTTTCGGACTTCAACGAATTGGACGTGGAGACCAATGCTGGACAAACACACCGCTATGGCATCTGCTACTCCAAGGCCAGAGATGAGGTGCGCTTTTTCGTCGATGGACAAGATGCCGGTACTTACACGGAAGTGCCCAGCAAGATAGGCTCGCTCATTATTGCCCTTGGCCTGATGACTGAGAAAACTATCGAGCAAGGGAAGAGCGTTTCCGTACATGGCCAGGGCCTTATCGGAGAATGGGGGCCGTTTACGATTACGGTGCGAAAGTAGATGGCACCAACGAACGATGATCCGGCGAAGACGGAACATGTGGGACCAAACCTCCCGCCAGCGCTCTGGCGCAACCGAGATTATCTGTTGCTCTGGAGTGGTCAAACAGTTTCTTCCATTGGCTCTGGCGTCTCTCAACTCGCCTTTCCGCTGTTGGTGCTGGCCTTGACCCATTCTCCAGCGCAAGCAGGAATCGCTGGTGCTCTGCGGACGCTGCCCTACTTCATTTTCACGTTACCGGGAGGGGCACTCATCGATCGTTGGAACCGCAAATGGGTCATGATTCTCTGTGATTCAGGACGAGCCCTGAGCTTAGCCAGTATCCCTGTAGCGCTGGCGCTCGGACACTTGACGATTGCGCAACTCTATCTGGTCTCGCTTCTCGAGGGGTCACTCTACGTCTTTTTCGATCTGGCTGAGACAGCCAGCTTGCCACGGGTGGTTCCTAAGGAACAACTCCCTGCGGCGATCTCACAAAATCAAGTTGCCTTTGGGATTACGAACCTGCTTGGTCCACCATTGGGTGGTGTGCTCTACACACTTGGCCGTGCTGTCCCATTTTTGACGGATGCCCTCTCTTATCTGGCTTCGGTACTCTCCCTGCTCTTTATGCAAACGAAGTTTCAGCTGGAGCGAGTTGTTGCTCCACGCAGGCTATGGACAGAGGTGGTCGAGGGCATCAAGTGGATGTGGCACCAGCCCATACTGCGAACCATGGCCTTTCTCAATAGTGGGTGGAGTGCGCTCGGTTTTGGGTTCTCCCTGCTCGTGATTGTGCTGGCGCAAAGGCAACACGTGGCTCCTCCCTTTATCGGTGTCCTGTTCGCCATAGGAGGAGGCACCGGTATTCTCGGGGCTTTTCTCGCCCCACTCCTTCAGAGACGGTTGAAATATGGACAGGCCATTATTAGCTTATGGTGGCTGTACGTCCTGGCGTGGTTGCTGGTCGTGGTAGCATTCACTCCGTTTGCACTCGGTGCCGTCGTCGCCTTTTTCTTTCTGGTGGACTCGATTTACAATATTGTGCAGTTTAGTTATCGGCTGGCCCTGATTCCAGATGAGTTCCAGGGGCGGGTGAATAGTGCCTTTCGGCTCATTTCGTACAGTCTTCGACCAGTGGGTATCGCATTGACCGGGGCACTCATGCAACTCATTGGTATCGTTCCAACGGCTGTGGTGTTCGCAGTAATCCTTGCTCTGCTGGCTCTCGTAGCGTCGCTCAACGCGCATATCCGTAAGGCGCTGCCCCCTGCGCAGATACGGACAGAATAGTAGCTAGTGCGCTGGCAGCCTCTCCAGGACTTCCAGGACCCGGTCGATCTCCTCTGGTGTGTTGTAGTGGGCCATACCGAGGCGCAGTGCGCCGCCATGGTCTTCGAGTCCCAGGCGTTCCATGATGCCGAGGGCGTAATAGTTGCCATCCCAGGAAAATATTCCGTGCCCGGCCAGGTATTCAGCCAGCTCACGCGGGGTATGATCCTTAATAGTACAGGCAACTGTCGGCACACGGCGCGCGAAGTCCTGTGGATTGGTGATGCCGTAGACCTGCAAGTCCCTGATCTCGCGCAGGCCCGCCAGCAGCTGGGCTGAGAGTCCGCGCTCATAGTCCATGATTGCCTGCATGGCAAGCTTGAGTTCTCGCTGCCTGGCGCTGTAAGGGCGACCAGCGGTATCTGCAGTGAACGCTTCTCTATAGTGGTTGTCATGTTCGCGGCCGAGCAGCGCCAGGTAATCGAAAGCGCCAAGCAGCCCGGCCAGGCCTTCGTGGTTCTGTGTTCCAGTCTCCCAGCGGTCGGGGGCTTTATCACTTGCAGGGCGTACTTTATAGGCAGGAAAGCGCTCCAGGTGCTCAGCCTTACCATAGAGGATGCCCAGGTGCGGCCCAAAGAACTTGTAGGATGAACATACAAGAAAATCGGCATCAAGGGCCTGCACATCGATTGGGCCATGGGGCGCGAACTGCACGGCGTCGATCCACGCCAGGGCTCCAACTTCGTGCGCCCAGCGAATGACGGTTGCCACATCGTTTATCGTGCCCACGGCATTGGAGGCGTAGCCAACTGCTACGAGCCTGGTACGTTCATTGATCTTCGCCCGCATATCTTGCATGTCCAGGGTCACGTCCCCGGGATGTACGTCAACAGTACGAATGACAACCCCTCGCTCCTGCAGCGCAAGCCAGGGAGCAACATTGGCGTCGTGATCAAGGGTAGTTACGACGATCTCGTCGCCAGCTTGCAGTGTCTTGCCGACGGCGCGGCTGAAGGCGAAGGTGAGGGTGGTCATATTTGGACCGAAGACGATCTCACCTGGGCTGGCGGCATGCAAGAAATCGGCCATTGCACTGCGAGCAGCAGCGATCACCTGGTCAGTACGCTGGCTGGTGATAAAAGCTCCCTGGGTGTTGGCATTCGACTCGCGGAAGTAGGCTACCATAGCGTCTATGACCTGCTGCGCCACCTGGGTCCCACCGGGGTTATCGAAATAGATGGCTTGTTTGTTCTTGATGGTCTGTGCAAGGGCTGGGAAGTAACGGCGGTAAGGGCTCAGGTTGAGCGTCTGGGGCATGGGGATCAGGCTCCTTGTATTCTATGGCTATAGGAAATGAGAAAAATGGGTGTTATTTTTGTTGTATTAATCATATCACCCGATCAATCGATACTTGCCAATTTGCTTGAGCTTATGTACACTTTCTTCATAAAGAGGCAGCAAAGAGGAGAGGCAGTTGACAGAAGATTGGACTTTTGCACACTTGAAACGAGTAGAGACCTTGTGGGGACCACATGGCTATCACCGTTATCCTGCCAAATTTATTCCTCAACTCGTCCATCGCATTATCGAAGTCTACTCTGCTCCTGGGGACCTAGTAGGCGATCTTTTTCTTGGATCAGCCACAACCGGTATCGAAGCACTACGTATGGGAAGGCGCTTTTGGGGATCAGATATCAGTCAAGTCGCACTTTTAATCAGTCGCGCCAAATGTGTGCCTATTTGCCCTCAAGACCTTGCCGAGGCATGGAAACAGGTAGACAGCCAGCTTAACGAGGTTCCCCGCGTCGGGCGGAGACACCTGACCTCGGAGGAAAAAGAAGCTATTACTGCTATTGATATTGTGCCTACAACTTCTATAGAAGAACGCCTCGGCTGTTGGTTTCCTGCTCAATATCGTGAGAGCTTAGCTGGTATCTTCCGGCAGATACTTGTAGAAACAGAAGGCGACCTACGTATCTTCTTTCTGTGCGGGTTTTCCAACATTTTAAAACGCTGCGCCATCTGGTTGAGCGGCAGCACCAGGTCTCAAAAAGATGTATGCAAGGTGCCGGGAGATCCTGTAGATGAGTTTCGCAGGCAGATACGCGATATGATAAAGCGAAACCACTGCTATTGGGATGATTTAGTGAAACATGGACTCCAGCCGACGGAGCTGATAGACCAATGCTGCATTCGTGGGGAAGATGCGCGCCAATTGACTCTACCAGACGCTGCGCTTGACTTAGTTGTCACCAGTCCCCCCTACGCCATCTGCTACGAGTACAAAGAAATCCACCAGCTCACCCAGCTCTGGTTTGAACATTATAGTATTCTTTCCCCTGCCGACTCAGGAGAGGTTTGGATCGGATCGAAAGGAGTTTCTCATCGTACTTTGTCCGAGGCTTCTTCATCATGCAATACAGGTTCCACTCTAGCAGACGCTGCACTAGCCGAGTTATCACTCCTCGCGGCGGGCAACATCGCCCGGCGCGTGAAACGCGAAGTTCGCGCGCTGCAATACTATTTTCAGGACATGCATACAGCTCTTCAAGAGATGGCCAGAGTGATAGTGCCAGGTAAGCGACTGGTTTTAATCATTGGAGACTCTTACAGGCGCGGTATCACTATCCCAACCTATACAGGTGTACCCTGAAGAATTTGTACTTGTGTTCAGGCGTCTTGCTTGAGGTCCGGTTACGAGTGACAAGGATCGAAACAACGTGTCGAATTCCGGCTCTTCAATGGGAACATAGTATAGCACGATTGTAAAAGAGTCTGAGGAGTCACAACACTATGAAAGCGACGCCACAGGAATATGACTTTCACCAGCGTATCCTTGCTCGAGACGATCCTATTGCCTTTGCGGGACTCGCCGAGTGGCTCTACAATCCCCTGGTGCAGGAGGTTCATCAACGCGCTGGCAGCAACGTTGACCCGATGCTCGTTGAGGAGGCAGTAGGACAGGCACTGCTGGATTACCGGGATACACCCGCGAGATATGATCCGAACCGGGCCTGCCTGCGAAGCTACCTCAGCATGGCAGCTTACCGCGATTTCCAAAATGCGCAAGCCAAAGAGCATCGAGTGCTGGCACACCAGATATCTCTCTTCGATCCTACTCTTCAAGAGCAAGACATAGTAGGAAGTCAGGAGGCGGTGGAGAGCCAATTGCAGGTAGAAGAGCTGTGGAGGCTCATCGACGAGGCTTTCCCTGATCCCACCGAACGACGCATTGTAGCACTCATCATCAACAAGATTCAAGCGCCAGAACCATATGCTCGAGTACTGGGAATTAACGATTTGCCTTACGAGGAAAGGCTAAGACAGGTCAGGCTCGTAAAATACCGCATTGGCAGGCGATTACGTCGCAGGATGACACAGCAATTAGATCGCATAGGAGGAAAAGCTCAATGAACAATTATAGCCCATCCCTTGAGCGCCTCGCACGGCTCGCACAAAAGCGCCCAGATTTACTGGCCGGGCCACTTGCTCTTTATAAGGAGCAGGAAGGGCTGGATGACCAGCAGTTAGCAGCATTGCTGGGATGCGCACCTGAGGCACTGCTCCGGCTTGCGCTCTGTGAGCGTCCGCGACAGGCACCACATTTCCGCGAGGACGTTGAGCGCATTGCCCACTACATTCACGCTAATATGATGCAATTGGCAAGATTGATTCGCGCCGCTGAGTCACGGGAAGCTCTAGGTCGAAAGCCAGGTGCAATTAGACCTACACTTCTCGCTGCCCGTGATTACGAGGATAGCGAAGAGTTCAGTACAGAAGATGAGGACGCGCCATCTGATGGATAGTACCGTTCTCATCGAGAATACAGCTCAGGAGTTTTGGGCGCTTACAGGAGGAGCGCCCAGGTATCCTTGCGACATAAAAACGGCAATCACTTTGACATTACCGCTTGAGGTCTACCCTATTCGTGGTTTGCGGGTAAGCAATGTGCATGCCTGGGCACGGCGGGCTAATATTATCCAGCGCTTTCGCGGACGCAATCGTCGTCTTCATGGATGTCTCATCGCTTATAGAGGGAAGGGGACTATTTTCTTTGATATGCAAGACCCTGACGATGAGCAGTATGTCACATTGGCGCATGAGCTAGCTCATTTCCTCCTCGATTACCAGGCTCCACGGCAAAGGGCAGTAAGCGTACTTGGTGAGTCCATCCTCGCGGTGCTTGACGGGGATCGGCCTGCCACACTTGCGGAGCGATTACATGCTGTGCTCAGCACTGTGCCTTTAGGGGTGATGAGTCATTTAATGGAACGGCCTGACGAAGGTCTTCCTACCAACGCAGTGATCGACGTTGAAGAGCGGGCGAATCGACTCACCCTGGAACTGCTCGCCCCGGCTCTTCCCCTGCAGGAACTGATGGGCCAGCCCAGGGCGCCGCGAGGGTTCACAGCTCGACTGGCATTTTTGACACAACATCTTGTTGCTGAATATGGGTTGCCCAGAATAGTCGCATCTCCCTACGCACATTATTTACTGCAGCAACTCGGGGAGCCAACCTTTCGCGACTGGCTTTTTCAGACTACAGAATAAAAAATCCTGGCATACGTGCAAACTCTGCCTCTGGGGCAGGAATAAAATAGAGGGACGCTAATGTAGCGGCGACCATGTGCTCGATAAATCGCTCCCTCGATGAATCGGGGAGCTACAACGGCGGTCGCCAGGATAAATGACGATGGCAAGCAGCGAACCTGGTCAACCTGCTGAAAATGGTCCACTGGATTTTTCCAACGTGGATAATATCCTGGCTATGGAGGGCAACGAGTTTCAAGCTGCATTTGGAGAGCCGGTAGCCAACACACTGAACCTCGATACCTGGCATGTTGGTGAAGATCTGGCTACCAGGTACCAGGAGCTCGAACAAGAAGTTGCCAATGCCGTAGAGCAGGGAGGACGTATCCGCGAGCGTATACGTGCGGAGCTGTTCCCTCTTGTCTTCAAGCATCCTGACGCGCCAGTGAATGCCGGATGCTTCAAGGTTGACGTTGCAACCATCGAGCGGATTCATCGTGGACTATTGTTCAATGGAGGCGTTGAGGCGTGTGATGGCACGAGCCTGGTGCATGACACGCTGCCCATTACGATTGCACAGATCGGTGTCTCACTCGTTTCGTACCACGGTGACCAGGGAACCTGGGTACACCGCCTGTTCCGGCGTGACCTGCGTGTAAGCGGGCTTGACCCGATTGACGAAGCGATGGCCTTGCTCGAACGCCGTCGTAAGCGCGACAGCACCGATGTGCAGAGCACGCGGGACAGGCTCAGCGACTTCACCCAGCGCGGCATCATGGCCTACGCGGAGCGCGCAATCCTCCTGCATAAATCACAGGCCCCCTGGCGTATGGGTCATGGGCACCCGGTGCCATATGAGTTACTCACGGGCGGTGGATTGGTCATCGATGGGGATATGCCGCTGCTACGCCAGAGTATGCAGATATGGCACGAATTGCTTGTGGAGCATAAGCGTTGGGTGTTTGTGACAGGCGCACCTTCTGATCGCGTTCTGCTGACACTTGGCGATGCACTCGATCCACTCGAATTTGCCCTGGTTGGAACACCATTACAGGTAATGCGCGATATCGCGGGGGGCCACCTTCCAGAAAAGACAGGCTTGAAGCGTCAAACACAGGACTTCGTGGAAGAGGTTGGGCCACAGATTGTAATCGGGCTCTATCGAGCATCGGCCCAGGCTCCTGTACGCCTGTTTTATGCACATCGTGATTGCGCTCACCTGGCGGCGCTGATCGTCATGGCGGACAGCGTGCTCCAGGAACACCGTGGCTTTCCGATGCTGATAGACCTGGCTGATTTGGTCTGCCGCACGACCTTTGGCTCGAATACGTTTCATGCCATGATCCAGCAGGCATATGTCGAAGCTGGCGCCCCGTTCCGCTACCTTGGCGAACGAGAGACCAGGCGCTGAAAGAGGAGGTTCAATCATGACGGAGAAAACAAACAAGGACGCCAAGGCTTCTCTAGAGCAATATCAACTGAGCTTTCCGCTTCCTCGAGAGGTGTTTGAGCAGATCGATCAAGAGATCACCCAGGCAGGCGGCGAGTGGAGTGAGCCTCCCGAGTACGCCGATGCTGTAGGCCGTACGATGTTCGACTTACCCAATAGCGAAGATAACACGGTAACGGTCCTGCTGCCAAGAGATGAGATTCATGCCGCACCTTCTCAAGCGCTGGTGCGTATTCGCAGTGTACCAGACAGCCGCAAGTATCTTGGCATTGTCATCAAAGGCCCCTTTGCTGAGCCGGACGGCCTGCGCGGTGATGCGCCTATTATGATCACGACAGCAGTACGCGGCGGTATCTTTATGCCTCGCTATCATGGCCGTGTTCAAGTCGAGCTGCTTGGCGAAGAACTGGGCGAGGTGATCATCCCGCCACGACTTCGACCACTGCCCAATAGCCCCGTGTTTGTCCTGGATACAGAAGAGACGTCACGTACACTGCGCTTAGGCGGCGATATTCCCCTGGGTGTACCTGTCGGGTATGAGCAGATCATGGCCGCGATACCTTCGGATAAAAAAATGGTTTTGCCGAGGCATCTCGGTATTTTGGGAACCACCGGAGGAGGAAAATCGACGACTGTTTCATTACTCGTTAGCGGCTTTCAACAGTCCGGCCTTGCGACGGTCGTGATCGACACGGAAGGAGAGTACACAGAAATCTACCAGCCTACACAGGACCCCACCATGCTCACAGCACTTGAGAAGCGAGACAAAAAAGCCCTTGGAGTTGAGCACGTGTCTGTTTACCATCTTATTGGACGCGAGACGACCTGCCCGGAGAAAAGGCGCACGAAAGCATTTTCCCTCCAATTTTCCCAACTGTCACCTTACCTGGTGATGGGCATGCTCGACCTCAACGATGCGCAGCAGCAGCGCTATCAGAAAGCCTATGACATTGCAAAACGCATCCTCTGGGATTTAAAGATCTTTCCGTCAAACGACACTGAGAAACAGCAGGTGTTTGAACTCGATGAGATAGAAACGGGCTACCCCAGGATGACGTTGAAACACATGTATGACGTCGTGAGAGCCTGTGCCGAGCTTGCGGCTGGTGAAAAGAAAGTGGATGATTTCGCTGCCCCAGATTACCGATTCTATAGTCAGCACTTTATGCATCATAGGGGGCAAGTCAGCGCTACGCTTAAAAAAGAGGCTACAGAACATATTACACACCCGACGAGCTGGCGTGTGGTGCAGGGAAAACTGGGGCAATTCATCCGTTTAAAGATTTTTGACAACGAGGAGGCAGGCCCACTCAACTACAAGGACCTCACAGCGCCAGGAAGCGTGAGCATTATCGATCTAAGCGATACGGATTCACCTCAGATCAACAACCTAGTGATTGCCGAGTTTTTGCGCGGTCTGCTAGAGGCGCAAAATGAAAATTACCGCGAGGCTGAAGAGGGTTCTCCCCAGCGTCGTACGATGATCATTATCGAAGAGGCGCATGAGTTTTTATCCGCTGAGCGCATACAACAAATGCCAATTCTATACCAGCAGGTTGCTCGTATTGCGCGTCGTGGTCGCAAACGATGGCTAGGGCTGGCATTTGTGACGCAACTCCCTCAACACCTGCCTGATGAGGTTTTAGGTCTGGTCAATAACTACATTCTCCACAAGATCGGTGATGCTAACGTGATTAGCCGGCTCAAGCGCTCGCTCGGCGTCGTCGACGATTCGCTTTGGAGCAGGCTGCCAAACCTGGCTCCTGGTCAAGCCCTGGTAGCGATGAGTAGCTTCGCGCGCCCGCTGCTCATCAACATCGATCCATCACCCTGTAAACTACGCATGGTAGAGTGATGCCTGGCTGCAGTGGGAAGGGGCAGCCCTGCCCACGTGCTGGATAAATCTGCGCTCTACATCTGTAGAGAGCCGATTATGGAGATTAAGAAATTAATGCGGGTTTGGCCCCACCCCGGGCGCCATAAATGTCGCGGCTACGCCCCTTGATCACCCGCCTAATTTGTCAATTTCCATTATTGGGCTCATGGGCGACCGCAAGGGTCGCCCTGGAAGCACCCATGACATGTCAGGTAGAAAGACCGCTAATGGAGGTTTCTCTATGAACAATCGTCCCGCCCCGGAGTCGATCCCTATCTCCTCGCTCAATGCCCTGGAGTATTGTTCGCGGCGCTTCTATTATCAGTTCGTACACGGGGATACACTGGTAAACGAGTTCGTTCTGGAAGGCAATCTGCTGCACAAGCGAGTACACCAGGCCGGTACGCAAACGACTACTACTGCTGAGGGAGAGATAGTGCAGACAACACGCCTGTACCTGTATAGTGAGACGCTGCACCTATCGGGCTTTGCTGACGTAGTACGCGAGCAAGAAGGGAGGCTCATTCCCATAGAATATAAGCACGGGAGACAAGGTTATTGGCTCAACGACCATATCCAGCTCTGTGCCCAGGCCTTTTGCCTGGAAGAGCGGCAGCAAGACAAGCCGCCCCTTGCTTACGGCTACATCTTCTACGTTGCATCCCGGCGGCGAGTACAGGTGAATTTCACCGCGGAGCTTCGAGCCAGGACGCAGGCGGCTATCGCTCGGGCCTTCGAGGTGGCAACGCTCGCCACGGCTCCGCCGCCGCTGACTGGCAAAGCTGCAATGCGCTGCCCGCATTGCAGCCTACTCCCACTATGCATGCCAGACGAAGTCAAACTGCTACAGACCAGGAAAGGAGAAGCTCTTGTCAACGCTCTACCTGACTGAAGACCGCGCCCTGGTGCGCCGGGACAGCGAAGATTGTCTGCTTGTGCAAATCCCTGAAAGACGCGCAACGGGCGGGGCTGTCCTCGCACCGGCGCGTCAGGAACGCGTCCCGCTGGTCAAGATCGACGACGTGGCAGTGACAGGCGAAGTAACGCTGACCGCCTCTGCCGTTCACCTGCTGCTGGAACGCAACATCGAGATCACATTTCTGGGCTATTACGGCCAGTTCAAAGGCCGTCTCTCGCCACCATTTTCAAAGAATGCTCTTTTGCGAATGGCTCAGTACCGGGTACACCACGATATGCTGAAGCGCTGCGAACTGGCCCGGCGCTTTGTCATCGGCAAACTTGCAAATCAACGTACGATGCTGCAACGTTACCAGCGCCGACAAACCGACCCCGAGATCGGCAAATCGATCGAGCAGATCACTGGTTTGCTATATCGCCTGGCGACCTTGCCTTTGAACGAGCCTATCGTGGCTCAGCCACTGGCGAGTGGAGACAATCGCGTCGAAGGCACGCCACTGGAAACGATACTTGGCATGGAAGGTGCGGCCAGCGCTGCCTACTTTCACTGCTTCGGCAAGTTCCTGGCCGATCGCGAACAGTGGTCCTTTGCTGGGCGTGTCAAGCGTCCTCCCACTGACCCGGTCAACTCTCTACTCAGTTTTGGGTACTCGCTGCTCACTAGCAAGGTCGCCAGCGCCGTACAACTGGTCGGCTTCGATCACTTCGTTGGCTACTTGCACAGTTCCTTCTATGGTCGCCCGGCGCTCGCGCTGGATATCCTGGAAGAATTCCGGCCGGTAATCGTTGATTCTGTAGTATTGACCCTGCTCAACAACCGCATGCTCACCCCCGATGACTTTGTGGTTGAGTTGGGCGCCTATCGTCTCAAGCAGGAGAAACGCAAGGTCTTCTTCACCAAATTTGAGGAGCGGCTCAACGAGGAGATCACTCATCCCATCTTTGGCTACAAGACCACCTACCGGCGCTGTATCGAGTTGCAAACGCGGCTGCTCGCCAAGTATATGACCGGCGAGATAGACGCCTATCCGCCTTTCCACACCAGGTGAGGAGCGCTCGATGAAAAGCAAAGTAAAGGCAAGCAGTGAGACGACGTGTTACGTCATTGCCTACGACATACCAGATGATCGCAGGCGCACGAAAATCCATCACATCCTGGTGGGCTTTGGCAAGTGGACCCAGTACTCGCTGTTCGAATGTTTCCTGACCAGGAAGCAATTGGTGCTGTTAAGGTCCAAGCTGGCAGAGCACCTGATGGAGAAGCAGGACAGTGTGCGGTTCTATCCACTGTGTGCGAACTGCGTGGAGCGTGTGGAAACTGTAGGTGGGCCACCACCGTCCGAGGAGTTGCTGTTTGTGATATAAGCTCAACCGCGAGAGGCGCAGCGCCAGTGATGCTGAGCATAGCCTCTCGCACACCTCTGGCAGGCTCTTCACGCTGCAATAGCCCACACATGTCCCCTTTTTTAGTGACAAAAATCCTCCCCAAAAAGAACCTCTCGCAAATACTTGCTTTTTTTGGCCTGTCGTGCTAGACTACAAGCACAGCTGGCTAAATGGCCTGGGAAGCCCGTCTGGGATTGAAACACCTGCTGTTCTGCCATTGACGTTTTTCCTTTCTGTTGGCTAAATGGCCTGGGAAGCCCGTCTGGGATTG
>WNGH01001251.1_pt1 | contig 50505 bp, 46 predicted proteins | sample 5400631 | NCBI WGS metagenome assembly WNGH01 (sample SAMN13153373, study PRJNA577476) | soil metagenome | isolation source: 115 cm soil or saprolite under Garry oak tree replicate 1 | place: USA:California | collected 2016-06-15 | reverse complement strand
CGAGGGGTAATGCCAGCGTTTGATATAGCCTCACGCATTACCGCCTGTGCTTGGGCTCCATTCGGGTTCATCGTCATCATACCGTAGCAATCAGCATTATGAGACCAGCCTGCAATCTCTGCATATATTCGTGCGTCACGATTCAATGCATGCTCCAAAGTCTCGCATAGTAACACGGCAGCTCCTTCACTCAGGACAATTCCGTCTCTTTTGATATCGAATGGTCGAGGCACCTGATAAGGGTTTTCATTGGCGGTCGTCATTACACGTGCGGCACAGTAGGCACCAAAAATCGCTGGATCAAGCGGAGCTTCTGTTCCGCCTACAAATGCGACATCAATACGGCCAGCTCTGAGATGATCCAGCGCATATCCAATTGCGACCGTACTCGATACACAGCCGGCTGAAATCGTGTCGCTCGGCCCCTTCAATCCGAATCTATATGAAATTCGCGCCGAACCTGCGTTCGGGAATGTCGAGATTGCAGTAAAAGGATTTATTCTCTTGATACCCTTCTCTCGAAACACCTCATACTCGCGGAATGCCCACGCCTGGCCACCGATCGCCGTACCCGTAAAAACGCCAATCCGTGACGGGTTTGTATCCACTTTGATCTTTGCATCATCCATTGCCATTGACGCCGCTGCTAGAATCATCTGGGATGAACGATCCATTCGGCGCGCATATTTATGGGACATAAAATCATTCGGATCGAAATCATGAATTTCACCGGCAACCTGTGTTGGATAACTGGTAACATCAAAAGCAGTCACTCTTTTCGTCCCTGACCTACCTTCCAAAAGCCCTGACCAGAATGCTTTCTTGCCAACTCCGATCGGTGACACCACACCAATCCCAGTAATAACTACTTTCTGTGTGCCGCTCATCGTTAAATAGCCCTATTCAACATTGCGCTCTTGCTAGCCGCGTGAGCGTGAGCGGTGCACGAGGCAAACTTTAACCATTTTCTGTCGTTTTGCATGCTTCAAAATTCACTGCGCTCTTTTGCATGAAAGAGCCTAGGAATGATCCTGGGCACCTGCTGTTCATACTTCACGAAGGATGCACCAAATTTTTGCGACAACGACTTTTCCTCAAGTAACATTCTATGAACCAAAACAGGGACGTAAACTAAAACAGAAATGTACAATGCTAATCTGGACCCAACCATTAGCGCCAACCCAATGGCTTCAATGATATTACTTAAATAGTAAGGATTCCTGACGTATTTATATGGCCCGGACTGGATCAGGTCATGTTTGTTTCGGATCTCTATGTGGATGCTATGGAACACACCTAAAGTTTTGATTGCCCAATTCCGCCCGATCACGGAAGTAATTACCAATATGGTTCCCGTCATTACAATCGGGCGCCGAAAGCTCTGCTCATCGAGACGGAACCAGCCATAGAAAACGACAAGGTAGAGTGAAACATACACTGCGATAATCAAGGGAAGTGAGTAGGGTATCTGAATTTCTCCGGCCACTTTTTCTCTCTTCCAGAATGTCTCTAGTAATCTTTCGACCGCGTACAACACTAGAAACATGAGTACGGCTATTTTCATCCATTCACCAACGTTAATTGGGACCTTTGTTACGCAAGTTAGAATTCTGCATCAGCCAAGCATCAACCATCTTTTTCTTGAATCGCCATTGGTTTCCAACCTTAAACGCCGGGATCTTTTTCTGCGTCACTAAGCGGTAGACCGTAAATTTGTCGATCTTGAGATAACTGGCCACTTGCTCAGTTGTCAAAAGTTTTTCTTGCATAGATTAATTCCTTATGGCACACTTTGGCGCTAATTGGCAGTGATATATAAGAGTGGACGACAGTAGTCAAGGATCAAACTGGGAGGTTAAACAATGAAAATCGCGAGGTTAGTCGCGTTCCTTGTATTCATAAGTGGATTGGTCTGTGGATATGCGGCCAAGGCAAATTCCGGAGGCTATGCTATCGCCGAACAAAGTGCATTCGGAGTAGGACAAGGAAACGCAATAACCGCTGGGGTGGAGGATCCTTCGGCAGTTTATATCAATCCAGCAGCACTTTCACAGGTCAGCGGGAATCAAATTATGGGAGGATTAAATTACATCAACACAAACAGTAGTGTAAAAAACAATGGCCTCAAATCTAAGAATATTCATGATGACGACTTTCTGCCAAACCTATTTGCTAATTACCATATTCCAAATTCGGACTAGAGTCTTGGCATCGGCACTTATACGCCGTTTGGATTAGCCATCACTTACAAAGAAAACAGTTTCACACGTTTCGCAGCGCTACGAACCGAACTCAGAACGATCTATGTTACGCCGGGAATTGCCTGGCAACCCTCGCCCTATTTCTCAGTTGGCGCTGGCATGAGTTTCGTTCACTCATCGGCAGTGCTTTCGCGCGCGATTTTTCTAGGCGCTGTTGGTATTGGAGAAGGCAAACTACGCATCACAGATACCGACGATGCCTATGGATATAACGTAGGACTCCTTGTCAAGCCCAACGACAAACTAAAGTTTGGCATCACTTATCGAAGCCGTGTGAGCTTAAAATATAATGACGCCGATGTGAAATTTAGAGATGCCGCCATTACTGGTGGAGCGTCCACCACCGTGAAAGGAAGTGGAATAAATATACCCATCCCGCCGGTCATCAATGCTGGAATTCAGTTGCAAATCACGCCCAGTTGGGCAGCTGAACTCGATTACAACTTTACCCGGTGGAGTGAATTTAAACATCTCAAAGCGCGATTCAGTTCCAGCCTGCCCGGCTTGGGGGGATTCGCACCAATTCCTGGATTCTTACTTACTCAAGATTGGAAGGACGCCAGTACCATCCGTCTAGGAACAAGATATAAACTAAACAACAACTTTGAAGTTAGAACTGGAATGGCGCTAGATGAATCACCGATTCCAAATCGCACACTCTCGCCGGCCATACCGGGTGCTGATCTGTTAACGCTCAATACAGGGCTTGGTTTTGCCTGGCATAGTTTTAATGCCGATCTCGGTTATATGGCTATTTTTTATAAAAGCATGAAAGTCACGAATAACACGTTAGAAACGGGCAACAATCCTGCCGCCCTGCCGTTCCCTGGTGTTCCAGGACCTGACACGTATAAGACCTTTCAAAATTTCGTGTCAATGAACCTACGCTATCGTTTCTGACGATTGTACGGAATGAGTTTGGCGGTCAATCGCTGTGAGGATCAAAAGAGTTTTTGAACTTGTTTACGGTATAAACCACTAAGTGTTTGTAAGTTTCTTGGCGTCAAATCCCAACTCTTGGCGACAAAATTTCAGATACCATTTCACTGAACGATTAATGGCTTCTTTGTAACTACCGGTTCCCTGCCAACCGAGTTCCCGCACCGCCAACGAACAATCAATGTTAAAATCGTTGGCAGCAAACGCCAGTGCAATTCTGGTGCAGAAAGGCTCCTCTTCTCGGCCTGCAATGCGGTAAATTGCTTCCAACGTTGAGCAACTAACTTGCGCGAGAAGCATCGGAATTCTACGTTCTAGAGGTTTAAGCCCAGCCGCAGCTGCGTGGAGGTCCATATATTCCAGCTGAGTAATCTGTTGGCTGCCGCATAGATTATACGCTTTCCCAATAGCACATTCCTTTACAGCGCTATAGACAATAGTACTGACGAGTTCATCGATAACTACACAAGGAACCCGATTTCTACCGTCACCGACGATAGCGCCCAGGGGTGACCGAATGAGGCTGAGAGTACGGCGAACTACATTTCGATCTCCAGGCCCCAGGACCAATGATGGTCTAATTGCGATTGCTTGGATTTTGCCTTCTGTATGAGCCTTCCACAGCTCTTTTTCCGAGAGCACCTTCTGCCGCACATAATGGTTCCAAGCCTCCGGATTCCGGTCGAATGCAGTCGTTTCCTTGAACAGCTTTCCGCAAGGTCTTGTTCCGTACACTGAAATCGAACTGAGATGTACAAACCGATCAACGCCCGCCTGGGCAGCTACGTTGATCATGTTCCGAGTTCCTTCTACGCCTACCTTAAGAAAGCGATCCCACGGACCGTAACCGCCAACAATGGCGGCGCAATGGAAAACCCAATTCTGTCCCTGACAAGGTTTACGCAAGGATTCTGGATCAGTTACATCGCCTGTCGCAATTGAAACCCCGTGCGCACGCACATGCTCAGCAAGGTTACCCGGTTGACAAAGAGCAGTAACGTCATGCCCCTGTGCTACTAATTCCTTGACTAAGTAACTACCTATAAAGCCAGCAGCCCCGGTAACCAACGCCTTCATATGAAAAAAATTTGTTTATCGAAAGCCATTCTCTAAGAATGAGGTATACCTTATCTCGGTAAGAGTGAAAATGCTTATATCTCTTATGCTTTTCTCCCCTTTTTCTCGATCCTTGCCCACGTATCGCGCAGCGTAACTGTGCGATTTGCTTTTGCTAGCAACGGTTCAACGCGGCAGCCCGTCAACCGCTCCAGTGACTTCGGATTAATATTCGCCAGCCAATCGGAACCTTCCGGTATGTCGTCGAGATCTTCTTTAGTAAAGAGATGATCGTACAAACGGACTTCAGCTCCTATCGCGTGCGTCGCTGAAACCCAGTGAATCGTTGCTTTCACTTTGCGTTTGCTTTGAGATGAGCCGCTTTTAGTGTCAGGGTCGTAAGTACACCTGAGTTCCGTCACAATGCCGGTATCAGGGTTTTTGATAACCTTTTCGCACTTAATAATGTAAGCGTATCTCAGTCGCACCTCGCGCCCTGGCGACAATCGGAAAAAGCCCTTCGGGGGTTCTTCACGAAAGTCCTCCTGTTCAATGTAGAGTTCCCGCGAAAAGGGAACTCTTCGTGTTCCCATGGTTGGATCTTCCGGGTTGTTCACCGCTTCCAGCTCTTCAACCTGGCCCTCGGGGTAGTTTTCAATTACGATCTTGAGTGGCCGCAGCACCGCCATGACGCGCGGAGCCCGTTTGTTCAAATCTTCCCTCAGGCAGTGCTCCAGCATGGCTATGTCAACCATGCTATTACGCTTGGCCACGCCAATACGCTCGCAGAAATTTCGAATCGCTTCCGGCGTATAGCCGCGCCGCCGAAAGCCGGCAAGCGTCGGCATCCTCGGATCATCCCAGCCTGTGACGTGTTTCTGCCGTACCAGTTGAAGCAGCCTGCGCTTGCTCAACACCGTGTGAGTGAGATTGAGGCGAGCGAATTCAATCTGCTGCGGATGATGAATATTGAGCTGATCGAGAAACCAGTCGTAAAGCGGCCGGTGATCTTCGAATTCCAACGTACAGATCGAATGCGTGATTCCCTCGATCGAATCCGATTGGCCGTGGGCGAAATCATAAGTCGGATAAATACACCATTTGTCGCCGGTGCTGTGATGCGTCGCGTGAAGGATTCGGTACATGACCGGATCGCGCATGTTCAAGTTCGGCGAGGCCATGTCGATCTTCGCCCGCAGGGTTCGGGCGCCATCGGGAAATTCTCCCGCCTTCATGCGCTGAAGCAAATCTAAATTCTCTTCAATCGGACGTTCCCGGTATGGACTGTTCTTACCCGGCTCGGTCAGAGTCCCGCGGTAGTCACGCATCTCGTCGGCGCTGAGATCGCAAACGTATGCTTTGCCGCCTTTGATCAATTGAATCGCAAACTGATAAAGCCGCTCGAAATAGTCCGAGGCGTAATATTCTCGATGATCCCAGTCGAACCCCAGCCAGCGGATATCCTCTTTGATCGAATCGACGTACTCGACATCTTCCTTGCTCGGATTTGTGTCATCGAACCGCAAGTTGCAGAGTCCGTTGAATTCAGCGGCGAGACCGAAATTGAGACAGATGGATTTCGCATGTCCGATGTGCAAATAGCCGTTCGGCTCCGGTGGAAAACGCGTGTGGACCCGGCCGCCGTTCTTGTTTTGCTTAAGGTCCTCGATAATTATGTTTCGGATAAAATGAGAGGGTGCTGATTCCACTGTTGCCGTTGAGGGCTTCTCAGTGTCTTTTTTGTTTAGACTTTCATTCACGACCCCTTCTCCCTTTTCATAACGTATCAGCTCCGACGCCTTTTGTCATTCTTGTGGCCTTGCGAAAAGACTTCTTCCGGTCCCGGCTGCGCTCGTTGACCCTCCTCCGACTCCTTGTTAGGTTGCAGCAATGGCACAAGTTCGCACTCGTTTCGCTCCTAGTCCGAGCGGATATCTACACATAGGAGGGGCGCGCACAGCGTTCTTTAATTTCCTTTTTGCGCGTCACCACGGTGGAAAATTTATCCTCCGAATTGAGGATACCGATCGCGAACGATCAACGCCCGAAGCCATCAACGCCATCCTGGACGCAATGAACTGGCTCGGTCTGGACTGGGACGAAGGGCCATTTTACCAGACGAAGCGCTATCCGCTTTACGAGGAGAAGGTTCAAAAACTCCTCAGCGAGGGCAAAGCTTATCCCTGCGTCTGTACCCCCGAGAAATTAGAAGCCAAACGACAATTAGCCCAGAAGGAAAAACGGAAGTCCATGTATGATGGTACCTGCCGTCCGCCGGAGGGAGTTATCCCGCCCCTGCCTCAAGATAAACCCTACACGATTCGATTCCGCTCTCCACGGGATGGCTCGACGATCGTCAACGACGCGGTAAAAGGCGACGTGGTTTTCGACAACCGCGAGCTCGATGATCTGATCATCGCCCGGTCCGATGGGACGCCGACCTACAATTTTTGCGTTGTCGTGGACGATATCGATATGGGCATCACTCACATCATCCGTGGCGACGATCACTTGGCCAACACGCCGCGACAGATCCTTTTATATCAAGCACTCGGCGATACACCACCGCAGTTCGCCCATGTACCATTGATACTTGGTTTGGACAAAGCCCGGCTCAGCAAACGGCACGGCGCCACTTCCGTCACCGTTTATCGCGACATGGGTTACCTTCCTGAAGCCATACTGAATTACCTTGTCCGGCTCGGCTGGTCGCACGGCGATCAGGAACTTTTCTCCCGCGAAGAGCTGATCGAAAAGTTCTCCCTTGAATCCGTCGGGAAATCTGCCGGCGTGTTCAACCCGGAGAAGTTTCTTTGGGTCAACTTTCACTACTTAAAAACCCGTCCATTATCCCAACTAGCAAAGGAAATTGTTCCTTACATCGTGGCCAAGGGCTATCGCGTTCCTCAAGACAAATCGTGGCTCGAAAGGATGATCAAAACGTTACAAGAACGAGCCAAGACACTGGTAGAACTCGTCGACGCGGCGAGCTTTTATCTCACCGACGATATTGCCATTGATGAGAAAGCCGCAAAGAAATTTCTGACTCTCGAAGTCTCTCGGCCACTAAGCAAATTGATCGAGAGGCTAAGTGCCCTCGATGAATTCAGCGAGGCCAATATTGAATCCGCTTTTTCCGGAGTTCTCGAAGAATTCGGTCTATCCATGGGCAAGCTCGCTCAACCGGTCCGCGTCGCATTGACCGGTTCAACCGTTAGTCCTGGCATTCACGAGGTCATCGCAGTCCTCGGCAAAGAACGTACCATCCGACGGCTACAATCGGCGCTGGAACGGCTTCGGTCCTAGTCCGCGCGAGTGAAACGACCTTGACTCTCCCAGGCAATTCTTTTAGTTTAACCTGGCCGCCAAAATTGAGGAGTCGGCTAATTGGTAAGCCACCTGACTCTGGATCAGGCGATTGTAGGTTCGAGTCCTACCTCCTCAGCCAAGGTCCCATCGTCTAGTGGTTAGGACACCGGCCTCTCACGTCGGTAACGCGGGTTCGAGTCCCGCTGGGACCACCAACTCTATCAACATCTTGGGGGAGTAGCTTAGGGAAGGCATCTGTAAATTGTCCGTCTTTTGTCCGTGTTCTTTCATCTGACCGCTTTCGCTGGGGATGCGATGACTTAGCGAATGCAGCAGAGCGATTGCACGCACATCTTGTGGCGTAACCTAGGGTGGCGCTTGCCAGTCGTGCTTTTAGGAACATCCTGGCTCACGCAACAGTAGATGTCAGCGAGGGAGCATTGCACAAGGAGGAGATTTCAGGCGTTGGATTTGTGAGATATAAAGATGGTGAGCGTGTGGTGTATTACGTTTGAGGAGGCTCAAAAACGCGAAATTGGTAATGTACTCTCGCATATGGACGACATGAAAAGATTGTTGCCTTATAGATATCCTAGGCCAAAACAGAATGAACAGACCTGATAGGTAATTCAACTGTGAGCATGCCTCATGCCCCTGAAAAATCTTCTAGTGGCTCCTCGCGCTGAACCTAGTCGCCGGTTTCTGACTGGTCTACCCCATTTGTCTGCGAGCCATTTTTCGCCGGTGGAGAGAGCGCTGCAGGGGTGATTGACATTCCCTGCTATAAACGAAAAAACTGGTAACCAGTAGATGGCTTCTGATCAGCAAAAACGAGAACAAGAGATAGAACGGCTTGCGCGTGAAATAGGCAGCCTGATCCGCGAGGCAGACCCAGAAAAACAGGAGGAACTCAGAGAAGCCGCAACCGCTCTGATGCGGGAGGAGGCACACCAAACCCAAAACCAAGAAGCCGAGCACCCGGAACGTCGGCGGGCTATGAATCCAATGGCAGCCGGAATCGGGCTTGTGGTGATAGGAGCGGGCCTCGCATTCATCATGCCGCCAGTGGGATTGGTGCTTATCGTGGTCGGGCTTTTTGCCATCATTTGGGGCGTTGTTATCACACTGTTCAAAAAGTAGTCACCTCTCCTCGTCGGTTGTGCCGTGGAATTTGCTAACCCGCCTGCTGGGTCAAGCGCACCCTGTTTTCTGATTCACCCCCGGTGAGTTCGAGAGACTCGCATCCGGTGGACCCTCGGTAAGAACCTGCCGCTGTTCAAGCCCCGGTATACTATCTCTATGCTCCGCTTTAGGAGGCACCCGTCATCGTTCAAGCGGATGGCGTGCGAAGCGGGGAGCTGTACCAGTGGAGCCTCGTGCCCTCGTGTGCAAAGGATCCGGCTATAGGAAACCGATGATCCACGCCCTTGCTGAGACGCTCGCGGTGAAGCCGTCGTTGGATCGCTCGCCAGACGTGATAGAAACGTGCTCAGAATGAGATGGACAAAAATGTACAAAATGGTTCTTTTTTGTACTTTAACGTATTCTTTGGCACTTGAATGTGCCTCCAATATCCTCGTTTTTGGGATGGCACTCCTCTTGCGGATAGTGTGAAGAACTATCCTTTTTGATCTCGCAAACCTTGGCAAAGCCCGAGCAAAAACGGCCCTCCATCGTCAACGCGGTCCTCAAAAGCATAAAAACCCTGTCCACATTTTTCTGGCTTGATAGCACTCTGGGAAAAGCTGGAGCCTTGTTTGCGCGAAGTCTTGTTTGGGAGGAATAGTGCCCAATAACTACGTCCCAATAGACGTTCCTACTCCTGCCGGCCAGCTTGGTTTCACGAGTTTAGGAGATATCAACGATAAAGGTGAAATTGTGGGGGGATTCACTGCTGGACCACACGGGTTCCTGCTCGATAAAAGATTCAGGCTGAAAGGGACGGTTCAATGCCTTGGTGCAACCGAAACTCAACCGGAAGCGATTAACAGGTATGGAGAGATCTGTGGATTTTGTACCGCCAATAAAGTACGTGGTTTTTACCGTAACAAGCAACGCCAATACGTCTTTCTAGATTTTCCTGGTGCGACCATTACCGAAGCGGTTGGAATTAATAATTATGGTCACGTAGTCGGTGACTACAGAGACAGCGGGGGAAGGTTTCATGGTTTTTTTTGGAGTTACGGCTTATTCCTAACGGTTGATGTGCCATTTTCCGGCGCTGCCGATACAAGTCCCACGGCAATCAACAACATTGGCCACATCGTGGGCTTCTACGACGACCTCAGCGGTGGGCGGCACGGGTTTATTTATGACAATGCAACTTTTACCTCATTCGATTTCCCTGGTGCCCAAATGACAGACCCGGCAGATACTAACGACCAAGGCCAGATTGTGGGAAGTTACACGGATAGTAGCGGAGTCCTTCATGGCTTTTTGCGTCAAGGTGGCACATTCAGCGGTATCGATGTACCGTTTTCCGGAGTTACGGCGACTGAGGTTAGCGGCATCAATGATCGAGGAGAGATCGTTGGGCGGTATTTGGACAGTAATTCTACTAGTCATGGATTCCTGGCAAAGTAAATGTGAAGCACGACATCAAAGACGCCTAAGCAACCGGCATTGCCTAGTTTACTCGAAACTTTACGACGCGGACGGAAGGAGTCAAATTCTCGATCTCGCGACGTGTATGACGCGACTAAGAGCCTTTGGCCGAAGAAATCGATTTGGGGAAATCCTTTTCGTCACTTGACGAACAGCAGATTAAAGACAGTGACTCACAATTTGACCAGTTGGATCGGCTTATCCTTTTTAGCAGACTCGGTGAATTTCCTGCCAAAGTTTCCCATTCCTCGTTTGTTGTTCCTGCCCAGCTAGAAACCAGAAATTTAAAACTCTACATATAGCCCTTCTTCTTATAATACTTGAGCGCGATAATACTTGAGCGCGCCCGGGTGGAGCGGAATCTGCAGCGGACACTTTTCCGTGCGGCATAGATTTCTCATGTCCAACGGCTTGGCATCATCAATGGGAATCACAGCTTGTCTTTCGTCGATGCTTTGGACCGCGGCATATCGCCTCCGTGTCAAAAGCTTGGCCAAAGTAAACCTGGCGACTCCGGCCAACGGGCGCCGGAACGTCAATCCAGCCGCCTAATTGATGTTGCAGAAATTCTCAATCGACCGAGAAAGTTTGCCATTGAAGGACTAGCACATCTCCCGGTAACCGGCCTTGACGGGTTCATTATTTTCCGGATAACTAAGAATTTAGTCCTTCGACGAAGCACAGGATGACGGTTAAGTCGTTGAGTTCTCATGCTGCTGATCCCGTTCGTGGTGAGCCGGTCGAGCCATGAACTGAGCCTTCACACGGTCTCTCACGCGTGAAAGGCAGGTATTTAACCTAAGGAGGCAACCTGAATGAGCGATACGAAGCAAGGCAATCCCAACATCAAGAAATCCAATCAACGGTGGCAATCGGATGTTATCGTCGATTTGATCAAGCAGTATGGGTTCCCCTATATCTCGCTCAATCCCGGCGCCAGCTTTCGCGGGCTGCATGATTCACTGGTGAATTACGGCGAGAACCAGCCGCCGATGCTCCTCTGCAATCACGAAAAGATTGCGGTACAGATCGCCCATGGCTATGCAAAAGCAAGCGGCAGGCCGATGATGGCCATCGTGCATGACGTGGTTGGACTTTTACATGCGCCGATGGGGATTTATTACGCCTATATCGACCGTTGCCCTGTGTTTATCATCGGTGCGACCGGCCCGATGGATGAAAAATACCGCCGCCCGTTCATTGACTGGATTCATACCGCCTTCGCCCAGGGCGACGTGGTGCGCAATTTCACCAAATGGGATTACCAGCCGGGCAGCATTCACGGCGTGCCGGATTCATTTGCCCGTGCCTATTCGATCATGATGAGCGAACCGCAGGGCCCCATCTACATGTGTTACGACTCGGCAATGCAGGAAGGCCCGTTGAAAGAAGACGTGCCGCTGCCGCCGGATTCCGCGGTCAAGGTTCCGTCCCGGATCGCTCCCGAGGCGGCGGCAATCGAACAAGCGGCGGATATGCTGACTGAAGCGAGCAATCCCCTGCTGCTCACCGAATACGCGGCGCGCATGCCCATCGGCTTCGAGTCCACGGTGGAGCTTGCGGAGACTGTCGGCGCCGCGGTCTTCGATATCAACAAGCGGCTTGGCTTTCCCAATCGACACCCGTTGAGCGTGAGCTTTCATGCCGACGCCTTCAAAGGCGTCGATGTGGTGGCTGCCCTTGACGTTGTCGACTGGACCCGCGGTTCACACAAACTCAACACCCAGACGCGGGAGATCACGGTGGTGACGACACCGGACTGCAAATGGATCGATGTCGGCTTCGCCGATATCGAGATCAGCAAGTGGGCGACCGATTACAACAAGCACCACAATTGGAATCTCCGGGTGCTGGGCGACAGCGCGCTCACGGTCCCGGCGCTGATTGCGGCTTGCCGCAAGCGTGTCGACGGCAATAAGACCCTGGCGTCACGCATCGAGGAACGTAAAAAGGCGATCGGCGAAAGACACGCGCGCCAGTGGCAAAAATGGCAGGATCAGGTGAAGGAGCAATGGAACGAGCGGCCAATGACCGAATCCCGCCTCGCCCACGAGGTATGGCAAGTCATAAAGGACGAGGATTGGGTGCTCACCGCCAACACACTGAAAGAATGGGTCCACAAGGTATGGGATTTCGACAAGCCCTACCGCCACGCGGGACGCGAGCTCGGCACCGGCACGCAGATCGGCATGTCCATCGGCGTCGCTCTGGCCCATAAAGGAAATGGCCGGCTGGTGGTCGATCTCCAGCCGGACGGCGATCTGATGTTCGACCTCGGCGCGCTCTGGATGCCGGTCAAGTATGACATCCCGATGCTGATCGTGATGTACAACAACCGCGCCTACTACAACGACTGGGCCCATCAGATACACATGGCGCACCAGCGCGGCACCGATCCGGCCCGCGCCCATATCGGTATGGACCTCGAAGCCCCTTCGCCCGATTTCGCCCATATCGCCAAGGGGATCGGCTGGTACGCCGAAGGGCCCATCGACAACCCTGCCGAGGTCGGCCCAGCGCTACGCCGCTCGGTAGAGCAGGTCAAGGCCGGCAAGCCTGCGCTGGTGGACGCAGTCGTTTGGCGGCGCGGCGAAAACGCATAGCGACTCAAGACAAGAAAATATGACCGCAGCGGGACGCAAAGGACACAAATTGTCGCACCCCCCCACCTCTTTCCTCCCCCGCGCAGCGCGGGAGAGGATGAAGGAGGGGGAACTTCTTTGTGATATTTATGTTCTTTGTGGTTAAATAAATCAGGAGGAAAGTTACATGGCAAAGCCAGCTTCAAAAGTAGAAACCATCAAAAAATCCGATCGGCGATGGCAATCGGACATCATCGTCGACATGATCAAACGCTACGGGTTCGAATACATCGCGCTCAATCCTGGCGCCAGCTATCGAGGGCTGCATGATTCGCTGGTGAACTACGGCGAGAACGATCCACCGATGCTGCTTTGCCAGCACGAAAAGATCGCCGTGCAGATCGCCCACGGTTACGCGCGCGCCACCGGCAAGCCGATGATCGCCATCGTGCACGATCTCGTCGGACTGCTGCATGCGCCGATGGGCATTTACTACGCCTATCTCGATCGCGCGCCGGTTTTTATCATCGGCGCCACCGGGCCGATGGCCGAGCCCAAGCGCCGCCCATTCATCGACTGGATTCACACTGCAAATGGCCAAGGCGAAGCGATCCGCAATTTTGTCAAATGGGATTACCAGCCGACCAGTGTTGACGGCGTGCCGGGCGCCTTCGCTCGTGCCTACTCGGTCATGATGAGCGCGCGCCAAGGCCCGATCTATATGTGCTACGACGCCGGTCTCCAGGAAGCGCAGCTCGATCACGACGTGGAGATGCCGCCGGCTGATGCCGTTACCGCTCCGGCGCCGATGAGCCCGGACCCTGCGTCGTTGGAGAAGGCCGCCGACACTTTAGGCGCCGCCAATCGGGTAGCGATAATCGCCGATTTCGCCGCCCGCCCGCCGCATGGCTGGAATCACGTCGTCGAGCTGGCGGAAACGCTAGGCGCCTCGGTGTGGGACGTGGGCTCCCGGCTCAATTTCCCCAGTGATCATCCGCTCAACCTCACCATGGACCCTGACGGCTGCTATAAAGACGTCGACGTCGTGCTCACCCTCGACATTGCCGACTTCGAAAAACCGACTCACGTGCGCGACATTGCCACGCGCACCGTCGTCAGCAAGGTCCAGGCGAATGCAACCTGGATCGATATCGGCTTCACCGACATCGAGATCAGCAAATGGTCGATGGACTACGCCCGGCCGTTCTACGCGCAACAGCGCATGACCGCGGACGTGGTCACAACGGCGCCGCAACTAACCAAACTCCTGAAGGAGCGAATCGCCAAGACCCCAGGGCTCGCCGAGAAGATCGCCGAGCGCAAAGAGGAGATCGGCAAACGCCATACGGAAAACCGTGCCAAATGGCGCAAGCAGGCCGAGGAGCGCTGGGATGCCAAACCGATGACCGTACCGCGCCTGGCACTCGAAGTATGGGACGCGATCAAAGGAAAAAACTGGGTCCTCACCACGGGGGACCTGGGCAGCTGGGGAAAGAAGCTTTGGAACTTCGACCGGCCCTATTGCCACGCTGGACGCGAGCTCGGCACCGGCACCCAGATCGGCTTGTCCTTGGGCGTCGCTTTAGCGAATAAAGACACCGGTCGCCTCGTCGTCGACCTTCAACCGGACGGCGATCTGATGTTCGACGCCGGCTCGCTCTGGGTCGCGGCGAAGTACAAAATCCCAATGCTCGTTGTCATGTTCAACAATCGCGCCTATTACAACGACTGGAATCATCAGCTCGTCCTCGCCAGAACCCGCGGCACCGATCCGGGCCGCGCGCACATCGGCATGGACCTCTTCGGCCCCGATCCCGATTTCGCTGGACTCGCCCGCTCGATGGGCTGGTACGGCGAAGGACCGTTCGAGAACGCCGACGACCTCAAGCCAGCGCTCAAACGCGCCATCGAGCAAGTCGAACAAGGTAAACCCGCTCTCATCGACGCCGTCTGCGACCGCCGCAATCACGGATGACACCTATGACCAATCCCCGCGGCCTTGCGCGGCCGCGGGAATTCCCCGCTATTTTGGCAATATTCCGTGCCGGCTTCGGCTTGAGGTTAGCCGATCATGTGGACTATTATAGCTATGTTAATCGCTATGGTTTTTAACCAGCCTAGATGAAGACGGTGCAGCGGTCACCGAATAAATGACGAGGAGCTGCGGTTATGATTCAAGACGTGACTGTTGATATTCCCTACACTGTGGAGACGGGCGAACAGCTCGTGAACGAGACGTTTGGCCCGAACAATATTCGCCGGCGTAGGTCGGGAGCACACGAGTTGAAGCAGATGACGGTCCGTAACGGTCGGCTGCTCGCCGATCGGCTTTCACTGGACGAGCAGGGTTTTGTTTTCGTCGAGCACGAGACGAAGGTCGTGGACTTCTTCGACGCCCTACAGTTGGAGTCGGTGTACTACCCGGAGGTCGAGGAGTTGATCAAGGGCGCGTCGGGGGCTTCTCGCGTGGTGATCTTCGATCACACGCTGCGCTCGGGCAACGAGGCGGAGCGGGAAGCGAAGCTCATCCGCGAGCCGGTGCTCTCGGCGCACAACGATTATACGGAATGGTCTGGACCGCACCGGGTGCGCGAGATTCTCCCCGGTGAGGCCGAGGCGTTGCTCGCGCACCGCTTCGCGATCGTTCAGGTGTGGCGGGCGATCAATCAGCCGATCCAATCCAATCCCCTGGCGGTTGCCGACGCCAAGAGCGTCGCGATGGACGATTTTCTCGTGGCAGAGCGCCGCTACCCGCACCGGGTGGGGCAGACCTATCGGTTGAAGTACAATTCCAATCACCGTTGGTTTTACTTTCCCGAGATGCGACGCGACGAGGCCCTGGTGTTCAAGGTGTACGATTCGGAAAAGACACATCGTTCGAGGACCCCGCGTCCCCGCCCAACGCGCCACCACGGCAGAGCATCGAGGTACGAGCTTTCGCGTTTTTCACATCCTAATTTGAAGAAGACCGGCTCTCCTCTTCACGGGTACCTCCTCCGAGCTTGTTCCACTTTGGCAAAGAAGCGCCATCGCGGTGCTGCTTTCTCTCGGCATATTGACAACAAGTTTCTTGAATGCGCTCTCGCCGGAAGGGTAACCATCTACGGAGACAAGGACCTACTGTCTATTGGAGGCCCGGTAACTGTTGATCGCACTAATCTTGCGATTCTCGATACCTCGGTCTACTTCCACAACCTGAGGTCCGGGCGCTTCAAAGTGAAAGGAGAAATTTTATGATCCTGCTGCTCGGTCCGGAAGATATGAATGGTCTTGTGACGATCAAGGAAGCCGTGGACGCGATGGAGCAAGGATTAAAGGATTGGGCCAACAACCCTGAGTTGGCCGCGTTGCGCCGCCGCGTGCACGCGCCATCGGGCGCGCGCGTGACCGTCCATCAAGGTGCTCCCGCATCGGCCGGCGTTACCGGTTTGCTAACCCATTGCGAGCAGGTCGTGATCCATCCTGAAGGTTATCAAACCTATTCCGTGCGAGGCCGACCCGTGCGGGTCATCTACAATGCGAACAATTCGGAGTTGCTTGCGATCACCATCGGAGAGGTCAGAGTGCAGGAGCTTCCCGAAGTCAATAATGTCGCAGTGGTGCCGACTGCCTGCGCCACGGCGGTGGGAGTGAAATGGTTGGCCCGGAAAAATTCCCGCCGGATTGGGATTCTCGGTTCGCGCGGACAGGCGAAGTGTCAGCTGGCCGCTTGCAAAGCCATTCTTCCGACTCTGGAGGAGGCAAGGGTTTATAGCCCGACTCCGGAAAATCGCACGAGGTTCGCTGCGGAAATGACGGAACTCCTCGATATGGAAGTCCGGCCCGTGACGAGCGCGCGGGAAGCGGTCAAGAACGCGGATGTTCTTATTTCCGTGACCAACTCCAACGTTCCCACGTTTGACGGAAACTGGTTGGCGCCGGGCGTCCATCTCTGTTCGATCGTCTCGAGCAACATCGGCCTCAAGCGCGGCGGGTTTGTCAAGCAGATGCGCCGCGAAGTGGACGACACGACACTCAGGCGCGCTGATATCATTGTCTGCAATTCCAAGGACCAGGAAAAGTTGGACGAGCCCGCCGTTTTGTGGGAACCGATTCAGCGGGGCGTCATCTCGTGGGACAAAGTGTGGGACTTTCAAGAACTGCTCTCGGGAAAAGTTGCCGGCAGAACCAGCAATCAACAGATCAGTTTTTTCAAGAACAATGCTTTCTGGGGCGTGGGCGATCAGGTCATCGGCGCGTTGCTATACCGTCGCGCTCTGGAGCGGGGCCTAGGCACTCAATTGCCGATCGATGGGGCAGAATACCGCGAGCGGTAGGAGGAAGCGAATAGCACAACGCGGGAGATAGCCAGCTCTCGCGTGCACCCGCCCGCTCGGTTGGGTTGACGCCGAAATCTTGTTGCGAATTTCGGAGACATCACACTAGACCTTTCCCTGGGATCTCAGATATTCGATTCTCTGTCTGACAATTTCCCCAACATCCGAGCTAGGGAGATTGTCGGGAACTTGAAGTGCTTCGGCGCCAAGCTGCGATAGTCTTTCGTTGAGCCCGTGAAGGCCGGATCGGATGCGCTCGTAATCTTGGAGGTATTGCCGGCAAGCCAGAATATTGTCGTCGATTTCCTCAAGGCACTTGTTGAGTTTTCGACTCTCTTGGCTAAACGACTGCCGCAGGTGGTCTACGTTGGCCTGAATAATTTGTTCCTCCACGGGCCGTATCTGCTTGGCAATTTCGTTTTTCATGTCTTGAAGCGCTAGCAGTAGACGCTCAAATGATTCTTCCTCTCTCATGAGATCCTCCGGTATTTGTATTCTTGGCTCTTTCATCGCCATATAATTTTGAGCGAGTGACTCTGACACTCTTTTTTGGACAATCGACAATGCCGACTTTGTATCGCGGATTTTTTCCTCAATCCTTGCTTCATCTGCCAGCAATTTTGCCAGTTTTTGAATCGCCGTGGGTACAGGCATCATTGCGTCCTCTCGATCATCACTCGGCTCCATCGCGTGAACGCTCCTAGAAATAGATAAGTTTTTTGTATCCAGTCCGAACCCAAACTGCAAGTGCTTTTTACATGCGAGAGGGTGGCGCCATTTTGGTTGAGGCCGGAGATATGCTAAGCCACCCGGCGCTCCGACACTATGGAGATGCATTTAAATGGGAAAAGATCTACGAGGCGAATAAGGAGAGAACGGAGAATCCGGATTATAGTTACGTTGGGCAGACGATCATCATCCCCTCCTGATGATCCGGTACGTGTTCAATTCAGAGGCGATACTATTTGGAGCCCTGATGTCTTTATCGTCGGAGCGACGTGTGGTTCACCACGCTCGGAGGATGACTAATGACTGCGTGTATTAAATGATCGGGGACAGGATTCGAGCCACGTCTAGCTGTCTCCAGAATTCTTCTTATCAGATAGTTGCCGTTTCCAGCTCAGCGTTCTTGCCTGAGCTGCGATATGCTCAGCTTCGGCAATCATCCCCTTTTGCTGATAGAAGATCGACAGGCTGGTGTAGGCCAGCTCGTCATCAGGTGCCACTTCGATGAGCCTTTTGCCGATTTCAATCGCTTCGTCAAGTTTTTCCTGGTGCGCATAGGTCATGGCTAAAGCGTGGAGAGCGTCCGAATAGCCGGGGTCGTCTTCCAGGGCCCGCTGATACGCCGCAATCGCCTCTTCGAGGCGATCCTGAGAGAAAAGCTCCATGCCTTCGTTATAATGATCTTGTTTGCTCACGGCTAATGCTGATAAAGTTTTTCGTTTGACGGTGCCGGGCTGGCGGGCTGGGTGGGGGAGGAAGAGGTCATAGCGGAAGCGGCTTCCGGGCGACATTTTTGCAGCAGAAGTGTCTTGAGAAGAACCGGATTGATTGGTTTCTTGAAGATGACGCCCTGCAAACCCTCCAGGCAACTCCGTTTAATGATGTGGTCCTTGTCGTAATTGAAAGCAGTCATCAGCACGACGGGAAGAGAAGGAAAAGTTTCCTTGATGATCTGGTAAAGCTGATGCCCGTCCATGTCCGGCATGACCACATCCGTCAGCACCAGATCGAATTGTTGCCGGCCCAAGCACTCCACGGCCTGGACGCCTGACGCTGCGGTTTCAATGCTACAGCGCTCTTCTTCCAGCATGTCCGTGAGCGAGTCACATATACCCGCGTCATCATCCACGACCAAGACGCGCAATCCACTGAGCGGATAGCGCGCTTCCGCCTTTGCGCGTTCCGGGCATTTCTTGCCGGCGTCCACGTGGAGATCGGCCATCATTTTTCCGTGGAGGTATTCCTTAGTACCGTATTCTCCTTCCTCAGCCATCCCCCCGATGCGTCCCGTAATGTCCTGGATTTTTCTGATCTGTGACGCCACGGATTCGAGCCGCTCCGACTCCACGATGTAGTCTTCGTCCGTCGCCACGCGACCGATATATCTCTGCAGCATCTCCACCTGATTGACCAACACCTCCAGGGAGTTGTTGACTTCGTGAGACAATCCGATGGCAATTTCGCCCAGCGTCACCAGCTGGTCTCGCCGTCTGATTTCGCGAATATCTTTTGCAAACCCGATGGAACCAGTCTCTTGCCCTTGCTCGTCATAGATAATGGAGGCCGAAATCGCGACCGGAATCTTTTCGCCCTTTTTGGTTTTGAAAACCGTCTCGAAGTTACCGACCCGCCCCTTTTTCGCGTCATCATTGGCGCGCATGGCGGCCATGACCCTGCGAGCTTCCTCGATGCTGGGATAGACTTCCAAGACATTTTTTCCCAGGACTTCTTCCGGCATAAAACCGAGATTCTGCCGGGCACCGTCGTTATAGAAGGTAATGATGCCTTCTCTATCCACCGCAATAATAATGTCCGGACAACTCTCGACGAGCTTCTGAAAGTATTGTACAGGTAGGGGCATAAAGACTAAGCGCGCTTCCATAATGATAAATCCTTCGCTTATAAGATTGCAAGAGCCAACATCAACCTCTAGCTGACCACGCCGGACATTCAGAGAATTCCAAAGCTTGCACCGCCGATGCACCCGACGAGAGACACGAGGCAGCTCAACTGGTTTTTGGCGTGGGCGGTGGTTTTTTGTGACATCGGCACGTCGATCTACTACGTCCCCGGAATCCTTTATGGACACGTCAAAAACGCCACGCCGTTTTTTGTCCTGTTAACCACCGGTGGTTTCGTTCTCCTGGCGCTCAAATATATCGAGATCTCGTGGCGCAACCCCGAAGGCGGCGGCGTCGTCACGATTACCACCAAGGCCTTCGGCCCTATGTGGGGCTGCCTCGGCGGCATGCTCATCATCGTCGATTACTTTTTGACCACGGCGATTTCGGCGGTTTCAGGCTTTCAGTACGTCGGCAGCGTTTTCCCTTTTCTCGACAACCACGTTGTGCTTCTCTCGTGTACGGGCGTCGGCATCTTGGCCGCATTGAATATCATCGGCATCCGGGAGAGCGCCACGGCGTCTCTGGTCATGGCGTGCGCCGCCTTTGTCATCGATATCATCGTCATCGGTGCCGCGCTTGTTTCCCTTGACGCGTCGCAATGGCGGACCATCCTGACCCATCTCGGCACCGGCAAAGAACTATCGTCCTATGAACTTCTGGTGGGATTCGCCGCCGCTTGGCTGGCCTTTTCCGGCCTAGAAAGTATCAGCCAGCTCAGCCCTGCCATGCGCTTGCCGCTCCGACGAACCACGCGGTGGGCCATGGCCGCGGTCATCGTCACCATGATTGTCACTTCGCCGGTCCTGACGGCTTTGGCAATAGGACTATTGCCCGATCAAATCAAAGCGACGGAAAGCGAACGCTTTATCTCAGAGCTGGGACTCGTTGTCGGCGGCTTCGGCGTCAAACTCGCCGTTGTGATGACGGCTTCAACTCTCCTGCTTTTTGCTTCCAACACGGCGATAATCGGCGCGTATCACGTTTTTCTGGCATTGGCTCGACAAGGGTTCTTGCCAAAGGTTTTGGAGCTGCGCAATCGGGCGTTCAATACGCCTCACATCGCGGTGTTAATAACGACTTCGATTCCGGTCATCCTTATCCTGTTAACCCGGGGCCAGATGATCATTCTCGGCGACATGTATGCCTTCGGTCTTCTCGGGGCCTTCGTTTTTTCCTCGTTCAGCTTGGATGCCATTCGTTGGAGACTCGGACGGCGGGATGTCGGGTTTTGGATCGGAGTTCTGACGACCCTCATGGTCGTCGTCGCCTGGGGCATCAATCTGGTCGAAAAACAGGTCGCCACTTATTTTGGGGGAACCGTAACGATCATCGGCATGCTGGTGGCAATCGGCGTGCGGCGAGCATGGTTCATCGAGGCTCTCACGCGCATTCCTTTCATAGAGCGGCTCCAGGCGCGCGCCTATCGCGCTTCCGAAAACCTGGTGGAAGATGAGCTGAAGGGATTGATCACCCTCGCCGAGGCCGTCGAAGTCAAGCCGCTTTATTCCTCTTCGACTTTGTTGGCGCTCCGGGATAACAGCCCGCACCTGATTCAGGAAGGGATTACCCGGGCCAAAGGCAAAGGCGAGTCAGCAGTGTATTGCATTTACGTCGAGGAATGGCCCGGACTGTTCGCCGGCACGACTCCTCATGCGCCAAACGAACAAGGAGTCGAGACGTTAAAAGCCGCTCTCCATGCTGTCCAGGGAAAACAGATCGAGATGATCCCGATCTGGACGGTATCGCACAACGCAGCGGAAGCTATCGCCCATGCGGCGAAGCGGCTCGACGTCGATGCCGTGCTCATCGGCGCCAGCCGCCGCTCAGCTTTTTATCACATGCTGCGGGGTCACGTGCTGAAGGGCCTCATGAAGCGTCTGCCGAGGGATTGCCACCTGGTGATCTGCAACTGACTCGGTAGGGGCGACCGGCCGGTCGTCCCTACATAGTCGTAATCACAATTGCGCTTCCCGCCAGCTATTTAAAACCGATTTTCTGAAAAAAGCCGGTTTTCTCCAACGCGTTGACAAAAGAATTGTCGAAGAATTCCTTGGGGTCGGCGTTTTTTGCGTTGGGAAACTCCTTTTCATCGAGATAGTCAAACTGTCCTCGGATGGCTTCCGGTCGTACCGCAAGATTCATCGCCCAGTAAGGCGCAAACGCTTCGAAGGTGCCATCCACCGTCGGCGCATCATCGATCTTGACGTACTTGCTGATCGCCTTCTTCGCCACCGCCGGTTCCTTTCGCGACAAGACCACTCCTTCTGCGATCGCTTTCAAAAAGGCGTAGACTGTATTGGGATTATTTTTCAGATACTTCTCTGTCGTTCCGTAGGCGACCTGAAGTGCGGGAATATTGAGCTTGCCGATGTCAACCAACAGGTTCAAACCCGCTTCTTTCGCCTTTAGAGTGTTGGGAGCGGAGAGCGTGCCCGCTGCCGTCTTGCCGCCGATAATCGCGCTCAGAATCGCCGGAACCGTCTGCACGTAGAGTATCTGCACATCTCGATCAGGGATGAGGCCGTTTCTCTTCAGTGCCTCGCGCGTCGCCGTGTCGAGCGCCGCTCGCGGCGTGCTTGCAGCCATCGCTTTGCCCTTGAGATCCTGAACCGTCGCGATTGCTTTGGCGCCCCAAATCTGAAAAACGAGCTGCTGCATGGTGCCGCCGAAATATTTGACCTGCCCACCGTGCAGACGGGCATTGATGAGATCCGGTCCGTCGGTATAAAAATCCGCCTCTTCAGAGATGACCGCCTGAGCGGAAACCTGCGGATTGAGCAGCTGGAGCTTGGCGTTGAGACCATATTTCTTAAACAGTCCGGCGTCATTGGCCACCCAAATCGGCGTGAAAGCGCCGCTCGCCTGAGCGTAGGTCACGACCACATCGGTCTTCTCCGGTTTGCCACCGACTTCCGCGGCCAACGCATACGTGGTCGTCAAACCCATCAGGCCGGCAAGCCAAATTGACCATTGCCTTTTTTTGGTCCGCTTTTCTTGTTTCATGATGTCTCTCCTCTGCCGTTGCATCCCGAGCATGATCGAAACAAACTCTCAATCGCCGGCTGCGAGTCGCGCATCGGCGATCTTCAGTTCGACGGAAAAAGTCCCGTTCCATTCATTCTCGCTGAGCCGGTAAGCGAGATCGATCTTTGTCCCCGCGACCGCCGCAAAATCGTCCCCGGCTCCGAACGCCACGCCGCCGATGACGCGCCCTCCCTGCCGAAAGCGAAACCGCGCGCCGCCGGAAAAGAGCTTGCGTTCACAAACCTCCACCTCTCTCGTGATGAACAAAGGCTCGGGATTGCCGACCCCGAAGGGTTTCAGAGATTCCAGCTCGCGAACCAAGGGAAAGCCGATTTCGGCGAAGTTCAATTCCGCATCGACCTCGAGACACGGCAGCAGATCACCGGAGGTCAAAATTTCACGGGCAACATTCTCGAAGGCTCCGGCAAACAAACCGAGTTTTTCTTCTTTAATCGACAACCCGCCGGCGTACTCGTGAGACGCGACGATGCCTAGCACGCCGGGGTGCCAGCTCTCTCCGCCCAATACCAGGGAGTGAGGCGCCGCGCCGTCAAAACGGGCTTGGGCCTGGGTTAAGACCTGACTCAACACTTCGGCTTCGATGGCGCGCCGCTCGCGATTATGGGCTTCCAACTCTTGGGCGATACGCAAGGCGACCTCGCTGGAATTTGTGGTCAATAATTCCACTACCTTGATCCCGTAATCGACCCGCCCCGCGGCGTTGATGCGCGGGCCCAACTGAAACCCGACCTGTCCCGCACTGACTTCGCCCGCGGCAATGTTGGCCACCTGTTTGAGCGCCACAATCCCGGGACGAGTGGAGCCGCACAATTCCGAAAGTCCCCGCCGGATCAGGGTTCGATTGACCCCCTTTAGCGGCACCATATCGGCGATCGTGCCCAGCGTAACGATATCGAGGTAACGGCGAATGTCGGGGTCGCCGGACTGCGCGAACCAACCCGCCTCGCGCAACCTGGCGCGCAGCCCGATAACCAGATAGAAAGCCAATCCCGCCGCGCAAAGTCCCTTGTCCGGAAACAGACAATCGCGCCGATGTGGATCGATGACAGCCACTGCAGGCGGAAGCTCATCCGGCGGCTGGTGGTGATCGACCACTACGACATCCAGCCCGAAGTCTCGCGCCGCATCGATTTCACGGGCGTTCGAAATGCCGCAATCAACCGTCACGACCAAACCGACTCCGCGCTCTCTCAGGCGCTTTAGCCCTTCGGTATTTAAGCCGTAGCCTTCGTCGACCCGATGGGGAACGTGGTAGACGGGCTCTGCCCCGATCTCTCTCAAAAAGGAGACCAGAACCGAGGCACCGGTGGTGCCGTCGACATCGTAGTCCCCCCAGACACCGATGAGCTCCTGGTTTTTGATGGCGTGAATGATGCGCTCAACCGCCGGCTCCATATCGGCCATCGTAAACGGCGACGGCAGATCCGAGCGGAGACTCGAAGAGAGATAGCGCTTGGCCGAGTCCAAGTCCGCCAGGCCGCGCAACACAAGCAAGCGCGCCAAGAGAAGAGAGACCTTCAATTGTTCCGATTGACGGGCGACGATTCCGTCATCGGCTACTTTGAGCACCCAGCGTTTCGTCACATCACCCGGCATCTAGGCTAGAAAAGACTTGGGTTCGGAGGTGTATAGTTTATAATCGGATCTGAAATTGCCGTTCTCACTTCCTCCACCTTTTTTCCCAGAAAAGAACCACGGGACTGGCAATAAAAATGGTAGAGTAGACGCCGGAAAAAAAGCCGACGAGCAAAGCGAACGCGAACGGTCGAATCACCCCACCGCCAAGCACAAACAGCGCCAGCAATACCAGAATCGCCGTGCCCGTTGTAATAATCGTTCGACTAAGCGTTTCATTAATACTGGTGTTGATGACGCTCTCGAGGTTTTCCCGCCTAATCTTGCGCATGTTTTCCCGGACACGGTCGCAGACGATGACCGTATCGTTAACGGAGAACCCAACGACGGTGAGCAGAGCCGCCACAATGGTGAGATCGAATTCATAGCGCCCCAGCAAAAGCGCGCCGATTGTGACCAGCACATCGTGAATCAAGGCAACGACCGCCCCAAGCCCGAAGCGAAGATCAAAACGAATCCAGATGTAAACGCCCATCATAACCGTGGCCGCGACGACCGCCCAAGTTCCCTTTTGGCGCAATTCTTCGCCGACCTTCGGCCCTACGGATTCGATACGGCGAATTTCAAAACCTCTTTCGCCAAAGCGCTGCGACAGGCTCGTTCGAATCTGCTCGCTGAGAGCGCCGATCTCCACGGAAGTTTTTTCCATGCGAACGAGAAACTCATTGGAGCCCTCTTGGCCAAAATCCTGGATGACCGTATCGCCTGTCGCCAATTGACCCAGAGCGCTTCGAATTTCGGGAATGGTCACCCGCTGCTGGAATTTGAGTTGGACTAACGTCCCCCCGGCAAAATCGACGCCTAAATTGGGTCCATGAGTGAAAAGGAAAATTAAGACGGCTACGTTCACCAGAGTGGAGAGTCCCACGGCAATGTGGCGGTATTTGGTAAAGGGGATCTTTGTCCCTGGCTTGATAAGTTCCATGCTTTCCCTTTCAGATGCTGATTTGAGTCAGCTTGCGGCTGGCAATGCGATAATCATAATAGACGCGGGTCATGAAGACCGCTGTTACCACGGTGGTCAGAATCCCAACGCAAAGCGTTACCGCAAATCCCTTAATAGGTCCGGTACCGAACTGAAAGAGAATCACACCCGAAAGAAAAGTAGTCACGTTCGTGTCGATGATTGCGGGCAAAGCGTGCTTGAAGCCGGCTTCTATGGCCGCGCGAGGAGCCTTGCCAAGTCGTAGTTCCTCGCGGATCCGTTCATTGATCAGCACGTTCGCGTCGACCGCCATACCGGCGATCAAGACGATGCCGGCAATTCCTGGTAGCGTTAGAACCGCCTTGAAGCTAGCAAGGATAGCGAGTAAGAAAAGAATATGAAAGATCAATGCCATGTCCGCCAGTAGCCCAGCGCCTTTATAGTAAATCGCCATAAACAAGATGACCAACGAGCTTCCGACAATAAAGGAAATCACGCCTTCACGAATTGAATCGCTGCCTAAAGAGGGACCCACAGTCCGTTCCTCAGCAATTTCCACCGGCGCGGGAAGCGCGCCAGCCCTCAGAACAATGGCTAAATCCCTGGCTTCTTCAATGCTAAAACTGCCGGTAATGGATGCCCTGCCGCCGCCAATTCTTTCCTGGATCACAGGCGCAGAGTAGACTCGATTGTCCAAAACGATAGCCAACCGTCTTTTTACGTTCGCCGCAGTGATCTGCTCAAATAGCCGCGCACCGGTTGAATTCAAGACCAATTCAACATACGGCCCCTGCAGTTGCGAGCTGGGTCGCACGCGCGCGTCGGTGATGTATTCTCCCGTCATCAGCGTGCGCGATTCCACTATGTACGCGGTCTTAGTCGCTCCGACCCCACCTTCTCCCTTGCCGGCATAGCCGTACAGCACCTGGCGTCCAGGTGGCGGCCCGTTGCGTGTGGCGTCCTCGACGTTGGCCGTATCATCGACCAGTTTGAACTCAAGCAGCGCGGTTTTGCCGATGATCTCCTTCGCCCTTTCCGGATCTTGGATGCCTGGGAGCTGTACGAGGATGTTCTGCTGGCCTTCCCGCTGAATAATCGGTTCACTGACACCGAATTGATCGATGCGATTGCGAATGGTCTCCAGTGATTGATCCACCGCGTAGTCACGGAGTGATTTCATCTCTTCTTTGCTCAGCGACAAGAACAAATCGGTGGTCCCGCCAGAGGTTTGGGTATTAACCGTTGCGAGGTTGGCAAAATCGCTTTTCAACACGCCCCGCACACGCTCCACGCTGTCTGCGACTATCCTCAAATGAATTTCAAATGAGTGCCGCCTTGCAAATCCAAACCCAAGTTAATCCGGTCCGTTGGCAGAAAGGTGCCCCACCACGATGGAAGTTTCTCTTTGTCTATTAAAGTGGGAGTCAAATAGATGAGCGCTACCACGATCGCTATCGAGAATATAACAAGCCGGATCAGAACGCTTCGCCGCATTCCGTTACTCCTTTGCTTCCTTGCTCGAACTCTTCTCGCCCGTGACTACGGCAGAGATCTGAGGCCGGTGAACGCGGATCCTCACGTTGGGAGCCACCTCCAAAGTCACCACGTTTTCCGCCAGGGCCACCACCTTACCGTAAATTCCGCCGGAGGTCATCACCTCGTCATTTTTTTTGAGCTTATTGAGCAGCTCCTGGTGCTCCTTTGTTTTCTTCTGCTGTGGGCGAATGACCATGAAGTACATGATGACAAATATCAGAATGAACGGGAGTAGGGTCATCATCGAGTTGGGCCCGCCGAGCCCCGGCGCGGCTTGCGCAAATGCAATATCGCTCATGGATCCTCCTCAAATTATTCAGTCATAGAGAGGCTTCAAATCCCGACGTCGGGTCCAGAAATCGGATCGGCCTTCGCGAATGGCCTCACGACACATTTCCATAAGCCGATGGTAAAAGTAAAGGTTGTGGAGGCTATTCAATTGCGACGACAGAATTTCACCGGCCATGTAGAGATGGCGCAAGTAGCCCCGAGAAAAATTACGGCAGCAATAGCAAGCACAGTTCTCGTCCGGTGGCCTGGGATCGTTGGCGAATTCAGCGCGCTTGATGCTAAGTTTGCCCTGGGATGTAAACAGCGTGCCGTTCCTCGCGTTGCGCGTGGGGATGACGCAGTCGAACATGTCGAAACCGGCCCGCACCCCTTTGAGAATATCCTGCGGCTGCCCTACTCCCATCAAGTACCGCGGGCGGTTTTCCGGTAAGAGTGCCACCGTAAAAGCGCCGATGGATTGAAGCAACTCTTCCCCTTCGCCAACCCCCAATCCTCCCACTGCGAAACCGTCGAAGGGCATCGGCGTCATCTCTCGAACGCACCAATCGCGCAGGTTCTCGTACATACCGCCCTGAACGATGCCGAACATCAGTTGGTCTTTTTGAGCATGAACTTTCAGGGACCGTTCCGCCCAACGAATGGTTCGCCCGGTGGAAGTTCGAACATATTCCCGCGTCGCATCATGCGGGATGCATTCGTCGAGCACCATTGCAATGTCGCTGCCGAGTGATTCCTGGATCTCCACCACCTTTTCTGGCGTGAGCAGATGAGTGGAGCCATCCAAGTGGGATTGAAAATGCGCCCCTTCCTCGGCAATACGCCGCATGGCCCCTAAACTGAAAACCTGATACCCGCCGCTGTCGGTCAAAATCGGCCCATCCCAACCCATGAAGCGATGCAAACCACCCAGCTCTCGAATCAAATCCGCACCCGGCCGAAGATAGAGATGGTAGGTATTACCGAGAACAATCTGGCAACCCGTTTCTTTTAAATCTCTGGGTAGCATCGCCTTCACCGTTCCCTGCGTCCCGACCGGCATGAAGGTAGGCGTCTCCACAACGCCATGGGCAGTGATCAGGCGACCGAGACGAGCCTTGGTCGCCGCATCTTTTTTTATTACTTCAAAGGGAGCAGTCATCTTCCGATTTTCGATTTTTGATTTTCGCTTCAATGTAAAATCGGCAATTTAAAATGCCAATATTAAAGAATCAACATCGCATCTCCGTAGCTATAAAACCGATACTGCATCTTGATCGCTTCGGCGTAGGCCCGCCGTACCTGTTCCAGGCCGGCAAACGCGGCCACGAGAATCAAGGGCGTCGAACCTGGAAGATGAAAGTTGGTGATCAGAGCGTCAATGACGCGAAACCGGTCCCCCGGACGGATATACAGACGCGCGATACCTTCATCCTTCTCTACTTTGCCTTTCTGCAGGGCGATCCACTCCAATGCGCGCGTGCTGGTCGAACCGACCGCCACCACCCGATGGCCGGCTTGTTTGGTCCGATTGATTTTATCCGCCGTCTCGGTGGAGAGTACGTACCGCTCCCCTTCCATCCGATGGTTTTCGACCCGCTCTTCACGCACCGGTTGGAAAGTACCCGGCCCCACGTGCAGGGTCAATAGAGCGCGATCAATTCCGGCTGCCCGCAAACGCTCCAACAACTCAGGAGTAAAATGAAATCCCGCCGTCGGCGCTGCAATGGCGCCATCATTTGCAGCATAGACCGTTTGATAGCGCTCCCAGTCGAGCGCGGCCGCTTCGCGGTTGCGCGTGATATAGGGAGGCAGAGGCGGTTCGCCGAGAGCTTGCAGTAGGTCGCGAAAGTCGCCGGAATGATGAAATCCCAATCCGAAACGGCCGCGGCCCATGTCGCCGATGACCTGCGCCGTCATGCCGTTCGCAAAAATAATTCGGCTCCCGACCTGCGGCTTCTTGGCGCTATCGACGAGAGCCAGCCAAAGGCTGCGCCTTTCGGGGAATGGTTCGAGGAGCAAGACTTCCACCTTGCCACCGCTCGCTTTTGTGCCATGCAGCCGAGCCGGGAAAACCTTGGTGTCGTTCAAGACCAGCAGATCGCCCGGTTCAAGAAAATTTTCCAAGTCTGCGAAGACGCTGTGAGTCAGCTCACCGCTCCGTCGCTCAAGCACGAGGAGACGCGACCTTTGCCGGTCCCGGCTCGGATAGGCAGCAATCAAAGATTCCGGGAGCGCGTAATTGAATTCCTTAAGGTCCATAAAAAATAAATGTGATTCCGGCGCGCGAGGGTGACCTCGAAGTCCTCTCACCCAGGTCAGGTCGAAGGCTGCGACGGAAGGAACAGCTTGAATTGGATCAAAGATGTAATGTCGGGCAGGTTACAACGTCATGTATCATTCTTCTTCAGAAACGGTGTGAGCAAGTCGATAGGCACGGGAAAAATGGTCGTTGAATTTTTCTCCGATGCCACCTCGACGAGGCTTTGAAGGAAACGGAGCTGTAACGCCATGGGTTGTTTGCCGATAACCTCGGCCGCGTCCGCCAGCTTCTGTGAGGCCTGAAATTCTCCCTCGGCATGAATGACCTTGGCGCGCCTTTCCCTCTCCGCTTCCGCCTGTTTGGCCATGGCCCGTTGCATTTCCTGGGGAAGATCGATGTGCTTCAGCTCGACGAGCACGACTTTGATCCCCCAGGGGTCGGTCTGGGCGTCCAGAATCTCCTGAATGCGGGTGTTGATCTTTTCCCTCTCGGCCAAGAGCTCGTCCAACTCACCTTGCCCGCAGACGCTCCGCAGCGTTACCTGCGCGAGCTGGGAGGTCGCAAAGAGGTAATTCTCCACTTCCCTGACCGCCCGATTCGGGTCCAATACTCGAAAGTAGAGCACCGCATTGACTTTCACCGACACGTTGTCGCGGGTGATGACGTCCTGCGGTGGAATGTCCATGGTCACGGTGCGAAGATCCATTTTCACCATCTTTTCAATGCCAGGAATCACATAAACCATCCCCGGCCCCCGCGCCCCCACCATACGGCCCAGTCTAAAAACAACCGCCCGTTCGTATTCCTTAAGAATTTTTATTCCGCTGATAATGAGAATAACGACGATAATAAAAAACGTTGCAAGCGGTCCGACTCCAAACATGGCTGCCTCCCCTAGTTCTTTGCTCCGCTCTCGGAAAAGCGACTCACCTTGAGACACATACCGTCGTAACCCACCACTTTGACTTTCTCCCCGATGTCGATTTCGGCATCAGCTTGAGCATTCCAGTATTCGCCATGAACGAATATCTTACCGGCGGGATTTAGCTTGCCGCGCACCTCACCGACCTCACCGAGGAGTCCTTCCAATCCCAACGTCGGCCTGGATTTCTGCGATCGAAAGACCAGGTAGCTGACGGCAAGCACAAAGGCTCCCAAAGTCCCGACCGCGGTGAAAACGATCGGACGGTCCACGCCGAAATCAGATCCCTGGGTGTCGAACAATAGCAAGGATCCAAGCGCCATCGCGATGATGCCGCCGACCCCCAAGACCCCGAAGCTGGGAAAGAAAGCTTCACCGACGAGCAGCGCCACGCCGAGCAGCATCAAAATGAGTCCCGTATAATTGATCGGCAGCAGTTGGAACGACGCCAGCGCAAGCAAAAGACAGATGGCCCCCGCCACGCCCGGAAAAAAAACTCCGGGGTGAGAGAACTCCATGTAGAGCCCTAAAATCCCCGCCATCATGAACAAATAAGCGATGTTCGGGTCGGCAATGGCGTTGATGATTCGCTGCTTTAAACTCATCTCGTAGCGCACTATCCGAACCCCTTTCAGAGCCAGTGTATGCGGACGCCCCTCGAGCTCGACTTTTCGTCCATCCGCCTGCCTGAGCAGATCGTCGATATCTTTGGCCACGATATCGATGACGTTTTTTTTCAACGCTTCTCTTTCGGTGATGGAAACGCTCTTACGCACCGCCTGGACGGCCCACTCGGTATTGCGACCACGCTGTTGGGCGATGCTTTCGCTGAATGATGCGGTGAAGTTTTCGATCTTCTCGCCCATGACGCCTTTGACTTCCTGTCCCCCGCCCGAAACCGGATGGGCCGCGCCGATATTGGTTCCCGGCGCCATGGCCGCGATGTGACCTGACATGGTGACAAACACCCCAGCGGAGCCCGCCCCGGCGCCACTCGGTGAGACATAAACGATTACCGGGACCGGCGCGCCCAAAATTTCTTTAACGATGGTGCGCGTCGAGGTGAGCAGCCCCCCCGGGGTATCGAGTTGAATCACCAGCGCCTGCGCACGGTTCAACTTCGCGCGCCCGATGCTCTCGCGGATGAAATCGTCCACGGCCGGATTAATGGTTCCGTCGATAACGATGACATCGACATGCGGTGCCGACGCGTCTTGTGGCTGCGCCATGACCCCCAGCCCCACCACCATCAATGTCAGGAAAAAAAGAATCTTAAGCGTTCTCACCGCGCATCTCTTTCATCACTTTTTTGATGTCTTGCCAAACTAGTTTCTTGTCCGCCGGGTTGCGCAGTAAATAGGCCGGATGGAATGTCGGCATCAGTTTGATTCCATGATAACTGTGCCAATTGCCCCGCAACTTGGTAATTGGAGCTTTCGTTTGCAGCAGTGTCTGCACGGCAAACTTGCCCAACGCGACAATTATTTCGGGCCGCACCAGGTCAATCTGTTTTTTCAGGAAGGGCTCACAAGAGGCGACCTCGTCGGGTTCGGGGTTGCGGTTTTCCGGTGGGCGACACTTTACAACGTTGGCGATGTAGACGTCCTCACGGCGAAAACCCATTCCCTTGGTGATAATATCGGTCAAGAGCTGTCCGGCCCGCCCGACGAAAGGCTCTCCTTGCAAATCTTCATCGCGTCCCGGTCCTTCGCCAATAAACATCAGCTTTGCGTTGCGATTGCCCACGCCGAAGACCAAGTGCGTTCGGCCGGGCCAGAGTTTGCACCGACGGCAGTCGCCGATGGCCGCGCGCAGCTCCTCGAGGCTTTTGGCTTGAAATGCGGCTGCAGAGTCGGAAAAAAGGTCACCAGCAGTGCCACTTAAGAGATTCTCGTTGTTCGCCATTACGGAACCCGTTTTCGGAAGATCGTCTTGCGGCACAAAGCGGACGCCGATGCGCTGCCGCCGTTGCAAGTGACGGCTCAAGGAGGTCACCAGCTTAGCGAATTCTGCTCCGTCACCTTGTTCGGACATAAGCATCCTTCCATCGGCGGATCTTATCACCGGACGACGAAAGGTATCAATAACACGGACGCAGGTCGATCGCCAATCGATTGGGACCTAGCCAAGCTGCCCCAGCTGAGCCAGATAGACCGACCGGAGGGGAGTCAAGAAAGTTAGTGTCTGCGGCCATAAATAATCTTGATAGGTGTAGGAAGAGCCATGGAAAGCGCCGTCGTAGTAGAGCAGCGTTGCCTCGGCAAAGATACCGGATCGAAGATATATCCGATGGCTCGCGTTCTTCGTCGATGCCAGGACAATTTTACCCGATTCGAGATAGCCGGGATCGAGGTTCATTCTCCGTCCCGAATGCTGCGGCATTTCGCTCCGGTACCTGTCCTCTATCCTTTGTGTCGCGAGTTTGAAATCGGCGAGTCTTTCCGGAGAGGCCAGAGGCTCAAAAGAAACGAATCTCCGCAACAACCCGGGACCCATTTCTTCTTCGTAGAATCTGGAGAAACTCCAGGGGAAAATTTCACTGCGGGCGTCGATAGAACCGAAGATTGCGGCCAAGTCCGTTTCGACGGCGGCTAAAAGTTCGCTGTCAGATGACAGTAGGGCGACGAAATATTTCGCAGGCTTGGGTTCCCTAGGAGTTCCCATCTGAATGTTTGTCTTTCAAAGCCAGAAGATGATCATAGATCCGATCCGCCAACTCATCCTTAGTCATGAGTGATAGGGAATCGCTCGCGCCGCTACGATCCACGATCGTTGCGATATTGGTATCGCCGTCGAATCCGCCTCCGGCTTGAGTGACGTCGTTCGCCACGATTAAATCGAGGTTTTTTTCGTGGAGTTTCCGTGTCGCGTTTGCAATGAGTTCTTCCGTCTCCGCAGCAAAACCCACCAACAGCTTGCCATTCTTCCTCCGTCCCAATTCCCTGAGAATGTCGGGATTCGGTTCGAGGCGAATGTCAAGGGGAGCTTTTCCCCGCTTCAATTTCTTGCTGGAAGCGTCCACAGGGCGATAGTCGGCAACCGCCGCGGCCATGATGACCGCCGTGCACTCCGGGAATTGCTCGAGCACGGCGCGGCGCATCTCGGCCGCTGTATTCACCGGGATGAGTCGGACTGCCGACGGAGGCTCGATCGCACTGGGGCCGCTAACTAAAACGACCCCGGCTCCCCTCCGCACCGCGGCGCGTGCCAGCGCATAACCCATTTTTCCGGACGAACGATTGGAAATGTAACGAACCGGATCCAACGGCTCGCGACTTGGCCCCGCGGTGATCAGAAATCTTTCACCGAGCAGGTCTTTTTTTCTCAGCAGAGACCGTATTTCCTCTAAGATTTTCTCCGGCTCGGGCAGGCGGCCTTTGCCCTCATAGCCACATGCAAGATAGCCTTCCGCTGGTTCCATGAAATGGTAACCGATCCGCCGTAGTTTCCGAATATTCTCCTGTAAAATAGGATTTTCGTACATGTGAATGTTCATAGCCGGCGCGATCAAGACGGGCGCTTGCGTGGCCATCAGCACAGTCGTCAATAAATCGTCGGCGATTCCCGCTGCGATCTTGCCGATCACGTTCGCGGTCGCTGGCGCGATGACAAACAAATCCGCGGAGTCCGCCAAATTGATATGGCCGATTTCCGATTCTTGGGTAAGATTGAAACTTTCAGTTGCAACTGGTTTTCCAGAAAGGGTTTGAAAAGTGAGTGGAGTCACAAACTCCATGGCTGCCCGCGTCATGATTACCTGCACGGCCAAACTATCTTTGACCAATAGTCGGACGAGTTCGACGGCTTTGTAACAGGCGATCCCTCCGGTTACACCAATAATCACTGTTTTTTCCTTATCGCCCGCCGTCATATTGTCAAAATAACCGAATAATCAGGGGTTTGCAAACTTTTACCCGCCTCGGATTGAGTAGGAATTGTGAAATTGACCCCGTTCTGACTCAGTTGCAACTTTTTGTCGTTCGTGTTCTCTAACATTCAAGTTAATAATTCCACCACAGTCGAGGAAGTTCCTTCAATTGCCAATTATTAATGTCAGAAGGGCTTGGACAGGTGGCATGCTTTTGGCGTAACGTTCTCAATTCAAACTACGGTAGAACTTAGTGTTTTTACTTGACCAAAATATCAACTTAATATAAGTGACAACGAAGGCTGCAAAGGAGACATGCATGAATAGAGCTTCTCGGTTCTCGATATCGTATTTTTGGCGAGGGGTGCTGTTGGCGGTTACACTCAGCTGGTCGCTAGTGAGCGTCGGCGTAATCTATGCGGGCGATGAGGCCCAAATCGGTGAGCCGAGTTCAGATGGAATTGGAGCTGGGCCAACGACGCCTCTTGCCGACATTCAAACCGTTTCTGAAAGCTCTGCTTACGCCTTCGAATTGGCCGATGGATCAGCAGGGGGCGAGGATTTCGAAAGCGACCCCTTCGAAAGCTTCAACGAGAAAATGTTTTGGTTCAATCGGGAGGTACTGGATCGGTTTATACTCAAACCCGTAGCGACCGCTTGGGACTTCGTGCTTCCAGATCCCGTGCAAAGGGGAATTCACAATGCCTTTGACAATCTCCAGGTAGTCCGGCGCGTGGTGAATAATGCCCTGCAACTCAAATTCGTCGGCACGGCCAAGGAAATCGCGCGCTTCGGTATCAACAGCACACTCGGAGTCGTCGGTCTATTTGACCTGGCTAAGGACGGCTTCGGCATCGAACAAAGCGACGAGGACACCGGACAAACATTCGGCGTTTGGGGAATGGGCCCCGGTCCGTACCTCGTTCTCCCCTTTCTGCCGCCGCTCACGATTCGTGACGGTATCGGCTATGCCCTAGACTCGGCCATGACCCCTTACATCTACTTTGTGCCGTGGTATGTCACTATTGGCGGGAACGCGACGAACATCGTTAACGAGCGATCCCTCAACCTGGACCGTTTTGAACGGGTCGAAGAAAGCACGGTCGACCTCTACGGAGCCGTGCGCAATGCCTACCTGCAAAGGCGAGCCGCGGCGATCCGGCAGTAATCGGCTGTAAGCCAGACAATGGTTCGGAGTGAGTGGCATTAAAGACCACTCACTCCGCATCCGCCGCAGAATTATCTTTTCATGAACACTAGAACCTCGCCCACCAGGGATCGGGTTCCTTCTTGGGTCCTTCGACCTTGACGTCATAAGTTTCGAGCAGCGTACCTTCGGCCAGCTTCAGCTTCGAAATCGAGTTGTTATAGTCCGTAACCGCGCGCAGCTCTGCTCCTTGAGCCTCAAGGAATCTGGATTGAAAGTCGATGACATCTTTCTGCGTCACGAGACCAACACCAAAGCGCTTTTCTTGGCCGCGCAAATTTTCTTCCGCCAACTCGCGAGCCCGCTGCGTGCTCTGGATGCGTTTCCAGTTCGCCTCCGCGTCGCTCAGCGCTTTTTCCGCCTCTAAAGTGATCTGCGATACGAGATCCCGCCGGCGCGCCCGAGCTTGCTCCAACTCAATCCGCGCCTGGGCAAACTTGCTTCTGGCTTGGGCGTTGGCGAACGGAATCTGCAAGACCACGCCCACGCTGTAATTATAAAGATCACCACTGCCAAGACGGTCGAGCGACCGGGAGTAGTTACCGGGAAACGGGTTGTCAGAGTTGGGCTTGAGATCACCCGCAATGCCGGTGAGCCCCGCTCCAGCCTTTAAATCCAAGCGGGGCAGCAGCTGGTTCTCAGCGTAGCGGACTTGCAGAGCTTGATTTTGAACCGTCAGCGCCGCGGACAAGATTTCCGGCCGCCGGGTGAGAGCCGTCTCCAGGCTCATCGCGTGATCCACCGGCACGGGCTTCACCGATGGACTTTCACTCGGTTCAATCTGGCGCGGCAAAAAGACTTTCTCGGGGTTAAAGTTGATCGTCAATCTCAGGTTGGTGCGCGCAATTCCCAAGTCATTTTCTGAAATGATCACAAGCTCTTCTCGGCGAGCTCTCTCGGCCTGGGCTTCCGTCACTGCAACCCGCGGCAAAGCTCCGGCGCGGACTCTGGATTCGGCATTTTTGAGCAGTAGGTCAGCCAGTTCCACGCCCTTTTTTTGCACCGTCAAATTCTCCCTTGCAAACACGACCGCCCAATAGGCCTCGGTAATCCGTTGAATGAGCTGCGCCAGTTTAGCCTGATACCCAAATACGCTGATGCCTTCGCGATTTTCGTCGATGCGCACGAAGATCGTTGTCAGCCCCCAGCCAAAATCCCGCAGCAGCGGTTGCGTCAGCGAAAAGCCCAGGCGCGGCCGATATTGCGGCTTGAGCACTTGGTCGGGCAAACTCCCGATGAACACAGGGTTGAGAAAGGAGATTTCAAATTGAGCGCCGGTGAGGAGAAATTTTCTGATCGCCAAGTTGTAATCGCGGTTCTGGCTGGTTTGAACCGGCTGAAAAAATGGGCTGGCGGTAATCCCGTACGGATCAACCGCGTAGTCTTTGTGAAACTCCAAGTTCAAAGTGGGATCGAAGATCGACTTTTCAATCCGGGTCTGTTCCGCCGCCCGCAATGGCTCCAAGCGATCGACTTCAATGCCCGGATTGTTTTTCAAGCCCACAAAGATCGCTTCTTTCAGTGTCATCTGAGCGGTCTCGCGGTCCGCGGTCCGCAGGAATTCGAGGCTGTAGGCCTCCGCAAGCGAAGGATAGGCAGACCATTGATCGGCGAGCAGGCGGAACGGTTTCGGAGTCTCGCGAAAATCTTCCTGATGCGTACCAGGCTCAGCGGAGTAACACGGGGATGACAAAGTTAACCCGAGACCGACGAAAATTATTAACGATCGGATCACTTTCATACGATCCTCCTCATTGCCCATGCGCCGCGCGTCCGTTCTGCAGCAGCGAAGCGATCAATTGGAATTAAACTGATTTGGTGTTCTTAAGTACCCATCCCGTTTTCCTTATGTCAATCCGTTTAACCGATGAATCTCGGCTTCGAACCGTCCAGATCCGTCGATCCTATTGACAACCAAGGAACCGTTCATTATGAAATAAAACCTATTCGATGGTTACCCAAGGAAGCTGGAAACAACCCACGAGCCCCTCTATCGGCGGCAACATCACGGGAGGGTGAGATCAGAAAGATGCCGAGAACGAAAAAGAAAACTGCCGGACGGCCCGCAAAAAGCCGCTCGGAGAATTACTTCGACGACGCCAATCAGGAAGAAGGGGAAAACGAAGATCTTCCAAGTGACGAAGCGGGCAGACGAAAGATCAAGAAAAACTACGAAGAGTTGCTCGGCATCCGCATCGAAAAGCTGAGGGGTCGGGTGCTCAACCGCGAGAAGATCAACAAGAGCATCGATGGTCTGTACTTCATCTGCTACGAATGCAAGAAAATCTGCCACAATCTAGATGATGGATGGGTGGAGGAAGCCGGGACCCAAAACAATTATTGTGGCGCTTGCGCAAAGGCAAAGGGTATTCGCAGCAACGCGGCCTAAAAGTTCACCCTCAGACGGCTGAGCACTTCCCCAAGCTCGCCGGGAAGGCCGGCCTCGATTTTAATCGTTCGGCCGGTCTCCGGATGCTGAAACTCTAAAGAGGCTGCGTGCAGAAAGTGACGTCCCAGCCCAAGGGTGTCTGTGTTTTCCGCGCCGTAAAGCGCGTCCCCGACGATGGGATGACCGATGGCAGCCATGTGAACTCGAATCTGATGCGTCACGCCGGTTTCCATCTCGATCTCAACTAAACTCAATCCTCGCGAATCCTTGAGCTTCCGGAACCGCGTCAGCGCTTTCCAGCTTCTCTGCCCCCTCTGCGTTTTAAGATTCAAAATCGCTCGCATTCGTTTCCGGTCTCGTGAATCATGAGCGAGTGGATACGAGACACTCCCTTCCGCTGGTGTGATACCCCACACCAGTGCCCAATAGTTCTTTGTAACTTGCCGCCGGCGAAACTGCCGTCGCAGGCGCTCGAAGGAGGCTTGTGTCTTCGCGATCAAGACCAAACCCGAGGTCTCGCGATCGATCCGATGAACTAATCCCGGCTCCCACTTGCTCTTTCCCACGTTAAGAACCTCCACACGCTGGGCCGCAATAAAATTGGCCAGCGTTCGGTCATCTCGACCGGAGAAACCGTGCGTGTCCATACCAGCCGGTTTGTCGACGATCAGTAAGCATGCGTCTTCATACACGATCGGCACCCGCAACTCCAAATTCGGGAGCGGTCCGTCAGATAACCATTGCTCCGGCCCCACGAAACTGACGACGCCCTCCGCCGCAAGGCGTTGTCCCTTGCTAACCGGTCGTCCGTTCAGCAAAAAGAGCCTCTCTTCAATCAGCCTTTCTGCTTCCCGCCGCGATAGATGAGGCAAGATTTGATGCACGAAAACGTCTAAGCGGAGGCCCGCTTGATCTATGGAAACCGTCCAGTTCTTTTGCTTGAACAACGACCCTTGATCCGCCACGATAGCTACCTTACACTATCTCGCAATATTCTGAACTGGACGACGGCATGAAACGATCAGCGTTCTGCGTGATCATAGCTGGCGGCAAAGGGACCCGTTTTTGGCCCTTGAGCCGCTCGCAGCGGCCTAAACAGCTGCTAAAGATTCTCAGCTCGAAATCACTGATTCGCGAAACCGCCGATCGGGTGTTTGCTCTGAGCGGTCCCAAGCAGACCTTGGTGGTCACCGTCGCCGATCAACTCAAGGGTTTAGCCAAAGAGCTTCGGATGTTGCCGCGGGCGAATTTTCTCGCCGAGCCTGAGGGGAAAAACACCGCGCCCTGTATCGGCCTCGCCGCATTGGAGGTCGTCGCCCGCGATCCCAGGGGCATCATGCTCGTGCTGCCGGCGGACCATTGGGTGGCCGATGTCAGCGCGTTTCGCCGCGCGCTCAACAGCGCGGTGGAGCTTGCGAGCGCGAGCGACAATCTGATTACCATCGGCATTCGACCCGATTACCCGGAAACGGGCTACGGCTATATCATGAAGGGTAAACCGGTTGGCGCAAATAACCTTGGCGGCGCTTATCAGGTTAAACAATTTAAAGAAAAACCTTCCGAAAAAATGGCGCGCCAACTCATCCGTCGAGGCTCGCTTTGGAACAGCGGGATTTTTATTTGGCGGGCTTCGACCCTGCTGGAATTGATGCGTCGCTACCAACCCGCCATCGCCGATGCCCTCAGCCAAATCAGTCAAGCCGCGAGAGGAAAATCCCTGGCAAAACCGAATCCGGGGTTAAAACGCCTGATTGCTCGTGAGTACCAAAAAATGCCCAACATCTCTATCGATCACGCCGTGCTCGAAAAGGCGGGCTCTGAAGGCAAAGTGCTGACCTTGGAAGCAAACTTCGGTTGGAGCGACATCGGCAGTTGGGCGGCCGTACATCGTATGATGCATCGGGATCACGACGGTAACGCAGGGAATGGCAAATGGCTTGGGCTTGGAGCCAAAAATTGTCTCATTCACGCCCAGGACCGGCTGGTTGTGCTCCTGGGCGTCCAAGATGCCGTTGTCGTCGATACGCCGGACGCGTTGCTCGTGGGTGATCTCAAACGCTCTCAGGAAGTTCGCGAGCTGGTGGAAGAGCTTAGGCAAAAAGGCTACGGTCCTTACACAGTCAAGTAGTCGCGCTCGCCGCAATGATTCCGGTTGTGAATCCGATGAAAGCCAAAGGCCCGCTGCGCGAAGGCGACCCGGTCATTTTTCTAGACCGCAAGGACAGAGAGTATCTCTTTCGCCTCGATCGGAGTCATCCCATCTCGATCCGCGGCGGTAAGATCTCCGCCGACGAGATCATCGGTCAAGACGAAGGCAGTGTCGTCCGCTCTTCGCTGAACGAGCCCTTTTTGGTCTTTCGTCCGAGCTTTCCTCAACTCATTCCAAATCTGCCACGCAATGCTCAGATCATTTATCCGAAGGACATCGGCCCAATCTTGGTCTGGGCGGATCTCTTTCCCGGGGCGCGGGTAGTGGAAGCCGGACTGGGAGCGGGCGCGTTGAGTATGGCGCTGTTACGTGCCATCGGGACTGAAGGCCATCTTTTCTCCTATGAAATACGCGAAGACTTTGCGGACATGGCGCGGAAGAATGTCGCCAAATATTTCGGACCGGTGACGAATTGGACAGTGAAAGTGGGTGATGTCGCTGCGGCATTGGACGAAACGGAGATCGACCGTATGATTCTGGACCTGCCCGAGCCGTGGCAGGTGATCGAAGGCGCCTGGAAAATTCTACGGCCTGGCGGGATTTTGCTCTGTTATCTGCCGACGATATTGCAGGTCAAAAGTTTGGTCGATGCTCTACGAGACGATAAACGCTTCGCGTGTATCGAGACGATGGAGACTTTGATGCGTTTCTGGCACATCAAAGGCATGAGCGCCAGACCCCAGCATCGCATGGTGGCCCACACCGGATTTCTCACCTCGGCTCGTAGATTGGCCGGCGGCCAAAAAGACATTCCCCGGGCTCCATGATTCGTCGATGATTTTCGCTTCAGGAAAACCCTGGGTCGAGGCCATTTCTCACGAATAGCCCTTTTGCAGCCACCACTCGGCGATCTCTATGCGGCGGGCGAACCAAACCTTGGAAAAGCCCTTGGCGTACTTGATGAACTCGTCAATGATTTTGGTTCGGAACGGAACGCCGGAGACAAAGGGGTGGAGATTGAAAGCGAAGTATTTTGGCGAGCCTTGCTCCCCTTCCCAGTACAAATAGTCAAACTGGTCCTTCATGATCTGTAGCAAATCTCTCGGTGTCCTTCCGGTTCCGTAAGTCGAGTAGTCGTTGCATCCGGGCACGTTATAAGGAACGACGACCACCTTTCGTCCGCGCGCCTGAACGATGTAGGGATTGTCGCTGTTCAGAGGATCCGCCCACCAAACGAACCCGGCCTCGGCAACCAGCTCCAGTGTGTTAGGGGTGGAAGCATGGCCCGGCGAAAGGTAACCCGTGGGCTTTTGCCCTAGAACTTTTTCAAAGGCGCCCACCGTCTTCTGGATCGATTCTCGCTCCTGCTCTCTGGTGTACATGAAGGAATATTCATGCTCATAACTTTCGGAAGAAAATTCATGACCCTGGGACTTGAACTCTCTGCATTCATCGGCGAACTGTTCCACCTTCAATCCGTTCATCAGAAAAGTCACCTTGAGGTTATGGCGATCGAAGAGATCCACGATTCTCCAGATGCCGACGCGGTCGCCGTATTCTCGCTCGGTCACGAGCGCCATATTCTGCTTAAAAACAGCCTTTGGTGGCGGAATAGTAGCGCCGCCTTGGCGCTGAAGCGATTCGTGGGTGGCAAAGTTCTCCGGCCAAACCTCCCACGGCACAATGAAAGTCACACAGATCTTGGCTTTGTCTGGCCATTCTATCGGTCTTGGTCTACCCATGATTTCTCCTTACTCTGAGTTTTTCGAGCCCTGAAGCTATTGTTCGATTTTGGGTTTCGCGCTCACGGAAAGCGCTTCCTAACAAAAGTGGCGAACGCCCCATTTGCTCGGAACTCCGACGAAAAGATATATTGCACCCGGCTTGGCTCGTCAAGCGGAGAGCGCGAGAGAACGGATTCGGTGCGTGATCACGCGATCACCTTGACATCCAAGAGGTGCGCGTCTAAACATTGAGCGCTACAGGAAACACATGAAAAGCCGAATCTTCTTGTTTGCTTTGTTTATGATTCTCGCTCCGCACGCGCGCGGACAATCGTCGCCCGAGAAAGTGGTCGTCGCCTATCCGAGTCGGAGTATCGCCTCCATCGATCTTTACATCGCCCAAGACCGCGGCTTCTTTCGCCAAGAGGGACTCGATGCCGAGCTCGTCCAGGTCAGAGGAAACATCGCGATGGCCGCCTTGCTGGCCGGAGAGACCCACGCGGCAAACAACGTCGGCACCGTCCTTCGAGCCATGGAACGCACCGACGCGCCGCTGAAGATCGTGTCCATGAGCCTTAAACGCAATCTTTTCTGGCTCGTGGCGAGGCCGGAAATTCGCTCCATCGGCGATCTCAAAGGCAAGGTTCTCGGCACCACGACTATTGGCGGCTCCCAGCATCTGGCCGCCGCTCGGGTACTGCGCAAAGGAGGCCTGAATCCAGATAAAGATGTTACCGTGATGGCTGCCGGCGACGCGCCGGCACAGCTTCAGAGTTTGGTGAGCGGAGCGATGCATGCTGCCGCGCTTTCGCCGCCTACGGTCATCCTTGCAAGAGACAAATACAAGTTGAGGATTTTGGGTAGCGCCGTTGAAGATGTCATCAACTTTCAAAACGGTCTGGCCGTCACCGAGAAGCTCCTGCGTGAAAAACGGGACGTTGTGAAGCGAATCATCAGGGCCAGAGCGAGAGCCAACCGATACTTCTGGGAGAACGAACGTGGCACGGCGGAAGTGCTAGCGAAATATTTGAGAGTCGAATTGCCGGTTGCGACTGAGTCGCACCGTTTGGCCCGGCAGGCTTTTACAGCGAATGGAATCCCGACGGATAAAGAGATCGATGAATTTCTCAAATCGGACGCTGAGCTCTTAAAACTCCGGGAGCCTGTCTCGCCGGCCAAGCTATTTGATTTCACCCTGCAAAGAGAAGTGAACCAGGAATTGGGAATAAGGTAGCGCCGTGACGCTCAAGATTGGGTGTGTCTGTCGTCGCATTTCTGATCCTTGAGCTGTGCACCGTCGAGACGCAAATAACGATCGCTCTATGACTCCTTTCATTCAAGCCCGGAACATCACTTTGGTCTTTAAATCCAAAACCCGTGAGCCCGTCACGGCGCTGAGCAACTTTAGCCTGGAAGTCGGCAGAGGAGAGTTCGTCAGCATCGTCGGCCCGTCAGGGTGCGGCAAGAGCACGTTTCTGAATATTCTCCTGGGTCTCCTTAGACCGGAGGCCGGCGAAATGCGGCTCAACGGTACGCCCATTGCCGGCCCAAGCCAGGAACGAGCGATGGTCTTCCAGGAATTCGGTCTACTGCCATGGAGAACCGTGCGCGCCAATGTCGAATTGGGTTTGGAGCTCAAAGGCATCCCGTCCGCGGAGCGATCTCAACGCGCGGCGGAATTGATCAAGCTGGTCGGCTTGCAGGGATTTGAGCGGCACTATCCCCACGAGTTATCGGGAGGAATGAAACAGCGCGTGGGACTAGCCCGCGCGCTGGCCACAGAACCTGAAGTATTGCTCATGGACGAGCCTTTTGCTGCCCTGGATGCCCAGACGCGCGACCTGATGCAAGCGGAGCTGCTGCAAATCTGGGGGCGGACAAAGAAGACGGTCCTCTTTGTCACCCATAGCATTGAAGAGGCGGCTTACCTCTCTGACCGAGTCATCGTGATGACCGCAAGACCGGGACGCACAAAGGACGTACTTAAGATCCAACTGGCGCGACCGCGAGATTACGAGATGCGGCTTACCGCTGAATTCAATGAGATCAAGTCGCGGATCTGGGAAGTCTTGAAAGAAGAATTAACACCTGAGAGTAGAATATGAAGCCAAAGGAATTCTACGCGGAGCATCGCCGGCTTTTGCTCGGATTCTTCTCGGTGATCTCACTCTTAGCCGCTTGGGAACTGCTGCTCACCTATCTCTTTCCCCTTAATCCCTTCTTTTTTACCAAACCATCGCTCATCGCAGAAGCATTTAAGGAGCAAGTTCGCGGTCCCAAGCTCTGGCACGATCTGGCGATCAGCAGCCGGGCCTTCCTCTGGGGTTTCGGCTTTGCCGTTGTCATTGGCATTCCGGTGGGTCTTATCATAGGATGGCGACGCAGAGTCGAGTACACGCTCGACCCCTTCTTGACTGCCCTCTATGCAAGCCCACTGGTCGCTGTGGCGCCGCTCTTCATCATTGCCTTTGGCGTCGGCGTGCTGGGAAAAGCGGCTCTGGTCTTTCTGCTCTCGGTCTTCCCGTTTATTTTCAACGCGTTCGCCGGAGTTAAGTCGACCGATCGGCTCCTGATTGACGTGATCAGATCCTTTGGCGGCAGCGAAAAGGACCTTTATTTGAAGGTGATTTTGCCCAGCACGATCCCCTACATTGTCGCTGGGGCACGATTGGCGGTTGGCCGTGGCCTCGTCGGCATTATTGTCGGCGAGTTCTATGCCGCTTCCGAGGGCATCGGCTTCGCCATCTCTCAAGCCGGTGATACGTACCGCTTACCGGATATGTTTGTCGGCATCCTTATTCTCTCTGTGATTGCCGTCGTGCTCACCGAACTGATGCGCAAGCTGGAGCTGATCCTAGCACCATGGAGAGCGAGCGAAGAGGTTCGATCATGAAAGTCAAAAGCTTTTACGCGGAACACGAGCCCTTCATCCTGGGAACGGGCTTTATCATAGTCCTGCTCACCGTCTGGGAGAGCATTCCTCTCTGGTATAGCCTGCCAAAAGGAATGGCGCTCTTCTTTACGACCCCGTCAAAAATCGCGGCTGCCTTCTATGAACTTCTCCTCAACGGTGAAATTGAAAAGCACTTTTATATCAGCGCGATCGCTTTTCTGGCGGGCCTCGGCCTCTCCATCGCCGTCGGACTGCCCGCCGGACTCATCATAGGCAGATCCTCTACCTTGGAGGCTTTGCTGGACCCCTACGTGACCGCATTCAACGCCACCCCGCGTATCGTATTATTGCCGCTCCTGATCCTTTGGTTCGGCATCGGAATTTGGTCGAAGATTGTGATTGTCTTTGCGGGCGCCGTCTTCCCGTTGCTGATCAATACCTATGCGGGAGTCAAAAATGTCAACCGGGTGCTCGTCAACGTGGTCAGATCTTTCGGCGCCAATGAGTGGCAGCTCATGAAGATCGTTGTTCTGCCGAACTCGCTGCCCTACATCATCGCCGGTCTTCGGCTCGCCATCGGGCGGGCCATTTTAGGAGTCGTTGTCGGCGAGTTCTTTGGATCGAGCCAAGGCCTGGGCTACATGATCGCGTCGGCCGCCACCAATTATAAAGTCGATGTCGTCTTCGTCGGCGTCGCGATCTTCATGGCGCTGTCCGTGATTCTCACCTTCGCTGTTAAGTACGTAGAATCCCGCCTCGCCAGCTGGCGCCCGGAGACGGCAAAGACATTCTAACTGCCACCCGGCTCATTGAATCTGCCCGCAGCAGTTTGCCGTGATGAAAAACATTTATGAGAATTTATCCCAAAGTTGTCACCCCCGAACGTTTTTATCGAGGGTCCAGTCATGGTTTCATCTGGATTCCCGATAGAAGCATTCGGGAATGACAGGCTTTTAGATTAGAGGTTTGGGAGTAGCTTTTACGCATTAAGCTGAGGGAATTGACGCAAATCGATTGAAAAGAGTTTTTCCTGCTTCGACCTTTGTTGTGTTGCAATCCGAACCCAAGACCGACGGGTCACTCGAAGAAGCGATTCAACAGACGCTCGATCGAACTAGGAGGCAGAAAGCTCGGTGGTTGATCCAAGAACTTCCTTAATAGCGAAGCGCTTTATAATTTCGGATTCATCGGCGCGGATCTCAAGAGCAAAAAGAGCGGCACCACAATGAGATCGGCGCTCCTGATTACAGGATAAAATTCCTTTCGGATGTCCTGACGCCCTGGGACGAAGATCTCTAACCCAGTTTCTGGACCCGTGGCTGCCGCTCGAACTTATTTTGCTCCTTCACAAGCGAGGGAGTCAATACTGGCCCCACCAAATAGAAAGAAGGCACAGTCAGAAAAATAGTCTAAGCATGTTTGGTACATGGCCTTTGACCCAGTACCTGAAATCGGAAACCGAGCCCGTCACGAGCAAGTCGAATGGTCAGAGCGGAATTATCTTGCGGTCGCGGCGTCGTCGCTGAAACGAAGATTTTTTCGTTAACGGAACTCTTTGCCCTCGACAACGCGGGCCTCATAAGGACTAGGCGGGAAAATAAAAAGGGGACGTTCTTCATTTCTAACCTTGCAGACCAGCGAGAGGTGCAGAAATCGTCTGCCGTCCTTTATATCACTTATATCAATAGATTACGTATCTTCCGCATCGTCACGTTTCCAGCGTTCGGCTCGTCACTTAGCGCCCGGCTTCCTGCCCATCTCTCTCAACACCTCGCTGACAAAACTTCGGTCGACGAACTGTTCTAAGTCTGGCAACGGCTTTCCTTGCGGCCAGCCGAGTTCCGGGGTGGTTCTCGATTCGAAGAGGTCGCGGATCATGTCGGGCGGCATTTCGGGGCCAAACTTGTCGTGCACTTGATTGTAAATGCTCTCGACCACTTTAGGGTCGTTGATTTCAAAATATTTCTGAATGACTTCCATCGTTCCTTTCTTATTGGCCCTGATATAGTCCTCGGATTTAATCATGGCCCGGGTGAACCGCTTCACCACATCGCGCTTCTCCTTGATCACATCCTTGTGCGTGAGAAAGGTGCCGCCCAATCTCGGGATATAGTCACCGGTTCGTAGCAAAACCTTCATCCCTTCTTTCTCAGCCCGCGCGGCATGCGGGAAAGATAGAACCCCGCCCTGGATCGAGCCTTTGATTAATGCGGCGATTCTGTCCGGCTCACCGGTGAAGCTGATGACTTTATAATCTTTGCCCGGTTGCATGTTGAAGTGTTTTCCCAACGTGATGACGATTTCGCTGTAGTCAGCGGAGCCCGGTCTACCCAGCCCTAGAGTTTTCCCTCTAAGATCCTCCACTCGTTTGATGTCCGGGGTCGTCGTAAGCGTCCACTGCGAAATCAGAGACTCGCCGACGAAAAAAACCAAAGGCGCTCCCTTGAGCATCGCTTCCGAACCGCCGCCGGGTATCGGCACGAATTCTATTTCTTTGGCGATGGCCGCCCTGACAAGCACACCGGCGGTCGCTGCAATGAAATTAGCATCGAGCCCCTCGGCTTTGAGAAACCCCTTGTCTATGGCTACATATGACGGGATATGAAAGCCGCTCCCACCCGTGGTTCTGCCGATTTTGATCGGCTGCGCCAAGACAATCGATCCGGCTGAAAGAGTAACAGCGGCTGTGAAACACACCACCAGCGTTCGGCGGTCGCGGATAAATTTCTGTCTTACCCTATCGAACATAAATCATTCCCCTTTCGCATTGGAGTTAGACCTATCCTTTGACATGGCGAGATCTTAGTAAGGACTATATCCCCGGGCCATCCCAGGATAATCGCTTCGCTGCAGCAACCGCAAGAACTTTTTTTCAGAGTTTGACACCGCTCCTTGGCCAACCTAAGCTACGTAGAACTCACTATTCGGAGGATTTGCCATGAACGTTCTGATTACTGGTGCCGGTCTCATCGGTACCCACCTCGCGCGAAGACTCATCGATAGCGGAGACCAGGTGGTCCTTTATGATCTCGTGCCGAACCGAGACTACATCGGGAAAGTCGTTGGGCCCGACAAGGCACACGTCGTCGCGGCAGACATGCGTGACCTGCCCGCATTGATCCAAGCGCTCAATAAATTTGACACTGACACCATCGTGCACACCGCCGGCCTCATCGGCAAACGGGTTGCCGAAAACACCTACACCGGCTCCACCAATAATATCCTGGGGACAATCAATGTCTTGGAAGCAGCCCGCCTCATGGGCTTGCGACGCATCGTTTACGTTAGCACTTTCGGCGTCTACGATCGCTCGAAGATTAAGGACTCCGTGGTCCGCGAAGACGCCGCTACCGGCGGACACAATCTTTACACGGTCACCAAGCTTTGCTCAGAACATCTCGTGCATGGCTACGCATTTCACCACAACCTAGACTCGATTATCATCCGTCCAAGCGGCGTCTTTGGCCGCGGCCATTACGTCGGCGGCTCGACGGTCGGGATGGTCATGCGCGATTTGGCATTGAACATCATCAAAGGGGAGCCCTTCACCATCGACGCCAAGGTCTACGCTCCGAACGAATACGTCTACGCCAAAGACGTTGCGCTCGCGCTGCATCTTGCATGCAAGGCATCGAGTCCGAAGCAGCGAACTTACAACGCCGGCAGCGGGGTTGTCACAAGCCCGGACGCACTGGCTCAAATCGTAAAGGAATTGGCACCGAAAACCGAGGTTCAAATCGTTGGCGCAAGCGGTACAGAGGGCAAACAAGCCCCTCTCGATCTCAGCACGTCCAAAGCTGAGCTGGGGTACACGCCTCAGTTTCCACTGAAGAAGGCGCTACAGGATTATATGGAAGCGTTGTGGAGTGAAGGGAAGATAGTCGCTTAACGTCCGTTCCGATGTAAGACATCTACATTGGCGTCCAATGGGACTTAGCATTCTCATGGCGCACAAGTGGGAGGTCGCAGCTTTTCAGCAGCGGCAGTCAATCCGCCAAGCGAAATCGAATCAGATAATAGAGCGCGGCGATGCCGTCCTTCCAAGTAATCTTTTTACCCTCGGCGTAGGTGCGGCCGTGGTAAGAGATGGGGACCTCGTAGAAGCGGCACTGTTTCTTGGCAAGTTTAACGGTGATTTCCGGTTCGAAACCGAAGCGCTTGGATTTGAGTTCGATGCCTTTGAGGACTTCGGCGCGAAAGACTTTGTAACCAACTTCCATGTCGGAGAGGTTGAGATTGGTGAGCATGTTCGAGATCAGAGTGAGCATTAGATTTCCCACGTAGTGCCAGAAAAAGAACACGCGATGGGCACCGCCGCCGAAGAAACGGGTTCCGTAGACGACATCGGCTTGCGCCGTTCGGATCGGATCGAGAAGCGCGGGATAGTCTTTGGGATCGTACTCTAAGTCTGCATCCTGGATGACCACGACATCACCCGTGACGTGACCGAAGGCCGTCTTCAGCGCCGCTCCCTTGCCCTGATTGAAGGGTTGGAAAAACACCCGAATCTGGTTCAGCGGATCTCTGGCCCGTTCGTTCTCTTCCTGCAATCGAGTAAGAATTTGACGGCTTTGGTCTTTGGAGCCGTCGTCGACGAGAATTATTTCTTTAGCAATTTGCACCGCGCACACGCGGCGCACGACCTCCTCCAGTGTGCGCTCCTCGTTGTAGACCGGGATCAGGACGGAGAGCTTCACTGTTCGAATTCGCGTTTCTTGAGTTCGCGCACGAAGGCGGAGAGTTTGGGGTCAGCGTTGACGGCTTCGTTGATCTTCGCTTGAAAATCGCCGGCCGCTCGCTCCAATGGTGCCGTATCGACGCGCAACCCGATCCATTGATTGAGACGGAGAAGCAGAGCCAGAGTCCCTCTGGGATTGGGTGTGACATTGAGATAATGGGGTAATGCGGCCCAGAAACTGACGTGTGGAATCGAGCTCTTACGGCAAGCGTCACCCAAAACACCTATGATTCCCGTGGGCCCCTGATATCGTGACGGCATCAGGTCCAACTCTTCCATCAGTTTTGGATCAGTCGAAAAACCGCTCAACGGCACCGGACGCGTGTAAAGCACCTCGTCAAGATAGGCGCCTAACGTCACGATCGTCTCAATGCCACATTCGCGCGTGAATCGGAGCAGGGTTTCGGTAAAAGTCCGCCAACGAAGCTGGGGCTCGGCGCCGATACCCAGCACAAAATCCCGCTCCACGCCAATTCCCGCGCCGTGATAAAAATCGTAGGAAGGCCAGTGGATCTCGCGGATTTTGCTTTCCGTCAATCTTACGACCGGGCGCTGTACCGAAAAATCGTAGAACTCCTCAGGGTCGATGCCGGCAAACTTTCGCCCGAGCAACTGATCGGCGACGTACCTCACAGCCGTAGTAGCCGACGCACCCGCGTCACTCCATCCAGCAAAGGAAAGGAGAAGGATCGGTTTCTTTAAAGCGGGCCGACTGTCAAATGTGAGCGGATCGATACTTATGGCTCAAAAACGCGAACATCTTACGCCCATTTTTCAACAGAACGAGATCTTGTTCGGCCACGACAGCACGTCGGGCCTGATCGCGTTCGAAGTCGTGGGAAACAACAAGGTCAAAATCTTTCGTCGTCAAGACGGCCGCATCGAGACCGAGCTCGCGCCCTTCCGGCCTTTTATGCTTTTGGAAGGTGATGGAGCTCTGAAGGATTGGAAGGGCGAGGCGGAACTACAGAAGCTTGATGGTCAAGGGGCTTTTAACCGTCTTGCCCTGTTTCCCGATTTGAATCAGTTGGAGCACGCGAGATTCCACGCGCAGAAAAAGAGCGGTAAAACATCTTCCGGGCCGGATGTTCCTTATCGGTATTTCAGCGATCCGCTACATCAGTTTTTGCTATTGTCCGGCAAGACGCACTTCTTGGGCACGACGTTCGGCAATTTGAAGCGCCTGCAGCTGGATATAGAGATCTACTGCCCGCCGGGATTTGAATTTCCCCATGCCTACCGCGACT
>WNGH01000157.1_pt1 | contig 50669 bp, 45 predicted proteins | sample 5400631 | NCBI WGS metagenome assembly WNGH01 (sample SAMN13153373, study PRJNA577476) | soil metagenome | isolation source: 115 cm soil or saprolite under Garry oak tree replicate 1 | place: USA:California | collected 2016-06-15 | reverse complement strand
CCTGAACGACTCCCCGCCGAAGCCGAGCGCCGCACGGCCGGACCTGCCACCCCCCATCGACGCGGTGGTGGCCAGGGCCATGGCGAAGAAGCCGGACGACCGGTACCGGAGCGCCGGGGCGCTGGCGGAGGCGGTGCGGCAGGCGCTCTCGGCGCCCTCGGCGCCGGCTCCAACTCCAGCGGCTCGCCGCCCCAGGTCGCGGCGAACCGTATGGCTCGGCGCCGCGCTCCTGGCGGCCGTGGTCGCCGTCGTCGCGGCGCTCACACTGACCAGGGGAGGTGCCCATCCCGTCGCGTCGCCCTCGAGCACCCGAACGCCAGGGGTCGCACCGCCCCCCGCGAACTCGCTGGTCGAGATCGACGCGACCACCCAGCGGCTGGTGAGGACGATCCCGAACGTCGACGGGACCAGGGGCCTGGCTGTGGGGGAGGGGGGCGTGTGGGCGCTGCTGCCGGCGAAGGCGGACGCCAGCTTCCTCGTCCACCTCGACGCCTCCACGGGACGGCCCCATGGCCGCATCGCGAACGTCTGGGGGTTCGCTGTGGGGGCCCACGGCGTGTGGGTCATGGCCTTTAGCGGGACCGAGGGCCAAGGGTTGCTGACCCTGGAACGAGTCGACGCGGCCACGGACGAGGTCATCGGCCGGATTCCGGGGTCGGCGGGGCCCGCGGGACCGACCCAAGAGGGCGCTCACCTGGCGATCGGCGCTGGCGCTGTCTGGGTCGCGTTGGAGAGCGGACTGGAAGAGCGTATCGATCCCAGTTCGAACACGGTCACGCTCCAGAGCGAGACCGGTCTTACCCTCGACGGCCTCGCCGCAGGCGAGGGCGCAGTGTGGGCCAAGGACAATTTCGACGGCGTCGTGGCGCGGATCGATCCGGTGACCGGCCACCTCCGGGAGATCCAGGTTCAGGGGAACCTCACTGGCATCGCCGCGGGCCTGGGACGCGTATGGGTCCTCGATGGCGTGGCCGGGACGGTCACCCCCATCGATCCGGGGACCGACACGGTGGGAACTCCGTTCCGGGTGGGGAGCTCGCCCAAGGACATCGCCGTGGGGGCCGGGTTCGTGTGGGTCACGGACGCCGACGGCAACCTCTACCGGATCGACCCCGCGACCCTGGACGTGACGACTGTGCCGGTGGGCGCGCCGCTGGCCCTTGTCGCCGTGGACGACAGCACCGGGAAGGTGTGGGTGTCCATCGGATCGGGTCCGTAGGGCGTCGAGGGAAGCTGGTCATCCCCGGCAGGTGCCTGCCCCGAACGACGCCAGGATGCGGCGATGGATGGCGCCGTGTTTCCAGGCCACGTCCAGCGCGACGCACCGAGGACCGTCCACCAGGAACCCGCCGTTGAACTGCGTGCCGAATCGATCCGGAGGCGGGTGGCAGGGCCGGAAGACGACCCGGTAGTCCCCCCGAGTCACCTGGCGCACTCGGCCGTTGGGGAACCTGTTCGGGTCGTAGATGAGCGAGGCGTGGGCTCGGTCGGCGGCCGCGATGGAGAGGGTGACCCCGGAACGGACCACGGCCAGGACCTTCAACCCGTTCAGCCAGCCGCCTGGCCCGCGGAAGGATCCGGCGCTGGCGTGTGCGTATCCGGCCAGCCCGATCAGGTACAGGGGACCGACGCGGACACTCGTCTCGACGATGCGACGGCTCAGGGAACCGTACACGCTGGTCTGGCAGGTGCGGATGAAGGCGTGGGGGCCGATCCGCATGGCCCGCGCCGCCGAGGAAAGGGTGGGAGCGTCGCGGCGGGCGGGGGTGCGGTGCTCAGGTGCGCCGACGGGGACGCCGACGGACCGAGCGAGCCGGTCCCCGTGCAGGCGGCCAGCACCATGAGCGTCCCGGCCGCCAGGCTCCTCCGCCTCATTCCACCTGAACATACCTTCGCGGGCAGCCGTCGGTTCCCACGTGGTCATCGGTCCCGGCGGGTGGGTTTCCTATACTGGATGGGACGTCGTTCCGGGGAGCTCGGGCTGTGCCGGGCTGAGAGGCGGGATCGAGATGCTCCCGCGACCCGAGGACCTGAACCGGGTAATGCCGGCGGAGGGAGACATGGCAACGGAGGGGACCCCCGTCCAGGATCCACTGGTCATCGCCGGGCGCGCGTTCGGCTCGCGGCTGATCGTCGGGACCGGCAAGTTCGGCTCCTTCGAGGTCATGCGCGACGCCCTCGACGCCTCGGGGACCGAGATGGTCACGGTCGCGCTCCGGCGCGTGGACCTCGACGCCACCGGGGGACCGGACATCCTCGACTTCATCGACCCGCAGCGATACCTGTTGCTGCCGAACACGTCCGGTGCGGTCGATGCGGAGGAGGCGCTCCGCATCGCCCGGCTGGCCCGCGCGGCCGGGCTCCCGGACTGGATCAAGCTGGAGGTCACCCCCGAGCCCCGGTATCTGCTGCCGGATCCCGTGGAGACCCTGAAGGCGGCCGAGCTGATGGTCGCGGACGGGTTCACCGTGCTGCCCTACATCGGCGCCGATCCCGTCCTGGCCAAGCGCCTGGAGGAGGTGGGGTGCGCGACGGTGATGCCGCTCGGCTCCTGGATCGGCTCCAACAAGGGCGTGCGGACCCGCGACGCCGTGCAGATCATCGTGGAGCAGGCCACGGTGCCGGTTGTGGTCGACGCGGGCCTCGGGGCGCCGTCGCACGCGGCGGAGGCCATGGAGATGGGGGTCGACGCCGTCCTGGTGAACACGGCCATCGCGGTGGCCCGTGACCCGGCGGCCATGGCCCGGGCCTTCGCCCTGGGCGTGGACGCGGGCCGGCGGGCGCACCTGGCGGGGCGCGGGCCCGAGCGGGAGACCGCCGAGGCCTCCAGCCCGCTGACGGGATTCCTGGACCGGCTGGTCACGTCCCAGGCGGACGCCGGGGTCACTGAGCCGTGAGTCCCGGGCACGCCGAGGTCCGCACCGGCGGACGGGGCCTCAAACCGCTCGAGCATCCGGCCGACCGCCACGGCGATGGCTTCCTGGAGCCCGGCCCTGCCACCACCTTCGCCGACGAACTGGAACGGCTTCCCCTCGGTGCCCTGCTGGCCGTGGCCGAGGACGCCTCGTCCTCCCGCGTGGGGGCAGCGCTACGAACCCGACCGCTGGAACGCACCCTGGAGGACTTCGCCGCGCTCCTCTCGCCGTCGGCGGCCGGGAGGCTCGAGGACCTGGCGGCGGCGTCGCACCGCCTGACCGTGGCCCGGTTCGGCCGGACCATGCGCATGTACGCGCCGCTGTACCTGTCGAACGAGTGCCTGACCACGTGCGCGTACTGCGGGTTCGCCCGGGAGCTCCCCATCGCCCGCCGGACCCTCACCCCCGAGGAGACCCTGGACGAGGCCCGCCACCTGCTCCGGCAGGGGTTCCGGTCCATCCTGCTCCTGACCGGCGAGCACGAGCGCCTGACCGGGGTCGAGTTCCTGGAGGAGCGCATCCGCCTGCTGGCCCGCGAGGTGCCCCAGCTCTCCGTCGAGGTCCAGGTGTGGAGCGAGGAGGAGTACCGGCGCCTGGCCGCGGCCGGCTGCGAGGGCGTGACCATCTACCAGGAGACCTACCATCCGGAGACGTACGCGAGGGTGCACCTGGCCGGCCGCAAGCGCCACGAGCGGTGGCGGCTGCTGGGCCCGGAGCGCGCGGCCCGGGCCGGGATGCGGCGGATCGGGATCGGCGCGCTGTACGGCCTGCACGACGACTGGCGCTACGAGGCCATCTCCGTGGCCGCCCACGCCCGGTTCCTCCAGCGCCACTACTGGCGCTCACAGGTCAGCGTGTCGCTTCCCCGCATGCGGCCGAGCGCGGCCGGGTTCCAGCCCACGACGCTGCTCGGCGATCGCGAGCTGGTGCAGCTGGTGTGCGCGCTTCGCCTGGCCCTGCCCGACGTCGGGCTCGTGCTGTCCGCCCGGGAGCGGCCCGAGCTGCGCGACGGCCTGTTCCGGGTCGGCATCACGCACACCAGCGCGGGTTCCCACACGGAGCCGGGCGGCTACGAGCAGCCCAAGGAAGCCACCGAGCAGTTCGAGGTGGCTGACCTCCGCTCCCCGACGGAGGTCGCCGATCGTTTGCGAACCCTCGGCTACGACCCCGTATGGGAGGACTGGGCGAGGGTCACCCCGAGCGCCGAGTCCATGCTGGCGCGGCCGCCTCACTGAAGGCCAGGCCGCTTTCCGGGGGCTCTGAGCAGCGTCGATTGCTTTTAGAATCCAAGGCGTGGGTGACACCCGCGAGATCGAAGCCATCTCCCTGCTGGACGAGCCCCTCCGGCGGCGGTTGTACGAGTACCTCCGCCAGCGCAGGGGAGCGGTGGGGCGGGACGAGGCCGCCGGCGCCTGCGGCATCTCGCGAAGCCTGGCCGCCTTCCACCTGGACCGCCTGGCGCAGGCCGGGCTGCTGACCGTGGAGTTCCGCCGGCTGACCGGACGGACCGGGAGGGGGGCGGGCCGCCCGGCCAAGCTGTACCGGGTGTCGGAGCACCGGATCACCTTCACGCTTCCCGAGGCGCGCTCGGGGCTGGCCGGGAACGTCCTGGCCGAGGCGGTCGAGGAGAAGGGACCAGGGGAGTCCGCGGAGGCCGCGGTGCGCCGAGTGGCCGAACGGACCGGCCTCGGGCTGGGCCAGCGGCTCCGCCGCCCGGCCGTCGCGGGTCGAAGATCCTCCCCCCAGGTCGCCTTCAAGGCCCTCGAGGGTCTGGGGTTCGAGCCGGAGCGGCGTGACGGGAGGATCCTGCTTCGCAACTGCCCCTTCCACGAGCTGCTGGAGGCCCACCGGAACCTGGTGTGCGCGATGAACCACTCGCTGCTGCTGGGGCTGGTGGAAGGCCTGCAGGCCGACGGTCTCACCGCACAGCCGTGGAACGAGGCCGGCTACTGCTGCGTGGAGATCTCGCCGTGAGCGAGCGCACTCCGCGGCGCCGGCGACTGCTGCGCGTGGCGGAGCGCGCCATCCTCGGTGCCGGCATGACGCTGGTCGCGTTCGTGGTGGAGCGCCGGCTGCTGAAGGCGCTGCGCCAGGGCAGTACGGCCCGGCCCCACCCGATCCCGGAGCCCGGTCCCGGGGCCCAGGTCACGGCGACCGCGACGGCGGTTCCCCCGAACGGGCGCGAGCGCCAGACCTAACCAGACCGAGCCAGAGCTCTAGCCAGAGCTGGCCAGCGCTGGCCAGCTCTGGCTAGCGGTTCCGCCGCAGGAGGTCGGCCACCAGGCCGGCCAGCAGCAGGCCGGCCACGGACCCCATGGTGATGGGGACCCACGTGGCCACGTTCCCGGAGATCGCGGTGATGGCCGAGCCCACGAACGCGCTGGCGCCGGCGATGGCCAGGGCCAGGCGGCGGCCGGTCCGGCGGATGGTCTCCTCCAGGCGCTCCGTGCCCCGGAACAGCACCTGCAGCTTCGGCCCCGGCCTCGCGCCGGCCAGCCGCTCCACCGCCTCGATCATCCGCCCGAAGCGGACCCGCAGCTTCTGCGCCTCGTAGAACAGGTGCTGGGGACTGACCCGGTCGCGGATCTGCCCGGTCAGCCGCTTCACCACGAACTGGCCCGCTACGGAGAAGGGATCGAGCTCCGGGTCCAGCTCCGCGGTGGCCAGCTGCATCTGCGCGAGCGCCTTCCCCGTCAGCATCAGCGAGGTGGGCAACCGGACCTCGTGGCGGATGGAGATCTCCGTGATCTCTTGCAGGATCGGGCCCAGCTGGATCTCGCGCAGCGACAGGTGTCGGTACTTCTTCAGCACGACCTCCAGGTCGTTCTCGAACGCGGTCACGTCGATGTCGCCGCGCTGGTCCTCGCCGGCCAGCATCAGGGTGATGTCGGCCAGGAAGTGCAGGTCGCTCTGGGCGAACGCCATGATCAGCAGCAGCAGCAGCTCCCGGACGTCGGCCTCCACCTCGCCGACCATCCCGAAGTCCAGGAAGTAGATCCGGTCGTTCCACCACATCAGGTTCCCGGGGTGCGGGTCGGCGTGGAAGAAGCCGTCGGTCAGGATCTGCCGGTAGTACGACTCGAGGAGCTGGCGGGCGGCCTCGGTGCGGGGCGCGCCCTGGGGCGCGTCGCGGATCGGACCGCCCTGCACCTCCTGCATGACCAGCAGCCGGGCCGATGAGTACTCGTGGTAGACGTACGGGACGTCCAGGCGCGGAAAGGGCTCCAGCACCTGGCGCATCCGCTCGATGTTGTGGGCCTCCTGCCGGAAGTCCAGCTCGCGTTGGAGCGACGCGGACAGGTGCTCGATGATCGCCGGCATGTCGAACACCTGCCGGAACGCCGGGCGGTCCTTGGTCTTCTGCGCGAACAGGTCCAGCAGCCCGAGGTCCTCCATGATGTCGCGCCGGGCGGTGGGACGCTGGACCTTCACCACCACGCGGTCGCCGGTCTCCAGGGTGGCCCGGTGGACCTCGGCGATGGTCCCCGCGGCGCGGGGCTCGGGGTCGATGCTGGCGAACACGTCCTCCCACGGGACCCCCAGCTCCTCCTCCATCACCGAGACGACCTCCTCCTCGGTGAGCGGCGTGACCCGGTCCTGGAGGGTGGCCAGCTCCTCCACGAACGCCGGAGGGAGGAGATCGGGCCGGGTGGACAGGATCTGGCCGAGCTTGGCGAAGGTCGGCCCCAGCTCGTCCATGGCGGCCCGGAGCTGGCGGGCCCGGGCTCGTCCGGTGTCCTCGTCCTCCGCCCCCTCCGACGGCTGGAACAGCTCGCGGACGCCGTACTTCGACATGACCCGGCCGATGCGGGTGGCCCGCTTGAGGAGGTGGCCCGCCGGAAGCTCGGCGGTGCCCTCCCCCTGGGAGGCCGACGGGGCCTCCAGGTGTGCCGTCTGCGTGGGGTCGGTGTTCACGATGATCACCGAACACCTGGCCATGTGCGAGACGCGGTTGGGGACGTTGCCGAGCAGGAACTTCTTCCGTCCGCTCATGCCGACGTTGCCCACCACCACCACGTCGACCCCCTCCTGGTCGGCCACATCCACGATGGCCCGCGCCGGGTCCGGGTCGACGGCCACCCGAGCCTTGCCCCTCGGGCCGGCCAGGCGCACCGCCAACTCCTCCAGGGACCGGGCGGTCTGCGTGGTGGCCTGGGACTCGGCCGGACGGGGTTCGTCGGGACCGCCCTCCGTGTCCGGGACGATGACCTGCAGCAGCACCAGCTCGGCCTGGAACCGCTCGGCCATGGTCGCCGCCCACTCCACCGCCCGCGTCGCGGTGGTGGACTGATCGGTGGCGACGAGGATGCGGCTGACCAAGGAACCCTCCGGAGCCTGGGGTCGGGACTGCGGACGGCCATTACAGCGCAGGGACGCGGCGCGCGGCAAGGAACCCGGGGCGAGTCCGGAGCGTCACAGCGAACAGGCCCAGCGGCATAGTACGGGCGAGACACCGAGAAGCCGGGGCTCCGTGTTCGAGGAACTCACCGACGACGAGCTGCTCCTGCTGGCCGGAACGCGGCCCGAGGCGTTCGGGGCCTTCTACCGGCGACACGCCGAGGCGCTCCTCCGGTTCTTCGCCCGGCGGACGTTCGACCCGGAAGCCGCCGCGGAGCTGACCGCGGAGACGTTCGCGTCGGCGCTCGAGGGGTGCCCGCGGTTCCGGCCCCGGGGGGCGGGAGCGGAGGCGTGGCTGTATGGGATCGGCAGGCACCAGCTGGCCCACTTCTTCCGTCGCGGCGCCGTGGACGCCCGGGCCCGGGAGCGCCTCGGCCTGCCGGAGCAGGAGGTCTCGGATGCGGACTACGAGCGGATCGAGGAGCTCATGGACTTCGACCAGGTCCGCCGGGCCGTGGCCGACGCGTTCTCGCTGCTGTCGGACGAGCAGCGGGAGGCGGTGACCCTACGGGTGGTCGAGGGCCGGTCGTACGCCGAGGTCGCCGAGGCGCTGGTGTGCACGGAGCAGGCCGCCCGGGCCCGGGTCAGCCGGGGGTTGAAGCGGCTGTCGGGCCTGCTGGAGGGCCGGGTAGCCGAGCTGGACGTGAAAGGGACCTGACGTGAAGACCGAGATCGAGTACCTGCGCGAGCTGGACGAGCACCTGATGGCCGCCGCGCGCCGGCTGGCCGAACCCGCCGAGGTCGTGGTGAGGCCGAGGCTGCGCCCCCGGTGGCAAAGGTTCTCCGCGCGGCTGGTCGCCGCGAGCGTGGCGGGGTTCCTGGCGATCGCGGGCGGGATCGGGTACTTCGCCACCCGCGGCCCGTCGACCGCAACTCTCACCATGAGGACCCGCTTCGGTTCGTTGGCCGAGAAATCGGTCGTTGGCGCCGCCGATCAGGCGCATCTGAGTGCCGTCGCTCCAGGCGCGCCGGCCGCAGCGCCCAGCCCAGCGGCCACCTCAGCGCCGGACGACCAGATTCGATTCGGCGTCACCGCCCCCGCCGCATCCGGAGAGCGAGGCCAGATCGTCGGCCCCAGCATCGTGAAGACGGCCGCGCTGTCGGTGCGCGTTCCGAAGGGATCCTTCGACGACCGCTTCGGCAAGGCCACCGAGATCGCTGGGTCCAACGGCGGGTACGTAGCCACTTCGTCCGTGGAGGACGGGAAGACGGACAGCGGGACCATCACCGTCCGCGTCCCGGCAGACCACTTCGAGGCGGCCCTGAACGAGCTTCGCGGCCTCGGCCACGTCGACCGCGAGTCGGTCTCCGGCCAGGACGTGACGGCTCGGTTCGTCGACCTGGCCGCCCGCCTGCGCAACGCGCAGGACAAGGTGGTCGTGCTGGGGCGGCTGCTGGCCAAGGCTCCCACGGTCGCGGCGACGCTCCGGGTCAGCAACACCCTGTTCAACGCGGAGCTCCAGGTGGAGGAGTTGCAGGGACAGATCCGGGCGCTCCAGAACCGTGCGGACCTCGGGACCATCCAGCTCTCGCTGTACGAGCGGGAGCCGGTGCAGCAGAGCCCCCCGCCCACCGCGACCCACCGCACCATCGGCGGCGCGTGGAAGGGCGCGGTGAAGGGCTTCTTCGGGGTCGTGTACTCCGTGGTGGTCGGGCTTGGATACCTCGTGCCGCTCACCGTGCTGCTCGCTCTGGTCGCGCTGCTGGTCTGGCTGGGCGTGAGGCGCGCTCGGAACCGGGTGGCGGCCTGAGCCTCGCTCCTACACTGGAGCAGTGCAGGTCGTCGCCAACGGCAAACCGTACGAGATTGACCCCGGGCTGACCGTCGAGGCGTTCATCCGCCTCCGAGGCCTGGATCCGCGCCTAGTGGTGGTCGAACGCAACGGAGAGGCCCTGGAGCGCGCCCGGTACGGGAGCACTGCTCTCGAGGCCGGCGACCGCCTGGAGCTGGTCCGCGCCGTGGCCGGTGGGTAGGCGCGAACGGCTGGCCCGGTCCCGCCTGTACGTGGTGACGGGGGCGCGGCAGGGCCGCGGCGACCTCGCCGAGTTCCTCGACGCCATCCTGGGGGCGGGCGCGGACATCGTGCAGCTTCGCCAGAAGGAAGCGGAAGCCGGCGACCTGCTGCGATGGGGCGAGACGTTCCGGGCGGCGGCCGAGCGCCACGGCGCCCTGTTCACCGTGAACGACCGCCCCGACGTGGCCCTGGCCCTGGGAGCGGACGGGGTGCACGTCGGGCAGAACGACCTCCCGCCTTCTGTGGCCCGCCGCATCCTCGGCCCCGACGCCATCGTGGGGCTGTCGTGCCACTCGCGGGAGCAGCTGGACCGCGCGCCGCCCGAGGCCGACTACGTGACCGCGGGCCCGATCCATCCGACTCCCACCAAGCCGGGCCGTCCCGGCACCGGCCTGGACGTGGTCCGTCACGCCGCGGCCCGGGTCACCGACCGTCCCTGGTTCGCCATCGGGGGCATGGATCCGGGCACGATCGCCGAAGCGGTCGAGGCGGGAGCCCGTCGTGTCGTCGTGGTGCGGGCCGTGACCGAGGCGCCGGACCCGGCCGAGGCCGTCAGGGTGCTGCTGGCAGCCCTTCCCTCCCCCTGACCCGCCCGAGCACCTCGCCCAGGAACAGCCCGGTCGCCACCACAACGGCGAAGGTAGCTACCCCGGCGCCCCCACCTAGGACCAGCCCCGCCTTCGCGGGAACCAGCCCCGCCAGGACCAGCATCCCGGCGCCGACGGCGGGGGCCAGCGAAACCACCAGCAGCGGCTTCGCCTGCCGGCCCAGGAACCATCTGGTCCATCCCCAGCCCGCGGCGGCCAGGAGCACCACCAGCACCAGGCCGTCGAACAGCCCCCGCTCCGACGTGGGGACCGGTCGCAGCGGCGCCACGGCCGGCAATGCCGCCGCGGGCCGCGGGCCGCGGAGGAGGGCAACGCCGGGAGCGATGACCGGCGCCCCCAGTTTCGTCGTCGCCGCGGCGAACTCCTTCGGCCCCAGCTCCTCCGGCACCAGCACCGGCGCGCCCGCGGCCAGCGCTGTTCGAGCGGCCTGCCAGTACGGGAGGTTGTGGGCGTTCGTGTCGGGATTGGGGACCCGGGTGAATCGGCCGGCCAGCAGGTCGGCGGGCTCGCCGGGGACCACGAAGGCCCGTTCCTGGAAGGAAGGGGGCAGCGCCGCCCGGATGGTCCGTTCCTTCAGGGCCACGGAGATCGAGCCCGACGATCCCAGCGGACCGACCAGGAACACCACCGGCCGGCTCGCCGGAAGGCGATCCAGATAGGGGATCGTGGACCGGGCCTGCTGGAACGCCGTCGCGTCGAACCACTGCTCGGGACCCTTCAGGTCCGCCGGCCCGTACCACCACAGCACCGAGGGCACGGCCAGCGCGGCCACCGCCGCCACCCCCAGCGCGACGCCGGCCGGGCGGCCGGCCCAGCGGCCGAGCGCCCCCGCCACCATCCACACGGCGGCGGTCGCCAGCACCACCCCGGGCCCGATGAGGAAGAGCGTCAGGAACCGGTGCGGCGGCACGGCCAGGGTGGCGATGCTCACCACCACGCCGCCCAGGGTCACCGCCGCCCACGCCGCCATCAACCGGAGGAACGGCCGCCGCCCGGATCGCCCCGACCGACCGGATCGTCCTGCCCGCAGTTCCTGCGCGGTCACGGTGGCCGCGCCCGCCGCGACCACGGTCCCCATGGCCGGGGCGACCATGGCCGAGAGGTCCTCGCGCAGCTTCGGCAGGTACCGGGTCTTGCTCTCGTGCAGCTCCAGGGTCCGTAGCGTGCTGTGCAGCACGGGGTAGATGAGCACCGCCATGGCCGCGCCAGTCAGGGCGCCGGCCGCGGCGACGGCGCCAGCCTCCGTGCGCAGCAGCGGAACGCCATCGGCGCGCTCGCGGCGGAGGACCACCAGGGCCAGCAGGAACCACACCGCCAGGATCACGCCGAACACGGCCAGGAACAGCCAGTGCGACAGCCCCGCTGCGACCAGCATCAGGACCGCCCCGACGAAGCCGCGGCCGACCCACAGGAACCGCAACAGGAGCAGGAGGCCCACCGCCACGAACAGGACCTCCATCAGGTTGGCCACGTTCTCGCCGACCAGCCGGGTGGTGCCGATGACGGCCGCCGTGACGCCGGCCCCGGCCGCCCACCGCCAGCCCTCGCCGGAGCCGAGCCCCTCTGCCACCAGCGCCCCCATGGCATGCGCGAAGGCCCCGACCAGGACGAAGGGCACCACCACCTGGAGCCGGAGCTGCGAGAGCCCGGTCAGCGAGCCGAGGATGGCCGACAGCAGCTCGTGCCCCGGCCTGGCCCCCGTGTCCAGCGGCCCCAGCCCGACGTGAGCGACGAAGTCCGCCCGCCACACGTACCAGGGCGTATCCCACCCCAGCGGCAGCGAGAAATGCCGGACCCGGTACACCAGGAAGTACAGGAGGAACACCCCGACGAACATGGCCCCCGCGGCGAGCGCGGCGAGCATCCACCGGCGAGCGGGCGCGCGGGCGTCCGCACCGCGCCGGGCAGCCGGCGCGCCGGTCGATTCGCGGGCGGCCGGAGCCGTCCTCACGACGCCACGCTAGCAAGCCAACGGGTCCGGCGCCGGATCGATGACCCGGAACGCCGAGCGGCCCGTCCCCGGAGGGACGGGCCGCCCAAACGACGAACGACTCGGACAGGCCTCCTAGTGGCAGAGCCCTCCCGGGTCCGAGAAGTCGCACTTGTTCTTCTTGAACGTGTTGTTGCCCTTCTGGTCCCAGATGATGTCCACCGCGTTGTGGTAGGCCTGGTTACTGGTGACCTTGTTGCCGGTCTCCACGCCGCCGCCAGCGAGACCCTTGCTCGTGTGCAGCAGGATGCCGGAGGGGTTGAAGGTCCCCGGCTTCGACGGGTGGTTGTCCCACACCTTGTTGGACCAAACGGTGTTGTCCACGCCGCCGATGATCGCGATGCCGACCCCCGAGATGGCCGGTGGACCCTCGTCGCCACCCTGGGCCGGGCAGAACTTGTCGTTGTGGTGCACCTGGTTGTCGTGGATCGTGTAGTGGCCCGCCGTGGTCGGGGCCTTGGTGTCCAGCACGATGATCCCGAGGCAGTTGCCGTGGACGTCGTTGTCCAGGACGTTCCCGTAGGCGCTGTCGCGCAGGAAGATGCCCTGCGTGTTCCCGAACGACTCGTTCCCGCGGACCACGAAGTTCCCCTTCGCCGTGTCACCGAGGTAGAAGCCGGCCTCGCCGCTCCCGGAGGCCGTGTTGTACAGGAAGTGCGTCCCGGTCGACCCGAACGTGCTGGCGCCGTATTCGCCGTCGTTCACGAACGCGTTGTGGGTGACCCACGTGTTCTCCGCGCCGGCCCCGACCAGCCCGAACACGTGGAACCCCTGGACCAGGAAGCCGTTCACCCGAACCCCGGACACGGAGTCCCCCGTCTTGGAGCCAAAGATGCAGATCCCGGAGCCGCCCTTCATGCACCGCTTGGTGGGGGACGTTGGGGGCTTCAGCACGGTCCCCTTGGTCGAGGCACCGGATCCGGAGAGCGTGATGTTGTCAGTCTTGATCAGCAGGCTCTCGTGGTACACGCCGGGGTGGACCACGATGGTGTCGCCCGGGCTGGCCGCGTTGATAGCGGCCTGGATGGAGTCACCTGGAAACACGTCGAACGTGGTTGCCTCGCGGGCGTGCGCCGTGCCTGCGAGCGAGACGGTCGAGGCCGTCACCGCCGCGATGAGCAGCGCAAGACGTACGGAACGAATCAACTCGTATCCTCCTTTGGCCCGGGTGGGCACGTCGGGAAGACCCTACGGAGGGGATGCTCGATAAGTCAAAACAGCGTGCGCCGAACCGCCCGCGTCACCGGAGCCAGGTCTTCACGATGGCTTTGGTGAAGTGCCAGCCGTACTTCAGGGCCGGCGGCTTCTTGGACTCGCCGGCCTGACGGGCCCGGATGGTGATGGGGACCTCGACGATCCGGACCCGGAGCCGGAGTGCCTCGATGAGCAGCTCCGAGCTCCAGAACTGGTCCTCCTCCAGAGCCAGCTTCTTCAGGATCTCGGGCTTGGTGGCGCGGTACCCGTTGGAGGGGTCGGTGACCCGTTGCCCGGTCATGATGGTGACCACCCACGAGAAGAAGTGCACGCCGACGTGGCGGATCCGGCTGGCCGTCTCGAAGTCGCCGAGCAGCCGCGAGCCGTTCACCAGGTCGGCCTCGCCGTTCAGCACCGGCCGGACCAGGGTCGGCATCTCCTCGGGGACGTGCTGGCCGTCGGCGTCGATCGACACGACCACCTCGGCTCCCATCCGCAGCGCGATCTCGTAGCCCACCCGCAGGGCCAGACCGCCGCCGCGGCGGATGGGCAGCCGGGCCACCAGCGCACCGGCCTTGGCCGCCTCCTCCGACGTGGTGTCCGTCGAGCCGTCGTCGATCACCACCGGGACCACGGCTACGCCGTCGATCTCCTCGGGGAGGTCCTGGACCACCGCCGCGACGTTCTCGGCCTCGTTGTGGGCGGGCGAGACCACCACGATGCGCCGGCCCGCCGGGAGCTCGTTGGCCTTCTCCCAGTCGAAGGCCTGCAGCGTCAGGGCCTCCACCAGGTCCCGGACGCTCTTGTTGGCCACGTCCGTGTAGCTCATGTTGCGAACGATCAGGGCGAACAGGACGAGGATGGCGAAGAGCTCCGTGGCCAGGAGGCGTCGCTGCCCGCCCGGCCTGAAGTTGAACAGGTCGAACAGGGGGTTGAACAGGTTGGGCACCACCGCCAGCAGGATGATCACGATCCCCAGCGACCACGAGATGATCAGGTTGAGCCGGCTGATCTGGCGCCGGGGATAGCGGTACACCGCGATCAGGAACAGCCCGATGGCGAAGATCGCCCCGAAGATCCGCAGTGCGAGCACGCGCCTGCTCCGCTAGTCCAGGGCCGCCTGGCGCTCCCGGCGGCGCCAGCGCGTGCTGGGAAGGATGTGCTCGGGGATGGCCCGGTCCCGGTACTTCTCGATGGCCGCGAATATCGACTCGATGAGGGTCTCGGACAGCAGGTGCGGCTTCAGCCCGAGGTCCAAGAGCTTGGTGTGCGTCGCGTTGTAGTAGTGCTCTTCCTTCTCCACCCGGGGGTTGTCGATGTGGTCGACGGACACCTCCAGCCCCCAGTCCTTGCCGGCCGCCTGGACCTGCTGGGCCAGCTGGAGCACCGAGAACTGCTCGGTGAACTGGTTGAACACCCGGTACTCACCCTCCCCCGGGGGGTTCAGGGTGGCCAGCTCCACGCACTGCAGCGTGTCCAGGATGTTCAGGTACCCGCGGGTCTGGCCCCCGGCCCCGTACACGGTGAGCGGGTGGCCGATCACGGCCTGCAGGCAGAACCGGTTCAGGGCCGTGCCGAAGGTCTCGTCGTAGTCGAATCGCGTGAGCAGGCGCTCGTCCAGCTGGGTCTCCTCGGTGTGGACCCCGTACACCACCCCCTGGTTGAGGTCGGTGGCCCGCAGGCCCCAGATCCGGCAGGTGAACGCGATGTTGTGGGAGTCGTGGACCTTGGACAGGTGGTAGAAGGAGCCGGGCTGCTTGGGGAAGGGCAGCGTGTCCGTGCGCCCGTGGTGGGTGATCTCGAGGAAGCCCTCCTCGATGTCGATGTTGGGGGTGCCGTACTCGCCCATGGTCCCCAGCTTCACCAGGTGGGCGTCGGGGGCCAGCTCCTGCATGGCCCACAGCACGTTGAGCGTCCCCACCACGTTGTTGTACTGGGTGAACACGGCGTGTTCGCGGCTCTTGTGCGAGTAGGGAGCCGACGGCATCTCGCCGTAGTGGATGACCGCCTCGGGCCGGTGGTCCCGGAACAGCCCCTCCACCACCTCGTACTCGCAGATGTTGTCCTCGGTGACCCCGACGTCCAGGCCGGTGACGTCCTTCCACGCCGCGGCCCGCTCGGGCAGGGACGCCGCGATGGGGGTGAGGGAGTCCGTCCCCTGCTCGGCGTGGGCCCGGCGGCGCAGGTAGTTGTCGATCACGTGGACCTCGTGGCCCCGTTTGGAGAAGTACATGGCGGTGGGCCACCCCAGGTACCCGTCCCCGCCCAGGATCAGGATTCGCATTTTCGATTCGGTTCCTTTCGAAGGTGCGCGAGAAGGCAAGCACGGGGATTGTATCCGCCGTACCCCGCTCCGAACCGCTGCTCAGCCGCGGAGGGCGGCCGCCACGACCCGAAGGTCCTTCACGAAGGCCTCCATCGCCTCGTGCCGGCTGGGGTCGTCGGGGGCCCGCAGGATCGAGGAGGGGTGCACGGTGGCGGTGACCAGCGGCGCCAGCGGGGATTCCACGAACTCGCCCCGGTGCTCCGTCAGGCGGAACTGCCGCCCCAGCAGGGCCTGGGCGGCTATGGCCCCGAGCGCCACCAGGACCCGCGGCTTCACCGCCGCCAGTTCGGCGTCCAGCCACGGCCGGCACGCCCGGACCTCCTCGGCGCTGGGCCGCTTGTGGATGCGGCGCTTCCCCCGCGGCGTCCACTTGAAGTGCTTCACGGCGTTCGTGACGTAGACCTTCCGCCGGTCGATTCCCACCTCCTCGAGGGCCCGGTCCAGCAACCTCCCGGCGGGTCCCACGAACGGCGCCCCCTCCAGGTCCTCGCGGTCGCCGGGCTGCTCGCCCACCATGACGATCTCGGCGCCGCTGGCGCCTTCGCCGAACACGGTCTGGGTGGCGTTCCGGTACAGATCGCAGCCCCGGCAGCCCGCCGCCGCGTCCCGGAGCCGGGGGAGCGAGCGACGCTCCGGCTCCGGGAGGAACTCCTCCGCCGACCGCCCCGGTTCCGTGGCCCGTTTCGCTTCGCCGGCTCGCGCCATCGCACCGGCGAATGTACCCACGCGGGTGGTCCTCGGACCCCGGCTTGACAGGGTGCAGGACCGGGAGTACCGTCCCTCTCCCACTCGAACATATGTTCGATTGTAGCAGGGGGCGGGGCGGGTGTCCAAGCGGTACGACGAGGAGGTTCGGGTGGAGCAGGAAGGCGGCCTGCCGGCGTCGTTCGTGTGGCGGGGGCGGCGCTACGAGGTGGCCGACGTCATCGGGCGATGGCGGATCGAGGGCCGGTGGTGGGAGGACGGGCGCGATCGGGAGTACTGGCGGGTGGAGGCTCGAGGTGGCGCGGTGTGGGACCTGTACCACGACCGCCTGCGAGCGCGCTGGCACCTGGAACGGCTGTGGGACTGACAGCCTCCATGGTTCCCTCCCGGGCCCGTTGCGCCCTCGCCGCCCACGCGGCGGCCAGGCCGGCCAGCAGGGTCGCCGCGCCGCCCAGGGCCAGCCCCGCCCGCGGTCCGAAGTGCTCCGCCACGAAGCCCACGATCGGTGCCCCGAGCGGTGTCGTGCCCAGGAAGACCATGGCGTACAGCGCCATGACCCGCCCCCGCATGTCGTCCCTCGATCGCAGCTGGAGGATGGAGTTCGCCGTGGAGATGAACGCGATGCTCACCACGCCCACCGCGGCGATCACCACCATCTCCGCGGCGAGGGTGGGAGCCGCGGCCGCCCCCAGGATGGCCACCCCGAACGCCACGGCCGAGCCGGCCAGCAGCCTGCCGTTCGGGCGAGCCTTCGCCGCCACCACCAGGCCGCCGGCCACGGCGCCCACGCCCATCAGGGAGAACAGCTCGCCGTATACGGCCGCCCCCCGGTGGAACGCGAAGCGCGCCATCAGGGGCAGCAGCACCGAGAAGTTGAACCCGAGGGTGCCAACCACCGCCATCACCAGCAGCGGGACGCGGAGCTCGCGCGTGGACCAGGCGTACCGGAGTCCCTCACGCAGCTGGCCCCGGGTCCGCTGGACCCGCGCGGTCCTGCGGAGCTCGGCCTGGCGCATGGCCACCAGCCCGGCGATCACCGCCAGGTAGGAGGCCCCGTTGGCGAAGAAGCACACCGCGATGCCGACCGTGGCGATCAGCACACCGGCGACGGCGGGGCCCACGATGCGTCCGGCGTTCACCACCACGCTGTTCAGGCTGACCGCGTTGGTGACGTGGTCGGGCCCGACCATCTCGATGACGAAGCTCTGCCGGGCCGGCATGTCCACCAGCGTGACCGTGCCCAGCAGCAGGGCCAGCACGTACACCATCCACGGCTCGACCACCCCCGTGGCCACCAGGACTCCCAGGACCATGGCCAGCGCGGCGGACGTGCTCTGGGTGAGGACGAGCAGGCGCCGCTTGTCGAACCGGTCGGCCACCACGCCGCCCCACGGGCCGAGCAGGAGGATGGGCAGGAACTGCAGGGCGGTCACCGTCCCCAGCGCCACGGCGCTGCCGGTGAGCTGGAGCATCAGCCAGGCCTGGCCCACGGACTGCATCCACGTGCCGGTGATGGACACGATCTGGCCGAAGAAGTACAGGCGGTAGTTCCGGACCTCCAGGGAGCGGAACGTGGTGGCCAGAGCGTGGCGGACGCGGTTCACCGTTCCTCCTCCACCAGGCGCTCCAGGACGTCGACCGCCGCGGCCAGCGCGGCCACCTGCTTTTGATCGAGGCGCCCGAGGCGACGGGCCAGGAAGGCGTTCTTGCGGGCCTGCTCCCGTTCCAGCAGGCGCTTGCCCTGGGCCGTCAGACGGATCCACGTCACCCGGCCGTCGGCCGGATCCGGGCGGCGCACGGCGTGGCCGGCCGCCTCCAGCTTCCCGACCATGGAGGTGACGCTGGACGGCTGGACCCGCTCCGCGGCGGCCAGGTCGCCCAGGGTGATCTCGCCCTGCCGCTCGATCGTGGCCAGGGCCGAGACCATGGAAGGGGAGAGCGGGCCCCCGGCCTCCTGGCGGAGCCGCCGTCCAAGCCGGGCCACGGCCAACCGGAGCCGCGCGGCCAGCGCCGCCACGTCCTGATCGGTCTCGGGTGTGGTCGTGGTTCGAGTGGTCATGCCACCCGACAGTATTTCACCAAACTAATTAGAGCGTCAAAGTATCCCTGGACGGGTCGAACTCGAGGAGCCTCTGGAGTCCTGGGGGAGGAACTCCTCTCAGCCTGGTCGACGGGGCGCAGTCGCTAGGAAGCTCCGGCGAGCTCGGCGTGACGGAGCACGTCACCACATGGTCGTTGACCATGCCTACCGACACGATGCGGGCGCGGATTCCGTTCAGCCGTATCGCGTCCCCGATCCCGGTCGGCACGGCTGGGGGCTCCCGCCCGCTCGGCCCATGGATGCCCAGGTCGTTCGAGGCCTCAACTGCAGCGGAGCCGTTCCAACGCGGAGGGCGCCCCCGAGCCTTTCGGAACGCTGGCGCCGTCCGAGACACCTGCTAGGCGTCTCGGACGGGCGCGTAGGTCAGGTAGGCGAGGTCGTCACCGACGGTCTGGGTCTCGACGAGGCGCATGGGCTTCTTGTCGCTGGCCTCGCCGAAGAGGCGCTCGCCGGCCCCGAGCACGACCGGGTAGATCATCAGCCGCAGCTCGTCGACGAGGTCGTGCTCCAGGAGCGTGCGGAGAAGCTGGAAGCTAGCGTAGACGACGATTTCACCGGCTAGCTCCTGCTTCAGCTTCGAGACCTCCTCCACCGGGTCGCCCCTGAGTACTCTCGAGTTGTTCCAGGTGGGATCTTCGAGGGTCGAGGACACGACGTACTTGGGCAGACTGTTCAGCCTGTCCGCCAGATCGCCACTCCGGGATGGCCACCGCGCGGCGAAGAACTCGTAGCTCCGCCGACCCAGCAGCAAGGCCTCGGCACCCACCGCCTCGTCGAGCAGGACCTTGGCTGCCTCTCCGCGACCCCGGTCGCCGACGCGACCGACCCAGCCGCCGACTCTGAAGCCCTCGTCGCCGACCGGGTCCTGGATGACTCCGTCGAGCGAGACGTTTTCGCTGATGACGATCTTCCCCATTTCGGTTCTCCTGTCGTTGGCGGTGTCAGCTACCACCCGCCGACGGCGGCTTGGGTGGTGAGAATCCGCGTGTTCCGGCTCATCGCTCGAACCTGATCACCAGGTCACCTCCAGTAGCTCGAGTCTTGGGCATTCTGCAGTACGGTCTCCGCACGATGGAGGCGGCACCGACACCCCCGGTCACGATCATCCCGGCCAACGAGGCCACGTGGGATGACCTCCAGGCTGTCTTCGGCACGCGTGGCGATCCGTCCAGATGCCAGTGCCAGAGGTTCAAGATGTGGCCCGGGGAGTCTTGGGCCTCGGTTGGGGCGGAGGAACTCGCCTTCCGGCTCCGAACGCAGACCGATTGCGGTCTCCCCCAGTCGGCCTCGACCAGCGGCCTCGTGGCCTATCTCGACGGCCAGCCTGTCGGCTGGTGCGCGGTGGAACCGCGGACCGCGTACCCGCGTCTCCTGCGCAACAACCGCGTACCCTGGGCGGACCGGACGGAGGACAAGAACGACGAGAGCGTCTGGACAGTGACCTGCTTCGTCACTCGCAAGGGGTTTCGGCGCCGAGGCATTAGCTATGCGCTCGCGCGTGCGGCCGTCGACTTCGCCCGCCAACGCGGCGCCCGTGCCCTCGAGGGCTATCCCATGACCAGGACGGACGTTCTGTTGGGAGAGCTTCACGTCGGGACCCAAGGCATGTTCGCTGCCGCCGGTTTCACCGAAGTCAGCCGGCCGACCCTACGCCGGGTCGTCATGCGCATCGATTTCTAGGCGTCAAGCGACATTCCCGAATCCTCGCACGCGACGGCATGCTGTCTACTGAGGTCGTCCCCCAAGCTCCACGTACCGGAAGCACGTCGTTACATGGTCTTGCACCATGCCCACGGCCTGCATGAACGCGTAGCAGATGGTGGGGCCGACGAAGCGGAACCCACGGTTCTTGAGGTCCCGGCTCATGGAACGCGATTCGGCCGTTTCCGCCGGGACGTCGCCCAGGGCGCGGAAGCGGTTCACCACGGGCCGGCTTCCCACGAAGCGCCACAGGTAGGCGTCGAGGCTCCCGAACTCCCGCTGCGCGTCGAGGACGGCGCGGGCGTTGGCCATGGCGGACTCGACCTTGGCCCGGTTGCGGACGATGCCGGGGTTCTCCAAGAGCCGCTCGATCTTCCGTCGGTCGAACCTCGCCACCCGTGCCGGGTCGAACCCGGCGAACGCCCGCCGGTAGCCCTCGCGCTTGTGCAGGATGGTGGACCAGGACAGCCCGGCCTGCGCCCCCTCCAGGACGAGCATCTCGAACAGATGACGGTCGTCGTGGGAGGGGACGCCCCACTCCTCGTCGTGGTAGCGGACGTAGGCGGGGTCGTCCCAGGCCCCCCACGGGCACCGGGTCGGCGTGGCTGCCACTGGCGGCGATGGTACCGGGAGGCCGATTGGCGCAATGTCATACCCGGGTCCTAGAATCGAACACATGTTCGATCCACAGTCGTTCGTGCACCTCGACGTGCGCTCGAACTTCTCTCTGAAGGAGGGGGCGAACCCGCCGGAGGAGGTCGCGGTCCGGGCGGCCGAGCACGGCATGCGAGCGGTCTCGCTGACCGACCGGGACGGGCTGTACGGGGCGGCCAGATTCGTGGACGCCTGCCGCACGGCCGGGGTGCGGCCGATCCTGGGGGCCACGCTCACGGTTCGCGTCGAAAACCCAGGCGGTCGGGCGTTGGGGCCGGCGGCGCCGGGCCGCCTGCTCAGACATCCTCGCTTCGCTTCGCTCGCTGCGGAACTCGCGATCGACCCGGCCCCGCCGGCCTTTGCGACCGTTCGGCCGCTCACCGACTCGGCCACGGACACGTCGGTGGTGCTGCTGGCCCGGGATGGGGTCGGGTACGCGAACCTGTGCCGGCTCATCACTGACGCGCACATGGCCGGGGAACGGGGAGACCCCGCCGTCGCGCCGGCTCAGGTCCTCGCGCACCCCGAAGGGCTCGTGTGCTTGCTGGGACCGGGGTCGCATGTCGGCCGGCTCGCTGTTTCGGGGCGGCATGACGCTGCTCGCGCTGCGCTGGAGCCGTTCCGGGAGGCGTTCGGGGAGCGGGTGCACGTGGCGGTGGAGCATCGGCTCGAATCCACGTCGGCCACGGAGATCCGGCGGCTGCTGCGGCTGGCCGACGAGGCGCAGGTCGGGGTGGTGGCCACCAATGCGGTGCGGTACCTCCAGCGCGAGGACGCCTACCTGGCCGACGCGCTGGAGTGCATGCGCGAGATCGTCCCGGTGGCGGACCACCACGTCACCCGGACCAACTCCGAGGGATGGCTGAAACCGGCCGCGGCCATGCGGCGGCTGTTCGCGGAACGGCCCGAGGTGTGCGACGCCACGGTGGCCGTCGCGGAGTCATGTCAGTTCGACCTGGGGCTGAAGTCGGTCCACTTCCCGGACTTCCCCACACCGGCGGGGCGGAGCGCGACGTCGGTGCTGGCGGAGCGGTGCTGGCGGGGCGTGGACCGCCGCGGCATGCGGGACTCGCCGGAGCTCCGCGAGCGGCTGGACCTCGAGCTGGCCATGGTCCACAAGCTCGGGTACTCGGCGTTTTTCCTGACGGTGGCCGACATCGTGGCGGACATCCACGCCATGGGCATCCGGTGCGCCTGCCGGGGCTCCGCAGCGTCGTCGCTGGTGTGCTACCTCACCGGGATCTCCGAGGTCGAGCCCCTGCACCACGGGCTGGTGTTCGAGCGGTTCCTGAACCCGCTCCGCGACGAGCTCCCCGACATCGACATCGACGTGGAGTCGGCCCGGCGGGAGGACGTGTACGACATGGTCCTGTCCCGCCACGGCGAGGACCGGTGCGCCTGCGTGTGCATGGTGGAGACGTACCGGGCCCGCGCGGCCATCCGGGAGGTGGGCAAGGCCCTGGGCCTCCCGGAGACCGAGATCGACACGGTGGCGAAGGCGTTCCCGCACATCGGCGCGCACCACATCCGGGAGGCCGTCTCCTCGCTGCCCGAGCTGCGCGACTCGAACCTCGGGGCCGGGCAGCTGGAGACGCTGTTCCGGGTGGCGGAGCGGCTGAACGGGTTCCCCCGGCACCTCGCGCTGCACCCCTCCGCCATCGCGCTGGCCGGCCACGACCTGGTGGAGCGGGTCCCGCTGGAGCGGTCGTTCCAGGGCTACCGGATGCTCCAGGCGGACAAGGACGACGTGGAGCTGCTCGGGTACCTCAAGCTCGACGTGCTGGGGATCCGGATGCTCTCGGCCATGCAGCACGCCGTCACCGAGATCGCCCGGACGGAAGGGGTGAAGGTCGACCTCGACGACCTCTCCCGGGACGACCCGCCGACGTTCGAGCTCATCCGGTCCTCCGACACCCTGGGGTGCTTCCAGATCGAGTCGCCGGGCCAGCGGGAGCTGCTCCAGAAGCTCCAGCCCACGGTGTGGGAGGACCTCATCGTGGACATCTCGCTGTTCCGTCCCGGCCCGGTGAAGTCGGACATGGTCACGCCGTTCCTCCGGCGGAGGCACGGCATGGAGCCCGCCGAGTTCGTCCACCCGTCATTGCGTTCCGTCCTGGGCGAGACCCACGGCGTGATCGTCTACCACGAGCAGGTCATGCAGACCTTCACCGCGGTGGCGGGGTACGACCTGGTGGAGGCCGACCGGATCCGCCGCCACCTCTCCGACGACCTGGAGGTCGACGCCATCCGGGAGGACTTCCTCCATCGGGTCCGCTCGCGAGGCCTAGGCCAGGCTGAATCCGAACGGATCTGGAAGGAACTGCACGCGTTCGCCTCGTTCGGCTTCTGCAAGGCCCACGCGGCAGCCTTCGCAGTGCCGACGTTTCAGTCGGCCTACCTCAAAGCCCACTGGCCCGCGCACTTCCTGGCCGGAGTCCTGACCCACGAGCCCGGCATGTACCCCCGACGCATGATCCTCGAGGACGCAAGGCTCCACGGCATCCCGATCCTGCCCCTAGATGTGAACCGCAGCGAAGAAGACTACGTGATCGAGGAGGTCGAAAACCATCACGTCCCGGCCGGGGCGGCGGCTGCCCCGGAGTCTGGGTCCCCACCGCTCCCGGAACGCGAGCGGAGACGCCGTGCTGTCCCTTCGGCTCCGCACCGCGTTCCTCCGCGGTCCCCCCTTGACTCCGGGGCCCCGCCTGCAAGCGATCCATTCGGCGTCGAGGCTTCGCAAGGCTCGGATTCCCCCGCGTATGCAATTCGCCTCGCATTGAAAGACGTGCACGGGATCTCGACGGCCGAAGTGCGGTCGATCATGGAGGCGCGCGCCGAACGGCCGTTCCGGGACGTGCGGGACTTCATTCGGAGAACGAGCGTGGCGCGGCCGGTGGTGGAGCGGCTGGCGCATGCGGGGGCGTTCGACGCGCTGCCGAAGGGGACCCGGCGGGACCGGCTGTACGCGGCCATGGTGGCGCCGCCCGAGCGGTTGGGGGAGCAGCTCACGCTGCTCCTGGAGGACCCCGAGCCCCCGGGCCTCCGCGAGTACACCGACGCCGAACGGGTCCGGGCCGAGCTCGAGGTGATCGAGATGGACGCCTCGCGCCATCTGATGACGTTCTACGAGCCGCTGCTGGCCGAGCTCGGGGTGACCCGTTCGAGGGACCTGTGGACGCTCCGCGGCGACACGCGGGTCACCGTGGCGGGGGTGAAGGTGGCGTCGCAGACGCCGGCGGTCCGCTCCGGCCAGCGCATCATCTTCCTGACCCTGGACGACGCCACGGGCCCGGTCGACGTGACCATCTTCGAGCGGGTCCAGGAGGCCTGCGCGAAGACGGTGTTCCACTCCTTCGTCCTGGCGGTGCGAGGGAGGCTCCGGCGGACGGGTGTGCGGGGGGTCAGTATCATCGCCGAGGAGGTCTTCGACCTCGCCGCGCTCCACCGGGCCCGTCAGGAAGCCTCCGCTGCCCACGGCGCCCCGCGCCCGCCGCGCAAGCTGTGGCACGCCAGTGGGGGGTCCGCCGGCTGGTGACACCGACCATGGGGTGGGGGGATGCAGGGACGCCACGACGAACGGGACCGGGCCGGAGGGGGGCCCGTCCGGGACGGCCACGACGAGCGGGACCGGGCCCGCCGCCAGGCCGAGGAAGCCCTCCTCGAGCCGCCGTTCCCACACACCGCGGCGCCGCCGCCACGGCGGCTGCTGGCCAACCGTCCCTTCGCCTGGCTGGTGGCCTCCTACGGGGTCTCGCAGCTCGGGTTCTGGGCCTTCTTCCTGGCCATCCTGGGACAGACCGGCTTCGAGTACCACGCCGGCGCGTTCCAGCTGGGCATCCTGTTCTCGAGCTTCTCCATCTCGTTCCTGCTGCTGACCGCGCCGCTGGGGCAGGTGTGCGACCGGTGGAGCCCGAAGTGGATGGTGGTGGCCGGACAGGTGGTGGCCATCGGCTCGGTGGTCCCGGCCATGGTGGGGCACTCGGTGGGGTGGCTGTACGCGGCGTCCGTGATCGACGGCGTGGCGGCCGCCGCGGCCATTCCGGCGCGGGCCTCGCTCACGGCGCTGCTGGTCGAGACGGAGGACCTGGTCCGGGCCAACGGCACCATGAACACCGCCTCGATGTTCGCGGTCATCTTCGGCCCGGTGGTGTCCGGGTACCTGGTGAAGTCGTTCGGCCACCGCTCGGCGTACTGGTTCATCCTGGCGGTCATCGGCGCCGGGCTGGTGTTGCTGTTCCCCATCGCGGACCGCCGGCCCCGGGGAAGCAGCGAGAACAGCTTCCGGGGCGACCTGGCGGACGGGTTCCGGGTGTCCTGGCGACACCCCGAGCTGCGCGCGCTCCTCCTGCTGGCCGGGTCGGCTTGGTTCCTGATCACCGTGCTGATCACGCTGGAGCCGCTGTTCGTGAAGCAGGTCCTGCACCGGAGGATCGACTCGCTGGGGATCCTGTGGTCCGCCCACGGGGTGGGGGCGTTCCTGGGGGCGGTGGCGGTGACCAGGATGAAGCGGGCCGGCGGGCGTGAGGTGCTGCTGCTCGGCGTGGCGCTGCTGGTGGGCTCGGGCGGGCTGCTGGTGTACGTGGGGACGCCGCTGTTCGGCGTGGCCATCGTCGGCAACGCGATCTTCGGCGTGTCCTTCGCCTGGTTCGTCTCGCTGTCGCAGGCCCTCATCCAGCGGGTGACCGCCGAGGACATGCGGGGACGGGTGACAGGCGTGGTGGGCATGCTGCAGGAGTCCTCCTCCCTGGCCTGCGCCCTGGGGATCTCGGCGCTGGCCGGCGTCATCGCCGCGGTACAGCCCTATCTAATCGGGTCCGCCGTGAGCATGAGCGCGTTCGGCTTCTACGGCCTGCGGGCCGGCCGGGCCTTCCGCAGGTCGGCGCCGGCCGATCCGGTGGCCACCGCCGATGCCACTATCATCGCCGATTCCGCTATCACCGCGCCGCCCGCCCCGGCGCCGGCCCCGGTTGACCGTGCGTAGCCGCCGGCCCTCGGAGCGACCCGATCGGCCCGCCGAGCCGATCCTGCACGTCGACCTGGACGCGTTCTACGCCTCGGTGGAGACGCTCAAGGATCCCTCGCTGGCGGGGAAGCCGGTGGCGGTGGGCGGGACTGGATCCCGCGGCGTGGTGATGTCCGCCTCCTACGAGGCCCGTGCCCTCGGGATCACCTCCGCCATGCCCTCCGTGCGGGCCCGGCGACTCGCGCCCCACGCCGTGTTCGTGCCGCCCGACTTCCAGTCCTACCAGGCCTACTCGAACCGGTTCCGGGAGGTCCTGCTGTCGTTCACGCCGCTGGTCGAGCCGATCTCGCTGGACGAGGCCTTCCTCGACGTGGGCGGCGCGACCACGCTGTTCGGGGAGCCGGAAGGGATCGGCCACCGCATCCGGGAGAAGGTCCACCGGCAGCTCGGGCTGCGGTGCTCGGTGGGGGTGGCCCCCAACAAGTTCCTGGCCAAGCTGGCCTCCGCCCGCGCCAAACCGGACGGCCTGATCCACGTCCCCCGGGACGGGATCCTGGAGTTCCTGCATCCGCTGCCGGTCGGAGCACTGTGGGGGGCGGGGGAGAAGACGGTGGAGACGCTCGGGCGTCTGGGCATCCGGACGGTGGCGGAGCTGGCGGCCGTCCCCACCAGCGTGCTGGCCCGAACCCTCGGGGAGGCCCACGCGACGATGCTGGCCGAGCTGGCCGGTGGCGGGGACGACCGCACCGTGGTGCCGTACGAGGCGCCGAAGTCCGTGTCGCACGAGGAGACCTTCGACCGCGACCTGGACGACGACGAGGACATCCTGCGCGAGATCCTGGCGCTGTCCCGGCGGGTCGGGGCCAGGCTCCGCAAGGAGGGCTACGCCGCCCGGACTATCGTCCTCAAGATCCGCCTGGCCAACTTCACCACCCTCACCCGGTCGAAGACCCTTCCCCGGCCCACCGACGTGGCCGCCGACATCAACGCGGTCGCGGCGGGCCTGTACCGGGCGCTCCCGGGCGCCCGGCGGCGGATCCGCCTGTTGGGAGTCCAGGCCGCGGGGCTGGCCGCCGCCGGCGCCGAGCAGCTCGGGATGATCGCGGGGACCCGGTGGGGCGACCTGGAGCGCACCGTGGACCGCATCGAGCGGCGGTTCGGCCGCGACGCCACCGTCCCGGCCGCCCTTCTGGGGCGGGCCCGAATAGGACCGGCCCCGGCTGGGGAACAATTCAAGGGCAGAGAGCGACTTCCGGGGACGGATGGATCCGTCAAGGGGTCTGCCCATGAGCGAACGGAGGCCCTAGAATAGGACCACCAGGACGGTGAGAGTAGGTCAGCCGATGCCGCTTTCTCCCGACGAGCAACGGATCCTCGAGGACATCGAACGACGTCTCTCGGAGGAGGATCCCCGGCTGGCCGAGCAGGTCTCCCGCACGTCCCTGTACTCCCACCTCACCCGGCGGATCCGGTGGGCCGTGGTCGCGTTCGCCGCCGGGTTCATCATGCTGTGGCTGTTCCTGGTCCCCCACATCGGCCTGGGGCTGGCCCTCGGCGGGTTCGTGGTGATGCTGCTGTCGGGCCTCCTCGTGTACCACTACCTGAAGCGGATGGGGAAGGACCAGATCCAGTCGTGGAAGCGGGGCGGCCGCTTCTCCGTGACCGGCATGCTGGCCCGGCTGGCCGAGCGGTTCCGCGGCCCCCAGAGCAAGTCCTCGTAGCGAGCCTTCGTCGACGACCCCTCGTCGACGACCCCTCGTCGACGACCCCTCGGCGACGGGCCTCGTAGCCGCCCCGCGTCTCGAGCCCCGGCATTGGCGCGTCCGGCACCGGGTGTGAGCCGCACACTTGCAGCGGCCGTTCCGCCGATGTACAAAACGCGTCGCTTCCCCCGTGTTCGGCCAGCCGGTACCGCGTTGCTTCGCATCGGTTGTTGGTCCGGGCTCGAGGTGGTTTGGCGTCATTGATGGAGTCGGGCTCTGGGGGGAAGGGGTACATGGACGGATTCACCTCGCATCAGGCTTCCAGGCTCACCGGCACCACGGCTCGCCAGTTGCGGTACTGGGACCAGATCGGGCTGGTCAAACCGTCCATCCAGGGAACCGGCGGACGGCCGGGCGTTCCCCGCCTGTACTCGTTCCGGGACCTGGTGGCGCTGAAGGTGGTGCGGTCGCTCCTGGACGGCGGCATGTCGCTCCAGCGGATCCGCCGGGCCTGGGACTACCTGAACAACAAGGCGGGCTTGGACCAGCACCTGTCCGAGGTGAAGCTCGTCACCGACGGCGTGAGCATCTTCAAGGTGGTCCGCAAGCGGGGGGAGCTCCTGGACGCGCTGAAGGAGGGGCAGATGGCCTTCTTCGTGGCCATCGACGAGATCGCCCGCAGCGTGGGGGACGGCGTGGCCCAGTTCCGGGAGGACCGCGACCGGTTCATCCGGGCCCTGGAGGAAGCCAAGCGGGAGGCCCGCAGCGGCTGAGGCCCGAACGAGCGCCTTGCCGCCGGGTCTGGGTTACACCCTCGGCCGCCACCACCCAGCGATCCGCCGGTAGGCCGGAGCCTCCCGGCGGATGTCCCTGATGGCGGACCGGGCGTCCCGCCCGGCCTCGCGGGCCTGGTCCTCGGTGACCCCTCCGTCCGAGTACGCCGCCCGCCCGGCCATCCCCGTCAGCCGGTCCAGGTGGCCGTCGGAGAACCGGACGTCCCGGCGGAGGCGGAGGTCGTACTCCCACAGCGTCTCTCCGGCATCACGGCCAAGCCCCACGTCCGCGGCGCGGCTGGTGAAGCCGTCGTACACGGCCAGGACCACCTCCCGGGGCGAGTGGGCCCGCCGCAGGCGGACCCGCCGGCCCACGAGCTTGGCGATCGGTAGGACCACCAGCGCCGCCCCCAGCAGCGCGGCCAGGGCCAGCAGGGCCAGCAGCTTCCACGACGTCGGATGGTGCCGGTGGTGCGCCCGCACCAGACCGGGCAGGCCGACGACCTCTCTCGGCGGGGTCCCGGCACCGGGCCGGTTCTGGTCCTGCTGACTCGAGGGCTGGCCGTTCCCCGCCTTCGCGCCGGGCTTGCACACGTGCTGCTCGCACGTCCGGCTCACCCCTGTTACCGGCGGCGGATTGTAGTAGGCGGGCTCGGGGGGATTGCCCGGGCCGGGGGTGGGCTCGAAGCGCATCCATCCGTAGCCCGGGAACCACACCTCCACCCAGGAGTGCGCGTTGGCCGTGGTCACCCGGTACTCCCTGGCCGAGGAGTCGTACGTCCCCGGCGTGAATCCAGTGGCGATCCGGGCCGGGTACCCGAGCGCCCGAACCAGTACCGCCATCGCGGTGGCGAACTGCTGGCAGAACCCCCGCCGGGTGGTGATGACGAACCGGGCCAGGAAGTTCGTGTCGTAGCGTCCGGGCACGGTGGTGTCGTAGGTGAACAGGCCGGTCTGGGTGAAGTAATCCTGGATGGCCAGGATCTGACGGAACGGCGTGGGCTGGGTCTCGGCGATCCGCTCGGCGATGGGCCGCATCTCCCGGAGGGTCTGGTCGGGAAGCTGGGTGTACGGCTGCAGGGCTGGATTGGACGGGTCGTAGCTCACCGCGTCCAGCTGGCGAAAGGTCGGCTCCACCAGTTGCGAGGTGACCCGGTAGGTGAAGCCCGCGCTCGGGGTTTGGTGGTCCGGGAGGACTGCGGCCCCGATGGTGGGGTCGTACAGGACCGAGCCGCCGCCGGTGATGGAGATGGCCTCCGGCCGGTAGGCGGCGGGGAGATAGATGTTCGGCGGGTTGAGGAGGGTCACCTGCTGGTCCAGGGTGACGGTGTCGCTCCCGGATCCGCCGTCCGTCGACGACCGCGCCAGGCTGTCGAACGGCGAGGAGGGGAGGTCGAGCCCCGAGTCGACCTTCTGGCCGTCATTCACCTGGAGGTCGCTGGTGGTCCAGTGGGTCCCGTCGAAATGCTCCAGGGAGATCCACCGCCAATAGGTGGGGTTGGGCGTCTGGGCCCGCACCAGGAACAGCGGGACGGGGCGGCTCTGCTTGAGACTCGACGTGATGGACACCAAGGGGTCGACCTCGATACCGCCGCCCCCGCCCTTCCCGACGTCGAGGATGGAGCTCGACCGGTACCCGGGAAGGAGGCCGGGGATGAGGATGGCCACGCCGATGGCCGCCACGGTGACCCGCCGGGCCCCGCGGGTGGCGGTCGGCGATGTCAGCCGCCGCTTCCCGAACGCTCCCCACGGCCGCAGCGGCCCCCACTGCCGGACCCGGCGCAGGCCATCCGAGAACAGCAGCGCGAACAGGGCCACCAGGAAGAACGCGGCGTAGGCGGGCCGGGGGCCGTCGCCCACCACGATGCCGGTGAAGGTGAACAGGGCCACCGACGGGATCGCGGCGAGCAGCGGGCTGCCCGAGCGGATGGCCAGGGCATGGGTGGAGAACGCGGCCGTCCACGCCGCCGTCAGGGCGGCCAGGAACAGCGGGCGGACGGGCGGGGAGGGCGCGACCTGGGTCGCCGCCTGCCGGCTGATGTGGCCGATCGCTCGCCCGATGGCGGAGACGGTCCTGGCCGCCGGCACCCCGTAGTACAGGCTGTGGGGGAACACCAGCCACCCCACCGCGACGAACAGGCCGATGGCGCTGACCAGCGCGGCCAGCAGCGAGCTGCGCCGCTCCATCAGCGCGGCCAGCGCCGTCGAGGCCATCGCCGCCGCCACCAGCTTGAGGGTGGCCACGTGGCCGGAGAACACCCGGCCGAACGCCACGGCGGTCGCCAGCGACAGCAGGGCGACGGCGCCGAGCGCGACTAGACGGTGCCCGCGGGGAGCTTCTTCCGGTTCGCGTGCCATACGTCGACGAGCCTTCCGTGGGGGCCGATCAGGAACACGTCCCATCCCGCCCTGGCCAGCGAGAGCTGGGCGGTGGTGGCCTGTTTCTCCAGCAGGGACCGGCGGTCGGGCGGCAGCGTGGCCGGCTCGGTCGGGTACACCATCACGGCGACCTTGGGACCGAACGCGGCGCCCACCCGGGTCAGCGACGCCACCTCCGGCGGCGGCGGTGGCGGGATGATCACGGCCAGCGTGGAGTCCGCCACCGCGCTGGTCCGGAGGGTCAGCAGCAGCGCGGACAGCGGGCCGGAGGAGGAGTGGGCCACCGAGGCCAGGGCCTCCAGCAGCCCTTCCTCGGTCACCGACCTGGCCCGCGCGTTGCCCGTGGCCAGCCGGAGCGAGAACCCGCCGCGGGACAGGTGGATGCCGAGCGTCGCGGCCGCCGACACGGCGCGCTCGAACGGCGCCGTGTAGGCCTGCCCGAACGAGGACACCCGGGTGTCCAGGAACACCGTGGCCAGGGACCGCCGGGCCGCCTCGTCCTGGCGGATCATCAGCTTCCCGCGGCGGGCCACGCTGGGCCAGTGGATGCGCCGGAGGTCGTCGCCGACCTCGTACTCGCGCATCGTGTAGAACTCCTCGCCGGTCCGGAACAGGTGGCGGCTGGCCGAGTCGCCGCTGCCGGACCCGAAGCGGGACCCCGGCAAGCCCGGGAGGTCCTCCACATCCGGGAACACCACCAGCTCGTCCTTCTCCGGGTACTCCAGCCGCATCCGGGTCAGGGCGAAGGGGTCCGACACGTCCAGGCGGAGCGGCCCGATCGCGTAACGCCCCCGGGTGCGGCACACCATGGAGTACCGCACCCGCTGGGAGTTCCTGCCGGGGAGCCCGGTCAGCACCAGGCGGGCCGGACGGCCCAGCGACGGCGGCATGTGGTCCTCCAGCAGGACAAACGAGGTCGACACCGCGGAGTCGTTCTCCACCTCCAGCTCCACGGTGACCCGCTGCCCCGGGACGATCTTGGTGGCCGACAGCCGGCGGGTCACCAGCAGGCGGTGGCGGTTCCACCGGACGAACACCACCGCCAGCAGCGGCAGCACGGCCACGCCGACCGCCACCATGTGCAGGTCGGGAGAGCCCAGGAGGCGCGCCGCGAGCCACAGCGCGATCCCGGCCCCGAAGACGGCGATGCCCCGGGCCGAGGGCATGGTCGCCGCTAGCGCTCCCCCGCGGGCGGCCGGGTCACGAGGCCTCGCCCCGGACGGGGACGGGCACCTCGGCCAGCAGCTCGGCCAGGACCTGTTCCGCACCCCGGCCGCTCATGGCGGCGTCGGCCGTCACGATCAGCCGGTGGGCCAGCACCGGGATGGCCAGGGCCTTCACGTCGTCGGGGATCACGTAGTCGCGGGTCTCCGACGCCGCCCAGGCCCGGGAGGCCCGCAGCAGCATGATGGAGGCGCGCGGGCTGGCCCCCAGGTACATGTCCGGATGGGCCCGTGTGGCCTCGGCCAGGGACACGATGTACCGGCGGAGGGCCGGCGCCACGTGGATGTCCTTGGCCATCTCCGACAGCTCGGCCACGCCGGGCGCGTCGGTGACCGCCCCGATGGTCTCGAGCAGCGACGTGGTGCCGTGGGAGGCGAGGATCCCCACCTCCTCCTCGGCCGCCGGATAGCCCAGGGAGATCCGCATCATGAACCGGTCGAGCTGCGCCTCGGGCAGGGGGTAGGTGCCCTCGTGCTCGATGGGGTTCTGCGTGGCGATGACCATGAACGGCGTCCCCAGCTGGTAGGTCACGGTGTCCACGGTGACCTGCCGTTCCTCCATGCTTTCCAGCATGGCCGACTGGGTCTTGGGGCTGGCCCGGTTGATCTCGTCGGCCAGCACGATGTTGGCGAAGATGGCGCCGGGCTTGAACTCGAAGTCCCCCCGCTCCTGGTTGAACACGTTGACGCCGGTGACGTCCGACGGCAGGAGGTCGGGGGTGAACTGGATCCGCCGGAACGAGCAGTCGATCGATCGGGCGATGGCCTTCGCCAGCATGGTCTTGCCCACGCCGGGAACGTCCTCGATCAGGACGTGCCCCTCGGCGATCAGGGCCACCAGGGCCAGGCGGACCTCGTGGTTCTTGCCCTGGATGACCCGCTCGACGTTGTGCTCGATGGCGCGGAACCCGGACGCGAATCGCTCCCAGTCCGCTTTCTCCGCCCGCGCCACCACTGCCGCCTCCCGCCTCGAATCCTCGGCCATCTTACCCGGCTCCTTCGGTGCTCAGTCTGACGAGCAATACGCACGAGGGGGTCCCCGTGGGTTGCCCGGCCGTCCGATCTAAGACAGTGGACGGGGCCGATCCGTGCCCGGCCGGATGGAATTCGTTGCAGTCGTCTCGGGGGGTGGATGGCCCGACGGGCATACGAGCCAGGCGAGGATGAGGGATGGAATGAAGGCGGCGGGGCCGTGGCCCTTCATACCTCGGAACGCCCCGCGCGGCCCCTTGTTCGCTTAAAGGCGCCCTTCATACCTCGGGACACGGCCACCAGCCGCCTTCGCCTCGAATTACACCCCTGTGATTCGGCCAGGTCAAGCACCCGCGCTAGGAGCCGGGACGAGGCGCCCGTTCCGGAGCCGCGAGACGACGAGGGAACGACCGCGGCTCGAGCCCGGATTCCGGAGGTCGCCCGCGTATACTCGCTGGCGTCGCCGTATGCCCAGAGCGCTCGTCCTCAACGCCACCGATCAGCCACTCGCAGTGGTCCCGGCGAGGAGGGCGGTCGTGCTCGTCCTCAAGGAGAAGGCGGAGATCCTAGCCACCAACGGGGTGGTGTTCCGGTCCGAGCGCCTCGAGCTGCCGGCCCCCGCGGTGGTCCGCCTGCGCTACTTCGTCCGCATCCCGTACCGGGCCCACGCCGCGCTGACCCGCCGGGCCGTGTTCGCCCGCGACGGCTGGGTGTGCCAGTACTGCGGCCAGGCCGCGGAGAACGTCGACCACGTCATCCCCAGGTCGCGGGGCGGGGCGCACTCCTGGGACAACGTCGTGGCGGCGTGCCGGCGGTGCAATTCCCGCAAGGAGAACCGGCTGCCCCACGAAGTGGGCCTGCGCCTTCCCCGGAAGCCGTTCATCCCCTCCGACGGGTTCCGCCTGTCCCTGGGGCGGCCCGACCCGGAGTGGGAGCCGTACCTCTCCTGAGCCCGAGCTGACCCGGCCCCGGTGAGCACCCGCGCGCGGTCCGGTCGCCTGGTCGTCCTGGCCGTCTTCCTGCTGGGGGCCGGCCTGGCCCTGGCCCTGAACGTCCTGACCAGGGGAACGCCCGAGCTACCGCACGGCGTGCGCGTGCTGACCTCGCCGTCGTCCGGACCGGCCGCCGGGGGCCGGACCTACCCCGTCCGGCTCCTGTCGCCCTGCGCGCCGGCGGTGGACTTCGACGGGAGCTACTGGGAGCCCGAGGCCGGCGGGACCACGCTGGAGCAGCCGGCCGAGCCGGCCACCATCCGGCTGGTGGGCGCCGACCGCGCCCTGCTTCGCACCGCCTCCGGGCAGTCCATCGCCGTGGCCCGGACCGAGGGTCCCATCGCCCTCTCCCGCTGTCCCTAGCGTTCACCCCGGCGTCACACTCGTTAACAGCAATCAACAAGTTCTGACGGAAGTTCGCTCTTCCATCTTGACCCAGTGGAGTGTTAGTGGCATAACGGTGGCTCTTAGTGGAGGAGATGGGGAGCGCGCGTGGCTGTTCTGTCCGGCACGCACCGGTATCAGCTCGACGCGAAGGGCAGAGTGTCCCTGCCACAGCGTTTCCGCGAGGCGTTCACCGAGGGCGCGTGGATGACGCTCGGCCAGGACGGCTGCCTGTACCTGTTCCCGGCCCAGGCCTGGGAGCAGTGGAGCGGGCACATCGACGACTCGCCGCTGGCGGACCGGGTGGACCGGGCCTTCGCTCGCATGGTGTTCCATGCGGCCGAGCCGGTGGACGTGGACGGCCAGGGCCGAATGGTCATCCCCCAGCGCCTGCGCAAGGAAGCGGGAATCGGCAGGGAGGCAGTTGTGGTGGGCATGCGGTCCCGCCTTGAGGTGTGGGACGGCGAGGTGTGGAACCGATACCTGGGGCGGTACGCCGCCACCTTCCAGGAAGGCGACCTCTCCCCGGGAAGGAGTCGGGAATGACGGACATGGAGCGGGCCGAGGCCGACAGGTGGCAGCCGGCCGTGGGCAAGGAGCTGGGCCAGAGCCTGTGGCTGGTGGCAGGGTTCGCGGCGACGCTGTCCGCGTTCCTGGGTCTCGGGCTGCTGGCCGTGCGGGTGCTGGGCTAGGGATGTGGCCGAGGACGACACCGAGCGCCACGAGCGAGCGCATGTGCCGGTCATGGCGGCCGAGGTGGTCGAGTACCTGGGGGGAAGGGGAGTGGTGCTGGACATGACGGTGGGGGCGGGCGGGCACGCCGAAGCGCTGCTGCAGGCAGGCGTGCGCCGGGTGGTCGGCCTCGATCGCGACCCCGATGCCGTCGCGCTGGCCGAGGAGCGGCTGGCCTCATTCGGCGACCGGTTCCGGGGGGTCGTGGCGACGTTCTCGGAGCCGCCGCCGGAGCGGTTCGACGGGGTCGTGTACGACCTTGGCGTCTCCTCCATGCAGCTCGGCCGCCCCGAGCGCGGGTTCGGGTACCGGACCGACGGCCCCCTCGACATGCGGATGGGCGGCCACGCCGCCGAGGGCCCGACCGCCGCCCAGCTGGTGAACGAGCTCCCTGAGGAGGAGCTGGCCCGCGTGATCTTCGAGTACGGCGAGGAGCGGCAGTCCCGGCGGATCGCCCGGGCCATCGTCCGGGCCCGGTCGCGCGCCCCCATCGAGACCACCGACCAGCTCGCCCGCATCGTGGCAGGGGCGGTGGGACGGCGGCCGGGCGGGGCGCATCCGGCCCGCCGGACGTTCCAGGCCCTGCGGATCGTGGTCAACCGGGAGCTCGAGGAGCTCTCCTCTTCCCTGCCTCGAGCGGTGGGGCTCCTCGCTCCCGGTGGCCGCGTCGTGGTCATCGCGTACCACTCGCTGGAGGACCGCATCGTAAAGCGGTTCCTCGCCGGCGAGCCCTCGCTGCGGGCGCTGACCCGCAAGCCCCTCCGGCCCGGCCCGGAGGAGGTCGCCCGGAACCCGCGGGCCCGCAGCGCCCGGCTCCGGGCGGCCGAGCTCGCCACGGAGGGAGCGGCGGCATGAGCGCCGTTCCCAAGGAGGCTCCCCCCAGGACACGTACAGCTCGTACGGTGCGGCGAACCCCCCCTTCCCCCTCTCGCCGCCCGTCGCCGGCGCCGCGCCCGGATCCGCCCCCCCGCCGGGCGCGGCGCCGCCCCCTCGCGTTCTTCGTGTTCTCGTCCCTGGTGGTCGGGGCGCTGGTCCTGGGCCTCACCGCGTTCAACGCGGTGCTGGCGCAGAGCTCGTTCCGCATCGCCGACCTGTCCAAGCGGGTGCAGGACCTGTCGCAGACCTACGAGCGCTTGCAGCTCGATGCGGCCCGGCTGTCCTCGCCCGGACGCGTGGCGAAGGCCGCTCGCAAGCTCGGGATGGTCCTGCCCCAGCAGGTGGAGGTCATCCACGTCCGGATCCCGCTGCAGGATCCGGGAACGCACCCCCGCGACGGCGGGAGCGCCCGGTCCCTGGCCCTGAAGGCGGTGGTGGGGGGCATCGGGTGAAGCGGCCGCCTCTCGGTCGCCTCGTGGCGGTCCTCGTGACCTTGTCATTGGGGCTCGGGGGGATCCTGGCCCGCCTGGCGTTCCTGCAGGTGAAGGACGCCCGGGCCTACGAGGTCGCCGCGTTCCGCCAGCGGGTGCACACCATCGCGCTCCCGGCCATCCGGGGCTCCCTCCTGGACCGGCACGGCGAGGAGCTGGCCCTGTCCCTGCCGGCCAAGGACGTCTACGCGGACCCCCGCTACGTGAAGAACGTCGACCGGACCGCCCGCCACGTGTCCCGGGCCCTGCACATCCCGCTGCGGAAGGTGCTGCACGCGCTCCGGGAGAAGAGCTCGTTCGTGTACCTGGCCCGGCAGGTCGACGCCGACGTGGCCGCGAACCTGGAGGACGAGCAGCTTCCCGGGATCGGGTTCCTGGACGACGCGAAGCGCTACTACCCGAGCGGGCCCCTGGCCTCCCAGACCCTGGGGTTCGTCGGCGTGGACGGGACCGGGCTGGCCGGGCTGGAGCTCGAGTACCAGCGCCAGCTGGCCGGCCGCGCCGGGAAGCGCACCGTGGAGGTGGACCCCTCCGGCCACATCATCCCCCAGGGGGTGAACCGCGACGTCCCCCCGGTTCCCGGCGAGGACGCGGTGACCACGCTGGACCGGGCGATCCAGTACCGCGTGCAGCTGGCCCTGGCCGCCGCCGTGCGCCAGAACCAGGCCAAGGGCGGGACGGCCATCGTGATGGACCCGCACACCGGCGACATCCTGGCCCTGGCCTCGTACCCGTGGTTCGACCCCGCCCACTTCGCCTCGACCGGGGCCGCCCGCCTGCGGAACCCGGCCATCGTGGACGCCTACGAGCCCGGCTCGGTGAACAAGGTGATCACGGCGTCGGCGGCCATCCAGGACCACGTCATCCCGCTGGACCGAACCCTCACCGTGCCGGACCACTGGCAGGTCGGCGACCACGTGTTCCACGACGCGCACACCCACCCCGCGGAGGCCATGACCCTGGCCGACATCATCGCCGAGTCGAGCAACGTGGGGACCATCCGTGTGGCCGGGATGCTCGGCCCCACCCGGATCGACCAGTACCTGGAGCGGTACGGGCTGGGGCAGTACACGGGCATCGACTTCCCCGGCGAGTCGGCCGGCATCGTACCGCTGCTGGCCGACTGGACCTCCACCAGCATGGGCACCATCCCCGTCGGGCAGGGCCTGGCGGTGACCCCGCTGCAGATGGCGGCGGTGTACGCGGCCGTGGCGAACGGCGGCGTGTGGGTCCAGCCCCGGCTGGTCCGCGGGTTCACCGACGAGAACGGGACGTTCCACCCCGCGGCCGACTCCCCGACCCGGCGGGTGGTCTCGGCGCACACCGCGCACGTGGTCCGGCAGATCCTGTCCTACGCCGTGGACGCCGGGACCGGCGTGAACGCCCAGATCCCCGGGTACTGGGTGGCCGGCAAGACCGGCACCGCCCTGGTCCCGAAGACGAACGGCCCGGGCTACTCGAACAAGTACATCGCGTCGTTCATCGGGATGGTCCCCGCGTCGCAACCCCAGCTGGTGGTGGCGGCGATCATCGACCAGCCGGTGACCGTGTACGGCGCGGTGGCGGCGGCGCCGCTGTTCCAGGAGATCGCCCGCTACGCGCTGGCGCGGCTGCGGATCTCCCCGGCGCCCCGGCTGCCGCTCCCCCCGCACGTCCTTCCCTACCAGGGCGGATGACGCCATGGGACCGGGGGCGGGGCCGGGCGAGCGGACGGGGGGCGCGGTGGGGGCGATGCTAGAATCCCGCCGCATGCCGGGCCGGGACCAAGACGGCAGCGCGCCCGCCCTGCCGGCGCCGGCCCCTCGCGACCTCTCTTCCGAACCCGACTTGGCGCCGACCACGTGGCTCGCAGGAAGGCCCCTCGCCGATCTGACGGCGGGGCTCCTCGGGCGGATCGTGGGCGACCCGGGCGTCCGGGTCACTGGCGTCGAGTACCGCTCGGACCAGGTCCGGCCCGGGTCCGTGTTCTTCTGCGTCCCCGGCACCCGCGTGGACGGGCACGACTACGCCGCTGCGGCCGTGGCGGCCGGCGCCGTGGCGGTGGTCGGGGAGCGGGAGCTCGCGCTCCCCGAGGGTGTGGCGCAGGTGGTGGTTCCGTCCGTGCGCGAGGCCATGGGGCCGGTGTCGGCCGCCTTCTACGGCCGCCCCGCCGACCACATGACCGTGGTGGGCATCACCGGGACGAACGGGAAGACCACCACCACCTACCTGCTGGAATCGGTGTTCCGGGCCGCCGGCCTGGTCCCGGGCGTGGTCGGGACCACCGGCGTGCGGATCGACGGCGAGCCCGAGCCCTTCCCCCGCACCACCCCCGAGGCGCCCGACCTCCACCGGCTCCTGGCCAGGATGCGGGAGCGGGGGGTCCGGGTGGTGGCCATGGAGGTCTCCTCGCACGGCCTCCATCAGCACCGGGTCGGCGGGGTCCGGTACGCCTGCGCCGTGTTCACCAACCTGACCCAGGACCACCTCGACTACCACGGCTCGCTGGCGGAGTACTTCCGGGCCAAGGCCATGCTGTTCACTCCGCAGATGGCGAAACGTGCCGCGGTGAACCTGGACAGCCCGGCGGGAGCACGGCTGCTGGACACCGGCGTGCCGACGGTCACGTACGGCCTGGCCGAGGGCGCCGACGTCCGGGCGGAGGAGGTGCACACCGACGCGTCGGGGCTGTCGTTCCGCGTCGGGACGCTGGCCGTCCGGTCGCGCCTGCGGGGCCGGTTCAACGTGTCGAACTGTCTGGCGGCGCTGGCCGCGGCCCGGTCGGTCGGGATCGACGAGGCCGCGGCAGCGGAGGGGATCGGCGCGGTGGCGGGCGTCCCGGGGCGACTGGAGCCGGTCGAGGCGGGGCAGGACTTCCTGGTGCTGGTGGACTACGCCCACACGCCGGACAGCCTGGAGAACGTGCTCCGGGCGGCCCGGCCCCTGGCCCGGGGCCGGGTGATCGTGGTGTTCGGATGCGGCGGGGACCGGGATCGCGGCAAGCGTCCTTTGATGGGCCGGGTGGCCACCACCCTGGCCGACCTCACCGTGGTCACCAGCGACAACCCGCGCTCGGAGGACCCGCTGGCCATCGTGGCCGAGATCGAGGCGGGGGCCCGGGGCGGCAGGGGCCGCTACCTGGTGGAGCCCGATCGGCGGGAGGCGATCCGGCTGGCGCTGTCGGAGGCGGGGGCCGGGGACGTGGTCGTCATCGCGGGCAAGGGCCACGAGACGGGACAGGAGTTCGCCGGCGGCCGGGTGGTCCCTTTCGACGACCGGGTGGTGGCGGCGGAAGAGCTTCGTCGAGGGCTACCGCGGTGAGGCCCAGGCGCCTGTCCGACGTGGCCAGGGCCGTGCGGGGCCGGGTGGCCGGCGAGGACGTGGTGGTGGAGTCCGTGGCCGTGGACAGCGGGGCGGCCGGCCCCGGGACGCTCTTCGTGGCCGTCCGGGGCGAGCACCGGGATGGCCACCGGTTCGTCCCCGACGCGTTCGCGCACGGAGCCGCGGCTGCGCTGGTCGATCACGACGAGAACCTCGACGGCCCGGCCGTGGTGGTGGCCGACACCGGGGCCGCCCTCTTGGACCTGGCCGGGGACGAACGCACCGCCCTGGCCGCCACGGTGGTCGGGATCACCGGCTCCACCGGCAAGACCTGCACCAAGGACTTCACCGCGGCCGTGCTGGGGGGACGGTTCGACGTCCTGGCCAGCCCGGCGTCCTTCAACAACGAGGTGGGCCTGCCGCTCACGCTGCTCTCGGCCGGGGACGAGACCGAGGTCGTGGTGTGCGAGATGGGCGCCCGCGGCGTGGGGCACGTGGCCCGGCTGTGCGAGGTGGCTCGGCCCTCGATCGGCATCGTCACCAACGTCGGGGTCGCCCACCTCGAGCTGTTCGGGTCCCGGGAGAACATCGTCCGGGCCAAGGCGGAGCTGGTCGAGGCGCTGCCGGCGGGGGGGGTGGCCGTGCTGAACGCCGACGACCCCGTGGTCCGGGGCTACGCGAGGCGGACGGCCGCTCGTGTGGTCACCTTCGGCCTGGCGGCGGAGGCCGACGTCCGGGCGGACGACGTGGTCCTGGGCGAGGACGGCCGGGCCGCGTTCACCCTGGCGGCCTCGGGCGTCCGGCAGCACGTCGAGCTGGCCGTGCCGGGAGCCCACATGGTCCCGAACGCGCTGGCCGCCTCGGCCTGCGGCATCGCCCTGGGCGTGACGCCGGCGGAGTGCGCCACGGCCCTGAAGGACGCGCACGTCTCCGCGTGGCGCATGGACACCTTCACCACCGGGGACGGCGTGCGTGTGGTGAACGACGCCTACAACGCCAACCCCACCTCGATGCGGGCCGCCCTTCAGTCGCTCCGGTGGATGGCCCGTCCGCCGTCCCGGGCCGTCGCCGTGCTCGGGCACATGGCCGAGCTGGGGCCCATCTCCGAGGAGGAGCACGCGCGCGTGGGCGAGCTGGTCGCTCGCCTCGGGATCGACCGGTTGATCACGGTGGGGCCGCCGGCCCGGGCCGTCGCCGTGGCCGCCCAGCGCGAGGGCGTCGAGCCCGGCAACGTGGCTGCGTTCGAGGACTCGGCCGCCGCGCTGGCGGACCTCCGGGCGTGGCTCCGTCCGGGCGACGTGGTGCTGGTGAAGGGGTCCCGCGTGGCCGGCCTGGAGCGCCTGGCCGAGGCCCTTCGCGATGCCGGGTCCCGGCCGTGACCGGCATCCTGGTTGCCGCCGCGACCGGGCTGATCCTGACCCTGCTGGGCACGCCCGCCGCGATCCGCCTGTTCCGGGCGTGGGGATGGGGCCAGCGCATCCGGGAGGCGTGGTACGGGGAGGGGCCCGAGGCGCACCGGGGCCACCTGGGAAAGGTCGGCACGCCGACCATGGGGGGGATCGTGATCCTCATGGGGATGACCGGCGCGTACCTGGTGGCCCGGGTCACCGGAGCGAAGTTCAGCGCCGTTGGGGTGGCGGTGCTGGGGGCCGCGTACGGCCTGGGGGTGGTCGGGTTCCTGGACGACTACCTGAAGATCCGGCACCAGCGATCGCTCGGCCTGAACAAGACGGCCAAGCTCGCCGGCCAGGCGGTGGTGGCCATCCTGTTCAGCATCCTGCTCCTGCGGGAAGGGCACCAGATCTCGCACCTGTCGTTCATCCGGCCCACCGACGTCAACCTGGGGCTGGTCTTCTACGTGTGGGCATTCTTTATCCTGGCCGCCGCGTCCAACGGCGTGAACCTGACGGACGGGCTGGACGGGCTGGCCTCCGGGTCGACCGCGCTGGTCCTGGCCGCCTTCGTGTTCATCGCGTTCTGGCAGGACCGCCACTCGTGCGTCCTGTTCCCGCACCGGGCGGCCTGCTACCCGATCAGCGGCCGGGCCGCCCTGGACGCGGCGATCGTGGCGGCCGGGGCACTGGGCGCAGTGGCGGGGTTCCTGTGGTGGAACGCGGCGCCGGCGCGCATCTTCATGGGCGACACCGGGTCGCTCGCCCTGGGCGGCCTGGTCGGCGCGCTAGCCCTGGCCACCGAGACCCAGTTGCTGCTGGTGATCCTGGGCGGGCTCTACGTCCTGGAGACGACCTCGGTGATCGCGCAGATCGTGTCGTTCCGGGTGTTCCACCGGCGGGTGTTCCGGATGGCGCCCATTCACCACCACTTCGAGCTGATGGGGTGGCACGAGTTCACTGTGATCGTCCGGTTCTGGATCGTGGCAGGCCTGTCCGTGACGTTCGGCCTGGGGCTGTTCTACGCGGACTTCCTGGCCCGCGGGGGGACCGGATGAGCGTGACTCGCTCGCGATTCGCCGGGGAACGCGCGGTGGTGATCGGGCTCGGCGCCAGCGGGTCGGCCGCGGCGCGTGTGCTGGTGGAGGAGGGCGCGTCGGTCCGGGTGAGCGAACGCCGCCCGCTCTCGGAATTGCCGAATGTCGCGGCGCTGGCGGCTGCCGGCGTCCAGGTGCTGGCCGGCGGGCACCGGCCGGAGCACCTGGACGGGGCGACCCTGGCGGTGACCAGTCCCGGGGTCCCCGAGCACGCGCAGGTGCTGCGGTGGGTGGGGGAGCGCGGCCTGGCCCTGTGGAGCGAGCTCGAGCTGGGAGCCGTGCTGTGCGAGGCGGCGTACGTGGCCATCACCGGGACCAACGGGAAGACCACGACCACGGAGATGGTGGCCGCGGCCATGCGGGCGGCCGGGCTGGACGCGGTGGCCTGCGGCAACATCGGCCACCCCTTCTCCCTGGCGGCGCGGGAGGGGCACGACGCGCTGGCGGTGGAAGCGTCGTCGTTCCAGCTCCGGTTCCACCGGACGTTGCATCCGCGGGTGTCGGTGCTGCTGAACCTGGCCGACGACCACCTTGACTGGCACGGGTCGTTCCGGGCCTACGCGGACGCCAAGGCCCGGCTGTTCGAGCTTCAGGGCCCGGGCGACGTGCATGTCGGGAACGCCGACGATCCCGTCGCCGGCGCGGTGTCTCGACGCGCTCCCTGCCCGGTAGTCTGGTTCAGACTAGGAGCGCCGTCGCCGGGCGAGGTCGGCTACGTCGACGGCCGGTTGGTCTCCAGGATCGCCGGCGACCTCGAGCTGGGGCGGCCGGCCGCCGAGGGGTCCGGGTTCCGGGCCGACGCCGCCGCCGCCGCCGCCGCCGCGCTCTCGTTCGGGCTCCCTCCGGACGCGGTCCGGGATGGCATCGGATCGGTCCGGCCGTTGCCGCATCGGGGCCAGGTCGTGGCCGAGGCCGGCGGGGTCCGGTTCGTGGACGACTCCAAGGCCACCAACCCGCACGCGGCGATGGCCGCGCTGGAGGGGCTGTCGAACGCCGTCCTGATCGCGGGCGGGCTGTCGAAGGGGGTGGACCTGTCGCCGCTGGCCGCCGCGACCCCGGCCCTGGCCGGCGTGGTGGTGCTGGGAGAGGCCGGACCCGAGGTCGCCGCGCTGTTCGAGGGGTCGGTCCCGGTCCGCAAGGCCGGCTCGATCGAGGAGGCGGCCAAGCTGGCCCTGGAGCTGGCCCTGGAGCTGGCCCTGGAGCTGGCCCCGCCCGGCGGTGTGGTCATCCTGGCCCCCGCGTGCGCCAGCCAGGACATGTTCCGCGACTACGCGGAGCGAGGTGACCGGTTCGCCGCGGCGGCCCGGGCCCTCGCGTCGGCGCCCGGCCGGGGAGGCCCGTGACCCCGGCCACCCGCGCCGTCGCTGTCACGTCGGACCGGCACCTCCGGGTGGTCGGGGAGCGCGATGCTCCTCGGGCCGGGGCTGGGCTGTGGCAGCGCATCCGCCATCGCGAGCGGACCCGGAACCCCACCGTGGTGCTGGTCCTGCTTGGCGCGACCGGACTCCTCACCGGCATCGGGCTGGTCATGGTCCTGTCGGCCAGCTCGGTGTCGGCCTACGCGCAGTACGGCACCAGCTTCCTGTTCTTCAAGCGGCAGGCCGTGTACGTCGTGGTGGGGACGGCGATGCTGCTGGCCACGTCGCGGATCCGCTACCGCGCGTGGCAGCGGCTGGCCGTTCCCCTGATGGTGGTGGCGCTGGGGCTGCTGGTGGTGGTGCTGCACCCCGCCGTGGGGACCGTGGCCGGCGGCTCCGCCCGCTGGATCGCGGTGGGGCCGTTGACCATCCAGCCCTCGGAGATCGCCAAGCTGGCCATGATCGTGTTCACGGCGACGATCCTGGCCCGGAAGTGGAACCGGCTGGACGATCCCATGCACGTCGCCCTCCCGCTGCTGCCGGCCGTGGCCGTCGTGTGCGGCCTGATCATGCTCCAGCCCGACCTGGGGACGACGGTCATCGTCGCGGCCACGGTCTTCGTCGTGGTGTTCGTGGCCGGGGTTCGCCTGCGCTGGCTCCTCACCAGCGTCCTGGTGGGCGGCCTCCTGGGCGCGGTCGCGATCATGTCCAACGGGTACATGAAGGCCCGGTTCCTGTCCTTCCTGCACCCGCAGAGCGACCCCCTGAACAAGGGCTATCAGCTCATCCAGTCGCTGATCGGGCTGGGGTCCGGCGGGTGGCTGGGGGTCGGGCTGGGGGCCAGCCGGCAGAAGTGGATGTACATCCCGAACGCGCACACGGACTTCATCTTCTCGATCCTCGGAGAGGAGCTCGGGCTGATCGGCGAGATCGTGGTGCTGATCCTGTTCGGGATGCTGCTGTACGCGGGGGTGCGGGTCGCGGCGCGGGCCCCCGACACGTTCGGGCGGCTGCTGGCCGCGGGGATCGTGGGGTGGCTGGGCCTGCAGACCCTGGTGAACCTGGGGGCGGTCACGGGGCTGCTCCCGGTGACCGGGGTCCCGCTGCCGTTCGTGTCCTTCGGCGGTTCGTCCCTGGTGGTGACACTGGGGGCCGTGGGCATCCTAGTGAACATCGGGCGCTCGGCCCCGGAGCCTGCGGCCGCTCCCAGGAATTCGAGAAGGATTCCTGCCCGGAAGGTGGCCCGATGAGGGTGCTCATCGCCGGCGGGGGGACGGCCGGGCACGTGTTCCCGGCGCTCGCGCTGGCACGCCGGCTGGCCGACCACCACGGCGCGGAGGTCTCGTTCGCCGGAACGACCACGGGCCAGGAGGCCCGGCTGGTCCCGGCGGCCGGGTTCCCGTTCTTCGAGATCGAGGCGCGGCCGTTCGTCCGGAAGGTCTCGGTGGGCGCCCTGCGTGCTCCGGTCACCGCGCTGGGATCGGTGCGCCGGGTGCGCCCGCTCGTGGAGGTTGCGGACGTGGTCGTGGGGATGGGCGGGTTCGTGAGCGTCCCGGCCGTCATCGCGGGGAGCCGGGCCCACCGCCCGGTGGTCCTGCACGAGCAGAACGCGGTCCCGGGTCTGGCCAACCGGGTGCTGTCCCGGATGGCGCGGGTGGTCGCCCTGTCCTTCCCGGACGCCACGCCGTCGTTCCCCCGGCGGACGCGGAGCGTGGTGACGGGGAACCCCATCCGGGAGGCCATCGCCAGCGTTCCCGCCGAACGGGAGTCCCTGGCCGCGATGGCCCGCAAGGAGCTGGACCTCGAGGACGGCCGACGGACCATCGTCGTGTTCGGCGGGAGCCAGGGGGCGCTGCACATCGACCGGGCGGCCGTGGGGGCCTGCGGGATCCTGCGGGACCGCGGCGACCTCCAGGTCGTGTTGCTGACGGGGCCGGCTCACCACGAGGCCATGGTGCGCGGCCTTCCCCGGGGCGGTGCGCTGGTGGTGCGGGCGCTGCCGTTCCTGGACCGGATGGAGCTGGCCTACGCGTCGGCCGACCTGGTGGTCAGCCGGGCCGGCGCCACCACCATCGCCGAGGTGACCGCCTGCGGGCTGCCGTCCCTGTTGATCCCCTACCCGTACGCCACGGCCCGACACCAGGAGGCCAACGCCCGGGCCGTGCAGCGGGCCGGCGGCGCCACCGTGCTGCTGGACGACCAGCTGACGCCGGAGGAGCTGGCGGACCGGATCGACGCCCTGGTGGGGCACGAGGAGCGGCTGCGGGCCATGGCCGGACGAGCGGCGGCGTGGGGGCGTCCCGACGCCGCGGAGCGACTGGCGGAGGTCGTGGTCGATGCGGCCGGAGCGAGCCGGTGAACGGGCCCGTGAGCGAAGCCACGAGCGGCCCGGCGAGCGAGCTCCCCGAGTACGTCCCGCCGCCGGGGAGCATCCCCACCCTCGACGTGCCGGACCTGGCGCCGCTTCGCCGGATCCACCTCATCGGGATCGGTGGAGCCGGGATGAGCGGGATCGCCCGGCTCCTGCTGGCGCGCGGATTCACCGTGTCCGGCTCGGACCTCAAGGAATCCCGGGGCCTGGACGACCTCCGGGCCGCCGGCGCCACCGTGTTCGTCGGCCATCGAGCCGACCAGCTGCAGGGCCCGGACCCGCCAGACGCGGTGGTGGTCTCGACCGCCATCCCCGACCGGAACCCGGAGCTGGTGGAGGCGCGACGGTGCGACATCCCGGTGCTGGCCCGGGCCCAGGTCCTGGCCGCGCTGACGCGGGGGTCCCGGACCATCGCGGTCTCCGGCACCCACGGGAAGACCACGACCACCTCGATGATCTCCGTGATCCTGGAACGGGCCGGGCTCGACCCCACGTTCGTCATCGGCGGGGACCTGAACGAGAGCGGCTCCGGGGCCCGCCACGGCGGGGGCGAGTGGTTCGTGGCCGAGTCGGACGAGAGCGACGGCTCGTTCCTCCTGCTCCATCCGGCGGTGGCGGTGGCCACGAACGTGGAGGAGGACCACCTGGACTTCTATCGGGATGGCCGCGAGATCCGGGCGGCGTTCGCCCGGTTCCTGCGGCAGGCGGAGCAGGCGGTGGTGTGCGGCGACGACCCCGGGATCGCCGAGGCCCTCCGCGCTGCCGGACGATCCGACGCGGTGGGCTACGGCCTGGGCGAGGGAAACGCGGCCCGGCTGATCGTGGTATCCAACGGTTCGGGGGCCCGGGGCGTCATGGAGCTGGAAGGCGCGCGGGTCGACATCCAGCTTCGCTCACCCGGCATGCACAACCTACTGAATGCGTGCGGCGCCATCCTGGCCGCGCGGATCGCCGGCGTCCCCCCGGAACAGGCAGCCGAGGCGCTGCGCTCGTTCACGGGCGTTCGCCGCCGGTTCGAGTTCCGCGGCATGGGCCGGGGGGCCGAGTTCGTGGACGACTACGCGCATCACCCCACCGAGGTCGCGGCGACGCTGGCCGCGGCGCCCGCGGGCTACCGCCGGATCGTGGCCGTGTTCCAGCCGCACCGGTACACGCGGACCGCGGCCATGTGGCGCGAGCTGGGCACGAGCTTGGAGCGGGCCGATGTGGTGGTGGTCACGGACGTGTACGGCGCGGGGGAGACTCCCATCCCCGGGATCACGGGGAAGCTCGTGGTGGAGGCGTTGACGGAGTCGGTCCCCACCCGGCGGGTCGTGTACGTCCCCCGACGGTCGGACGTGGCGGGGTTCCTGGCCGGTGAGGTCCGGCCCGGCGACCTGGTGCTCACCTTGGGGGCGGGCGACATCACCATGGTGGCCGACGAGACCCTGGAACGGATCCTGGGGACGGGGACGGCATGAGCCAGGGACACGATGCCGTGGGCCGGGAGGCCGTCTCCCCGGACGCCGTGGCCCGGGCCGAGTCCATCCTCCGCTCGGCGTGCGGCGACCGGGTCCGCACCGGGTTCTCACTGGCGCCGCTGACCAGCTTCCGCATCGGCGGTCCCGCCGCGCTGTTCCTGGAACCGCAGTCCACGGACGACCTGGCCGCCGCTGCCCACGCCGTGCGCGAGACGGGCCTGCCGTTCGTGGTCCTGGGGAAGGGCTCGAACGTCCTGGTGGCCGACGACGGGTTCCGGGGGCTGGTCCTTCGCCTGGGAAAGGGGTTCCGGTGGACGGCCCGGGCGGGCACCCGGCTGACCGCCGGTGGGGCCATGCCGCTGCCGGCGCTGTCGGGGGTGGCCCTGGCCCACTCCCTGGCCGGGCTGGAGTTCGGCGTGGCCATCCCGGCGTCGCTGGGCGGCGCGGTGCGGATGAACGCGGGAGCGCACGGGCACTCGCTGGACGAGGCGGTCGAGCAGATCGAGGTGTTCTCGCTCCGGTCCGGGTCGTCCCGGACGGTGCCCGCCGAGGAGGCGGGGTTCCGGTACCGGGGCTCCTCGCTCCCCGAGGACGGGGTGGTGGTGGCGGCGACGGTCTCCCTGCGGATGGGGGAACGGGAGGAGATCCGCCGGCTGATGGAGGAGGCGCGCGACTGGCGCCGGGCTACCCAGCCCCTGGCCGAGCCCAACTGCGGGAGCGTGTTCAAGAACCCGGCGCGGGGGCACGCCGCCAGGATGATCGAGGGCCTCGGCCTGAAGGGCACCGCGGTGGGAGGGGCCACCGTCTCGACCAAGCACGCGAACTTCATCGTCGCGTCGCCGGGGGCGCGGGCGGCGGACGTGGTGGAGCTGATCCGTCTGATCCAGCGACGGGTGAGCGAACGGTACGGGACCATGCTGGAGCCGGAGGTGCACCTTGTGGGGGAGTTCGATCTCGCCATCCGCTGACGCTGCGTCGAAGCCGGGCCCGCGGGATCCGAAACGGCTCCCGCCACGGCGCCGCGTGCCCCGGTGGGCGACCCTCGCCGTCGCGGCGGGCGTTCTCGCCGCCGGCGGAACCGGTGTGGTCGCCTCGCCGCTGTTCCGGGCTCGCTCCATCGAGGTCTCGGGGGCCTCGCACCTGGACCGGTCGCAGGTGCTCCGGCTGGCCGGCCTGGCCCCGGGCGTGAACGTGCTGTGGCTCGACACCGGCGCGGCCACTCAACGGCTGGAGGGCGACCGGTGGATCGCCGCGGCGTCGGTGACCCGCTCGCTCCCGTCGACCGTGCGGATCTCGGTGACCGAGCGCGTCCCCGCCGCCGAGGTGAAGGTCGGCCCTCGCTGGGCGCTGGTGGCGGCGGACGGGACGGTGCTCGACCGGGTGTCCGCCGACCCCGGGCTCCCCCTCCTGGAGATGACGCTCGGGAACCGCCACCGGCTGGGCGCACCGGCCTCGGTGGTGGGAGCGATGAGCCCGTGGCTCCGGTCTCGGGTCCGATCGGTGGTCCCGGACCCGAACGGGTCGCTCGTGGTCGAGCTGTCGTCGGGGATCCGGGTGCTATTCGGGAGCCCCTCGGACGTCGACGTCAAGGACCAGGCCTTGGCGGAGATCCTACGGTGGATGTCGGGGGGCGGCGCCCCCATCGGCTACGTGGACCTCCGGGCTCCGCTGGCCCCCGCGGTCGGTCCGGGCAGCGCGCCACCCGGCTCCCCCGGGGGCGGCCGCCTCGCCGCAGCCCCCTCCCACCACCGGAACCGGAGGATGAGCCTCCTCGACCGGGCGCCGACTCCCTGAACCGAGGCGCACGCCTCGACGTTCGGTGCGAGTTAGTGCTACCTGTTGCATCAACTCGAGCCATTCGAACACTTGACGGACCAGCGGGTTGACGCTAGAGTCCTGCCCTTGTAGGTGAGGTTGAGATAACAATAAACCTCAACTCAAGCCTTAGATCGAGGGATCGGGCACGGCGTTTCCCCAGGTAGACAGGCCGGAGCCACGAGGGAGGATTCTCGAGATGCAGCCCCCATCGAACTATCTCGCCGTGATCAAGGTCGTCGGCATCGGCGGCGGCGGCGTGAACGCGGTGAACCGGATGATCGAGGCGGGCCTCCGGGGCGTCGAGTTCATCGCGGTGAACACCGACGCGCAGACCCTGCTCATGTCCGACGCCGACGTGAAGCTCGACATCGGCCGGGAGACCACCCGGGGGCTCGGCGCCGGGTCCGACCCCGAGGTGGGCAAGCGGGCCGGGGAGGAGCACCGCCAGGAGATCGAGGAGATCCTGAAGGGTGCCGACATGGTGTTCATCACCGCCGGCGAAGGCGGCGGGACCGGGACCGGCGGCGCGCCCGTCGTGGCCGAGATCGCCCGGGACCTGGGGGCCCTGACCATCGGCGTGGTGACCCGCCCGTTCGGCTTCGAGGGACGCAAGCGCGCCACCCAGGCCGAGATGGGGATCACCAAGCTGAAGGAGGCCGTCGACACCCTGATCATCGTGCCGAACGACCGCCTGCTCCAGGTGTCCGAGCCCACCACGCCGATGCTCGACGCGTTCCGGATGGCCGACCAGGTCCTGTTCCAGGGCGTGGACGGCATCACCTCCCTGATCATGACCCCGGGACTCATCAACCTCGACTTCGCCGACGTGAAGGCCGTGATGACGTCGGCCGGCTCGGCCCTCATGGGCATCGGGCACGGCACCGGGGAGAGCCGCGCGGAGGACGCCGCGAAGGCGGCCATCTCCTCGCCCCTGCTCGAGTCCTCCATCGAGGGGGCCAAGGGCGTGCTGCTGTCGATCGCCGGCCCGCAGGACCTCTCGCTGCACGAGGTCCACCGGGCCGCGGACACCATCACCCGCGTGGCGCACCCCGACGCGAACATCATCTTCGGCGCGGTCATCGACGACGCGCTGGGCGAGGAGGTCCGGGTGACCGTCATCGCCGCGGGGTTCGACAAGCTCGGGGGGCTCGGGCTCGGGGAGACCCGGTTGTCCCGGCTCCTGGAGGCGCCGCCCGAGGAGGACGAGACCCAGCTTCCCTCCCTCCTGCGGGAGGAGGAAGAGGAAGAGGACATCTTCAAGCCGGCGCCGGAGACGGTCGTGTTCGACGCCGAGGAAGACCTGGACATCCCGGACTTCCTCAAGAGCTGAGGTGAACCTGACGATCTGAAGGACCCGCCGGCGCGCACCGCGGACCGGCGGTGGGGGGCGGGGAGGTAGCCGCGAGGCGCCCTTCCCCCGCCTCGGGCGAGACGAGATCGTTCGTCCCCCCCGCCCCCCTTTCTCCGTCCTGATTGGGGAGGGGCAACCCCTCCCCAACCCCCACCCCGGCACTTCGTGACCTGAAATTGGGGAGGGGCAACCCCTCCCCAACCCCCACCCCGAGGCTGTCACCCACCCTGAGGCTGTCACCCACCCCGGGGGTTGTCACCCCACCCCGGGGGTTGTCACCCCACCCCGGGGCCTCGTGACACCTTCTGTGTCAACCCACCCGCCTCTCATGGGCGCTGCAGGGCTGTTTTCAGGCCACCTCCTTTCGGCCGAGTTCGAGTCGCTTGGCGCCACCGTGCCGGGCGGCGTCGTACGGGGTCCGGTCGACC
>WNGH01000155.1_pt1 | contig 50814 bp, 36 predicted proteins | sample 5400631 | NCBI WGS metagenome assembly WNGH01 (sample SAMN13153373, study PRJNA577476) | soil metagenome | isolation source: 115 cm soil or saprolite under Garry oak tree replicate 1 | place: USA:California | collected 2016-06-15 | reverse complement strand
GCGCGACCGAGTTCTGGTTCCATAACCCTGGTCCCGCCACGGGCCTGACAACCACTGCCGAAAGTGTGCGTATTGGCATAGGACCAACCGGCGGCATCACGGTGACAATGTTCTCTCCTTTCTGGGGCAATAGTCCTGAAACCGTTGTGTCTCAGGTCATCGGTGAGGAATTTGGCGTGGACCCCGCCATGGTCAGTGTCACCTACGAAGGCACATACCAGGGGCTGCCCAGTGCTGGCCCAGGAGGTAGCCGTATGACGGTGATGCTCTCAGGAGCAGTCCGAGGTGCTGCGGCGAAGGTCAAGGAGAAGATGTGCAAGATCGCTGCTCATCTTTTGGAGGCCAGCCTCGATGACATGGAGGTTCGAGAAGGGCGTGTCTGGGTCAAGGGCACTGATCGTTCGCTAAGCCTCACTGATATTGGCATGAAGGCCTACTGGAACAAATTCGACCTGCCAGCGGATATGGAGAGCGGCCTGGAGGGGAGCTTCACCTATGACCATCCCTACAGCACGGCACCTTCCGAGGATCGTAAAGACCTTGGCGTGTTCTATCCGATTATGGGCCATGCCGCCCATATTCCCATTGTAGAGGTTGACATCAAAACAGGCCAGGTCAAATTCCTCAAATACCTTGCTGTCCATGATGTTGGTACTGTAGTAAACCCACGCTCATTGCAAGGCCAGATTCGAGGTGGCATCGCGCAGGGTATCGGTGTAGCACTCTACGAGGAGGTGCGCTATAGCCCCGAAGGCCAAAACTTGACGACAACAATGAACGACTATCTGGTGCCAACTGTTGCCGAGGTGCCGAATATCGAGATCTATCATCATGTGACACCCTCACCTTTCACGGCGTATGGCGTCAAGGGTGGTGGCGAAGGAGGACGTATGGTGGCGCCACCTGCGGTGACACGGGCGGTAGAGGATGCGCTCAAGCCCTTCGGCGTCAAGATCGATGAATTGCCGATGACGCCAGAGAAGATCGTCAAGTGGGTAACGCAAGCTCAGGCAAAAACGCCCTAATGCTAAAATGCAGGGGCGCGATACTTGTTCCGGTACATGACACGAAGTGTAGGCACTTCCTTGCATCTTGCCTGACCCATAGGTTAGAGGCGCAGCCTCGTTGGCAAGCTGTTATCAAGGGTTCGCTAGCGTCGTTTGCATCGGTTTCAAGACCAATCGCGCCCCTACATAGATTGAGTGAAACGAAAGGCAGGTATTTTCATCCATGCTCAAGGATAAAGTAGCTGTTGTCACTGGAGGCGGTCGTGGCATCGGACGAGCAATTACTTTAGCTTATGCCAGAGAAGGTGCCGACCTCGTTCTTGCCGCTCGTTCGATAGAGGCGCTCACTGAGACTAAAGCGGCGGTGGAGAGCCTGGGGCGTAAGGCGCTGGTTGTGCCGACAGACGTTCTTCATGAGGAAAGCGTACACAACCTGGTGGAGCAGGCGCTAAGTCACTTCGGTCGAGTCGACGTACTCGTGAACAACAGCGGCATCGGCGGTCCCACTGCCCCTCTGTGGGAAATCACGCCTGCCGATTGGCAAGAGACCTTCGCTGTCAACGTGACTGGCGTATACCTGTGCTGCCGAGCGCTCCTTCCTGGCTTCCGACAGGGCAACTTCGATAACAGGAGAAGACCTGAACGTCTCCGCTGGCACGGTGATGTATTGATTGAAAGAACATGTACTCTCATGGAGGCAAATCTATGCCCAGGTTCATTGACCTCTCGCAAGAAATTTACCAGGGAATGTATGTCTACCCAGGACATCTGAAGACTGTCATATGGGAACATCATTCGCACGAGGAGACAGCGAAGAACTTTGAGGGAGGCTTTTCCTATCAATCCAGGGGCCTCTTGATGAGCGATCATGGCCCGACCCACGTAGATGCCCTGAGCCACCTGGACCCGCGTCCTGAAGCCCCCTCGATTGAGAAGATGTCCCTCGACCTTTTCTATGGTGATGCTACATGCATCGATGTCTCTCACAAGGAACCACGCACCTATATCAATGCTGCCGATATCGATGAGGCTATCGCCAGGTCTGGTGCTGATGTGCGCAAAGGCGACATTTTACTCTTCTACACAGGCACATTCAACCGCTACCACGGCACAAAGGAGTATCTCAGCCAGTATCCAGGCCTGGATGAGGCTGGAAGTATGTGGCTGGTCGAAAAAGGCATCAAGACGTTCGGTGTGGATTCTCCAAGCCCGGACAATCCCGCCAGTCGTACGTATCCATGCCACATGATGTGTCGCAAATACGGAATTACGCATTACGAGAACCTGGCTAACCTGGATCAGGTAGTGGGTAAGCGGTTCACTTTTGTCGGTTTCCCCCTGCGCATCCGCGAAGGTACCGGGTCGCCGGTGCGGGCCGTAGCCGTGCTTGAGGACTAGCGAGGGTGACCGGGGGAGAATTATGCGATTGCAAGGGGAAACCGCTCTCGTTACAGGTGCTGCCAGGGGTATCGGGCGAGGGATCGCCGAGCACCTGGCATGAGTGGCAAATAGCCACTGTCTAGCACTGGGCATCAGGAGTTCTTTCGCTGATGCCCCGGTACGCACTTGCGACTCTTTACAGAGAGCTACATCACCATAATGAACTTGACAATGCTGAGAGAAGCCTCATTCGTCCCTGAACCTCTCAGCGATTAGCTGGGCTTCCAATCAAACGTGTTCCAGAGTTCATCGACCTTCTGAGCCATCTCGAAGTCTTTGGCCGTAATCCCTCCTGCCGAATGCGTGACAAAACGTACTGCAATTTTGTTGTAGGAAATATTCATGTCAGGATGATGCTGTCCAACTTCGGCTACGTGAGCAACAGCACAGGCAAAGAATAAGGTGGCAGGGAAGCTCGGGAGAGTGAAGCGACGCTGCAGCATTCTGTTATCAATCTCCCAATGCGGGAGGTTTTTCAGGTGCGCCTGGATTTCCTCGTCCATGAGTTTTACTAGTTCCTTTGGCATAGTGGGCCCCTCTCGAAATCACTCAAAGTAACTCCTCGGTCTGCTGGACGAAAAGACTTTTGAATACATTATACTTTCTGAGTTTGCAAGCTTGCAACAAGTGATAAATGTTAGTCCACCTGCAGAGCATCGAGTCTGGAGGGGAACCCGCCATGAGCCATGGCGGGTTCCCCTCCTGTCAGAGCCGGTGGTGAGACCACACTGCCGCAGCGCTTTTTAAGAACGGGCGAGCTGTTGCTTTGCGAGATGTGTAGCCGCAACCATCGCTCTGAGCTTGGCGGAAGCCACATCTCGCGGGAGGTGATTGAGTCCGGTACAGTGTACGAGCCAATCACGGTTGTCGTGAGTAGGTTCGGAATATGAAACTCCTTCCAGGGGAACACCAGGTGTTTTTCCTGGTTTCCCTATATGTTGGCACTTATTGACCAGCGACCGCAGGAGCCTGTTGAGGACGCACTACATAGCCGCTGCTCCGCTCAAAAGCATGTGCTGCTCGCAGTACGGTTGCCTCATTCCATTTCTTGCCTACCAGCATCATGCCGACCGGTAACCCATGCGAGAGTCCGCACGGAATCGTCATCGCGGGATGGCCTGTCACGTCAAAGGGGCAGGTGTTCGCGATCATCTCTAAGGCCCGGGCGACGCGCTCTTCACGCGGAGAGTCGGCAGGGGGAATCCTAGTGGCTTTCATGGGCAGGGTCGGCATAACCAGCAGATCAACGGTTTGCAAAGCATCATTGTAGGCCTTCGTGAGGATGCTGGCAAGGTTCTGCGCCTTGGCGTAGTAGCGTCCATGGTAGCGGTCCTGCATGTACTGACCCAGCAGCACGACCAGTTTGACCGTGTCGGAGAGGTCATCGGCCCGCGTGATTCGTCCACGCGCATAGGCGTCCAGGAGCGAGGTGCTGTAGTGTCCCTTCCAGTTCGTGCCCATGCTATTGCCGCGTACCATTAACATGGTCGCTCCCTCCACCGCAATGCCATTCCAGATATGGATGCCGTCGCGATGCAATGGAACAGAGAGCTTACTGACCTGTGCTCCCAGCTGGGTGAAACGCTGCGCCGAGGCTTCGACCAATTCATCCACGTCTGGTTCAGAAAGGCCAGGCCACCCGAATCCCTCGGTCACGATGCCGAGGCGCAGCCCTTCGGTATCACTGGCGAGAGCCTGGGTGTATGCCTCGACCTTGACATCTTTCTGGCGCGGATCAAGGCCATCCTCGCCTGCAATGGCTTCCAGCAGCAAGGCGACATCGGAGGTGGTGGCGGCAATCGGCCCGGTATGGTCGAGTGTAAGCTCGATGGGAAAGACACCCGTGTAGGGAACAAGGCCGTAGGTTGGTTTAAGACCATAGGCCCCGCACCAGCAACTCGGGATGCGAATCGAGCCGCCCTGGTCTCCGCCAATCGCCATATCGCATTCACCGGCCACAACGAGTGCGGCGCTGCCACTGGATGAACCGCCTGCTGAGCGAGTATGATCGTGTGGATTGAGCACCGGACCGGTATCGGAGGTGTGGCTGCCGCCGGAGAAGCAGAGGTGCTCGCACACGGCCTTCCCCACAATTTCGCCGCCGGCATCCAGAATGCGGGTGACAATGGTGGCATCGAACTCCGGTGTGTATCCCTCCAGCACCGAGGAGCCATTCATCATCGGCACGCCCGCCACACACACGTTGTCCTTGATAGCGATGCGCTTGCCTGCCAGAATGCCGGTAGAAGCGCCTTTGATGGTGCATTTTTGATACCAGGCGTTCAGCGGGTTCTCCGAAGCCGCGGGGCGATAGCCACCAGAACGCGGGTAGCGAACCGTCAGCGCTGGCTCGGGCAGCTGGTCGATGCGCCGATACGACTCAAGAACAGCACCCATCAAACCAGTAAATGACTCGAGGTCTGCATCACTGAGATGCAAGTCGTACGTTTGCGCGGTTTCGCGCAGTTGCTCGATGGTGGGTTTCGCTGGCATGTGTTTCTCCTTTCCCTTTTGGAAGGTTACAAAAATATGGTTTGATTCCGGACATCATGTCCCGCTTGCTAAGCGAGAACAGGCCGTCCACTGTCGTATTCACAGTGAACGGCCTGTTTCATCTCACCAGTATGTGAAGCTCTGCCCGATGACATACCGAAGTTCTTCAGCGCCGACGGCGCGCGGGCAGTTGACCAGCAGGCGCTGCTGCTTGAGTGTGCCGTCAATCAGTGTCGATACATCTGCCTCTCCGTACCCCAGTGCCTCCAGGCCGTTCGGAATACCAGTGTCACGCATCAGCGAGAGCAGCATTCTTGGGAGTACCTCAGGCATTTCGGTCGTTGCCAGGCCGCTCACGCTGGCTCCCAGCAGTTGTGCAGCACGCAGGTGACGTTCGGGGCTGACTGCATAGGTCCAGCGGAACGTGGAGGGTGCGGTGATGACGACCGAGAGACCGTGCGGGATCATTGGCTCCTCTTTTGGGTAGTCGGGTGGTGAAAAGTTTTTCACCAGACCAGCAATGGGATAGGCGATGGCATGGGGCACATGGACTCCTGCATTGCCGAAGCCGATACCAGCGTAGGTCGCTGCGAGGGCCATATACGTTCGGGCCTCCATATCCATGCCATTCAGCACAGCCCGGCACAGATAGTGCCCGGTGTATTCCAGGGCCTTCTCGCACCACAGGTCACTGATGGGGTTGCTTCCGATGTAGACCGGGCGCTCATCCGGCTTATGCCGGGGCCGAGCATCATACGGTCGGCTGGTGTAGGATTCAAGCGCATGGGTGAGTACATCGAAGCCTGGATACGCCGTTGCCATGGGTGGCAGCGTCACCGTGTTCAGCGGGTCAATGATCGCCAGCGTGGGACGCAAGTAGCGATGTGAGATCCCGGTCTTCATCTTCAAGGAGAGTATATCCATGATAGCCGTAGCCGTGGTTTCGCTGCCAGTGCCAGCCGTCGTGGGAAGAGCCAGCAGGGGCTTGAGGGGTCCAGGAACAGGCAGGCCTTTGCCGATGGGCTTGTTGACGTAGTCCATCAATGGTGCCGGGTAGGTGGTGAAGAGGTTCGCTGCCTTGGCCGAATCAATACTACTGCCGCCGCCAACGGCTACAAAGCCATCATAATCGCGACCACGTACGAATGCGGCGATTGTCTCAAACGATTGATCGGTCGGCTCGACATGCACCTCATCGAAGATATCGGCGCTTATCGCAGCCTCCTGAATCAGCGTGCGCACTCGGTCTGCTAGACCGAGTTGCATGATCCCGCGATCGGTAATGATCAGGGTATGCTTCACTCCGAGACGTTTGAGGTCGTATGCCACCTCGTCTGTGGCACCGGGCCCAAACTTTATCGGGGTCATCTCCATCGTGAAGATGGTTTCGTTGGGGATATCAAGGCAACCCATACTGTATTCTCCCAACTGCATCTAGCCAGCGTATCGCTTCAGGAACTCCAGAGTGGTCTGGTTAAACTCGTCTACCTTCTCATAGATAGGTGCGTGGGCACACCCCTCGAAAATCACCAGCTCAGCATGCTGAATGTTTTGCTTGTTGACCTTGTCGGGATACTTGGCCGCCAGCCACATCCCGGTAGCTGCGCCAAGTGACAGACCGGCGACGTGGGCGTGTTGTATCCCTAATGCCTGCATGAACGCCGCGACATCATCGGCAAAAAGTTCGGTGGTGTAGGTCCCTTCGGGTTTGTCGGTTTCACCAGCGCCTCACAGGTCCACGGAGATACAGGTGAAGTGCTTGGCGTACTCGGCGACCTGAAAAGCGTAACAGGCGTAATCAGCCGCCGAATAGGGGATGAGGATGAGCGGCTCTCCTGTTCCCTGCTGGTCAAAGTTGATGGTGATCTCGTTTGCCCGGACTGTTGGCATGTTGCCTTCTCCTTTCTTAACCATCTCTCTTGAGAGTTTGCTCACGCTGGCTCGTAACCCGAGCCACGCGCCTCCGTGATGAGAGGATACACTGGCCACGGACCGTGATGGCATTCATGCCTGCACCTGGAACAGGGCATGGTTCAGGCCATCTGCCAGTTAGACAAGGTACAGTAAAACGCAACGAGTGTGAAGGGAGGTTTTCGTCGTCCATTGGCATTGTACCATATGCTCATTCCACTGGTGGAGCAAATTTGGTAGGGGGGTGATGGACTGGGAGCTCTTTCGATAATCTCCTCTCGATGATAGCCAGAGCACCGAACCCAGACAGAACGCTATCAACCCAAAAACCTATCTCTTGGTTAGATGATTCTCATGCTGGTTGTGCATTATAGGAAGCCTTATAGCCCAGTGCCCGCCCAACGGCTGCCAGCAGTCCGAACAGTAGACGCTGAATCCAGATCGGGATACCTGCAACATAAGCTGAAGGCTCAAGCGCTTGCAACAAGACAATCGTTTGCAGCAGGTCTTTGGGTAGGCCATCTTTTCCCACCTTGCCCTGTTGTGCTAAGGCATACAATGACTCGAAAAAGGTTGCCGAGGCTAGCAGCAACTGCATGTCTGGCTTGTTTAGCTGCGTGATTTTCCGCACATGCAACACATCATCACCCACATTCCATGGATGGACATGGGCTACACCTATCGGCAGCGTGAGAATGTCATTTGCCTGCGTCGACAGCTCAGCATTTGCTAGCTTATAGTGGGCGGAACCTGCGATTAGCTCGAAGCGTTCAGCGTAGTAAGGATGGACATGGGCTGATAATCCTTTCCCGCTGTTGGGCTGGATAAAGAACTCAATTTCCAACACCATGCCGTTTGTTTCGCGCCCGGTCTTCACGAAGACCATTTTCTCGCCCGTCACCGGGTTTTCAAAAGTTTGACCTGCTGTCGCCATCCTTCACCTTCCTTGATTGTGTATCCTGGCGCAAGTCTCCTCGACGCTTTCGGGTTCTACCATCACCCCGGGATGAGAAATGATATCACCCAACCAGTTGTGTACCTCTTGTGATTCCATGCTGTATTCCTCCGGAGACGCGCATTCGAGCCGGCTTGGTGCCATTATGCACCATCGGCGCGAATGCTCCATCCCAGTTTCAAGATGTTGCTGTAGGCCAGGGCGCGAAAGGATTTTTGACAGGACGCAGCATTGGCTCCAGGGCGGGAAAATGGCGTAACAGGACGCTCGTCATATCGTTATTGACGACCCAGTCGAAGCCAACTGGCGAGTAGATCTTGGGGTTGTAGTCCGTCGTGAAGAAGCGATCGCTCTCCAGGCGTCGGGAGGCCATGAGGATGAAAATACGGAAGGCTGTGTCGCTGAAGGCAAACCCGGTGGCGGATCCTCCGCGAACATGCCTATCATGACGTCGACTGAGTTAATGTCGTTGTCATAAATGCGCCGCAGTTGCTCCACCCAGGCTTTGTTGTTGGTAATTTGCTCAAAGCTTTTGACTGGGGTGCGATGGACGAGTTGGCGAAATTCAGCGTAGCGCGGGACGCCGCGTTCGCGATCGCGCAGGATTTCGGTCGTCGCCAGGTCGATCAGGAAGCCGTCAGGGTCAAGACGGTGTTGCAGGTGGCGCGGGTAGTTGTGCAGGGTGATCGCGCCGGGATGAGAGGTACCGAACGTATAGAAGAGGTCCGTCAGAGATACTTGCTCCCTGAGCTCGCGCGCATTTCTATCCACTACCTCAGAAAGCGTGCGTTCTTGTAACAGTTCGTCGTCCACCACGGAACGAAAGCGAAATTCGTCAGGTAGGAGCGGGTGCATGCGATAGACAGAGACAAACTCTTCAGTCAGCGTGTAAGGCACGCCGAAGAAATCTTTTGGCGAGCCAGGAATGCCGCTGACGATCTCACTATCGCTGATGCGTCCGAAGCGCTTATACATCTGCTCGCCTGCCAGTCCCCACCAGTTGCCGTTCATAGCGGCCTGCAATGTGGGATGGCCCAGGATGCCAGGGGTCCAGTTGATTGTGTGAATCTTCGCCATCAGCGCCGTATTGACGAGGCGGGCATGGTCGAAGAGGTCGTCATCGGACCAGGATGGATATGCCGCGCGGAGCTGGTCGCAGATTGCATTGTGCTCCTTTGTGAACAATGTGTGCAGCATACTCAGGCCGACCCACCAGTTGCCGTTGACACCGGTCATGTCAACTCCCGTATCCGGGTCGAGCGGCAGCAAGTCGTCAGGACCAATCTTGAGCTTGCCATCCTCGCCTGAACGCACCTTGGCCTGGGTGCCTGCGTCGCTGCCGTAAAGCTGGGAGCCATCCCACCAGTGAGTGGCAATGTTGAGATAAGTAGGAGGTAACCCTTCCGAGGGCGGGGTACGAGTCGGGTCACTGTGGGTGCGCAAGATAGTCATGGGATGCTCAGGCCAGGGATCATCGTCGCTGAGCGGCACTTTCCAGGGGTTCTCTTTCTGGTTTTTGCCATGACTGAACCAGTCATGAATCATGAACTGTACCCACGCGGCTACAAGCAGGTTGATCGAGGTTGCTGGCTGGAAGGTCTGGCGGGTGAGCAGCTCGCGACTGACAGTGCGTGGATTCGGTACGAAAATGTCTGGCTCCTCAGGATAGATGTATGCCAGGGGGACATTGCGACCGAAGCGTGTGTTGACGCTACCCATCTTGGGATTATCCAGATCATTATAAGTTCCGTCCGCCGTACGAGCGGTGAGGTAGCGCGGACTCCCTATGCCTATTGTAGATGCAGTCTGGTCTGATGAAGCCTGGGCACCCATTCCTGTGGCCGGTTGAGATGGCGAGGGTAGCATCGAAGGGTCAGAGGTATCGTAGAGGTTGCGCGCTCTCAACCGGAGACGCAACCCAATCAAGATGACGAGCCCAAGAAGAACAGGGAGACGTTGCCATCCTATCGACTGGTCAATGGCTTCTGTAATGCGGGTGAATAACCGTGAGAACCATCCAGTCATGTGCGGCCAACCTTTCAGCAAACCTGGCATCTACGAGGTGTGTACGACGCTACTTCCGCTTTTTTTGTTGAGGGTTTGTCGTGCCTGTCATGTCCGTATCCACACCTAAGAATACATGAGCTGTGGTGAGAAATCAAGATTTCATAGAGCATCGACTTCAGTCGATGCAACCCTCTTTACCTGTGCTGGCTACCTGGTATAGCTGTTCTAGAATAATGAGAGAAAAGGACGAACTGAAGCTCTATTCTTATTGAGTTCATATGCAGAAGAGCCATCAGCACGGCATCATTGAAGAGCGTGTGTGAGAACGCAGGTACAAGAAAGCCAGCGCAAGGAGGAGACGTTGATGTGTCAGAACAAATGTTCTAGCAATACTAGAAAGATGAATAAATAATCTCAGCGGAACCGACGGGCATCGGATTATCCCCAAGACGCTCTGCGTGACAGGCAGACAAGAAACGCCAGTTTGTATTCAGGGTGCTTGGCAGTTTTCTTGTCCTGTGTCGTTTATGCAAGGACGAATGGCTCGAGTACCCAGCCATGTGTGTATTGTACCGGAAAGCTGGTCGCTGGTTAAAGTTAATGCATCTGGATCTTGGGCATTCGTTCTGCAGTGACATACTCTTGTATGAAAGCGAGCATATACATGGCTGAAACAGCAGAGGCGAACTGATGGTAGGCATCGTTTTTGTCGCCATCTGCATAGTCTGATACCCCTTTGACTAACAGAGAGAGAATATCTGGAAAATCCGCTAATGTACGGTAAAAAGCTGCTCCTTCCATATCAATTGCCAGGGTATTTCGCAGAGGAAACTGTATCCTGTCAAAAGGCCTGTCGCCGCGCACGGCACTCCCTGACGCTATGGCGCCAATATGGCAGCCTGGTTCCATTGGCGCAACAGCCGATTTCCATTGCTCAAACATCTGGATGAAGTGCTTGACCTTCGTTCCAATGCGATAGACATCTGTGTTATGGAGTAGTACTTGTTCTCCACTTTGGTCAAGAACGAATTTACCACTATCATAAAAGTACGCCTGATCGGCCACGATCAAGTCACCCGGTTTGACTTTCTTTTTATCGCCTGCACAGATACCTGTCATCGCCGCGAAGCGCGGTCTGGACGCTTCAAGGAGTGGCTTGAGGTGGAGACTTGTTTCTATGGGACCATAGGCAGGCAGCCAGGAGACCTGGAGTGTCAATAGCTCTCCCTGGGAATTGGGAAGACGTGTCTGGTAGTACTCCAGGTCAAGGCGCTTATCAAAAACCTTGTCGAACTGTATGCCATACTGCTGCGCTGCTACTCGCATGAATGCCTGGGTCTCTTCTGCAAGGGCACAGACCACGCACACATCAAAGTAAGTATTATCCGAGATAGATGCTTTTCTTCCTGCCTGCACTGGCTCTACCAGGGCCTGAGCATTGTCCTCCTCGTAAAATGGTGTTGCCTTGGTGAGATCCCAGTGTATCTGACGTGCCTCAGTTGTCCCATCTCTGTGTCTCCATACGCCTAACACTTGCCTGACTATAACCGTTTCATAGCTGATGGTCGCGCTTATCGATGAAGTTCCACGAGGGACCTGTAACACGATCAACGCATGCTTTGTCTCAGGCGCTACTCCCTTTTGTTCCTGAGCTTCCTCGTAGACCCAGTAGAAACTGCGTTCCCCTTCTCCAAAGGCGGTAATCGTTGGACGCAGAGAGGTAAAACGAAGATGCTTGCCGATCTGACCGGTGCCTGTTTCTGCCTGTATGATAGTGAGGTGGGGTGAGAGCGTATACGTCTTCGCGTCAATCTCGGTAGTAATATGCTTAGGGAAAAGATCAAAAGCTGTCTCTTCGCGGTTTGCCATCTCAACAAAAAAGGTCATTTCCTCGTAATAACTTTCCCCCAATGCCTTGTGAAGGGTAAAAGGAATGGTGATGAGGTAAAAATCCCATTGTGTTCTGTCCGGCGTCAATGCCTGTGAGGAGGCCGGATCAACCGGTGGTGGGAGAAAGAAGATCTGGCATCGCTCAGGGTTAAAGGTGATCTTGCCTGCCAGCTCTTTTTTCTGGATAAGTTCCGGTCTGCGCAGAGTATCTCCTTCAGCACTGAGGATGTCTAACGTAATGGCTGTTTCGCTTTCTAGTAATGGTTCATTACTGAGAAGGAGTATTTCGTTCATGTTACTCGTTTAATCTCCTCTTTTGACACTACTATTGCAACTAGCAACCGGTCACTACGAAGCCAGCCCAGTAGATTGGATCGGCGTAAGGTAGCTTATTTGGCTTCTGCATTGCAGCCCGTGAGCGCACGTTAGCCAGCCCGCTTTCATGAGAGAGGTGCAAGCCGCGTAATTCAGAGGTGAAAGATGCGCGTTTCTTTTCTGTCGGCGTTTCTGCTGTACCTTGTTGAGCATGCACATATCGTGGGTCGGTTAAGATCTCTTGTAAGGGGTCATAGGTCATCAGTACCTTATTCGTCGCTTCCTCGCGCAGCCAGCGTTGGGCTTCGGCAAGCGCGTGTGCAGGAGTCCACGCGCGCCAGGGATCGAGGTAGAGCCGGGTAAAGCGGCTCATCAGCAAGTAGGTAGCAAGATCATCGACTGCCCATAACGATGCAATTACTCCTGCAACTCCTGCTTGCAAAAATCCCGCCGCAAGCCCTATAACTTCGTCTGGTACCTGCCTCACATCAATAATAGCCGTTTCACATGCTGAAAGAACGAGAAGGCGCATTCCTTCTAAATTGAGTGTGTCGCGTCCATCTGCCGTTTTTCGCTCTAATGTTTCGCTGAGGAAGATACAACGCTTTTCTTCAGGAAGATGTTCGGTGCCTGCCAGGAGGAGACGCGTACGCCGGGGATTATCAGGTTGATAGATGCCGTGTACCGCCAGATGAGCATACCACGCGTGCTTCAGCACTTCAACAGCGTTTTCTTTGGTAACTTCTCGTGAGGGCAAATAGCGAATATTCTTCTTTTCATATCCAAAGCATTCCGCGATCTTTCGAGCCGTATCGGCTTCTGCCTGCGCAAAAGGAAGTTTTCTAGCGCCCCGTGGCCGCGGGTGTGGATCGCCTCCCAACAATAAGTATGGACGTGTGACACTATCCAGGTGCGCGGCACGTTTCTCAGCAAGTTCCAGTGCTCGCGCACTGGGAGCAATGGTTACCTCAAAAAGATCGCCCAGACGTTTTTTGCCCCCGAGGCTGGAGTGTACCTGTACAGCAGGCAAAGGAAAAAGGCCAAGTAGCCCAAAGGGAACAATCCTCACCCTTTGAACGCCATTCCAATTTAAAGCCTGCGCTACATCGTCTAACCCCAATTCACCTAGTGCTGAAAGTGAACGCTCCAGCTTGATGGGCATATATTTCGTTGTATCAGTCTCGATGAGATCAGAGATTGTTCTGGTTTTGAGTCGAGGAAGGGGGATATACTGCATCTGCTGCATTCCTCTATCGTTGCGGCTAATCAGGAGTGCCAGACCACTTTCCGCTCCTGTCGCCAGGTACACCAGGGCGGTATTTGGTGTAGAAACTGCCCGCAGGATATCATCAAAGATCGGCGTTGGGGTCATGAAATCAGCATCATCATGCTTGCGAATCGCTTCAACAGCTTTATGAAAGGCTGCATGATCCTCCTGCGCCTGCTGAGCCGGTTGTCCCTGCTTTTGAGAGGCCCCAGGCGAGGAGATCATACCTGATGGCGTGAACAATCCGCTCATTTCATTTTGATGCTCTCGCCATGTTTTCAGCGCTGCCAGAAATCTCTCGGCTCGTCTGCTGGCAGCCGGGTCGGGAATCTGCTCGGGGTCAAGCGTATCAAGGCTCAACGCCAGGCGCAGATTCTGCGTCCGTCCCTCCTCCAGGAGACAGGCTATTTCTTTTAATGGAGGTCGATTAAAGTGCAAGAGTACCTGAGCAGCACGTACATAGATCTCTACCTGAACACCAGCTACATCTGCAATAAGGCTCATTCGACTACTCTCAACGGGATTCATCGCCAGCAAGTCATGCTGTACCGCAATAGCCTCTCTTATAGCCTGGTATGCTTCTTCCCATTTTCCCAATCGCTCAAACGCTTGATAGCGAAACAACTGCATTTTGCGATAGAGAGCAGGTGAAGACTGGCGGGTGCAAACGCTCAAAGCAGCCTCCAGATCAGCTATTGCCTTGTTGAGACGCTTCTCGTAGCCATTCCCCCCTATTTGAAGATAGCAAGTACCGCGATTCCCAATCGCTCCCATCCACTCAGATGGAGAAGTTTCTTTTTTCAGCATAGTCAGAGCAGCGCTGTAGTCGTCGATAGCGAGTAACGTATCCTCTGCGTTCCCAACATTGCCTATTCGGTAGACGGCTGCACGTTTGAGTAACATACGTACCCATTCAGCCTGTCTACCTTGCTGCTTATAGAGGGCGAGAGCCATTGTAAAATTGTCTATCGCCTGTTGACGATACTGGAGAGGATCATGAAAAGCAGTATAAGAATCCTCGCGAGTCCCGACAAGAACGACCATTAAATCGGCAGCAGCGCGCGCCAGATCTACTTCCTGATCTTGATTTAAGTACAGAGACAAAAGACGAGCGGTTCCTAAATATTCCAGGGTTTCAGCATATCGGTCTTGCCTCCCATATTTCCCATATACAGTTAACGCTGCGCTAAAATCCGCAATCGCCAGTTCTAAATTTGCTCTGTCCCCATGCGAGCCGATTGTACTACTGAAGTAGGCAAAACCCCGATTCGATAACATATCGGCCCACTCGAGCGTTCCAGGCACAAGCCGGGAAAGTTCTGTATTATAACCATGGATACTTTGCGTCGCCGAAGACGCCATTTGCCCATAAATCTGTACAATCAAATCATTATAAAATTTGCGCCAGGCAGCAGTGATACCAGAGTGATGAGCATCTTCTAAAAGACGGAACCAGCGCTCAAAATAATGCACTGCGTCTTGTTTGCCGCTGGCTTTTGCTCTGGCAATATAGCTGCGCAGCACAAACAAGGCGGCCTCAGAACGTAATACTTTCTCATGTTTTTGCATAAGTTTGAGTATTTCTTCTGGTTCATCTGTCTCCTGGAGAACCTGGACTACTCTATCAACGCCTGTGTAATCCTCCCAGGCATCTGCCAGGTTGCGCGTATATGCATCTTTTATGAGAAAAGCGTGAGCTTCATAATGATCGGCCATTGGATCTCCCTGCTGGCGTAGTGCCGCAACATGAGATTGTAGAAACCAGATGGCTTTTTCCGTAATCAGTATTTCGCGTTTTTCTTGTAACATGCGGTAGAATGTTTCATAAGTAGTTTGCTCTTCAAGGAGATCGAGCGCATCTATCACCCGTTGGTTGTCAGCTAAAGAGCGCTCCCAGGCAGCAGGGACACTGGACACTCTTGCATCTTTTATCAAGTCAATATGCTGTTTTAAGCTTCCGGCCGCGACAACATCGCCCTCTATGTCCAAAGATTCATAGTACATGCCGCTTAGAAAGGCCAGGGCGAGATCAGAGAGTAATATTTGCTGCCGTTCTTCTAAAACGCGATAGAACTCCTCGGATTCAGTGGCAGCTTCCAGTAACCCTAATGCATCAATCACCCTCTGTCGCTCGTCCAGGTAGCGCGCGACAACAACATCAATGCCCAACATTTGGGCATCTTGAAGTAAAGACAAGGCTACTTCCAGGAGTATTGCAGATATATCCTCATCCGAGGTCTGAACGTCCTTCAGACGCTCTTGTAGATACTGGAGTATATCAGGAGAAAGCAGTTGATCGAACGTCTCAGAGACCGTTACTGGCTCTTCGGCAGCGAATAAGTTCGCTATCAATTCAAGAATTTTTTCACGTTGTTCTGGTGATAATTCCCCTCCATATTTATCGTCTTGTCGAAGAATTGTGCCGTTCATATTGCTATTGCCTCTGTACCTGCGGAATGGCTATGGGCCTTGTTTTTGGTTGGCGAGCCTGGCTCTGAACTGGTTTAATGGCTTTGGCATTGACCAGTAACCACACCAGCGGATCAAGCACGCGGATGGGCCGGAAGCTGCGTGTATCGGCCTGGGTTGGCAAACGACCAAGGGCGGAGCATGAGAAGTACTTGACGTGAGCGAATTGAGACTCGACATCGCGCATGAAATTACCCAACCCATAGTTACGTAGAAAATCTCGCACGAGGATGCTGATGGCATCCTCCTGTGAGATGATCGATGGATTATGTGCCATCAAATCCCGCGCCGCAGGCTCGCCTATCTCCCATTCCAGATTGAGTGCATCCACCTTCGTCACAACGATGGCAATTGGTTGTGTATAGAGGCTACCCTTGCGAATACCGATCGAGGCCTCGATCATCTGCATCATACGCTCATAAGCCTGCATAACGTTCAGAGGACTTGGACGTAGTGAATCGCGAACGAGTTCGATATCGACTTTGTGGAGATTTCGATATTCGGCGATAGCGGAGGGATCAATCACGAAGATAACTCCATGGATATACTTGTAATACTCCTGGAGGCTGGTATTCACATTCGTGTTGAATGCTTCGCCAGCAGCATCGTAGATATAGGCAAACTTTGGCACCCATGCCCCCGGCGCCCTGATTTCAAGATTGTAGGCCTGTGGAACGATGTCTGGTGTCTTCAAAAGTTCATGTCCATGAGCCAATCGCTGGAGATTCGCCTCGAAGTTGCGCTTGTGGTTTTCATCGGTGAAGGTAACCTGGTAGTGATAGAGCGTTTCGTATGTCTGCTTGAACTCATTGGTAGCCATTACGATGTAGTTCGTCTTCCCGCTCAAAATGCCACCCACCAGGGGAATATGTATGTTGGTTCCCGCACCGACACCGGCATTCAAAGGACGACGACAATGCGGACAGATACGATTGATCTTATTGCGCCCGAGTGATCCAAGCGTCGGCAGTTTCATATTACAGGTTTTGCAGCGATGTGCTGTAATACCGTAAATACTCGGCCAGAGTCGAGAGTGCTCCGTGCCGCACTTTGGACAGATATAGGTAGGGATTGGCATCTCTTTATGACAATCAGGACAGCGGAAGAAGATGCGATAGAACCTGCTGTATGTGAATGTGCATACTACAAGCAAGCCCATAATCAACACAGAGATGCCCACCCATATAGAGAGGACAATGGCTTGTACAGCCAGAAAAATGCCTGCTAGAAGCATAGCGGAGATATATTGTGCTGCTCCTGCCAATCCTAAGCCACCTACAATCACATATGCCCAGTACTTGATGAACGATCCTTTATGAGTTGTAGAGCTAATTAAATCTCGTGCTTTGTTAAACCACCACCGCGCCGCTAAGTCAGTACGCTTGAAGAGGTTTTCTGTGACGTATTGCATGATACGCCAACCTCGATCAAACGCATAGATCTTGTATGCAGGCTGAACCTCATAGATCGCCATTTGTTTTTTCATCCTCTCAATCAAAACACTGTTTTATGGGCCTCAATCAGTAACTGATAAAAGTTGTATAGGGCAACACCTGCGCCCGACACTGTCCCAGTTATACCAATACCCAAGAGTATGAACACACTAAGTGGCAGCACGACGTACACAATCAAAGCAATTGCGATGCCTACCACGATAAGTATGCCAATAATCCATGCACATCCTTCATCCATGCGGACTCTCCTTTCTGTCTATAGCCTGGAGTTTGCCTCTATTTCATGACAGGGGTCTAGCCTCGCCTCGGCCAACCTAGTCCTGGTAGCCCCCTCTCCCGCACTAAGAAAAAGTTCTGCACTAATGGATACCAGGGAGGCGGTTGGCGCTCCACCCTGGCATGTACCTGTTGCGCCGTCTCAGAGAATCCGCGCTCTTTCCGCGTGACTTCTAGAATCTCGCGCAAATTAAGGAAGAAATCATGTACCACGAATGTTGCATCCTGCAAGGCCTCGAACGAGTCATCAAACCAGAAAGACAGGAGCTCCAGTGCATAATCAGCATCTCGTGAAACTAATACCTCGATAAATCCCTCCCAATATGCCGACCAGAACTGGTCTCGCTGCTGTAGCGTATAGAGAGCGGGCAAGTATTGCCTATGAGATGCCTTTATCCGTTTGTGTTCAAAAAGCGCTGCAACTTTTGCATCGAACGCTTGTTTTTGCGCAATTGCCTGCGCCTGGGCATCCTCGCTATTCTGACTACGCTTTTGGAAGCGCGTTGCCAGGCTTTGACCGATGGAGGTGAACACATTTTTTCGCTCTGAGAAAAAAGGTTGTACCAGAGGATACCACTGATTCTGCCTAGCATTAGTATTGATCTTACGCGCAGTATCAAAGAAGCCACGTACCTTGCGTGCGTCTTCGATGGTCTGAGGAAGCTCAAAGAAGAAGCTCTGCGCTACATAACTCATCCGGGGCTTAACAGGTGGCAATTCGAACCACAGTGCCAGCACTTCGCTGGCTCGCTCGGCACGCGATGGGGTTACCAGCATGTCCGCGAAGACACTCCAATATGCCTGCCAGAAAGTATCGTTATAGGTATTGATGTGGAGCGCCCAAACCATCCGTGAGTGTGCATCGGGCTGGATTTGAGGCACTTTGAAAAATTCTGTAATGAATCTTTCAACTTCCGCCTTATATGTCCTTAACGGCACTTTCTCGCAATGCTGGTGCAGCCGGCGGGCCAGTTCTTGATCGAGGTTACCACTCAGCATGGCCAGAATACCATCAATCACTATCCGGACCTGTTCCGGCGGGTCAGAAAAATTCTGGTATCTTTTGCATAGCTCTACCTCTGCCGGAGAGAACCGGCTCAGAGAGAGCGCCGACAATGCAGCCTTGGCGAGGCTGGCCTCCAATTCCCACGGCAACAGCGCAAGCAACGAGCTGGTGAGAATCTTCGGCGCCAGCACGCGCCATTCTTCCGGGGTACAGCGATTGCGCAGGGCATTCAATCCCTGCTCCACTATCAAGCGAGGTTCGTAGTGCTGCTGTATTGCATGTCTCACCCACGCTTCAATCGTTACCACGCCATGCGCTGGTTTACCATTGTCTATATCGTACTTGAGTTCCTGCCAAACGATATCGGTGTATACCGGTTCTACAATGGCACGATACGGGAGACGCTCATCCAGGGGCAGTTTACGCACCATGTAATAGTAGAAACGTTGTAACGCGCCGCTAGGCAGACTAGCATTCAAAGCCGCAGCAAGTTTAAGCCATTCATGTTCCTGATCCACCATCGCTTGATTCATGGTCTTTGCCAGCGCATTCCCCTCTTCCCTGCGCTTGTCTCGCCATAGCCTGTCTAGCCTGTCTAGGCTCGTCAACAGCAGGTCCTGGCTGTGCGAGCCCGGTCGGAAATACTTACCAAGGAGCTCCCAGATGAGTTGCAATTGAGATAGACTCGCCTGTTCCGCGAGCTGTGCCAGGTATTGCGCATAGACTGCATGATTGACGACTTCGACAAACAATTTCTCACCATGTGCCTGTTTCAGCTCCTCAATGGAGGAGGTGATGGATACCTTGCCACCCATCAGTAGCTCAGTGACATCGCGTAGCTCATTGAGCAGATATTCCTCGGTTGCTATCTTATGTCTCTTCTGTAGCTGCACCACGCGCCTGTACTCTGTGACGAAGTCCTCATCATTTCGCTGATCTCTGAAAGCTGCCGAGAGCATCCTTGCCAGACGGCGCAGGTCTTCTACATCGTCCTCATCGTATGTGCTCAGTTGCTCAAATCCGGTGAGGGCAAGTTTGATAGCCTGTAGTTCGGCAGCCGTCAAGGATCCCTGACGTGGCGACTGCAAGAGAGTTAGGTACCGCGCCACCAGATCGAGCTGCTCATCAATACGTGCGGGTAAGGGGAAACGTCGCATACTCATGGCGAAAAGCGGGAGCAGCTGCTGCTCATACAGATCAGCACGCGTAGCTTCCGCTGCCATCCTGGCGTAAGGCGAGTCCTTTGCCTCGCTCATCAAGCCGCTCTCGGTATTCAAGATAAAAAAGCTCATGTACTCCTCAGGCGTGGCACGAAACGAGGAATCGCTCGTCGTGCCTGTTACCATGAATTGCGCCTGGTAGGGATCATGGTGATAGGTTGCAAAGCTCAGCAGCGGTCGATAGGCCGGTGGCAGCATACAGCTTACTGCCGCGATCCATAAGGCAACGTTATCAGCGCTATCGATAATGACGATGCGCCGTTGCGTTGTGTTACTGTGGACCACTTCCGACATGAGCTTGTAGAACTGCTTCCTTCGAGGACCTTGCGCAAGAAACTCCCAAACTTTCTCGATATCCAACCAGGAATCTTCATCGAAACTACGGAGAGGCGCAAGCTGGGTGCGGTTGCCAGGGTCCTTTGTTTGCCACATTGGACTGCGCCAGTACAGGACCGGGGGTACAGTAGTAAATATATCAGGCTCCAGCACCAGAGTATGGGCAAAGAAGTTTCCAGGGCGGCCATTTTCATCATTCCCATTTGACTGACTACAGAGCAGGATAGACTCATGCGGGTCTTTGTAGTAGTAGCGAAGTGCTATGGGATGGGTCTCAATGGCATATTCGTTGAGTGTCGGTGGAATACGATAGGCAATCAGCCGGGAGATCATCGATTGCGTATCAGGACTGATGCCTGGTGACATTGCCTTGACCTGAAAGCCAGCGCTGCCGGTCTCTTTGTTCACAAATGAAGTGTAGTAATGTTGCAAGACCGCCATACTTACCTCCCTTTTTTCCCTTTGATCAGATCAAGTTCATACAGAATCCAGAGGAATGGGTCCTCAACGCGCAATGGCTCCACCTTCACCAGGTGGTTGTTCGCATCGGGCATTCCTCCCAGTGAAGAGGCGCCGAAATAGCGATACCTGGCGAAGTTATGGTCAATCGTGGTGCAGAAGTTTGGATTAATCCACGTTTTCAGATAATTGGCTATCTCAGTGCTCATCGATTGCACATCAGCCAGGTCCAGTATGCCAAAGTGCTCGCTTGGCCGCTGCAATGCCGAACCTGGTTCGACGATTGACAAGAGCGTATCGACTTTTGAAAGCGTAAAGGCAATAGGCACCGTGATCTTCTTCGTTGCGGGCAGGTTGTATTGCCTCTCGAAGAGGTCACGCAGCCGGCCAACAATGTACTCAGGCGCAGCCTTTGGATCATAGTTCGGTGCATTCACTCCAGGCAGTTGCTGGCGCACACTACTAATTTGCAGTGGGTCAAGCAAAAAAATAATCCCGTCGGCATGGCAGATGTAACGTGCCTGGACCGATAATCTGTCTAGCGCTGTCATATCTTCCCCGGCAGAGTCGAAGAAGCTGATGTTCAACGCGCGTTTGCGTCCCCCGCTATTAATGGTCAGCCGGAAAATGAGTGGAGCCTTCACTCGCGAGTCAATTTCTCCTGGGCGCGTAGGCTGGAGCACCGTTTTGCGCTCATAGAGTGGTGAGTAAAAATCTCTCTCCCATCGCTCCTGGGTATTGTCACCCAACATGCGTACCGCGAAGCCGAAGTTCTCACCCGCCTCGTGCTGCAAACGTACGATCAGCGAGGTAATATAATGACTTTTGCCGGTATTGCTCCCGCCAATGATTGCAATGATACGCTGGTCGATCTGACCAACATCATGCGACAACTCGAAGTGGCAGACGGGACAGATGCGCGTACGGCTCTCCGTTTTGCATACATCGCATATGGCTGCGCGAGGCAATCCAAACGCCCGTTTGGTGGGTATCAACACACGCCCCATCTGCGTCACGCCGTATCCACGTGCTGTCGCGTAAATAGCGTCTGGAGCTCGTCCGGAGCAGCCTGGCCCTACGCAGCGAAAGCGCAGTTCCTGCGGGGAAAATGCAGAAAAACAGAATGGACAGGTAATCTTCTGATTGAGTAAATCCATTAGCTCAGCCTTAACTTATCCTCACTGGGGTGATGAACACTCACCACATCATACAAATTATCGTCATCTAGAAATAACTTGCCGAAGGTATTGGCGGAGACTGCTTTGTCTGGTAAAGCAATGGTTAGCTCCTTCTCAATCTTGAAAGGACCTTCCACCCGGTGGAACAGCTCTCCTTCCGTTTTCTTAAAGGGGAGTCCATTCCGCTTGCAGACAAGTAGCAGCGTCGGCACCGTACCCGGAGTGCGTGCAGATAGAAGGAGCATGCGCTGCTTGCGACCGAAGCGCGCCTGCCTGATCTCATACATCAAGGTAATCTTGCTTGCCAGACGAGCGTGGATAGATGCACCGGGAGTAATGACCTGGTCATTCCCTTGCTTGACAACAGCGGAGACAAGAATGTAGTAATCCTGGTTTAGCGTTCCCCTGATATCAAAATGCCCCAGGAATTCATACTCGGCGCGTGTCACCTTGCGCGTGATCGTCGTCGCCTCATTGGGCTGGGGCCAACCAGCGTAACTGTAAGAAACCAGCGCTTCCTGGCAGTTTGCAGGCCAGTCCCAGCGCAAACGCAGGGCTGTGCCGAGATTCTGGTATTTGAGATCGTCCACATCATCCATGCAGACGTAGCGCCGCGATGCGCCAATATATGCCATGCCGCCAAAGAGCACGATAGGCGTATAGTAGACTATCCCTGGACCGCTCCAGTTATCCCGTAGCGTTTCTTGATAACCTTCCAGCAGTCGACCGTACCGCTTCAACTCGTCTACAGGAATTACCTCGCCCGCTTTCAGTGACACAGGCTTCTCAGACCTGAGGACCGCTATTTTCCCCTTGCTCGGCGCCGTCCAGCTCAACTGTACGGCATAGCCTTGCGCTAGCTTCGTATGCGTGATATCCAGGTGGGTAATCACCTCTGGTGGCGTCTCCGGTCTGGCACTCACTACCACGCCCGGGGAGGTGACCAGGCGATTGTTCTGATCCCTGAACTGGCTATAGATCGCATAGTAGTAGGTGTGCTCATTCTGAACATCGCGGTCCACCAGGCGCCTGGGATCTAGTGTAGAAAGCCGCACACCGTCTTCCATAGAACGCGGCGCTGTCTGCTCTTTGCGTACCACTATCAGCGACTGTACATTGGAAGGTGTCTGCCAGGACAACTCGACCAGGCGATCATTGACCTGCACCGTCACATTGGTCAGATCCTGGACCAGGAGCACCGGCTGCTGGAGCGTGGCCCCTTGTGCCGATGGCACCTCCTCATACATGGCAAACACGGCATAATAGAGAGGCAACCCGATCTCTGGCTGTGTATCAGCGTAAATACGCCCCGCTGCCGTCCCTAGGACGACTCCATCCTGGGGCGATACCGGCTGTGAGCGAGCCTTGCGCACAATTTTGTAGGCCACCCCAGGCGTTGTGGAGAGGTCCCAGGCGAGACTTACTACCATCCCACCTACCTTCGCTTGCAAGTCGCGTGGTGGCGACGGCGGCATGGTGCTCAGCAGATCACGTGCTTCTTTATAATCTGCACACACACGCAAGGCTTGCCGGCACAGGTCCATTCTTTCTTCCTGGCCTATCGTGCGCGACTGCGCCCGCTTGAGAAGGTCTTGCCCCTGAGTAATACCTGCCTCGATCGTGCGTCTATAGCTCTCTGGATCGCTGAGTGTTCCCACCTGGGAGGTCAATAATTGCCTGGCAGTATAGAACTGCCGCTGCTCCATCAGGTGACGCAATTGCTCAGCAATGCGCTGTTGATCCTGCACTAGCCGCTGAAGCTGATCCTTGTAAGTGTGAATCTTCTGTATCCGTGCATCTGGTTTGCTCGGATTCCACGCGCCCTCTAGCTCGACCAGCAGCGTTTGCAAGCCCTTCAAGTCGCGCCTATTGAGTAGATAGTCGCATGTTTGTAGCGCGTCATCGACCCAGTAGCGGTTGCCCACGGGGAAGCCGCAGTGGCCACAACCCACTTCGTCGGAGCCCACCGCCTGTCCACAACTGGGACACTGGCTGCTCAGCTCGCGATTACAGCTCCGGCAGAAGTTGCGCCCCTTCTCGTTCATCTCGTTGCAGTAGCCGCAGCGCTGTTGCTGAGCGCTATCATCGGTCGTGGGGATACGCAGGAACCACTTGCGCTGTCGGGCATGTTCTTTAAGCCTGGCCAGAGCGACCTCTTCCTGCCAACCAGCCTTACGAGCTGCCTGCAAGAAGGACCCCACCTGCTTCTCGTGCAGTTCTTTTTCTGTTGTGCGGCTCAAACTCTCATCCAGGGCCTTAAGCAGCGTATTCAGTGAACTTTGACGCCGGCTTTCGTCATATTTCTTGCGCATCTTCTCTGATTTGAAGATAACCTTGGCATGACCAGCCAGGTCTGACTTAAGCGTCACCTCTGCTGTTTTTGGTTGACGGCTGAGCATGTCGTTGTACAGTTGCTCTGCGATCCTGCACAGTTCCTGGCTCGAAGTCATTTGTGGTCTGTCGAGCAACTCGTAGAGGCTCAACAGATGGAGAAACTCCAGCTTTTCAGCAATTTCTTTGGCGAGCGAAGGCGCAAGTTGCTCTGCCACGGGTACAGTCTGGGCAGTGTGGGCACGGATGGGAACCTTGATACGGCTGCGAATGTCCTTCTCTGAAAGTGCGTCCTTGAACTCGCTGATAAATGCCTTCAACTCGGACTCTTCTAGATAGCCCTTCGCCTCGGCGAGCTTCAATTGTGCTTCGAACTTCTTGATCTTCTCCTGATTGCCGGAAGCAAGTTCGGCTCTCGCAGCAGCAGCCTGCGCGCCACGCTGTGCGGGGTCATCCATCACCTGCTTGATTTCTGGAATCAACTCCAGGTTTTTCTTGGCAGCTATGGCCTTTTTTGCAACGCCACTGCTATCCAGGCTCCACTGGGTACGTTTCTCACGCAGCACGCGCTCAAATTTTGCTTGGTCCCAGAACTCATCGGGATTTAAGCCGAGCAGGATGAAGAAATTAGGTTTTGTAGTATCCGTACCCATCGTATTTCCGGTTTCTAGCTAGACTATCTCCAGCCCTAGAATCCAAGACGCAGCTTTGTACTAGGCCGCTTTTCGCCTGCCGATTCGGTTAACTCCTGTGCTATAGTGCTGAACGCTTCCGTTAACCTGTTCAGATCGGTGAAAAAGCTTTGTTCAGATGAAGAAGCGATCTTCGCGAGGAAGCCACGATCGGCTCCGCCAAAGCCGATGGCGATCACTTCGATACCCGCGGTGTGACAGTGTTGTGCCTGGTGTATTGCCCTATCCTGGTGAGACCAGACCCCATCGGCTAACACAATCGCATAGCGCGACCCGGTAGCATTACTGAGATGGTTATACAGTTCATTAAACGGATGCCCAAGATTGCCATAGCCAGTCCGACCAATCGAGAGCTGCTGAATAGCCCGGCTAATATCCTTGCCGTTCTGCGTTGCCACAAGGTCAACATGCACAGAATCAGAAAACGAGATCAATCCTACAGAAGTAGTCGTTAGATCACACTGGCTGACAAACTCTTCGGCAGCCTTCTTCGCTTCATCAAGGGGTCTACCACTCATACTGCCGGATAGATCGAATGCCAGGTAGACTGTCAGATGCTCGCGTACCTGCTGGTCCATTGGACGACCCGCAAAGCGTGCAGGCACATCGAGCGGCACGGGCTCTACAGAGAGATGCAATGGTTTACCACTCGCTCGCTCAACCGCTGAGATATGCACCACGCCATTCTTGTCGTATTCATAGGTAATGTCTAAAATCACGGATTTATCAGCAGCAGGAGGGAAGTCACTGAAGACGTAGCGCCCGAGGTATGCGCACTGCTGGGGGTCATCGCTCTCACCCTGAGTGAGGAAAACCTCTAACTCACTATCACCTCGGCGGCGTACGGCCATCTTATAGGGGCGCATCTGTGACGAAGGAATGGGAAGATTCTTACGGATGAGCACACTATTGAGGTAGCGCGAGCGATCAGCGCTCTCGGCAATCATGCCGAGGCTGTGCGCAATCACATCGACCGTCTTCTTACGGCCGGCCAGGCTATAAATAGGTGTATTGCTTGAAGCCTGCTCCATCTCCAGAGCCGCCTGGATTGCAGCACCTAATGCCACTGCTTCATCAGGGTTGATGCCGCGCATAGGGGGTTTGCCAGACATACGTTCGACATAAGAGGAGACCATCGGCATACGCGTTGAGCCTCCTACGAGCAAGACGCCACTCAGGTCCTGCCAGGAGAGATTTTGCTCGGCCAGGACGCGTTCCGTCAGTAGTTGTGTTCGCTCCATCAGGTCGCGTGTAAGACTGTCGAACAACTCCCGTGTTACCGTGTATCGTCCTACCTTGCCAGTCGCCTGAACACGAATTTCACTGCTTTGATGGGCTGAGAGGGCATGCTTGAGTTTTTCTGCCTGGACACGGAGTTCATTGACATCGTCGCCAAGCAATTCAACGCCAAATTCTGCGTCAAACTGGCTCTCCACGTAACCAATGAGCCGGTCATCCCAGTCCTTGCCGCCGAGATTATGGTCACCATCAGTACCAATGACATTTAACTCCGTAGGGGTGATGAAAATCAGTGATACATCGAATGTACCTCCACCCAGGTCATAGACCAGGACTCGTTGTGCATCCTGGCTAGGGCGCAGTCCGTAGGCGAGAGCCGCTGCAGTTGGCTCACTGATGATCTTCAGCACATTGAGACCAGCCTTACGGCCAGCTTCAATGGTAGCTGTTCGCTGGGTGTGCGTAAAGTAGGCAGGTACAGTGATTACAGCATCGGTAACATCTGCTCTCAGATGCTGTTCAGCCTGCTTCTTCAGGTGGGCCAGTACCAGCGCGGAGAGGTCTACCGGCGTGTAGTCACGGCCATAGAAGGAAAGAAGAAACTGTGAGTCTCCCATACTGCGCTTGAAGAAGGATACCACCTCCTTGACGCCTGCTGCCTGGTACTCTTTTGCTTCATCACCGACGATAGAGCCTTCCGCTCCAAAATAGATGACTGATGGGGTAATTGCTCGGCCGCGTTCGCCAGGAATGATTTCCGGTTTGCCATCCGCGTTGATGTATGCTGCTGCTGAGTAGGTCGTGCCAAGGTCGATACCCACAAATTTACCCACAGGCTGTCCTCCCAAATGTAAAGCTGTCGGCTCATACCGTGCGGAAGTAACGCCAGGAGCGAGCTTTCAGACTCGCTTCCTTATGAAATGACCAGGCGATTTGAACGAGCTTTCGCTTGCAGCAGTTCCTCTTCAGAGATACCATGGCTGGTCTGAATATCTATCTCGATAACGGCGTTGCTTGTCGGTTCACGCCCTACCACGTGCAATCGTCCCTGGCGATCAAGCTCAAATGTTACCTCGATGGGGGCGTGGAGAGGCAATCTGGGCGGTAAGTGCAAGAAGGCATTGCCAATCTCCTCGCCTGCAGAAATATCTTCCACTCGGTACGCGTCTACAGCATTCTCCATCACCTTTAACTCAACCACCTCCTGGTTGGCTTCTAACGTATGGAACGTCTTTTTTATTGATGCTGGTAGAGCATCATTCACGATCACCATGTTTGCTATGATGTCTTTGTTTGTCCTCTCGTCTACGGCGATAATCCCGAAACTATGACTGGCAACGTTCGTCACTGATATATCAGCGTATCTCTCCACTGACTCAAGCTTCAGGCCGCTCTCACGTGCAACCGACTCCTGGGCACGCCTTACTACGGTCTCGGAAATCTCAGATATATCTATCTTGTCAGTCGAGGTTCCCGTTATCTCTGCGATCTTGATCTGGATTTTCTCATCAAGGGCCAGCTTATACCCATACGTTGCCGCGCCTTTGGCGACAGCCTCATCCGGCTCAAATACCCGTAGTGGAATGCCAAACTCCATATTCAGGCGTTCAGACACCTGGGGCATCTTCGTTGAGCCACCCACAAGCAGAATCTGGTCAAATTTGCTGTATCCACGTGACTTCGCATAGTCAATCGTCGATTTAGTAAATTCTATCGTCCGTTCCAGCAGGTTAGCTGTCAGCTCGTTGAATTTGTCCCGTGTGAGCAACACCCCTGCTCGCAGGCCTGTATGTGTCACCACCGCTTTCGTCTCCTGTTTTGCCGTCAGCGCCCACTTCGCCATTTCAGCCTTGCCCCACAGGTCTTGCAGTGACTCATCAGAATCGGTTGGTTCATCCGTAGTACCTGTTTCAGTTTGCCACTGCTCGGCAAGATACATCACCACGGCCTCATCCCAGTTCCGTCCCCCTAAGTGATGATCACCGCCGGTGGCAACCACTGTGATGGCGCCGCCCTTGATCTCTATCACCGTAACATCGAATGTCCCACCACCCAGGTCAAATACAAGCACTACCTGGTCCTGCTCGTTTTGTAAACCGTACATAATGGCTGCAGCAGTTGGCTCATTTATTACCTCTCGAACATTGAGGCCTGCAATCTCACCCGCTTTTGCCGTGGCTTCACGCTGGGCAATGCCGAAGTAGGCAGGGCAGGTAATCACCACATCTTTGACGGTACGTCCCAGGTACTGTTCGGCATCATCGACCAGCTTACGCAATATGTATGAAGAGATTTCCTCTGCTGTATACTCGACGCCGTTATATGGGAAGCGCCACTCTGCCTCGCCCATGTGCCGTTTGACCATCTCGACGACTTGTTTCGGATTGAGAACGGCACTGTTCTTCGCTTCCTTGCCTACTACGCGGCTGCTCCCTTCGAACTGCACCACCGAAGGAGTCGTACGATCCCCTTCGCTGTTGGGGATAATAACAGCCTTCCCATATTCATCGACGTAGGCAATACATGAATAAGTGGTACCTAAATCGATGCCAAAAATAGTTACATCCTGGTTGCTCACAGTCTGAATCTCCTTAACTGGAAACGGGATTATATTTATGCATTTCTACTACTTCGGGGCGTAGGATCCTGCCTTCGTACTCAAAACCTTTGCGCACCCTACGTACGACCTGCTTATCCTGCGCGGGATCCGCTGTGTCGACAACTCTCAGTATGCGCTGCTTACTTGCAACAAAAGTATTCTCCTCGACGGTAAACGCATTTGCACCGTTTCGTCGCAGGATTTCTTCAATGGTTTCCTGAAAGGACTCCATACTCTGTAACGCCTGGCTTGATGTGGTAGCGGGAGTCTTTGATAACATGGCGTCGATCAGCTTCCCCAGATCATCGTACATAGCTATAAGATCAATGAATAGCGGCCGCAGGATTTTAAAATGTAATCCTTCGCGATACGCTTGCAACTCTCGATGCAAGCTATCTATGAGACGCTCTTTACTCTCGTCGTACTTGACCTTTGTATCGAAATCCTCTCTTAAATGCTGCATTTCCGCCAGGAGTAGGTGCAAAATGGGTGCGTTTTCTGCTGTCGACACGCCGTTTACAGTAGAGGAGGCTGTCGCATCCGCGACCTCTGCATAAGGAGAGGTCATTGAAGAGGAGGCTTCCTTCATGCTTTGCTGGTTGGTATTATCGCTCGCTTCCTGATTATCTTCCATTCCTCTATCCTTAACCATTGAGCATTCATTAGCCTGCTAATGCTTTTCCGTTTGTCTGGTGGTTTCGCTTCACCTGGGGCCATCAGGGCGGGTTATCAGAACTGTCCTAAATGCTCGTATGCAATACGTTACAATTCTACATTGTATTCTAACTGCTGAGCTGTGTCAAGTTTTTTTGCGATGCTGATAGTGTTGCATCAGACTTTGAAGACTACTGTGGGGCTTACCATAATATACTCATGTTAGTTTTTTGCAACTACTCATTACAGTTGGATGATTACTTGCCTGTTCTACATGCATATAATATACTACAGCTTAAGAAAGAAGAGGTATTTCATGTTTTGCTAGGATGGCAGTTATGAGTACAAAACCAATTGATCCTGATCGGATATCACTCATCTTTCATGACCAACTGAAATACGAACGTGAACGACGAGGCTGGTGTGCTGGCTTCTTGGAATATCTGTTCACGAAAATGGATGACTTGGCTCCTGATCTTTTCTTTTTTCTCGAAATTGTGGCTTTCATAGATGAAAGGATAAAAGAGCTGTCGAATAAGCAAGCAAAAGGCGCTCTTTCCCTTTGCTTGCTATGTTGTTCAGCAGGTTAGTTGGAGGTATTCTACGCAGTGCCACCTCTTTGAGTTCCAGGCATTTGCTGCATAGGCGTAGTATATAGTTCGGCAATCATCTGGTTTCCGTTCGCGACAATCCTCAGGGCTTCATTGTATTTCTGTATGCCAGTAAAGGCGCCGACCAGCATGGCTATCCCAACGAGAATCTCGGCGATAAGAACCGTGACAATCAACAGAAAAAACCAGGTGCCGAAACAGCCCCAGCCAGCGAAAGCCCTCCTGAATCCGTTCCACACTGGAGACCAACCCCAGAAGAGACACCAGGAGCCTGCAAATGCTAGAGGAATGTACAAAATGGCCCCGGCTCCGACCTGAGAGATCGACCCAAAAGCCGAAATGGCCGCGATGGCAGTAACAATACCTGTAAAGACCCAGACTCCAACGGTACTGCGATGGGCACGTGCAATTTCTTCACGAAGCCCAGTTTCATAGCAGGATGAGCAGAGGGTAGCTCCGCCGGCATTATGAGCACAAGTAGTGCATATCCCCTTCTGGCATTGAGAACATTGAGCTACGGCATCAGCTTGCGGATGAGTAAAACACTTCACCTTGTTAATTTTCCTTCCTTTTTATCTCACATCGAAAACGAGGCGAGAGCTGTTGGAAGCACCTCGCCGCTTATCTCCTGGCTTTTTCGTACCCGTGCTACCCCTGCTCTCCATCCCCATCGTTGCGCTCTGGGGAGTGATGAACTGTTATGTTTTCAACAAGCACGGTATCGAAAACCTCCAATAAAGCTGTGCCCACAATGCTCTCGATGGTAAGTTCAGTACTCTCCACATCACCTACAAACACCTCGGAGAACCTCTCTGAGCAGTGGACGCGCATGTGGACGATACACATAGTCTTTTCCTTTCCTCTTTGTCGTGAGATCCTGCTCCTTGCTACACATGAATGCAGTCTGTGTCGGTGAAAATCGCTTTCACCATAGAAATAGCAGAGGTATTGCGCCGACTTGTGAAAACCTATAGCATAAAATGATGATCAACATGCTTCATCATCAGGACATCGGCAATACCAGCCTCTGTAGTGAGTATGCCATAAGCGCCGTCGGCCGGAGAATAACATCGTTTATCATCTATTTATCACTTCGGTAGAGTTAATTATATGGAGGTCTGCACCCGTTTTTCTTTTTCCATGCGCAGAGTGCACAGAGGTTTGTTCAGGAAGGAAGGCAGTGGTGAAAAAGGACAGGAAGCGCCCTCTTAATCCTCACTTTTGCTAAAGTGTGGCCCGATGCAAGGGAAGGGGGACGGAGAGATAAACGAGAGAGACTGCTTTGATAGGCGTTAGCTTCATCCGATAAGGACATTCTTCCCAGGAATTCCTCCAAAGGAACAGGAAATAACTCCAAGGCACGTTTATCTACTGTTGTAAGGTAAGTCTTCAATAGTAAAACATTCAATGTAGCAGATGTTTTGCAACGACTACTTTCAAGAGAATTGTCATTGACACTCCGGTATTGTAAGTAATATTAAAGCGTTGTATTATTAAATGGAGGAAGGAAATTCGCTCCATTAGAGGGCGTAGTTCCAGGAGAAGTAAAATGGACGACAGAGACAGTATGTGGTTCAACAGGAACGAGAAGTTACGCGCACAGAGCTTCTTTCGACGTCATTTCTGGAAAATAACCACCGCTGGTAGCCTGGTGCTCGTGCTCATTTTTGCTCTTCTCGCATTCATATTATTGGTGAAGCGCCCGGCCAATGGCCAGGTAACTGCCGCACCTACGAACAACCATCAAGTTGTCAGTCCACAGCAGGCGACGAACACGGCCCAGTCCAGTACCAATTCATCTCCAACGGCAGTGCCGACGAATACAGCGGCACCAGCATCAACACCAACCCCACAACTACAGGGGCTGCCCTGCACGGTGAACTTAGGCACATGGACCGATGGCTCGTCAGATTGGAAGGTGCTCAATGGGGTCTTGCTCGATGATGGAACGAACGGCAACTGGGATGCCGGTGGTGGTCCCACTATTGTCGCTCCTTGCGATCTTGGGTCAACAGCCAACTACTCAGTAGAGACGAAGATTCACGTGACGAGCTCCCAGAATGGCGCCTGTTTTGGCATCACTGTACGCGGAACCCCGAACTCCAATGGCTGGCAAGGATATAAGGCTGGTGCCGGGGATTGCTACGGGGGCCTGGATAGGGCGCGAATCAGCGGTCCCGACTACCATTACGACTCCCAGATAAAGGATGCCTCTTTCAATCCAGGCACTAGCGTCCATACCTACCGAATCGAGGTAAAAGATAACACTATAAAGTTCTTCATAGATGGTGGGCTTGTGCTAAGCTTGATCGATAACAGGTACCTGTCCGGTTCAGAAGTCGGCCTTTGGTGCCAGAATGTCCAACTCTCGGTAACAAGTTTTCAGGTCACTGCGCTTTAGCGGCTCTCGCCAGACATGTAATGGACGCTCGTGCGTTCTGATCAATTTCTGCAAGATCCCGGAGAGAACTCAGCAGAGCAAATCATTGTTCTCGAGAACCACGTTGGCTGTATATCTTTGCCACCTACTCATTTTTAAGACAACGGGGCACCATTATGTGGCAAAGCACATTGACGCATTTCGTATCCTGTGTAGCAGCCTCGAACAACTGCGCCAGTTGGATGGGCTGAAGTTCTTATTGCCGGGGAAAGTCGTCAGCTGAAGAGTACCGCCTCATACAACACAGGTGTTCCCGCACTTGCCGGGCCGTGTTGAGCAGAAGAGTTACAATACCCGCTGCTGCTAGACAAGTGTAAGTGAAATATTTTATGCTAGACATGCTAACGCTTGTTACATCAAGTGAGGAACATCGTGTGATAGCAGAAGAACCTGTAATACCGGTTGAAGTGTTTTATTCCTATGCTGTTGAAGATGAGAACTTGCGGCAAGAGTTAGAGAAGCACCTCGCTATTTTGAAATGGAAGCAGATCATCAGCACATGGCATGTTCGTCAGATTTCTGCCGGAATGGAGCTAGCGAAGGAGATCAATACGCACTTAAATAGTGCGCATATTATCCTATTACTGGTGAGTCCAGACTTCATGGCTTCAGATTATTGTTACGAGGTTGAAGTGCGACGAGCCATGGAGAGGCATGCGTTAGGAGAGGCATGCGTTATTCCTATCCTGCTTCGCCCAGTGGTCTGGGATGGAGCACCATTCAGCATACTGCAAGCACTCCCAACTGGTGGTACTCCAGTAACTAATTGGGCTAATCGAGACAGTGCATTCGAAGACATCACGCTGGGAATCCAAATTGTAACCAGGGGTATATCTCAGAAGTTTCGACCTCCTCCTGCGCATCAATTAGCAGATGCTATCATAAAAGACTACGATTTCGCACTCTCTTACGCTTCGGAAGACCGCAATACTGCTGAAGCTTTGGCTTATGCTTTGCGTCAGAAGGGTGTAAAGGTCTTCTGCTATAGTCTGGATGTCGATAAGGAAAAACGGCTCTCCTTATTGGGAAAAAATCTTGAGGCGTATTTGTTTGATATCTATCTAAAGCGGTCGCGCTACTGTGTAGTGTTTCTCTCACGATATTATGTAGCCAAGAGGTGGACGAGTCGCGAAAAAGAAGCCATTTTAGCTCGCGCGCTCCAAGAGGAAGAATATATCTTTCCCATTAAACTAGACGAGACTGCATTTCCTGATGTCTTTGCCACTATTGGTAATGTACGATGGCATGACTACACTCCTGAGGAAATCGCAGAGTCGCTTGCAGGAAAGTTAAGGGAAGTATTTCATTTTCTACCCTATCCTAACTGAATTTGCAGCGTTTCCCAGGCTGATGCAATGGAACTCGAAAACCTATGGAAGCCACAGAAAAAAGGATGAAAGGAACATCAAACGTGATTGAGAAAAGCAAACAGATAACAACTCAGGCCAGCTCTGATACGGCTGATGTTCTTCTCATGACAGCGACCGAAGTCGAAACGCGAGCCGTCCGCTCGTTAATCCTGCAGCAGGGCGGCATCTTCGAGCGGCGTCTCATCAATGGTCAACCATATTTCGACCTGGGAGTGATCGGCGACGCACGGGTCTTCCTGGTCCAATCAGAGATGGGTGCCGGGGGTCCCGGAGGAGCTACGCTGGTTGTCTACGAGGGTATTAAAGCGCTCTCGCCATCTACTGTGGTGATGGTGGGTATCGCCTTTGGCCTCAGACCTGGCGAGCAGAAGCTGGGTGATATCCTGGTAGCGCGACAACTGGTGGGATACCAGCTACAAAAGGTGGATACAGACCGCGAGAGTCGGGAGCAAATCAAAGCCCGTGGTGACCGCCCGCACGCTACACCTCGCTTGTTAAGCCGTTTTCAAGCTGGCGTCTTTGATTGGTCTGGATCAAAAGTCCATTTTGGTCTCATGCTTTCGGGTGATATACTCGTGAATAATATCAATTTTCGGGATAAACTGCTGCGCATTGAGCCCGAAGCCATTGGAGGCGAGATGGAAGGTACTGGTGTCTACTCAGCAGCCTTCCGTGAAAAGGTCGATTGGATCCTGGTCAAGGCCATCTGCGACTGGGCTGATGGGAACAAAGACGAGAACAAGGACATGTACCAGCGGCAGGCCGCAGAGAACGCGGTGCGTTTTACCTTCCATGTGTTACGACAGGGAAGGCTGGCAGGCACCAACATTGGTCCTTCCGCCTCCTCTCAAGAAACCGTCCGCGCAGCTCCCCTCTCCAGACCAGCCATCGGGACAACCCTTTGCACCTATGATATCCATTCCAGTTATGTGGTGGCAGTCGCCTGGGAGCCCGGTGACAATCGCATCGCTTCCGCCGGAGGCGATGGGACGGTACGGGTATGGGAGGCCGTTACAGGACACACACTCCTGACGTATCGAGGTCATCCCCCGGTGTTCAAAAGCTTCAATATGGCCCCAACGATCTACACGATTGCCTGGTCGCCTGAAGGATTGCGCTTAGCCTCTGCAGGGGTTGGCACAGATATCCATGTATGGGATGTAGCCACCGGACAAGACATTGTCACGTACACGGGGCATTCCGGCTTGCTCCCGGATGTCTGGGCTCTTGCCTGGTCACCTGATGGTAAGCGTATTGCATCCGCATGCAGCGCCATGAGCACCGATAAGACCATCCATATCTGGAATGCAACCACGGGAGGGAAGATTTTGCACTACGATAGCCACTATGGCGTGCTGCCCAATTTTTCCGTCTCGTCGCTGGCCTGGTCCCCTCAAGGGGACCGCATCGCCTCGACCTGCGGGGACAAGACCATCCGTCTCTGGGACGCTACGACCGGCAAGCGCATTGCAACGTTTCAAACGAGCTCGGACTGGGTGTATATGATCGCCTGGTCCCCTGATGGCCGGTGCCTCGCCCTGGCAAATGGCAATGCCACAGCAGAGATTCTCGATGCTTCCACCGGACGGATGTTGCTCACCTACCGTGGGCATCATCAAGGGGTACGAGATATTGCCTGGTCCCCTGATGGCAGCCGTCTCGCCACCTCAAGTAATGATACAACCGTCCAGATATGGGACGCGACGACCGGCACCTGTCTCTATACCCATGAGGAGCACGCTGCATGGACAACCTCGGTCGCCTGGTCGCCCGATGGAACACGTATCGCTTCGGCGAGTAATGATAGAACGGTGCAGGTCTGGCAGGCAACATAGAGAAGCAGGGCAGGGCCTGCCCCTACATGTAGGGGCAAGCCTTGCGGTCGCCCTGTGCTTCGCTTCGATGATCATTGTCCATCGCCGGTTCATAGTGCGTCTGCTAGTGAAAGCATGAGCGGAGGCTCCCGTGGAACAACGTTTGTCTTTTCCTCAGCAATTGAAACGCGAGCGTGAGTTACGTAACTGGTCGCAGGAAGAGCTGGCGGCAAGGGTTGGTACTGATCCGAAGACCGTGAGCCGCTGGGAAAATGGCGGGGTTCTTCCTCGCCCTGAGTCGCGCGAGGCCCTCTGTAAACTCTTTGGCAAGAATGCTGAAGAACTTGGATTGCTCAAAGCAGAACAGAAGCGACGTGCCTGGCAGCGCACAACCGGCAACAAGTCCGTACGACGAGCCAGCCAGAAAGAGGGTCTGGTTGAGGCACCATCCGTCAAAACCTTTTATGGACGCGATCAGGAGCGCGCCGGGCTGGAGCAGTGGATCGTCGGGGATGGCTGCCGGGTTGTTGCTGTGCTGGGAATAGGCGGCATTGGCAAGTCAACCCTGGCTACCAGGTTGGTCGAGCAGATAGAAAGGGATTTTGACTATATTTTCTGGGCCTCTCTGCAAGATGCTCCACCTCCTGGGCAGATCATCGGCAGGTGCCTCCAGTTTGTTTCGGCTCAACAACCCGTCCACCTACCAGAAGGGGTAGATGATCAAATATCGCTGCTTATTAGCTATTTGCAGAATCATCGCTGCCTGCTGATTCTGGACAATCTCGAGTCCATCTTGCAGCCACAGCAGCACGCCGGGCAATATCGCGAGGGCTATGAACACTATGGCAGGATGATTGAGCGCCTGGGCGAGGTGCAGCATCAAAGCTGCCTGTTGCTCACCAGCAGAGAGAAGCCCAAAGAAGTAGCACACGGGGAAGGGAAAAGTGCCTCTGTGCGCTCACTCCATGTAGCTGGTATGGGACAGGAGGAAGGGCGCAAGCTGCTGCACGACAAAGATCTCACCGGCACCGATGAGCAGTGGGCGAAACTCGTCGACGTGTATGGAGGTAATCCCCTGGCGCTCAAAATCGTGTCTGAGTCCATTCAAGAGGTATTTGGCGGAGATATCGGGGCATTCCTGGGGGCTGGTGAGACGTCCTTCGGGGACATCCACGATCTGCTGGAGCAGCAATTTCGTCGTCTATCAGCCCGGGAACAAGAGATTCTCTACTGGCTGGCAATTGAGCGTGAAGTGCTCTCGCTCGACGAACTGCGCACGGATATGCTACGCTCGACGCCGAGAGGCAGCCTGCTCGAAGCCCTGGCCTCGCTGCGGCGGCGCTCGATGGTCGAAAAGCGAGGCTCCGCACGCTTCACGCTCCAACCCGTCATCATGGAATATGTCATCGGGAGGTTGGTCGAGCGAGCCTGCCAGGACTGCATAGAGGAAACGTTTGACACCTGGATGCGCTATACATTCATGAAAGCTCAGGCCAGAGACTATGTGCGCGAGAGTCAAACCCGGCTCATTGTCGGCCCCATCGCAGAGCAATTACTCGCGTCGGAGGGCAGGGCAGAAGTAGAGCAGAAGTTGAAGCGCATGCTGGTCAAACAGCGCCAGGAGAGCTCACGACAGGGGAGCTATGCCGCCGGAAACGCACTCAACGTGCAGATTCACTTAGGGTGGAACCTGCACGGCGCTGACTTCTCGCAGGTGTCGGTGCGGCAAGCCTATCTGCAAGGGGCAGCTCTCCTTGCAGTCAATTTCTCCCATGCCCATTTTGCCGACGTGGCTTTTACCAGCACCTTTGGCAACATCCTGGCGGTTGCCTTTCATCCCACGGGGAAGTACCTGGCGATGGGAACCGCGGGCGGCGATATCTGGCTCTATCGTGTCTCAGATAGTGCGCCCGCGCTCACCTGCCGGGGGCATACCGATGGCGTCTGGTCCGTCGCCTTCAGTCCCGATGGGCGTTACCTTGCCAGTAGCAGTGATGACGGGACCATCCGCCTATGGGATATCACCGACCAGGGTGCGGGTCAATGTCTTAGCGTGTTGCAAGACCATACCGGCCGTGTGCGCGCCGTTGCCTTCAGCCCCGATGGCAGCCTGCTGGCCAGTGGCAGCGACGACCGGACGATCCGGCTGTGGGACACTCGCAAAGGAACATGTATGCGCATGTTGCAAGGCCACAGTGACCGCGTCTGGTCGGTCGCCTTCCATCCCGATGGGAAGCTTCTGGTAACTGGGAGCACTGACCAGACTCTGCGCATCTGGGATGTGCATATAGGCAACTGCCTGCGGGTGTTGCAAGGCCACACGGCCTCGGTACGCGGAGTCACCTTCAGCCCCGATGGGAAGTTGCTAGTAAGTGGAAGCGATGATCACTCGGTACGCCTGTGGCATATACACACAGGCGACGCTCTGCACACCCTGCACGGCCATACCAATCGCGCCTGGTCGGTCGCCTTCAGCCCAGATGGACGTTTGCTGGCGAGTAGCAGCGAGGACCGGACGATTCGTGTCTGGGACACTGCAACCTGGACCTGCCTCAGGATCTTGCAGGGCCATACGCTCGGGGTGAGGTCGGTCGTGTTCAGTCCCGATGGTGACCTGCTAGCCAGTGGAGGAGATGATCAGACGTGCCGCACCTGGGAGGTCGTCAGTAGTAATTGCCTCAGAATCTTGCAGGGCTATACCAACCGCATCTGGACCATTGCCCTTGCGCCCGCTGGCAACACCCTGGCCAGCTGTAGTGAAGATGGGTCTATTCGCCTCTGGGATATCAGCAGTCTGGATACCAGTTCTTGTTTCAAGACGCTAGCAGGGCGCGATCACGGAGCCAGATCGATTGCCTTTAGTCCCCGAGAAGGAGTTCTTGCCAGTGGCGGAGAAGACCAGACAGTCCATATATGGGATGTGATGACGGGACGGACCCTCGACATCCTGTCCGGTCACAGTGATTGGGTGCGCTGTGTGGCCTTCGACCCCAAAGGGCGTGTCCTTGCCAGCGGCAGTGAAGATCACACCATCCGCGTGTGGGAAATAGATTTGCCAGGGGCCAGTCGTTGCCTGCATATACTGGGTGGGCACAGCAGTTGGGTAAGGTCAGTCGCCTTCAATGCCGAAGGCAATCTGCTCGCCAGTGGTGGCGATGACGACATGGTTCTGCTATGGGAAGTCATGAGCGGTCGCAGTCTGCGCAGTTTGCAAGGCCATACCGACCGCGTCAGATCCGTCGCCTTCAGTCCCGATGGCATCACCGTTGCCAGCGGCAGTGAAGATCACACTGTCCGTATGTGGGATGCCAGGGGTGGCCAATGTCTCAAGACGCTGAAGGGGCATAGTGGTCGGGTACTCTCAGTGGTCTTCAGTCCTGATGGTCATCTGCTCGCCAGTGGCAGTGTCGATCGGACCATTCGCCTGTGGGATGCCGCAAGCGGTCAATGCCTCTGGATACTACAGGGCCATGCTAACCGTGTCAGGTCACTTGTTTTCGGTTTAGACGGGCGCATACTTGCCAGCGGCGGCGATGATGGCACAATCAGGTTGTGGGACATGCCCACGCAGGAGCTACGGAAGGCGCTGGTCATCGAGAAGCCGTACGAGGGCATGAACATCGCTGGTGTTACGGGACTAACAGATGCCCAGAGGGCTGCTCTCTATACATTGGGAGCAATTGAGGAACATGCTGACCTTCCTCATCCTCTATGATGCCTTTTGTAGGGAAAATGTCCATGATTTGATAGGAAAGTGTCCTCTTCAAGGGATTACTCTGGCACGCGTTGCACGATATGCTTCTGACGAAAAGTAGGGGGAGGGAAGAGAGGGTGGCGGATATGTAACGCGAAGTGCAGGACCCCATGCCCATTGACATCTCTGGGCATGGGTCTCGAAAGGAGTAATCCATGTGGCTCATTCAATTTGATGTGCAAGCCTCTGCCACATTCATTGAAGTCCTCCAGGAGGACGTGGAAAACACCAGGCTTGTTGTCATGGACCTGGTAGGGAAGGTGCTCCTAAACTTTTTTAGTGAAGTGAGCTTCGATGAAGTAACGGTTGTCTTTTCCTCCCCATTACCGGTGGAGCAGCCGCGCTGCTCAATCCATATCCTGGCAAGGGGTGCCAATGACACATTGAACGTGCAGGACCTAGCGGACAAGGAACTAATAATAGAAGAACAGATGAGCCTCCCTCTGACGGAACTATTTGGAACGGTAGAGGTAGATCACTTCATCATCAGGCCGGGTCTGCAATCAGCTCTGGTTGCCTGATATGCATCGTTTGATCATTACTGCCCGAAGCGATGCGCATTCCATCAGAAGACCAGGTTACAGAAGGTGTCCACCTGACTGCTTGAGCGAGCTTGCCGGGAGTTTGTTGATGAGGCAGATGGCGTATGGATGAGCTATGCCTTGATGAAAGCCAAGAGCAAAATTACGTGCGTGAGAGCCAGGTACGTCTTCTTCTTGTACCCGTAGTACAACGCCTGCTCGCCGAGTTGGGCAAGAAAGGTATCGAGCAAACAGCCAGAAACAAGCTCTCTGTGCAACGCCAGGAGCGTGCGCACCAGCCGGGTTTCGTAGCTGGGAATCTGCTCAACCTCCTGACCTATCTTCAGTGCGACCTGCAGGGATTTGACTTTTCTCACATGGTGGTGCAACAAGCCTACTTGCAGTAGGCATCTCTCCAGGTGTCAATTTTGCCCATACCCAGTTCGCAGAAAGCCTCGCTTCTGGCCCTGGGAGATGTTGAAGAAAACCAGGAATAGCACGCTCTGTCTCTTTGGCTTTGCCAGGCTCTCTCTTCGAGAAATGTGCCAAAGCAGTAGTGTCATGCAGAGCATAGTGTCCCCTCTCTGTCCCTCCAATGTCTACAGTCTGCGGTTCTTAAAAACCCTCCTCTCAGCTATGCTTTTTGCGAAAGCAACATAGGTGCCCTGACTGCAGCGAGCAGGAACCTAGAGCGACGGACCAGCAAGAGCAGCTACACGTCATATAGAGCAATCCAGGGGAGGAGCGAGCTATGTTCCAGGTACACATAGATGCAGAGTGCGCCGACATTCATATGGAAGTGCTGCCAGACGAAGTAGAGACCACGGAATTTATGATAGAAGAGCTTGTAGGCCAGTTACTGCTTGAGCATTTCGACGAAGTCGTGGTAGATGAGGTGACCATCAGCTTTTCGCCCCGCTCACCGGAAGGACAGCATCATTGCACCATCCACCTCCGCGCCCATTGCCTGGGAAAATCCTCTCTGTCCTCTCCAGACGAATTGGAGCGAGTGACATTGGTAGTGGAGGAGAGGATGAGCTCGGCCTTGGTGGAACTTTTTGGGACGGTGCATATGGGGCAGGTAACCATCATCTCTCATCTCTGTAAAATAGTCATTCCATGATGGGGGTCATGCAGTGGAGTGCGAGCGTTGCAATGAGGAGGGAACAATGAACGACGAGACTGATCTCAAGCAAAATAGCACTGGGGTAGAACGCCAGGGAAGAAGAGTACCAGGAGCATCTGGGGTAGATCATTCTCGAACCGCTCTGATGGAAGGGTTGGAAGCGCAGAGTATTGGAAATTAAGGTTGTTGAAATTTAATAGCAGTTCCCATAACAGCAGCATGAAAGTGGGCTCCCGTTTCTGATGTGCTTAATTGGACTCCAATTACGCTATCAGCTCCTAGCTGGACCGTTTCACACAAAAGGTCTCTTGATTCTGCGCTAAGTACAATCCGATAAATTTCACAGCATTGCCCGCTCTTAAGTAAGCAAACTCCATTCCGCAATCTTTGCGTGATTTTACCTAGATCCTGGGTATGCGCTCAGAAGTCACGTATTCTTGTATAAAAGCGAGCATATACATTGCTGAAATGGCAGATGCATAGCGGTGATAAGAATCATCTTTATTGCTATCTGCATAGTCTGATACCCCTTTGACTAACAGGGCAAGGATATCTGGAAAATCCGCTACCGTACGGTAAAATGCTGCTCCTTCCATATCAATTGCCAGAGTATTTCGCAGAGGAAACTGTATCCTATCACAAGGCCTGTCGCTACGCACAGCGTTGCCTGACGCAATAGCTCCAATATGGCATTCTGGTTCCATTGGCGCAACAGACGATTTCCATCGCTCAAACATCTGGATGAAGTACTTGATCATTGGTCTGATGCTATAGACATCTGTATGATGCAGTTGTACTTGCTCACCACCCTGGTCAAGTACGAATTTACCACCGGTAGAACCCTCCTCAAGTTCTAGCCGATTGTATCGGCGATCTCATCATGTGAATGATTTTCCGTCATCGTGACTGCAGAGAGGCATGTTCATCGTAGTCAAGCAAACAGGAAGCGTTTCCCGCCTATCCAAACAGCAGTGCGGGCGGATATACTCAAAAAGCGTATTAACTGTCTTCTCTTCATTCCCACAAGGAGACGGCTATGGAAGCTGAATGGATAGCTAAACGAGCCACGTTGCGCTGGTTGCTGCATACTTATCCCCAGTGGACACAGAAAGACTATGCCGCCTTTCTGCACTGCTCAGTTGGCTGGGTGAAGAAGTGGAAAAAGCGTCTGAAGGAGGCGGCCCTAGATGACCTATCCGTCTTGCATGCCCGTTCACGCGCTCGGCACGCGCCCTTTCCTCCTCCCGATCCCACCGTCGTTGAGCGCATAGTGCAGATCCGGCAAGATCCTCCAGAGAACTTGAAGCGCATCCCTGGCTCTCGCACCATCTTGTATTACCTGCATCGTGACCCCGAGTTGCAAGCACAAGGGCTTCGTGTGCCGCGTTCTGCTCGCACCATTTGGAAGATTTTACGTCAAGAAGGTTTGATCCTCGATCCGCCTGCGGCTTGTCACCAGCCACTGCTCCCCCGTGAGCCGCTGGAAGAGGTGCAGATCGACTTCAAAGATGTCACCACGGTTCCCGTTGATCCTACTGGCAAGCGGCAACATGTGGTCGAAACCTGCAACTTTGTCGATGTGGGCACCTCCATCTTATTGCAGGCACAGGTGCGAGACGACTTTCGGGCTGAGACCGCTTTTGACGCGGTGGTGGCCTTTCTCCGCCGCTACGGCTTACCTCACATGTTCACCTTCGACCGCGATCCGCGTTGGGTAGGGAGCCAGAGTGGCCGCGATTTCCCTTCGGCCTTGCGTCGGTTTCTCCTCTGTTTGGGCATCGACCCCAACGTCTGTCCCCCGCACCAGCCTCAAAAGCAAGCCTATGTCGAACGCTATCACCGCTCCTACAAATATGAGTGTGTGCTGGTGCATCGGCCTGCCACGCTGCAAGAAGCGACCGAAGTGACGCGAGCGTATCAAGAGCATTACAACTGGCAGCGACCCCATCAAGGACGCTCGTGCCACAACGTGCCACCCTTCATCGCTCATCCCCAACTGCCCCATCTACCAGCCTTGCCCTCCGAGGTCGATCCCGACCGTTGGATAGATCAGTTGCATGGACGAGCCTATATCCGCCATGTTGGGGCCGATGGCTGTGTCACAGTGGATGGGTGGTCCTACTATGTCGGGCTGCAACACAAAGGCAAGACAGTTGCCTTGCTGGTCAACGCGCCAGATCGCTCGTTTGAGGTCTGGGAAGGGACCAACTTGCTCATACGGTTGCCTATCAAGGGCTTGCAAGGGGCGCCCATGGCGTTAGAGCGCTTCATCAGCTGGATGCGCGAGCAAGCCCTCGCCGCTCTTCGGCGAGGCACACGCCAGACGAGAGCTTTTGGCTGGCGGCAAATCTCCCTGTGGGATGATGCCTCTGCATAACTGCACAGGCCCACCAGGGGTAAGCTTGTGTGTCAGGATCCGACCAGACAAGAAAGCAGGGAATGGGCTTTTTGTCTCCTGTGCCCTTGCATGAAGGCTCAGGACCTCTGGTGTATCACCTCTGACGAGCAGCAACACCTTGATGAGTACTCCACTCGCTCCCCTTGCTTCTAGCTCTCCATCACTCTTTGCTTGCTTGGCTACGATGGATATGACCCTGCGCGGTCACGATGACGGAGAATCATTCACATCATGCGTGACACGGCGCACGTAGCCAGCACAGGTATTGTCACATTCAACAGCAGCATCAATGAATGCGAGGGCTCGATAAACGAAAAGGGTTCTTATTACCATCCTATAATTTGAAAACCTGCCCAATAAATGGGATCAGCGTATGGGCGAAGATCAGGTCGATCCTGTCTTGCGCTTTGACGAATAATCCGCTCAGCATCCTGCCTGTCAGAGCGCAATTGCTGCAAGCCCTCCGCCGAGGCTACATCTGAGAACGCCTTTTTCATCTCCCTCCTGTTATTCGTCATGCTTGCCTGCTGTTCTTCATTTGAGCGAGGAAGAATTTTTGCCTCCCAATCTTGAAGCTCTTTATTGGTCACAGTGCGCAACCAGCCTTGGGCACGAGCAAGTGCGGCGGCAGGCGGTTCGGTTTTCATCTGAGGAAACCATTCTATCGCAAAGCGTGTTATCAGCAGAAAGGTAGCCCTGTCATTGACTTTCCAGAGAGGAGCGAGTACTGCGCGCGCTCCGGCTTGTAGCATCGCGGAGCTTATACTGCGTACCTCGTCTACAGCCCCCTGCAAATCCGCGGCGGCAGGCTCGCAGGCTGAAAGGATAAGCAATCGTAATCCCTGCATATCACGCTGCCAGTTGAGGATGATTCCCAGTGTGAGGTTGTTATCGAGTGCCAGATAGGATTGGAGATAATCGTCAGTATTGACGTAGCCGTGACAGGCAACAGCAATGACCTCAGCGAATTTCAGCGTTTCCTGTAGTGCTCTAGACGTAGCATTCTTCTGCACCTTAGAGGTACCAGTTATCCCTAACTGGCGCGCAAAATATCGCAGAGTATATGCTTCGGCTTCAGCAAAGGAGAGATTACGTCGAGGATCTCCAAAGGTATAAACTCCCCCGCGCGCATTGTCTGACGGTTGCGTGTGGAGAAGCGAAAGTGCGCTCGGAGCCACGCTCGTTGGAAAATAGTCTCCCAGCGTCTTCTCTCCATCTATTAAAAGACTGGCCAGAGGTAGCCCGGTGAGATATCCACAGGGAATCAAGGTCAGACTGAATGGCTTGAGCTTCTTCCGGAACCATCTCAAAAGCGGCTGAAAGAGCAGAGGCGCGAGCTTTTCCTGATAGGAGGACAGATGCTGCTCTGCTCCATTTTTGACCAGCCCTTGAATCACTTCAGAAGTAAGCCCTGGCAAGATACAGGACGCAAAGCGCAGGGAGGTATCCTCTGGTTTGTCGGAGGCTTGAATTGCTATGGCAAAGCCTCCAATCTTCTCAAGTGCTACCAGATAGACAAGAGTATGGCCAGGGCCACCCTGTCTTGCCGCCTGTTGTAGCGTTGTGCGGTCTATAGAAAGCGTGTAGAAATCTGCGGGATCCTGAGCCTGCCTGATTTCCGCAACGATCTCCTCAAAGGCTTGCTGCGCTACCTCACACGCTGCAGTACGCTCAAGGAATGTCTTTCGTGCTTGCAAAGCACTGGGCTTCACGTTGTTGAGCGAGGCTGTTTGATCTAATTCTTTTCTGCTCAGCAGCATCTGCTTGCGCGCTTCTTCATAGCGCGCGCGTCTTTCTACGTTCCGAATACGCTCGGGCGCTGCCAGATAACGAGTAAGCGAACGGGCTAACTCCATCGCTCGCCCGCTTTCTAAAAGCAGAGCTGCCTGCTCGATATCTTCTGCGGGGGCTTCAGGTAATGCAAGGAGTCGAATCATATTCTGCGACCAATCGCTTCCTGGCGTAATCCATTGTTGATTGATACGTAGTAAGGTCGCCAATGCTCCTCTGGCCGTTGGAGATATATGAGGAGCGCTGGCGAGAACAGCATCCAGGCCGCCAGTCCCGGTACTGGTGCCCAAAAGGGTCACCTTTTGTGTATGAATAGCCTGAGCAATCCGCGCAACCTCTTGCCAGTTCCCTCTCTCCCATTCTACAAGCAACCAGGTGCTGAGGAGGCCAAGATACTGATAAGGAAATGTCTCTGGCGTGAGAATAGCCGTCGCCTGCTTCAAAAAGGCTACTGCTTGCTCTTGCTGGCTTGTCGGACTTTCTCCGGGTGTTAACCCCACAAGCGCTCCCAGGCCCAATTGCACTATAGCCCATTGGTAGGGCGTCCTTTCTCTGGTGAACGTTTGCAAAGCCGCCCGATAACAGGAATGTGCCTCCTTCCTCCATGCCGCTTCATTTCTAAAGCGCAGGAGATTCCGATAATACTCGCCAAGCAACACGTATACATAAGCGGCGTTCAGGGAGTCGTTTTCGTGGAGATACCTCTGGAGCGCTTTCCGATAGAGCGATTCAGCCTGGAGCGCATGCTCATCTTCAGGGCTTTGTACCAGATTGTGACAAATCATTGCCATGCGCATCTGGACCAGAGCGATCTCCCTTGAAATGTCCTCATCTGAAAAAAGCGCCTGAATATGTTTCATGTGCTCCAGCGCAAAAACAGTGCTTGCGTTCGCTTTCCCTTCGGCGCGCTCGTAATAAATGGAGCCGAGATTTCCCTGAATAGCTTCCCACATGAGGGGCGTCTGTTCATTGGTGAAAATCTCCGCCGCGTATGCAAAACAGAGAATGGATCGCTCGATATTAACGCGACGCTCTCCAGCGATCCGCCTGGCATAGGCAATGCCCAGGTAAAACTGAGCTTCTGCCCACACGATGGGGTCCTTCTCCCTGGCACATGCCTGTATAGCCGTCTCGCCATGCTTGATAGCCGTCTCTATGTTCTCCTGACGGTTTCCCTCAATGCGCTCAACGTATGCATGGCAAAGTCGAATATGATTTCTTGCCCAAGTGAAAGAAGATGTGATAGGATCGCATCTTTCGAGCGAGCGCTTGAAGCAGGCAATGGCTTGCTCAATGGTCTCTTTCCGTTTATCCTGGCTGGCCATAAGCACAGTTCCCAGAATAGTCTGCACTTCTGCCCATTCATGAGCAGAGCGTTCAGGGTTGAGCGCCTGGAGTGCCTGCTCACAGCTGTACCTGGCCCGCTCCAGATTCTCGCTCCGTTTCCCATTGAGACGCTCCATATAGATCTGAGCCTGAATACGCTGGGCTTTAGCCCAATCCACAGGAGCGTTTGCCGGTGTATAAACTTGCAAAGCGCTTCCAATATGTTCGAGCGCCTGTTCCAGCATCTCGGCTCGATCAGGAATACGTTCGGCATAAACCACATTGAGAGATAACGCCTGGCTAAGCGCGACCTGGATACCTGCCCATGCGAATGGGTATGCAGCGCGTGGAAGCCGGTCCAGAACTTCCTTTCCTCGTGCAATGACCCGCTGAAAGGTTGATCTGGATACTCCCTCTCTTTGAGAGAGGGAGACTAATATGGTCCATTGCTGAATCAGCGCCCACTGCTCAGGAGCCGTTTTTACGGTTAAAACTTGCTCAGCCTGCTGAAAGTGTTCTAATGCCAATACACAATAGTCTTTGTTTAGCTCCAGCGCAGGTCCAAAGTCAGTGTAGAAACCCCCAAGCATGAGATGCGACATTGCCCGATCCTGAGGAAACGCCTCGCTTGTATAGACCTGAAGGGTTTGTTGAAGATGTTTTTCGGCCAGACGCAGATTCTCGCGTCTATCACCGTCAACCCTCTCAACGTAAAGCTGGCCCAGACGGGAATGGATGGTTGCCCATTCAACAGGAAACATCTCGGGCGAGAAGACTTCCAGAGCCCCTGACAGACAGGCCAACGCGCATTCTATATTTTCCCTTTTTTCGCCAAGTATTCGATCTTGATACGTCCTTCCTAAATAAGCCTGTATCTCGCCCCATTGGATAGGAGAGTTTTCTTGCCGGTAGATCTCCAGTGCCGCAAGCTGACAGGCCCGCGCCCGCTCCAGATTCTCGCTTCTTTCATCGGCAGTCCGTTGGTAATAGGCCTGTCCCAACGAAATCTGCGCGTCTGCCCACTCCAGTGGAAATTCATTTCTGTCAAGAACCTGCAACGCTTTTTCAAGGTGGAAAAGCGCCTGCTCTGTATTAGCGCTTTCATTACCCATTACCCGATCTATGTAGCACTCGCCCAATTCGAGCTGCACACGCGCGTGCTGGATAGGATAGCGGGCAAATGTGAAGGTCTGAAGCGCGGCGAGTTGCATAACAATCGCCTCTTCTCGTTTAACGCTTGAGGACGGATCGTCCAATGGCGTAGTTCTTAAGATCCTCCCCAGATCGTGCTGAAGCGCCGCGACGGTTTCGGGCGCCACATTGGCATCCTGTTGTGCGCGGGTAATGGCCTTGCGAAGCGCTGTAATCCGCATATCATCCTGATCGGGCCGTTCGGCGAGCTGCATCACCCGAGCTTCCATCTTTTCAAGCCAGGCAGGAACGTCCAGCGACCAGCCGCCAACTCTGTTCACATAGGTCTCTCTCACATCGGCCAATCGCTCACCTCGTTGCGAAATTTCTTTGAGAATACTTCTGCTGTCATTCAAGATAGCAACAGCTTCTTCATCTTCAGATTCTATTTCTATCAATCTTTGCAATCGATACAACATATGCATTTGTACAATTTCGAGATGTTGTTCTAGAAAACGTCGCTGCTCCCGAGGTTGAGATATATTTAACCAGTTAAGCAACAGGCTCTGGAACTGCTGGTCCGCGTGAAGCGCATTGTAAAGAAATATACCCATCTCATCGCACGCCTGTTGCATTCCGACGAGAGATGCAAGGTTTAAAAGATCGCGCAGGCATATCAACCAGCGCAGTTGTGGGTCGGAGCTATCTCCTTCCTCACCAATAAGAAAGTCAAGCTCCAGCCTTGCTGTGCTGGTGAGCAGAACAGTCTGGTTCTCTCTCAAGAGAGCGCAAAGATGCTCGGGACCCTTCACAGTATCGAACAAGAGATCCAAAACTTCTTGCGCCTGCTGTCTTCTTGCCGTCTGGCGATTCCAGACTTCTTCAAGCAGATCCCACGCCTCTTTCTCATTCCCCACACGGTGCAGGTCAAAAAACGTTTTGAGGTGACGTAGATCATCTAGTAAGTCATCCCTCTCTTTGCTCTCATCCTGTAACATGTGAGCGAGGAGCAACTGTTGGAACAGCTCTGCTGCTTCGCTCAGAAAGAGAGAACGATTGCGCTCAAAGACCTGCTTCAGCTCTGTTACAGTAGACGCCTCCTCAAGTTCGACCAAAGCGGTGCTTATTGTAAGTCTGGTTTCATCGTTGAGAAAACTGGAGATAAAAGTTTCCCAGGCAGCAGGTAGATTCCATTCGTGTAAATTCCTCAGCAAAAGCAAATACTTTGTAAGTACATCAACCTCTGTCTGCTGGACATGTTGCTGCTGCTTCTCTTCAATTATGCTAAGAAGAGCCGCTTTAGCTTCTGGATCTGATAGCTTTGCCTGTTCTTGCTCTAAGAGAGAAAAAGCGCTATTCCATGAATCCGCGGTAATGAGTCTCTCGAGAAGACTCACCATTTCAGTAACTTCAAATGTAACATCTGGCATTCCGCTTTACCTCTGTTCGTGTATCTATAAAGTAGACTTTGAGGTGTAAAATGCTTTGCCTTACCTCATAAATTTTGCACTGTATACCTGTACTAGTACAATCCATTACCATCCTGTAATCTGAAAACCTGCCCAATAGAAAGGGTCCTGAAAGGGCTGCTTATCAGGCTCATCTTCTCGCGCCCCCACAATACGGATAAGCCGGTTCGCCTGCTCACTATCATAGCGCTCGCTACTTACCCCTAAAGCCTCAAGAATCAGGTTATCAGTCTTCTTCTCTCCTACCTTCCTGTGCTCATGCTGAGAAAAACCAGAAACGTTCATCGTTCCCCACTGACTCAGTTCGCGATTGGTGATAGTACGAAGCCAGTGCTGCGCGCGTGCTAACGCACATGCAGGCGGCTCTGTATCCATATGTGGGAACCATTCCTGCGCGAAGCGCACCATAAGCAGATAGGTTGCAAGATCATTGACAGGCCAGAGTGAGCCAAGCGCCGCCTGCGCCCGCGATTGAAGCACCCCGGAGGTCAGGCTCCGCACCTGGTTCACCGCCCCTTGCAAGTCCAGAAGCATCGTCTGACAGGCCGAGAGCAGGAGGAGACGCAAGCCACGCAAATCGATCTGGTAACTCAATAGCTCACCCAAAGACAATTCCTGATCTCTCGCCAGCACAAGCACAGACTTTCGGAAGTCGTCATGGTCAAATTTGCCATGACAAGATGCGTCAACAACGTAGCCTTTATCTAAGGCATCAATAAGCCAGGCTCGCGTTGCCGCCGTCTGCACTTTCGCGTATCCATCGAGGTTGAGGCGACGAGCCAGCTTCGCCAGGGAGAGCGCCTCGACTTCACTCCAATGCAACGGCGCAGATCGAGGCTGAGGATTGCCAAGGGTGTACACTCCTGCGCGCCGAAGTTGCTTAGACGCGCTCTGCACTAAAGCGCGCGCGCTAGGAGCAACGCTGGTTGAAACGCTTTCGCCCAGTGTGTGGCCGGTATCGAGCAAGATGTTAGAAAGCGGGAAAGCGGCCAGCAGCCCGCATGGAATGATCGTTAGGCCCGTTATCCCTCGCCTGAGTAGCTCGGCTGCGAGTGGCGCGCAAACTCGCTGCACTGCTTCATATGGGCAAAAATCGCATTAAACGCGTCATGAAGAAGTACGGGTTGACGGCCAGGCGCAAGAAGAAGCGCTACATCTATCCGGGGAAAGCGGCACAGATTGCGCCGAATTTGGTGCGCGAGCTGAAAGCGGATGCGGCTTCAGAAGTGGTGTTCTCCGACATCTTTGAGATCTCGCTTGCCGATGGGTCCAAAGTGCGGGGATGTTTTGCCTTGTGGAAGCGCACCCGCCACATCTTAGCCTTGGCCTTTGATTATCGCATGAAGGCAGAGCTGGTCGTTTCCACCGTGAAGATGCTGCACTTCTCGGCTCCTGGCATGATCTGGCACTCGGATCAGGGCAGCCAGTATGGGGCGGAGCTGACACGCATGGCCCTCTTAGAGCAAGGCTTTCAGGTCTCCATGAGTCGGGCTGGGACTCCAACGGATAATGGCTACGCCGAACGCTTTGTCGGAATCTTCAAGCTGGCGGTAGCTGAGCGGCGGCCCTATCAGACGCTTGGGGACTTTCTGCGCGCAGCCCAAGCCTGGGTCAACTTTTATAATCGAGAGCGGCCTCATGAGAGTCTGGGCTATCGCTCTCCCAATCAGTTTGCCGAGGCAAATCACTTACAGACTCTCCCGTATTTACCCGTATTTTAGTGTGTAGTAATTCGGGTACTTGACACCCGAGCTGGTTAGCAACATAAGGGACACTGCTGGGATTAATATCTTTAGCAATCTCCAAATTCTTGCTAAGGTAGTGCACCGCAACTTTTAAGTCACCCGATTTACGTTCGGCGATTC